>Ga0179593_1453148_pt1 | contig 16037 bp, 19 predicted proteins | sample CZODoug2_1_08_16_FD_185931 | JGI IMG/M metagenome (GOLD analysis project Ga0179593, IMG submission 185931) | Vadose zone soil fungal communities from Angelo Coast Range Reserve, California, USA - CZODoug2_1_08_16fungal (PacBio error correction) | ecosystem: Environmental > Terrestrial > Soil >...
TCAGATCGAGAGGTGGTCACCGCCGAGCGCCGGAAATCGGAAAGGGGGAAGCTTTGGGGGAAAGAGCTGCGTAACAAGTGAAGGAGGAAGCGGTCAAGGGCGCATACCGAGCAATCGGCGTGAAAATATTCAGGCTGCGTCCCTGGTCAAGATGAAAAAAAAGAAAAATTACAATTAGAGGGGAGAAGATGAAGCCCAGCCGACGAAAGAACGAAAAAAGAAAGAACTGTCAGAGCGGGAGACTCAGAGCAATGCAAGACATCATAATAGAGAATCGAACGTGACCCAGAAAAACATCTGAAGGTAACAAAAGAGGCGGTCGCCATCAGGCGGGGATCGAAAAGCGGGACGAAAAAAAAAGAACGAAAAGCAAGAAAAGAGGCGTGGGGTCCGCCAAAAATACACAACACACAAAAGGAAAGCGGGCACGGTGGTCTACCGAACGGGAACGTAAGAAGCCCTCCAATAGGAAAAGTCGTCATGACACAAAGGCACAAATGCGGGAGCTCAACAAAAGCCACAAAAAAAAGACCTATCGTAACGAGAGAATGATCCATGATCAGTGCCCTGACTCAGCGCCTCGCCTCAACCGTAAACCACAAAGAACCAAAGCTAACAGGTTCACAAGGAACACGAGGGCACATCCCACAAAAGGACATCGAAAGGGGTTTCCGTGTAAGTCCAACAGGCGAGAACAAAAAACAACAACCATAAAAAACAAGACAGAAAGGAGGTCGCCGGGGGTAAAAGAGACCATAGAAAAAAAAAAAGGAGGAGGAATAAGGGTAAGGGCGACCGTCCTTACTGCAAAAAGGTGGTAAGGGGGCGCGTTGCGACTAAGGAAGTTGGCCGGAGGTACGGGGAAAACTCGGTTGAGAGATTTGATGGTTATAGAAAGGGAGCCTGGTGAGAGAAACTGGAGCGCTGGTGGGAGGTTGCTATAATTGGCTGATCTTGCTAAGAAAACAGGATTAGGAGCGCAGTAATTCGTAAACAATATGAGGGGGGTCTGAGGGGCGTCATAGCGGTACGTGACAGGAGGGGACCCTGGTACCGCAACGAGTGACTAGGTGGGAGGATCCACGCGATTCGCCGGGGCGGGGGGCAAGTACCACAATCATGGGATGTGTAGGGGGAGTGATGCAAGGGTGAAAAAAAAGAATCAGGGGATAAAAATGCTGGAGGCGGGTTCTTTGCTCAGGGGTCGACATCTGCGAAGGAAAGATTCGAACCGACCGGGTCGGTAATAATAGCCGGGGGGACTGGTCCGGTAAAGTCTGCACTGTCTTTTATTCGAAGGGGGAGGGAGAAAGGTATCGTCATCAAACTTAACATGGGATAATGGGAAGAGGGGGAGGACATACGGAGTTACTTTCAGTGGCAAGCTGGGGGGGCTGGCATCCAGCAATTCATGGAGAGGCTTTCGTAATAACGCTCAGGAGAATCGCAGAAGGAATTTCTCCCTCTACTCTGCAATAAGAAAGAAAACGGGCAAAGTCAAAGATAAACACCAAATACAAGCTGGGAACGAAGGGGGGGCGGAAAGGGAGTGGATGTCAAGAGATTCTGTGGCAAAATCACCATTTAATCCAAAATCCTACTAATTACAGCCGGATTTTCTTAATCGGGGGGGAGAGGGATGGGATACAAAGCTTAGGTAAAGGTGTCGCATTAGAATGGGCGGCGGAAAAGATGCTGGGACGGAAGAAAACCTTGCTTCCGCGGGAAATGGTAAGGGAAATATGGAAAAACTAGGCCGAAAGGACTGAGGGGAAGAGGATAAAGGGAAGGAGGCAAATTCAGAAATAATTCTCATATTCCAGGGAAAAAAGGAAGAGAAGAGGTACGGAAATAACCACAAAAACAGAGCCTACGGAAGCGATAAATCAGGAACGTGTCTTGGCCTGCGAACGATATCAAGAGAAAGAGAAAGGAAAAAATATTTCAAAAGTCACTTAATAGGATCGGAGGAAAAAGGGAGCGAAGAGAAAGAAATAAGTCGAAGAAAAGAAATCACTCCATAGGCTGCAAAACGGGAAAATTGAAAAACATAACCTCAAAAACTTTTACATGGGCTTAATCGGACAAACAAGGAAAAGGGAAACAGGGGAACAACAATAAATTCTATCTAAGGGAAATTAGAAAATTGACTGGAAGAAGAAAAGGGGGGAGGATTGGACTCCTTCCTATATACTAGTTGATCGAGTCCAATTGGATAAACAAATCAAACGAAGGGTGAACTATTTTCTAGACGCCGCACGGGAGATGGTCTAAATACCAGCTGCTTATGTTGCCTGGCTCAAAAAAACATGGGGGAAAGAACCTCGACTGGTTGGGGGGACAGGACAAACGAAGCATAAGTGACACCAAATAGCACCAAGAAGGGGAGAGTAAGACACTAGGAGGAAACGGGGGGGGGGATCTGGCAGTCCGAAGGTCCAACAGCAATTAAAAAAGAAGGGGCAACCGCATACCACCGAAGTAGGGTGTAGTAAATATAACCTCAGTGACCGCCAGGAACTGCAGGTCTAGGAATTATATAGGGCCAAATGGCGCAATAGTGTGAGAACGCCAACCTAGCTCTATGCATTTGTTAATCGGATCATAGCCTCGGCAGGGGAGATAGAAAAAATCATGACACAGCACAAAAGCAGAAAAAACCGTAGGGCAGTGTTAGTAGGGGAGAGAAAAAAACTGAACCGGCGTACACAAGGCCGCCAGGAATAGGGGTTACGATCGGGGGGGAATAGGGGCCGGAAAAAGCATGGCTCGTTACACCATAGTGCTAGCAGAACTGGCCAGGGTAAAGGTTCACTGGAGAGACCGCAGACGCTCTCATTACTTTACGGTAGTGACAGTTGAACCTCAACCCGGAGGAGGGAGGAACGATAGATTTGGAAAAAGAGGACTGTGAAAAAAAACATGCAGCTTCAGGGACGGGAGAGGCGAGGTCCACCTATGCACCGAGCGCAAAAAACGGTTGAAGGAAGAAGATGACCCCCCAAAAAATACGCGGACGTACCCTACACAGCGGGCGGTCTGATACGGGGGTGGGGGTATTGGAGCATCGACGCAAGAACCAAAAATTGAGGTAGGGAGCATGTTGATCAGAAGAGCAGAACACAAAAACGTGAACGACAGGAACCGGGAAATATCAAATAGGGGACGCCCCTTCGCAGGCCAAAAGGACAAAACATACTCTGAAAAGAGAAACAAATACCAGTCTGAGAGGAGGGGATCCAGGGGTCAAGTGGCTTCTGCCAACGTGTAAGGAGGGACGGTTCAGTGCCAGTATCTCAAGAGGAAAAAAAAAAAAACGGTTGGTAAAGGAACTGGGGAAATTGAGGGGGGGAAGGTCTTCGTGAAGGTGGGGCGGATACATGAAACAGTCGCGGGGATGCAAAAAAACAAATCCGTTAAAAAAAGGGGGAAATACAAAAAAACCAGGAAGGGTGAGGGGGGAATCAGGGGCGACAGCGGAGGATGAACTAGTCAATAGCGGATAGTGATGGGGAAACACCAAGTTAAAAGCGGGAAGAGAGCATTTCGGCAAGACCATTAAAAAGAGAATCAAAGAGAACAGGAAGGAGGAAAGCTCGGATAAGAGAGCAGGTGAGAACCGGGACAGACTCAGAATCAAGCAAAGGGAAGGGACAGGCCCGAAGTGTTTGAGCCGGGGCAGGCCGCAGGGGGCAATCTTGTTGTGAAGTAAATGATGTGTCACTCAACAAATCAGAACACGAAGATAGGGCACAAGGGTCAATGGTCAGGAAGGATCTCAGTAGAGGAAGGGAAAGAACAGGAAAAAAGCCACAAGAAGACGCTGAAAAGCTGGGGAGGGGATCGCTGGTACCAAAGGATAAGGCTGTGCGAAACTCGGAAGAATAGCAAAGAACAGGCCCGCGACAAAAATAGAAAAATCCGATAGCTAAAAACGAAATTGTCGAGGAAAATACCATGGGCGGCAAAAAGAACACGAAAACTAGTAACAGGGAAGGGAAAAAAAAAATCGAAAAAGAGAGACATACAACGGAAGAAGAACACCGGCAAAAAAAACGAAGCGGGCGCCACCTAAAGAGGGATAGTAAAATCCACATAAAAAGGGAAAGCTAACGGGTTGCGTAGTCTAGGGGTAGATGGGACACAGGAGAGCAGCTCTTGTGGGGGAATAAAAAAACTAGCCGATCCAATCGCGGCAAAACGAGGGAGCGGTGTGGCGGGAAATATGAGTATTGGGAAATATGTCATGGAGAGGAGGACCCAGACGTAGAGCAAGTATACGCAAATATACGGAGTGGGGAGAGGACCAACAAGTTCTGGCGGATAACTAGAGCAGCGCGCCGAGACTCAAGGGGACAAGAAAGGTGTCGATGCCTGACAAGCGCTCCATGGAAAAAAGAGAAAGACGGGACCCTGCCCAGACCAATTGCGGGAGAAAGATTGGAGCAATCAAGCAATGAATAAATTATGAAAACAAGAAAAAAAGCACTCACAGATCACCCAGTCAAAAAAGCACAGAGAAAGGGGGACGGCAGACGAGAGTCTAGGAAAAGAGGAAAAAAAAAATCATAAAAGCTGAGCCACACCAAAGAAAAAAGACGCTCGAATAAGATCAAGGAAATCTTAAAAAGAGATCGCCAAGCCCGGAACACCAATTACAAAACGGACAAAACACGGGGGGGGGGGGTTGTTGGGGGGGGGGGGGGGGGGGGGGGGGGGGGGGGTGGGGGGGGTGGGGGGGGGGGGGGGGGGGGGTTGGGGTTGGGGGGGGGGTTGGGTGGGTGGTGGGGGGGGGGGGGGGGGGGTTTTTGTTTTTGGGGGGGTTGGGTGGTGTGGGGGGGGGGGGGGGGGGGGGGGGGGTTGGTTGTGGGGGGGGGGGTTGGGTGGCGCAGACAACAAGTCATCTTCGGGGGGAAATCGCCACGGAGAAAGCAAAAACGACCACCCAGAAGTGCGGCGCACGAAACATCTCTCGGAACCCGAGGGGGAGGAGAAAGAAGTGGGAAAAAGGAGAAAAAACGCCGTTTGCATTAAAGGCGGGGGGGGCCTGAAGTTGGCAGGGATCGGCAACGCGGCCGATGAACGCGATTGCGGGAGCGCAGGCTTCGGGACCTGGCCGCGGGGCTGCTGGGGCGCTCGATTGCAGGCAAGTAGGCGAGCGAATTAGGGGGGAGGGGGCAGTTTTAAAGCGCTGTGTACGTGAGCGATTGGGATCAAACGGAAGCGCGAGCCGACATCGTTAGGAAAAAAAAAAGTGAATGGGGGGCGTACGACTGAGGGGGGGGGAAGACCGCTCGGTGAGAAGGGGCAAGAAAATTTGGAGGGCTCTATGGGTAAGGACGCTTATGGCAAGAAGCGGGAGCGCGAGCTGGGGGGGGGAAGGGGGCGCGGAAAGACGTCTGGATCACTGGTCTAGTCCTGGGCGCTAAGAGCGACCCTGACAGGGGCGGATGTTTGGTTGAACAAGGGGCTTGACACGTAGCAGCAAAATTACGGGATTGAGGGACGGGCCGAAGCCTTAAAGCGGCTAACCTGATCTCTTGCGCAGGAAGAAAAACTAAAATCAGGATAAAAAACCGCTCACAGGGAGCAACGGCGGTGATTCAGCAAGATGGATGGACAACGGGGGAAAGACATCTCAAATGAATCAGCGGAGTGGATTGTTTAAGGGCAGGAGGAAAAAAAATCGGGGCGATGCGCCGGGGTACAGGGGGCTCTTTCGGATGGAAAGACCGCCCACAGGCTGACGGGGGAGGAGTGTCGGAAGGAAAGGGGGAATCTGAGGAATCTTCAAGTCTGGAGAGGTAACGATGATGTGACTTCATGGGCCATGTCCAGGCCCTTTAAAAAAAGGGACATCTATTAGAAGAAGCCGGAATCAGAGAGCAGAAAGATCTGGGATAGCTGGAAGGAGACATCTTCTCTACGGAGGGGGGAAAAAGCAAAACGCTGGTCGGGGATGCGATCTGGAAAAATTCTCAGAAAGCATAACAAGGAAAAAGGAGAAAAAAAGGGAAACAGTCAAACTCCAAAGGTATAAGAGGAAAAAGGGGAGAACAACCCGTAATTCTCCCCTTGCCGGAGGACGGCCCTGGGGGTCTTTGAGACTAATTCCAATCTTCTGGAATTCCCGCACCTTTGGTGAGACCGTCCTAAAGTCGGTTATCGGAGTGTATGAAAAAAGAACTATCTCTTATTGGTGCTTATCCTCTTCGAACAGGGATGGATCCCGATCCCAATCAAGGGGAATTCGGGACGATGGAACTGCTAACCGAGGGCAACCTACGGGCCATAAAATCATGACAAAATAAAAAGAAACAAAAAAGGCCCGGGAGGATCGAGCTTAGGGAGGGACAGAGCCAAGGTCCATGGCGAAATCTTCTATGCCGAGCAAAACGACGATTGGGTGGAAACGCAGGTTACTCAGAGGGTAAAGGGAGTGCTAGCGTGAGATTTTACACCGAAAAAAAGGGAGGGGGGAGGAAAGGGAACGGGCTCGGGCTATCGACTTGGTTTGCTATGCGCTTGAGTCCAGCAATGGCCTATAAAAGAGGGGTGGGACAGAAATGCTCCTCCTTACTCCAAGCAGAGGGGGAAAGGGGGTCATGGGAGATTAGAATGCTTCCAAAAAACCAAAAATACGCAAGCTGTCTAAGGGTACGGACTTAGAGACTTAGGGATATGCACTATCAAATGAAGGCATTCTATTGTCGGAGAAATTTGCCTGCCAAAGGGGGCCGAGTCCACCCGGGGGGAAAAACAAGGAAGCGGTCCGTGGAACAACTATGACCTGTTGAACATCTCTAAAAAAAAAAAAAAAGGGATAATTGGAAAAAGAAGATGGGAAAAACATCATATGAGGGAGCCAAGGAAGAGAGAAGATAATGATGCAGGTCTCTCCGCGGCTCGAAGGCCAAAGAGAACATGGCGGAAAGGGTCACCTGTACGGATATAAGCACGGCACTAGAAGGGGGGGTAGGCTTGCGGAGGGCGGGGGATTTTTTTTGGTGGTGACAAAGAAGAAAGCCTATAACAGGGAACGGGGAAAATTTTGGTATGGATTAAACGATAAAAACCGAAGTGCCCGAGGACCTAGGACGACCCGCGCGAACACCTGAAAAGCTGTATTCAAAAAATCGCGACCCAGGCGAAGGAGGCAGAGGACAGTGTACAGCCGCATCGCACAGTTCAGAAGAGTAAACTTTTGCATTTGACCCCCAATCGTCGGGGGGAAGGAAGGCAAAAGGGGTCTACTTGTAGGAAGGGCATAAATCACTGGAAAAGAACGGTGCGTAGAAATTTACGCTGACGGGCGGGTCGTACGTGCGCGGTGGGGCATGAGGCGAGAGTCACTCGAGTCTGAAGTTGGGGGGGAGCCAGAGCCAAAGCCTTAATGTGAGGAGAGGATGCAGATCCAGCGGCCCTGCCGGAAATATAGTGCGGAAATGTCACTACGGGATAGGGGGAGTTGTTCATAATGGGGGAACGAGGATAAACTCGAGACAGTGAGGGGAAAACACACGTACTGAATTAACAGCGTATTGGAAGTGTCGGAAAAGACCTCGAACCGGGGTCTAAAGGAAAATTGGTGACTAGGAAGACGAAGGTCCTGAAATACGGGAAAGGGGGGGAGGGAAACGGGGCCACTGTCCAACAAACTTGGTCTCGTTAATTATTGTACCTGCGAGAGGAAAGATCTCACCAGAAAGACGGAGGATCGAAAAAAATTATTCGAGGGAAGAAAAAAGAGGGAGAAAGTACACTACACTGCCCAATAAAACTGGAGATAGGTTGTTAGGCCAGCTAGAGGAATTTAAGGGCAATGGACGACGGGAAAGGAAGGAAGACCCGACTTAAATATAAGAAGATCGGGAAAAAATCAGTAAAGAGGCCACCTTGAATCGCGCCAGCAGCCCTAGGGGATTTCCCAGAACGCGATCAAGACTCTCGAAGAAAAACAGAAGCAACCTCCAATATTAATCAAGTATCCAAAAGAAAGCCGAAACATGCGGTCACTGGGAACGGAGGGGGGAAACCTTTAGAAAATAAAAGAAGATTTTGGATCCACCTCCTATCTGGGTAAAGAGTAAGCGCTGATATTCGGGGTCTGCGCGGTCCGTAGGACACTTTCTATCCTACTCGAGAAAATGGTCGCCTATTCAAGCAGCAAAGATGGAAAAGATCACGGAATTGCGATAAGTCAAGAAAAGAGGCAAGACAACTCAGGGGGGGAAAGAAAAAAACCACTTTCATGAATAGAAGGAAAGACGCAAGGGACAGCTATTCGACCAGTGAGAAACGGCGCCTTGGAACCGGAAAGAGGGACAACTCTAGAAGAATAGGCGGGAGGACAAATTATCAGTTCCCCAAAGAAGACAGCGCAGGAGACCAGGTCCACCGCAGGAAAAAAGGACAGCGAACTGTGGGGCGTTGTACTGGAAAACGGGGATTCGAGCAATCGAAACGTCGGGTCTTGCCCCTGGGACGTGAAGACGCAAAAAACGCACAAAAGAAAAAAAAAAACTATCTCTCTGTGAAAGAAAGAATGGCCGCTGAAGATGCCAGGGAAGGAGACAAAAAAAAAAGAGCCCTTACAAAAAGGAAAAGGGTCGCCTCAACCCTCGGAGTCCCTCTGTTGAGGTCAGCAACGGGGAGAGAGAAAGACCCCCGCCCACCAGCAAAGCAATGAGGGAAAGGAAAAAGACCAATCTCTGAAAAAAAGGGAGTATGAAAGATAGATAACTAAGAAGGCAGGATGATGTTCAGGTTGGCTCTACCTAGGACAGACGGGATGAGCGATTGTGCGGGACCCTTCTCTTTTCAATTGGCCCGAAGGAGGGGGGCTTTTTGGAAGGATGCGGCGGAGAGTCATCTAAAATCTGAGAAAGAGAGAGAAGAGGGAGGGGGGAGTGGGGCTGGTTAAATCGGACTTTAACCTGGAGCCTGGCCCTATTGGACTACCTATGTAAATTCTTAGGGAAAAGGGGGGGCGGTTGGGCGTGCTACTGTCGGAACTACTCTGGTAGAAGAAGGGCTATGTTTCTACTGGTCGAATCGACTTGGCTACCGCCGGGAGAGGAGCAATTTCATGAGGGGGGGTGGGCCTTGTAATACGAGGGAAGGGCCAGTGATGGCGAAAGGGGTACTCTGGTCAGTCTGTACCTAGGTTCTGTAGTTGGGGGGATTCCGCTGAGATTTGAGGGGGGAGTGAAGCGTATAGGGGCATCAAGGAATTACGGGAATTTGCTGCGGGAAGCAGAAGTAGCATCGAGAAGTATCAGGGGATGGTAAGGGGTCGGGGGGGAGGGGAAGGGGAGGTTGTTTAAGGGGGAGAGGGGGGAGGGGAGGAAGTGGGGTAGGGGAGTGGAGGGGGGGGAGGGGGGGGGGGGGGGGGGGGTGGGGTGGGGGAGGGGGGGAAGGTGGATAGGAGAAAGGAGGCGCAAAGGGGAGAAGAGAGGGGGAGGGGAGGAGGGGGGAGTGGGCTGGGAGCTAAGGGGGGAGGAGGGGGGGAAAAGGAGGAGGGGCGGGGCGGAGGGGGAGAGGTGTACGGGGAAGGGTATGGGGAGGGAGAATAAGGTATGGAAGGGGGGAGGAGGGGGGAGGGGAGGGGGATGGAAGAAAGTTAAGCAGGTAAACGGGGGGGAAAGGGGGGGAAGGGGTGGGGGGGGGGTGAAGGGTAGGAGGGAGGAAAAAATTAGGGAGGGGGGGAGGAGAGTAGGGGAGGACGGGGTGGATGAGAGGAAAACGGGGGAGTGAGGGAAGGGAGGAGTGGGGGGAGGTGATTGTCGGGGGTGAGGAAGGATTCAAAAAAGGAGAGAGGGGAGGGGTGTGGAAAGGGTGGAAAGGGGGGGGGAGGGGGTGATAGAGGTGAGGGGGAAGAAGGAGGTTGGGGGGGGATGGGAGAGGAGTGAGGGGATGGAGGAAGAAGGGGGGGGGGGGGCTGGGGAGGGGAGGGCAAAAAGAGGGGGGGGAGGAGGGAGGGGAGGGGAAGGGGGGGCGGGGGGAGGAAAGGGGGGGGAAGGGAGTGAAGGAGGATAAATAGGGAAGAGAAAAGAAAGGATGGAATGGGGGGGGGAGGAGAGAAGACAAGGAAGGGGAGGGGGGGAAGAGGGGGGAAGGGGGGCGGGGGGAGGAGAGGAGGAGCGGGAAGAGTGAGGAGGAGGGGGGGTGGAATGGAGTGGAGAGGGGGGGGAGGGGGAGGGTGGGGGAGGGAGTGTGGAAGGGGGGGGGGGGGATGGAAGGGGGAAGGGGAGAGGGCGGGGGGGGGGAGGAGGGAGGGCGGGGTCAAGGAGAGCGGGGGAGACGAGGGCGGTGGGGGGAGGGCAGGGGCGGAGGGGTGGGGAGGAAGGAGAGGGGGGAGGGTGGGGGGGGGGTGATAGAGAAGAAAGGGGGGAATAGGTAGAGGGGAGGGGAGGGAGAAAGGAGAGGGGGTGAAGGAGGCGGAGGGGGAAGGGATAAAGGAAGATGATGCGGGGAGGGGGGGGGACGGGGGGGGGTTGGAGGTGGGAGAATAAGGGGGGGGTGGATGGAGAGGTGATACAAAGGGAGGGAGGGGGCGAGGGAGGGGGAGAGGAGGGTAGGGGGGGGAGGGTAGAAGAGGGGGTGATGGGGTGGAAGGGGGGGCAGAGATGAGCGAGGAGGGGAGTCGGAGGGAAGGAAAGTGGAAGGGATGGGGGGGAGGAGGGGGGGAGCGCAGAATTAGTGTTAGGGGGAGGAGGGAGGGTAGAAAGAGAAGAAACAGGATGGTGGGAGGTAGGGGCTCCCTCTACCTATCTGATTAATAAGGAAGGAGCAGATCAAAAAACAAGGAAGACTGAGTCGGGAAGGCGAGAGAGTAGTTCAAGATGGATGAGGTGCAATCGAAAATGTTTCAATCCCGCTCAGGAAAAAAGGGGTAAGGGCAAGGCAGTGGCCATTGGAGGCTGGGAACTTGCAAGGGCATTATGTCGGGCATCGTGGGAAAAGAACTCAGGGGCGGCGGCCCAATGTCGGGGGCCCCGGATCGCTATGTTGGGAAGGGGTCGTGAAGAGTTCTTCTGCGAGTGAGGGAAAGAATATCGGGATCCCTACATTTAGATGAACGGTGACTCATGTCACAGTTTACAAAAAGGGTACGCTGCAGGAAGAACAAAGGAAGAAACCGCCAGGAGGAGGAGTCAGGGTCGTGGAGGTAGGGGAACAAAGATTAGGAGTACCTTAAAATGGGTTGTCCCTATCTCAAGGATTTAGGAGGAGAAGAGGGTCTACATCTCAGTTACAGAAAGTCAACGGTCTCACGCGGAATTGAGCAAACACGACAAAGGGGAAGCAAACAGGACCGCCGTTTTCAGGACTGAGAGGGATCGAAAAACGGTAATTCGAAAAGTGAGAGGAGGGATCCTGTGCGAGAAAGGGTGCATCGCTAAAGCGCAAAGGGGTGGGGCAGCAAAAAACTATGATCAGGGTAAGCGAGGCTTCCACATTGGTTAGACAAAATCAATACGAGGTCCTGAAAAAAGAAGAGTCAGGGCAAGCTTTATCTGCCCTCATAAAATCACTTCGGCCGCTGGCGAGGGAAAACCCCCTAGACAAAGACTGGGGGGGGCATTTCAACAAAAAGCGCAGGCGAAACTAAGGAAAGAAAACGAAACCACGGAGGGGACTGTTAGGGGTCTCTTCTCCTAGGTGTAAAGTCCGAATTCGGAAAAGATTGCATACAGAACTTGAAACCGCCTTAAAAGAAGTGGGTACGCAGGCCAAACAGAGCTGGACAAGGAGGATCTCTTTAGGATGGGCCAATTGAGGTATTCTGCAAGCCGGAGTCAATCGAACGGCTGAAGGGGGGGTGCTTCGCAGGGGGTTTATAATCATTGCATCGGGGACTTCTGTTTTTCGAACGCGAACAAAGAAATCACACCACTTCCCTGGGGGACTGTTTAAGCGGCGGACGAGTAAAGAGGAAACAAAAACAAAGGACCCTCCAGAAAAAGGGGAACGAATGAATGGTACTTAATTCGAGGAGGGGTGGTCTTATCATAATAAATGGCTCGTGCAAGGGGGTGATGCGAAGTGCGAAGGCCCATCTTTAGAGGCGCGGAAAAGGGAAAACGGAGGCGAAGAGGAGGGGGGGTCGGTATACAGATTGTCACATAGAGACGGAACAACACAACGAGAAAGATATTGGCCAAAGAGGGAAAATTACACAAAACAGAATGCAACGTCAAAAAATATCGGAGAATTTCTCGCTCACTGAAAAGGGAGCACCGCGCAAAAGCACCACCAAAAAAACCGTCAATTGACCGGAAAGAAAGCAAAAACACCAGATAGGAGTCGGCTCACAATCAGCGGAGTCGGGTACGGGGGTGGTTTGTTCAGCCCCATCGACGGTGGGTCTCAAAAAAACGTGGTGAAACCTGAGGTCCCGCGAAGGCCATAAAAATTGCAAGGCAAGGTTAAGGGAAGCGCGAAAACACGTAGATTTAGAAAAAGAGAAACCGCAGGAGCCAACATCAGATAAATTGGTCACACTCGAAAGCTGCCAGGTCCAAAAAGTTGTCTTTCCCAAAAAGAGGGCAGGGGGGTCCGTTGAAAGGCCGCGTTGGACTGAGGGGTACCCTTACCGATCGGACGCGCACAGAAATTTCGCCCGACCCGGGAAAAGGAGGGACGGGTAGGCGGAGGGTGCGGTTGGAATTAAAAGCTATGAATGGGAACAAAGAAGGGGTCTTCCTTCCTGTGGGAGCCAGAGCCCACTGCGGGATAGGATGAAGCCCGCAATGGGAAAACGAAGAAGTGCGAAATGAGGAAAAAGGAGCGATAGTGTGGGCTCACCAATTTTTGGGCAGGGGGGCAAAGAAACAAGTAATCAATAAGGAGGGAAGCAGCTGAAGTAAGGCCGCCAAACAGTCCCAAATCGAGAAACGAAAGGGTGTGAAGACCTTCAACTGAAAAAGGGAGGTACTAACTTTTCAGGGTTGCGACTTTTTCCCGGCAGCTCCGCAATCTGGGAAAGGACGAAGGGCAATGAAAGAAGGAAAAAAAACGGGCCAATTCAGGGGGATGAAAAAGCTGAGAACGGGCAGACAAAAAAAGGAAAAACCGAAAGGCTCCCGCTTATATTGGGGTGGAGTAACGAGTAATTGGGGAAATGCAGGGGGGCTCCTGAACTGGGGGGGAACCGCCCCGATCGGGATCCGCGAAAAAAAACCGATGTCAAACAGTCCCAAGAGTCACCGAAACGAGCACAGCCGTCACCGGTCGTCAAGAAACGAAAGGGCCTTGCAGAGAGGAAAAGAAGAAGAAAAATGACAGCGCAAAATGCCATCAGGGGAAGAGGAGACATGCACTAAAGAAAACTTTTTGGCAAAAAACCGCAAGCGAATTTATCTAGGTGATGGAAGGGGGTGGTTTGGCGGATATTCAATCAAACTCGTTTCCCGAAGAGCTGGCTCTGAAGCTTGTAGGAGAGTCCCGGGTGTAGGAGAGATCGGGCCTCGAAAGATCGAAGGGGATTCTAATTCTTCTGAAACCAGCAGAGAAAATCTAAATAAGGAGGAGAAGCAGGAAATCAAGCCAGAACGGGCTCCGGGACCCCTCAAAAACCGAGAAAGGGCACATTTAAGGAGACAGCGCAGGAGCCACAATTGGAGAAAAAATGAGACAAGACGGGGGAAAGACCCCCCAGTACAACGAGAATTGAGAAATACCTGTTCTTTCGCCATGAAAAGTCGCGATGAGAAAAGGGACCAATGAATCCCTCACAAAATGGTAAAGGCATGAAGACACGGAAAAAACAGCGCACTGGGGGGGAGGTCAAGCGGGGCTTAGAGCCATCACACGAGGTTACCTTCAATGAGAAAGACGAACGTCAACCAGGAAAAACTCGGGCTCAGGCGGGAGAATACGCCCAGCAGTCAAAAACTGAAAAAAAAAAAAAGGATTCCGCGAGCCAGGCCACAGTCAAAAGCACCACCCGACCCCTCTCCCATTGCTATACAAAATCTAGGAATCGGCCGCGGTGACGTCCAATGATGAAGCAGAACTCTCCTGAAAAATACCGAGAAGCAAGAAAATGCTGTCCAATTAATCAAAAAAGAAAGAAAACAAAAACATGAGGAGGGAAAGATGGGAGAGATTTTAGGAGAAAAAGACGCGGGAATGCGGTCTGGGGAGCTCGTTCTTGATCAGGTGGGGGAAAAGATCAGGGCTTCGAGATTGGGTGTCGGATCACTTGCGCTTGTAGGGCTGCGCTGTTTGAGGGGGTATGGTGAGCTCAACGATTCATTTTCTTGGAAGGCGGATTAAGCTTCTTAGGTTGCGGGGGGAGTGTGCGCATGTACGGAAAAAGTCACTAACTGAAAGGGGTCTATGGGAGAGATAAAAGGGAAAGTAAAGGCCACAATAACCACCTTTGCCGGGCTTGTGGTCTGGCGGTGGAAACAAGAAAGCCTGGTGATCTAAAGGGAGGATTGTTGGGATGGGGGAATAGGGTCTAAAGAGAGATTAGTCTACCGGACGGGGAGCTGGATACGGCGTCCTATTTTTAAATGTCCACGGGAAGATTGAGGTCGCCTGGAGGGAGCAGCGCGGTGAGACGAAAAAGTGAGGGCGGGGGTGTTTTCCAGGCGGCGTCGTGCGAGCTTGCCCGTATCAAAAGCAATTACGGGGGAGGGGTTTCGCTCTGGTACGAAAGAATTCCGAAAGAGAATAGCTACTCGCCAAAAAAAAGGCGCTAATAACGGAAAAAAGGGAACGCAGAATCAAAAAAAGTTGACTAAAAAAAAACCCTGCTTGCGGCAAAAAAATAGGCGGTGATTCCCCACGGAGAGGAAAGGCAAAAACCGTGTAGGGTCACTAAAAAGTTACCGCCTGGGGGAGGACTTGCGGGGAGCGGGCCATTAGGTCCAAAATGGATGGGAAAAGAAGCGTCGAGATGAAGCAGGATTAAGGGCCAAAAAGGCGTCGGGGCTGGGAGGGTCTAGGGCTTAAGATGGACTCTCTCGGACTCGATTCTATCACCAGAGCAGGGGTCATGATGTGGCCATGCACTGTAAAAAAGGTAAAGGGGAGAGACGGGGGGCATCAAAAATAAAGTCTAAGTCGGGGAAACGGTGCCGGGGATTGCCTGAGAACGTTAGAAAGAAAACTCCCAGTGGGGGAAGAAGAAAACCTGCGGTCGGGGGGAGAAAATTCGCAGGTACACTATCACGAGTCGCCCGGAAAGGGAAAAAAGGACATCCATCACCGCAACCGGGGGGTCAGACTGCTCGGAGAACACAACGGTAATTTCCTCCAAAAGGAGAAGGGGGCGGGCGAGTGATATGAGGGTTCAATAAACTGGGATTGCTGAACGTCACTGCCTAGTGGGGATCAGGGAAAAAGGGGGATGCACCACTAAATTGTGAATATTTTCAAAAACCGGACGTCTCTCATTACAAAGGGGGGGGCACGCTGAGAAAGCAAACATCACGGGGGAGGGGGAGAACACCGGGAATGCCAGACAAACCGACTGGGGGGGCCATTCTAGAAAAAAGAATTCAAAACTAGAACCCAAATAGACGGGAAAAGGGGGAGCGCACAGGAGTTAGGAGCCAGAGCGGGGGAAAATCCTAAAATCCTCTTACACTTAGGGGGGGGCCGCTACAGCAAAAACCACGATTTGGGTGGCTCATGTTCGAGAGATGGACTTTGTAGGTGTGCCGGGCCAATGACCGCACCTCTTTGCGCGCACATTAAGAGGGGGGACGATCTTTGCCGACAGAGATTGGAATTAATACTCTGCGTTCGTAAAAGAAAGGGCAGAGGAAAATGATGGGGGGGATTGACTCGACTCCATCACCAAAAGCGGAAATGGCCTGTTGATCTGTGAAGGAAAGCTCAACAGAAACCACCACACGGCGACCTCCGCCCAAGTAGGAATAAGTGGGAAAGAAGTGTGGAACTGCAATGGCTCGGCCTTGGACGGAGGAAAAACAAGGGGTAGAAGGGGAGAGGTCAAGAGCGCCCGCCAAAAAAGGCAGACGCTTCAGCGGGAGTTGAACCAATGCTCTAAAGGGGGA
>Ga0179593_1495407_pt1 | contig 16035 bp, 25 predicted proteins | sample CZODoug2_1_08_16_FD_185931 | JGI IMG/M metagenome (GOLD analysis project Ga0179593, IMG submission 185931) | Vadose zone soil fungal communities from Angelo Coast Range Reserve, California, USA - CZODoug2_1_08_16fungal (PacBio error correction) | ecosystem: Environmental > Terrestrial > Soil >...
AAGGTGCGCAAAATTGCACGGGAGGGGGAAGAGGAAAGTAGCACTAAAATGGAAAAAAATCAATAAAGAAATAAAAACCGAGGGAAAAGGTGCCACTCATTGGGTGGAGAAAGAGGGAAAAGGAAACTTATGTCGGGTCGAAATAACAAAAGGGTTTCCGGGGCGAAAGTCCGTTCTACGGGAATTAAGCTGGCTCAAGGGGGCAAAGAGAAATGGAGTGAACTGAGGGGCAACCAAGGTCCGGTTGACGGGTGACCGGCGCACTCTGTCAGAGAACCTTAAATATCCCTCCTAACTCATCTGTTGTCAAACAATGACCACTAACAAAAAAGGGAGGAACCAAGGCGAGCCGGTTGGTCACCGGGGGGGATTGGAGGGAAACATCCATGAAAGATCGGTTTAAAAGGGGCCGGGAAGGCTGCAGCCCCATGGTTGATGCCCCGCCGTGGGGGGAGGAGGGACCAGGAAGAGTCAATGGAAAGACAGAAGAGAAAAAACCGGAAAACACCAATGCGGGGGGAAAAAAGGGGGTAAAATGTAAACGTCTCTAAGGCGTACCGGGCAACTCACGGATGCCCCCATGGAGTCCGCCCAAAAAGGAAAGAAGTTCGACCACAGGGAAAAAAATAAAAGAGGAAAGGGGAAAAAGGTGACGTGTCGGAAATAGGGGGAGATCCAAAAGGACCACCTAAAGAACACCATAAAAAGAAGGAAGGGAGGAAGGGGAAAAAGGAGGGAAGAGAAGATGGAGAGGGGAAAAATACCGTCACTGAACCATTTCGCAAAACGCCGCCTCCCCAAAGGGACTATCGGCAACGTCGGTTATAAGGCAAAAATAAGAACGCCCTCAAAGGAAGAAAAAAAGACCCTAGGAAGACCGGTCCCCCTGGATTAAAGGGGAATCCCGCCGGGGAGAATCCTCAAAGGAAAGGGAGACTTTGGGCCAAAAAGAAAACTCACAGGGGGGGTGGGAAAACAGTGATAGGGGGTGTCAAAAACCGGCGTCAAGGAATATCAAAAAGACTTAAAAGAAAAGACTGAAAAAAAAGGGGTAAGGAACACGAGCAAAGGGAGGGAACCGGCTGAGGGCCCTCCTGACAGGCAAGAAAAAAAACGTTAACCCGCAACTCCCGAGCACGATTGGAAGCAAAAAAAAAAAGAACAAGCCAAGTAAAAGGGGCGGGGCTCGGAAAGGGGATGAGGGGGAAGGGGTGGTGAAGGGGCCAGGAGGGGTCAACAATGACACAGTGCAGTCCCGAATATCGGGCAACACAGGAAAGGAGGAGGATCAAGGAGAAACAGAGGGAAAAAAAGAAGTTAAAAGGAGCATGCACTGGCACAAGCTCAGGGAAAAGGTCAAGGAACATGAGTCGGCAGAAGGAGGAAAAAATGAAAGACACAAGATGCGAAAAAGACAAAAACCCGTAAAAAACCCCTTACGAAAAATCCAAAGAGCTTAACCAACAAAGGTATTGACTAGTAAGAATCAGGGGGAAGAAGGGATAAGCCGAAGGAGGAAAGGGACTATACCCAATAAGCGTCTCAAGAAGCATTACTGAATCGGTCTGTGCCTTCGGAAAGAAAGGAAAAAACAAGAGGACGAATCCCATCGGGGAGAAAAAGAACCGGTAATATGGTAAAAAGAAAGCGAAAAACGGTGGGGGGGGGGAGGGCAGGAAACCCGGTCAACTTGGGGAAAAAATTTGGGTTGCGATAGGAAAACCAAACCCAAAAGGCAAGTGCAGGAAGCGGGAAGGGGCAGGGGGGGAGGGGGAGATGAGACAGAAAAAAAAGGAAAGGAGGGGGAAGCCAAGACTACTAAAAGATTCATAACTAAGCAAGGTAGACCAAATGGGAAAAAAAAAAACAAAGGGCAAAAAACAAATAAGGGGGGCGAAAGAAGAATTCTATAGAGGGGAAAATACTGTCTTAAGAGGAAAACCATTCGGTCAAAAGGGGGTAGGGGGAAAGGGGATCAAAAAGAAAAAAAGCAGGGCTGGGGACACAAGAAAACGTAAAGGAATCCTTGGGGAAAGAGACATCCTATGCTAACCTACAGTTGGTGCAAGGAGAAGTCTGATTACGACGCAGACAAAGGAAAAAAAAAAAAGGGGGAGGGATCAAGAAGGGGGGAAAGAGAATCAAAAGCCAACCCAGCGTTGGCAAAGAGAAAACATGGAACTGGGAGGCCAAAACGGGAAAAAGGGGCTAACGAAATCGGGGATAGGAGGAAGGTGAAAGGTCACCACATCAGTGAGGGGGGGGAGGAAAAAGGACACAAAAGTCAAAATAAAAAGAAAGGAAAACATCCGAACCAGAAAAGGCCCTCATATAAAACGAACGAAGACCGGGACAATTGACGGAAAGAAGGGGCTGAGGAGAGACTTCGGGGGGGAGAAATGAAAAGATCGTCTTAACGAAAAGAAGGCGCTATATCCGTTCAAAGGACCATTTTAACCAAACGGGTAGGGGGAAAACGGGCAGGGGTGAATGTAGGGTACCCGACCAACCGAGCGGGGAAGGGAAAGGAAAAAGTCAAAAAAACAAACGTATTAATAATAGATATATCTTCGAAGATCCTGAAAAAGAGACGGCAAAGACAAAAGCTCAGTGCAACAGGTTTGAAAGTAGAAGGGGTCAAAGCAAGGGACCCTCAAACTAAGGAAATGCCCGAATAACGGGTACCAGCCCTTTCCCTCAGACAGGGTCTAACCTGCGGTCAGTAGGGGTGAAAGAGAACGGGAGACAACAAGTACTAAGGTAAGAAAAAGAGAGGGTAAAGGGCAGGTAGAAGCAAAGCGAAGGGGTCCGACACTCCATTTTGGGATCCCTCACGGTCTCCGGACTGGGGCTTCTCAACCAAAAAGTGGTGAGAAAAAAAAAATGGTGTTTCAAGACGTGGTCCAAGGAAGGGGATATAAGACGAGGGGGATCAATCAGTGAGAATGAAGAAGAGAGTTGCAAAACACAATCGACGTCCATACAGAAACCTGCACACCAAAGGGTCCGGAAATTCAGGGATCAAGAAACTAAAGGAGGCGCAAAAAAGAGAGAAAAATCCTAAGCGGGACCAAGAGGGCAGACAAATATCCTAGAAACTCGGGAAAAACTAAAGTGTTGTGGGGGGGGGAGGGGGGGGGGAATAACGCTAAAACATTCCTAAACGCGAAGAAGACTTGGTTGATGGTCAAAGGAGAAAAACGGGGGCGGCCTACAAAATTTTCGCTTGCTCAAGGGGACGCGATTGAGCAAAAACGAGGGGAGGAAGAACGAACAAAAGGAACGATTGAAAAGGGAAAAAGGTTTTCAATCAAGGGGGAAGAACGGGGCTTCCCGGACCTTTTCAGGAGGAAAAAAAAAGAAACGTAAGGTTAAACTAAGAGGGATCGTCGGGAAAATTCGGCCTAACGGACAAACACTAGTTCCGGCCAGCCAAAAGATCAAAGCGAAGATCATGGAGAGAACATATCCACATTAAATGATATTTCATTACGCCCCAGGACCGCCTATCAGGGTCACAACGGAAAGGCGGAGCGTGAAAAGACCTCAAGCAGGGGGGGGAGGGGGAGTAAAAGACGGGTCGGTCAATGGATAAAAGAAAAGGGAGACGCGTTGGGCCGAGTACAACGAATATTAACTTGAAGCCGGGTTATTGGGGGAAGGGGATCAGGAAAAATGGAAATACCATTCTGAAGAAGGAAACTGCGAAGGGACACACCTGACAAAAAAATAAGTACAGAAAAAGGGGGGAGTAAATAAGGCCAACCTAACTATCCATACAAAGAATAAAGGTTCCTGATAGTGTAGTGGGACAGAACGGAATTTCCGCGAGAGGGGGGAAAAACCCCCAGCTGGACTTATCGGAGGGAAAATTATCGTCAAGGTCCTGAAGAAATGACTGTGCACGCCGTCCTTGGTAAATGCCGGAGAGGGTGTAGAAGGCCGGAGGGCTGAGAAAAGAACAACGAATACGAAGGCGGAGGAGAAAACAAAACACACAAAAAAACTCAAGACTGGTCCAGGGATATCTACTAAAAAAGAAAAACGCGGAAATATAGCCACTCAGAAATGTGGAAACAACTTGGGTGGACAAAAAGGAGAACTCGGAAGAAAAAAAAAGGGTTGAATTCGGGAAAAGTCTAGGGAATGTTCGGCTACCCAAAAGGATGGTGTGGAAAGTGCTGAACTCAGGGCATGGGTGTGGAAACGAAGAAGAATTGGGGGGAAAACAAGACGAAGAGGAAGAACAAACACTCACTGATTGAGTTCAAAAAAAGACGTGGGCAATCTGTGTAAACCAGGGTTTCGGGAGGAACCGGTGAAACAAACGCTGCAAGAAACAGGGGGAAGCCCAGGACACAAAAGAAAAAACCGGCAGGCAAAAAGAAAACAGGTCAGAGAAAAAGGGTAAGGGTGTTCAGTTGAACGGGACTCTCCAAAGCGAGAAAAACGGGGAGGTCATCACCAAGAGCCAAAGCTTTCAGGGGGGGGGCGGCCTACTAACAACCGGGGAAAGAAGAGGGCGAAGGGGAACGCCGGAAAAAGGGTCAAGGGGAAAAAAGAGACCACGGAACAATCCAGAAGCTGAGGGGAGGGGAGCGGAAACCTTAAACATGCTCACGTCCATCACAGGGAAGGGACCATGCGCCAGCGTACAACGAACTGTAAAGGAACGAACAAAAACAGTGGGTAACCGGCTGCAAAAAGGAAAAGGGGGGGTCTTAAGAGAGAAAGAGAAGGGTCCGGCCCCCAGGATAGCACTCGCGGTGGCATCTGAGGTTGCGAGCTTTTTCGGATGCTGTCAGGAAAGGGTAGACGCACATCACAGTCACCGGGCTCAGAGCATGAGAAAAAAAAAACGGAGAAGGAGGAAGAGAAAAGAGAAGGAGGGAAGGGGGCAAACTTGATAGGTGAGAGTGAACTAAAAAAGAGACGAACCAGCAACCAAAACCAGGGAAGGGACTCAATACAAGAAAAAGCAAGGGAAAAAAACTCAGTGAGAAAAGGAAGGGCCAACGGATGCGGAAGGAGAAAAGGGACCTGAAAAAAGGGAAGACCTCGGAAGGGGGGCCTACGTAGTCAGGAGTGCGCAGGTCCTCAGGAACTGGAATTGGTACTGGGCGGGGAATGAGAAAGGGGAAAACGTGGGGGGGGAAAAGAGCAGCATCAGGGAAAGAAAGATAGCTGTCTAGGGGGGTCACACCCTGATCCCGGGGGTAAGGTCGCCTTGGGGGAATCACCGGTGTAAAAGTCGGCAATAGAGGGCAAGGATCAGGGGAAAAAACAGGCCAAAGGAGGGAGGGAAGGGGAGGGGACCACAAGCCCCGGGGCGAGGAGGAGAGCCCTATCGAATCCGAAAGCCCGTTTTGCTGCCTGGAAGGGACCGGCGAAGCGGGCAAAGAGACTACGGGGGAAAGAAAAGGGGAAAGAAACCATGGGGGAAAAAAAAAAAGTTTAGTCTATAGGAAAGCACGTTAAAACTGGCGTTTGCGTTCGGGCTCGTCAAACGAAAACCGGAAAAGTGTTAGGGTCTCACGTAACTTCTGGAAAAAGAAAACACCCCCTATTCGGTTATATCCAAAAAAACAAAAGGAAAGAAATATCTGACGGGAAAAGGCAGAAAAACCGGTATGACGGCAAAAGTTTGGGACAAACTTGGTTTGGGTAAGCGTCAAATCAAAAAAAGGGAAAAAAAACCGCACAAAAGGGACGTAACTCAAACGGGGCTCTCTTGGTTTGGGAAAAAAAAGGGCGGTGCACGAAAGGACGAAAGGAGGGGGGGAAAGAGAAGGCGTAAAAGTTCGAATAGCCTAGAAAAAGGAAGGGGAGCCGGCCGATAATACCGTCAGAAGCCAGCTGACGGGGTAAGGGGTAAAAACACCCAAGAGCACGGGGATTGCAACAAAAGAAAACAACATCAGATAAAAAAGAAGATGCGGGGGGGACAACCGAAGAACAACTGACTGAAAAGAACCAGGGCCAAGAGAATATCTGGTGCTTCCACTATTCTCTGGAAGTGAGGATCAGACGGTGCGACTAAAACCGGCAACGAACAAGTGTGAGGGGGGGGAAAGGATAGGCAACGCCCCCAACAGAACCAAAAACACCCTTTCTCAGTCCTCCCGAGTCAGATTCAAAAAATCCAAGAAGACCATCATTTCAAACGTATCAGATAAAAAAAAAAAGAAACTGAAAATCAAAGAAAGAGATCCAACAAGGTTCTCTCTCAAAGTTACGTGAAGGAGGACAGTTACTTCATCCTGAGAGAATCTTGTCGGCCTCATCATCGGCACAGGTGGGAAAGTAAAGGGGGGGACAAAAGTATTAGGGAGGCCGGGACTTCTGCTTTCCGTAGAAACCCACTGGGAAAGAAAGAACTGATGACAAATAAAGGAATAATCCCCGTAGGGGGGATCAGTATAGAAGAGCGAGTCTCGGACAAGCAAAGAAAAACAAGATCACAAAGGTGGGGATAGGAAGGGGAAAAGAACAGGGGGGAAAAAATAGGGGTTAAAAAAAAAATTAGGAAAGCACAAGCTGGTGTAAAAAGTAACCTTAACTTGGGATAAAAAACCGTAGTGGAAAAAAAGGGAAAAGGTCCATGAAGGAAGCTTCTCTCAAAGACGTCTCATCAGTACGGATAAAAGGGGAAGGGGAGACGATCAAGGAAGGGTCCGAAACGGAAACAAAAAGGGGAACGAAATTGGAAAAAAGCTCCCGTCACAAGCGATTGGAAAGGTCACAGGGTCCAAGGAGAAAACAAAGAGGAAGAAAGGAAAAGATCAAGGGACGATCGGAAAGGGATCGCAGGAAGCTGAAATGCTTTTGCACTTGGTCAGAAGAACAGGTGAGAGGAGGGAAACTCGAGCGGGAACGACTCGAGAAACGGGAGGAGGGTCGGGGGAGGGAGTAAAACCTACTTGGCAGCAGATTGGGGTTCGTGAAGCAACGGAAAAAGCGAAACCAACAAAAAAGGGTCGCAGGGAGTCCGCAGGGAATCACGCCACCCCCGGGGAGTCACAACTTCCGCCAAAAAAAAACAGTTAAAGAACGGGGAGGACCAAAACGAACTAACGGTTAAAGGTGGCAAGGAAAAGGGGTTAATACTAATGAAACTTTCTAGGGGGGTTGAGAGTAATCCACACCGGGGGGAAACCGGCTCATTAGGGAGAACCGGACAAGGGAAGAAAAGACCTGGAAAAAAAAAAAAAACGGACATAACTACCTTCCCTTGATGGAAACTCAGCCCGGGGAAGATCAAATTGGTAATCGACAAAAAAAAAGGGGGGGAAAAGACCTTCAGTGTAAAAAAGAGGAGACCAACCACAAAGGGGGTAGGGAGGGTAGGGGAAAGGAGAAGATAAGAAGAGGGAGATTTCTTCCTGGCAAAAAATCGAATAAAGGACCGGGTACCTGTGATCTCGGGGTTGTTTTAAAGGAAAAATAGAAGTCGCCTGGGGGGGACCAGAGTGAACTCACCCTTATTAAGAGTTAAAGAGAAAGGGGATCGTGGCAATTCTCGTCAGGAAAGACAAAAAATACTGAGGGAAAAAAAGAGAGGATTTACTTTCCATCTTCCGTCCCTTCGACTCCCAAAAGGAATTCTTGCCCGGAAAAAGAACCTCAAAGAGGAAGGTAAATCCCAGTCTAACTGGCACACCGGGGTGTTGTCAGAGGTATTCCGAGGAGGGTCGATCTGAAAAACTTGATTGCGCTCCTCTCACGAAGTGGGATCAACCTCCCGGGGGGGGCCAGGGGTGAAAGACCAGCAGGCGGCAACCACCGTGACACTGAAATATGAACAAGAAAACCGAAGGCCCGATTGGGAAAAACAAATGTTGTGGGTGAACATACATGACGGGCAAACATAGAAATGGGTCGGGAAGGGAAGGGCCAAGAACGGGCCTCAATGTTTGCTCTTTGACTAGGTCAGAGGGAATGCGAGTCAAAGGAGGGCAAATCGTGAGAGAACGAAGAGAAAAACAGATGCACGAGCGCGTAGTATGAAGACGAAAAGCCAAACAGTTCTGCGGGAAGACATAGGCAAGGCGAAGAAGACAACCCCAAGCAGTATACCTGCTAGCCAAAGGACTTGGGGTTGGGACTGGACCCAAGGCTCAGTATAAGAGAAAAAGCAATAGGAAGGGGTAGCCGGGAAAGGAAGGGTTTCTGTGAAGTCAAACAAATAAGAACCACAACCCGGAAAACAAGGCAAAGAGGGAGAGTCATCTGGGTCGGTCAGAAGGGGGGGGAATCTCGTGGGCATAAGAGCAAGGACGCGACTTGTTCCCCAGACTAGGTGTTTCTCAAACAGACCGGACGAAAACGCAAACCACTGACGGGGGGGAAAACGGAAAAAACGAGTTAAGCATGGGACTCAGTCACCCGGTCAAACCTGTAATAATAAGCGGCGAGATGAAAGGGGGACTTCTCGAGAATCTCATCCCGCCGACAAAAAAAAGGCCTCAGGGGAAAAGTTGGTATTCGGGGGGGGGGGATCAAGAAAGGATACATAAATAGGGAGTGGGGAAGGAAACCGAGAAGGGAAAAAAAAAGGAGAAATTCCATGGAGACCAATGGAAAATACTAGGTTCTCATTACCGGTTACGCGCTTAAATGGTATGATGGGTCGCATGAACACGGAAGAAAAAAGGGAGGGAGGGGAAATGAAAAATACAAAAAAAAAAGGAGTCTAAGTCAGAGGGGCGGAAAGAGAAAAAAACTGCACAGTGGGGAGAAACTTAAATATCTGTCACCGGAGGGAAAAAAGAAAAGGGAACCTCACCGAAAGCAAAAAAAAAAAAAAGAAGAAGTGTCCCGTATTGCGGCGTGTGCTGGGGGCGTTAAAAAGAGGATGCAGAAACAACAAACGGGGAGAAACGGAGGAGAGAAGGGGGGGGAGGGAAATGAACTAAGGGCCAGGACCGCATCAGGAGCCTACCTTTTGACACAACCCAGCGAAAGAAAAAAAAAAGAAGAAAAGAGCAAGACAAACAAAGCCGGAGAACGGAAGGACCCGAAAATCTGGCCAAAAACCACGGGACACAAAGGGGGCCAAGGGGGGGCCCGAGAACGCAAAAGAAGGACATAGTGGTGGTGGAGTGCTAGAAGGAGCCGTCCTTTATGCACTTACCAAAAGTTTTGGGGCACAAAAACCTGCCCAATCTTAGGAAAGGAAACGGTGAGATGGGTATCGAGACGGTGTTATGGGAAAAGTCTACCACCCGAGGACAAGACGTGGCGGCTTTAAACGGCCAGTAAGGTAGGGAAGATAACCGAGATGTTTAAGGGCCCCGTGGGGAAGAGAAGTAGAAAGGGGGAAAAACACAAAGGGACGGGGGGGTAAGAGGGGGGGGAAATAGAAGTGGCGCTTTCACTGGTGAGCCCTGGGAAATTGGCCTGGGACGGGAAATAAAAACGTAAGAAGAAATGAGCTGGGGGGCAAAGATGAGGATCAACAAGAAAGAGGAAGCAAAGGACAGTCGAAATTTCTCTGGACTGCCGCCCCACGACGAAAAAAAAAAAAAAAGAAAAAACAACGGGTGCGGCATACCTTCACAAGGAAATAAGGGGAGGCCACAAAAAAAAGAAAGAAGGGGGGGACGAACCGTGCCAGGAGGACTAATACTAAGCAAAGGGGATCAAAGCGGAAGGGAACGCAGGGGAGAACAGGGGGTCGGAAAATCGGGAGGGAGAACGGAAACAAACATCATGCTATCCACTGAGCGAAGAAGTGACCTTACCGCTGTGTAAACAGAAGGGAAAATGTTGAAAAAAAAGGAGGTAAAGACCAGAGGACGGAAACACTAGAAACTCCAATTAGGAGTATGGGGGGGAACGGAAGGTAAAAAAACAGACCAAGCGCAGGGGGAAAAAACGTAGGGGGGGCCTCATCTGGAAACGAAATACCTTGGGAAAAGGGTGCAGGAAAAAAGAAGGTGAAGAGAACAAAAGGGATGGTCGGAATAACGCCCCAGGGGGTCTTGATGTCCTCGTGAAGGGGGAGTTGGGGCCAGACGTCAGTGAGGAGGGGATAAACTTAGGGGAGACGTGCCACGGGAAGGGGGCAAAAAGGGGGGAGCTCATAAATCCTGAAAGCAAAAACAAACTATGAGATGAAGGGGGGGAAAAAAGAAAAGAAAGAGAGACGCCAGGGGGAAAAAGTGAGTGGAAATTACGACGTTGCCGAAGAAGCACGAAACGGCGGAAATCACCAAGGTTCGAGGGAACAGAAACCAGTAGAAGGAGGAGTGTAGGATCCCTCTTTGGGAGCACTGCAACGTGCCTTTGAGATCGTGACGAGAAAGGAGGGGAAGACAACAACTTGGGGGAAGGGGGGGGGGACCCTGGGACCGTACTTTATTTCCTGCAAAACGAGAGGAACATGGAACATAGGTTAGAAGGGTGGATAAAACGGTAGGGAAAAAGATGGGATTGAACTGCTTCAATTTCGGGGGCAGGTATGACCGGTGATCCATCTGCAAATCGGGAAGCAAGCAAAAACCCCTCGTGTTGGGAGAAAAGGGGCAATAAAGGAAGGCCCCAGGGCCAGTTCCCCGCGCCTTGATACCCGTTGTAGTCTACCTACTCCAAGGAGGGGAAGCGGGGCCAGAAAAGGATGGAGCTGGGAAAGGTCGCCCACATTTATCTACGACGCGAAAAACAAGTCGACGAATACTACAAAAACTGCAAATGGGAAGAGCGTGGAAAAAGTCCGTAAGGAGGACGCTCCGGGATCAACAACCGGAGCCCCAGGGGGTAAAAAAAAATTGTTAAAGGGACACTCCAAGAAAGAAAACGTAGAAACAGAGGGGGAAGACCAGTACAAAGCTTATGTTGAAAGAGAGGGTCGTCTTCACCGGGAAAAGAAATTAAAAACCACCATAGGGGATCGCCAACCGCACTAGGCAAGGGGGGTTCCAGAAGAAAAAGGACCCCAACACTGGGATCACGGTAAAAGGTTGGTAAACCCACATCCCCTAACAGCAAAAATCAAAGCTGGAACAGAAACAAGAGGGGGAAAATATATCCGGAAAAAAAAACCTTTGGGGGGGGGGGGGGACGGGAACAAAAAATATCGCTTTTTGTACCATACCGAGACTCACAAAAAACCCGACAGGTAGAGACGGGGAAAAAGACGGGGGGGGGGGTTTAAAGTTCTAAACGATTGGCTTTGTGTCGTCAAAGGGCGGAGACAGGGGGGGGGACAAAACGGCGAGTGAGGTGAAAAAAGAATGCCCTGCCGTCCAGGTGGCGACAGGGTATCTCACCGAGCGAAGTGCAACAGAAACCACGGGCAAGGATGAACTGGGTCCACCTATGGCTCGATCCGAAGGCAGAAAACGGGGGAAAGACGAAAAACAGCAGTATCGCCCCCCCTGGAAATGCAAATAAGGGAAGGACAAGGGTTAATATTCCTCTAGGGATAGAGGTAAAAATAAGGGAGGACGGGGGGTAGCTCAACGTCCCCGAAAACGCCATACCGAAGGGAGGAACCACGTCGGCCTGCACCCCACCAGCAAAATCTGCCGTGAGAACCATGGCGAGCGAAAGGAAAATCGGGCGTGAAACCAGTCCAAGACCGGCCAAAGGATAGGTCGATAAGGGTCAAAAAATGCACCAAAAACTTGGAAGAAAGCGTAATCTTTCGCCTCTAAAATAAAAAAGGCTGGAAAAGTTGGCGACATATCACTCGGGAGGGGAAAGCAATGAGAATAATCAATCAAAAATGGAACTCAATCCAAGTGCTGCAATGAAGAGACTCAGACCGGGAATGCGAGGAGAAAAAAAAGAGAATTCGTCACGTCAGGGAAGGAAGGAGAAAGAGACCTCGGCGGTGTACACTGTCCTCTGGAGGAAAAACTTCAGATAAAGGGGGGGGTGTAGGAACGGGAAAAGGGGGGCCGGGAACACGGGGATGCCTGGAAAAAATAAGTCGGGGCAAAAGGGGTTAAGGAGAAAAATAGGTCTTCCAAAACTCTTGCTAAGTAAAATCACGGAAGGCGAGAACTTTGTACTAATGGGGGGGAGAGGGACCAACAGGAAAAAAAGGGCAGGAAACGGGTCGTGATTGTAACGCCCACAAACGGTAGAGGCTCCCCCACTAAAATCGGAGCAGATGAGGGTTAGTTGTAGCACGGTAGTGGTGTAGCAAACGCACCGAAGGGGGTTTTCTTCGAGGTATCTCAAAATTGGGCAAGGGGTGGTGAGCAAATTCTGTAAAAAGAAAAAATCACATGGGAAAAACATCTGAAAAGTTCAGTCCGAAAGGAGAAACCACCGGGGGACAAGGTAGGGGAGGGGGATCTCTGATACTACTGGAAGTCCTCACCCGAAGAGGAAAAAATACAGGGAAAAAAAAAAAGCCAAGGGAGTCAAAACATGCAAGGAATTTCCGGCAAAATCGGGCCCCAAGGAACCAAATGTACAAGGCGGTCAAAAAGCAGGAAGGAAAACCAGAAAATCAACGTGTTACCTGCGAAAAAAACAGCAGGGCCAGAAGGGGAAGGAAAAACAGAAAAAAAAGGGGAGCATGGCGTTTAAAGAAATCCATGGACCGGCGACTCGGCACTCGGAGGGAGGCCCAAGGAAACACGGGAGACGGGGGGGACAGACGGGAAACATCGTCCTATCAAACTCTATACCTAGAGAAATAATATCCTAGAAAAAACAACTCGAAAGGGGTCACCAAACTTTGGAAAGGGTGAACGTGGCAAAAGCTGGACCAAGGAAAAAAAAAAGTGCAGGGGGGAGGCCATCATGCCAAGCCGCCCTGTATCCTGCGTCCTTCTGGAAAAATATCCAGTCCAAGGGTTCAGGAGAAGACTCATGGGGGTGTGGGGGAAAAACCAAAAGGCCTCCCACCATCCCCAAGATAAAAGGGAGCAAAAGATACTCTCAAAACAACAAAAAAGGGATGGGAAAAAAAAAAAGGCAACGCGAGGAGTCGTCACCCTCGACATCGTTCCCCGGGGGCTGGAAAGTTAAGGAAAGTACGCCGGATAGGCCTTGCCAGGAGAAACCGCAAAAAACAGGGAACCAGAAAAAAAAAGTTACCTGAAAAAAAAAGGAGGGCACGTGATCTGATAAGGAGGAGAAATTAAAATCCAAATGGGGAAAAAAAAGTTCAGACGCACGGACGGAGAGGTTAAAAACGAAACCGAAACGAGCTCACTTGGTTTGTCCATTGTGGGAGAGAGGTCCGGAACTCAAAGGACTATGGAAGACAAAAAGGGCCGTGTTAACGTAAAGAGGGGGGAAGCAACAAGGGTGGGGTACCAACATAACGAGTATGGCCGGCGTCGATGCGCTCGGGGGGGTGAAAAAAGGATGGTAGCCTATCGTGTCAGGTCTCTTTGCCGTCGGGACCCATCAGCCACTCAAAAAACGTTGTCAAGGTCTTGAACTGATATAGGAACCAGATTCTCACACGAGGGGGCCTTAAAAGCGAAACATCTTAGGATAGGGACTTGGGAACAAACAACCAAAAAAACGGAAAAAAGGTGGGGGGGGGGAAAGAAGGAAAAAAGACCTGGGACCTCCTACTCTCCCAGGTCGAAAGGAACGTCTGAAAGGTCGGGGACGCAGGTCAACAAAAAACAAGGAAGCAGGACTCTTCAAATTGTTCTGTGCCAGGTAAAGACTACGGTAGGAGCACCAGCAAGGGCCAAAGAACTGGACACGAAAGTTGTTTAGCACGCCGAGGTCACGAACTGACAAAAATCGCAAAAGGAGGTTTGAGAAAGGGGCAAGGCTTAAAACAACAGAAACTAGGTAGGAAAATAAAGTCCGCAACATCGATACTGCAAAAAAAAAAATCATGGGATCATCCCGGCAGAGAAGAATCAACACAGAAAAGGCCTATCGGACTAGAAAAAATCAAAGGGAAAGGTTGAGTTTATATAGTCATTTGAACCTGACTCGACGGAGAACGCACAGATGAGCGGGACTTCAACAGACACGGGAGGAAGACTGAGGGGGGAAAGAGGCGGAGTGGAAAGGAGCAGAAACTGACTGGCAGGACACGGTGTCGGGCATGGCTGGGGCAAAGACCAGGGGTGGCGATAAAAATCAGAAATAACGGAAAAAAGGGAAGGGTAGGAGGAAAATAGCCAAATCCAACGACGGAGCTAGAACTTCCTTTCTTCGAATCTAAAACAGTCAGCCTGTACACCCGAGAAACCAAAAGACCGAGATTTCCTCGATTGGAAAAGGGGGGGGGGAAAAAGAACGCGTTCTCAATTGGAAAACAAAAAAGGGCAAACACTCGTAAGGGGAGGCGAGTAGAGGGGAAAGTTAAAAAAAAGGCCAGAAAGGGAACAGGACAGCGTACGTCAACCGGGTACCAGGCTTCCCAAAAAGGTCGGGGGAAAGTCAACTCGCCCGACCCAGGAACCACAAGCACAGCAGAGTGAGAAAAGGAAAAAAACACCCGAGCTTCCTAAATCCTAATGTGTTTGGGAGGAAAAACGACCCAAAAAAAAAAAGGGGATATAAGAAACCCGAGTGACCTGCAATCTCGCCGGCGGTGGAGATGGGCGTCAGGATGTTCGGTCAAACTACCAAGGAAAGGACGTGGGGGGGATGAGGAAAAAAGACCTGGAAAGGGGGGAATACCCGAGGTGAGGTGACCGGGATAGACGCCCACACGCACTGGTGGAAACGGCCTTGACTGAGGGTCCTCGGACTTTTTCAAATTTGTGGGGGAACAGCAAAAGGGGTGGAAAAAAATTCCCCTGAAGAGGTATCCCGTTCCAACCTCCAGACTAAAAGTCACTACCTGGAAAAATACCAACCGGGGGGAGAAAGGGGACAATGAGAAGCGGTACAGATTGGAAAAAGGGGGGACACCCAGAGCCTCTCCACGCTTAACACTCAACCATTTGCCTACGCTGGGACCGCAACGCAGGGGAATGGACAAACAGAGTTGTCAGAAAAAGGAAGAAAGACATGATCGCTGCTCCGTAAAACGCCGTTGCTTCAAGTTTTCAGGGGGGGGGACACAGCTAGAGCGGGGACTAAAGAAGAGGGGGGGCTCGGGGGGAAGAGAGGAAAAAAAGAACGATTACGGCCACTGGGCCCTACGGTCCCGCCGGGGGTACCAAAAAATGATCAAAATGCGAGGGACAGGCAATCAAGTAATGAAAAAAACGGAAAAGGTCCTCCTCTTTCAAAGAAAAGGTTGTCAGGTTCAACCCCACCAACGAATCCGAATACGGTCCAGGACCAACCAGGGTGGATAAACAATTGTGTCAAGAGCTCCAGGAGTGGGGGGAAAAAAAAAATCTAAACTTTTGGCGATGATTTCGGAAGGAGAAATAAGGGTGACTCAGAAAAAAAGGAGGAAAAAAAGTGAACCGAAAAAGATTCAGAAAAGACAACAACAACAACTGAGGATTAAAAATATATAGGGTCAGACCCAAAAAAGGTACATCTGTTTAGGGGGGACAAGAAAAATTAAAAGGAAAACGCATAAAAAAAGCAATCTAAACTCTAGGTGACAACTCGAGCAACTGTACCAAAAAGTGCTATAAATAGGTTGATCCCCGGGATTTGGGGGAAAGCGGACTGCCCTGTTCCGGGAATAATGAGAAAGATCAAAGGAAGAAAGGGCTGTAAAAAACCCCTTCGGGACAAAAACAGGGAAAAGTGGGATTAACGAAAAGAAGATAGCCTTTATCTGAGCTCTAGTTCCCCAGGCACGGAATGGGTAGAGGCGTAACAAAATTATACCGGGGGAATGAAGAGGAGGGAACGGGGGAGGCAGAAAAGGGAAAAAGTCACCATATCCCCGGACTAGGTTCAAAGAGTAAACTAGTGGTGGGGGGAGGAAGCAAGAAGGAAAAAAAAGGGCGCAATAGGTAATTCACACAGGAAGAGCTTTAGACGAAAGAAAGATTTAAGTAGTCGTGCCCCAATCCAACGTCAAGTATCTAGGGTGATGAAGGGATCGCCAACCAGGGAAAGAAAGAAGAAGGGGTAAACAAGAACGTTCCAGTGCGCAGTGATCTTCCTCAAGGAAGAGAACGATAAGGG
>Ga0179593_1392655_pt1 | contig 16034 bp, 16 predicted proteins | sample CZODoug2_1_08_16_FD_185931 | JGI IMG/M metagenome (GOLD analysis project Ga0179593, IMG submission 185931) | Vadose zone soil fungal communities from Angelo Coast Range Reserve, California, USA - CZODoug2_1_08_16fungal (PacBio error correction) | ecosystem: Environmental > Terrestrial > Soil >...
TGCGCCAGGAAGGAGATCAGAGTGACAGCGAGGAGAGGATCTTGGGGAGGGTCTCGACTCTCTTCAAGAAAAAGGGCGGCCTCACCGTCGGCGAAGGCGGACACAGACCCCGCGCGAAGAAAAACCGACGCAAGGAAGGCTGCGCGGCCCGGACGGGAAAAAAGCTAAAGGGGCCCTTTCGGGGATTGGGATGGGGTGCCAGGCCGCGCCGCATTAATTCGAGAGGGAGAACGCGACTTATCGGCGGTTCAAAAAAGAAAAAGACATATCGGCTTTCAAGGAACGGGTCTCAAGTGACAGAGCCTTTGGCCTTGAAAACGCTCAGCAATTTTTTCGAAAGTGGAGGGGCGGGAGGGAGAGACCTTGAGGGAAGGACTTGGCAAGCTCGGCCGTGTGGAGAAAGGGCCGGCGGAAAAGCGAAACCGGCAAGCCGGCGAGGGGTCAATGGCGGGTGTTTGGGTCGAGGGAATGAAGAGGTAGGCGCCGGATGGCGCGGGACACCTAGGATGAAACATAACACTCAAGGGAATGGGGGGGTTGCATTTCCAGGGGACAAAAAGGGGGCAGGAGGGTGCGGGACTTGGGGAACTTTTAGCATTAGTGATAAAGCAGGGGACAAGAGACAGACCGGACACGGCCGGCTATGGTGTCGGGTCACATCCTAATAAATTTCAGCGGGGTCTTGGGATAAATCAAAGGGCGAGCCAAAAGAAAGAATAGGAGGTTGGGGAAAAAGACCAGGAGAGAGAAGAAACCATGGGCGCCCCGGGACATTTCTCCAGGAAAACACGGAAAATGAGGGGAAATCTGGATGGATGTTGAAAGACTGTGGCGTAAAAAGCCCATCCGAAACCCTCGGAACACGAGAAGAAGGGGAGACCACGGAGAAGATTGGGCGGAGTTGGAAAGGGGGCTGTTTCTCAGACATCGGGGCCACAAACAGAGAGAAAAAAAACTGCTAAACCAAAAAGTTAACGACCTAGGAGATGGGGGAGGCCAGGGGAGAAGCATATCAGGGGACGTCAGCAACAAAGCACTATCTCAGGGGGAGTGGGAGAAAAACCAAGCTTCAGAAGCGTGGTTTCAGGGATTGGCGACCGACGGGAGCGGCAGAACCGAGGTACGCAATAAACTAGCCTATCAGAAAAAAGAGTGAATCTCTTCGCATCTGTGCGGGCGAGCTGAGAAATGGCGGCAAAATACGCCTGCAAAAATGATCGCTAAGGAAAAACAAGGAGCCCCAGCGAAGCCGGCGGCTCTGAAAGGGGTCCTCCTGGGCGAATATACAAAAGCCAAGAGAGAACAGTCAGGGTGAGAGAAAAAAAAAAACTTCAAAAAGCGAAAAAAGAAAGCAAAAACGATGAAAAACCAAAGTCCGGTTTGAAGTTTATCTCCTCATTTCTCGGGAAACCGGGGTTGGAAACAAAAGTTAAAGAAAAAACTCGCTAGGGAATGATTTTTCGTAGATAAAACAACAAGGGGGGAAAGGGAGAACACTGTAACGAATACTCTCATGACAAGAGCCTGAGGAGGAAAAACCGTGGGGGGGGGGGGTTCAGAGGTCGCTAGGCCAGAGGGGGGGGTGGTTACAAAAGACAGGGAAGCTTGGATAGAGGGGTTACAAGCCCACAAGGAAACAGCCTTAAAAATCTCTAGAAGGAAGGCCGGCCGGAAGTGATGCAGACCACAATGGGCGACAACAGCAAACAAAAAGCGAAACCTTGTTCTCTCCCAAAGTTGTCAACCAGGGTGCACCAAGCTCCGGGGGTCGCGATAGCTTGAGATCGTATCTTTAATTCAAGGGGAGCTGGAAGTAGTTTTCAAAACGATCCTCCCTCATATCAAAAACATACGCATTGTGGAGGGGGATGAGTCACAGGTGGAACAAGCACCAACCACGCATGCAATAAAAGTGAATGGTCAGGGTGGGTGAAGCGAACTGAGGGTTGCGGAGTAATTAACATCGCAGAGGAAGCCGTCCTACAGGGGAAAAGTCAAGGGCGATAAAATAGACTCTATAGCCTCAAAAAGGTGGGTCATTTACTATCTAAACCAGACTCTCTCAACACAAAAAGTGGATTAGGGGGAGGAATAATATGGGGGAGGGGGGGTTTGGGATTCTAGTGAGTATATAGGGAGGGCAAAAAAAAAGCGAGCCTGAGGCCGCGGACGGCATGGAGGTTTCCCATAAGGCGGGGATTCTTTTCGCAGGGGGGGCAAACAACTTCCGGTCGGCTTCACCTTCACGACCATCGACAGAAAAGGGGGTGGTGCGGGAGAGGAGGTGGGGAAGTCTTTTCTCAAAAATTTGAGCGCAAACCAATGAAGAGGGGATATCGGGGGGCGGAATCGTCGAAACCCATGCACTGAAAAAGGGTGGGGAAACTGGGCCGTCACGATCACGGAAGGTATCTCTTACGAACAGAGCTGGGGGGAAAAGGTTCAACACGGGCGCTGACACAGGGTTTTACCTGGGGGAAAGCTTACAACAGGGAGGGTGGTCGAGGGAATCATTTCCTCCCAGGCAGAAGCTAAAGAGGGAGAAAATGTTCATGGGTTCAGGGTCAAAAAAGCTAGAGTCAGAGAAAGATCTGGAACGGCGACCACACACTTCCTCCTGCCATAATCTACACGCTCAAACAGGGATATCTGAAGAGGCGCGGCATCTCAGGTCGCAGTGTAGGCAACGTAAAATGGCAAGGTTGCTCGAAAACCCAGCATCTTCATCTCTTAGCATCATGAGGCAAACAACTTCACAGAGAGAATGAGGAGAGGCAAAAACAAACCAAGGTCAGGAGAAGATAACGGCTGTGGTAGACGGTGGGGCGGCTAGGGAAAGGAGTTCTCATGGTCGCGGGGGGCAACCTGAGAGGGGGACGTCAGGGAAACGCCTTCGCGGGGCCGTCCTGCAGATAGCGAGAGGAGGGTGCAAGAAATCGTAGCCCGCGGAAGGGAAGATTTTCAGAAGCACCAGTCAATTCCAGAGAGGGGCGACCAAGGAGGAACGATCGTCGTGGCATCATAATACAAGAGGAAACTGGTCTCGGGCGAATACCAGGAGAATAGGAGGCACGGGGAACAGTACATCATTTCCATGACCGGAGAACTTGGGGAAGAAAAAAAATAATCCGGGGGAGGGCTGGTTCTGTGTTTCCTGGTTCAGGCCTGGGGTGAGGAAGGGGAATAGCGAAAACTGTAAAATCTCAGCGTTTCCATTTCGAGACGCCGAATGGAAGGTGGGAAGAGGGTAGGGGCAGCTCCCAGGAGAGGGATTACGTACAGGTTCCCTTACGCTTTCTAAAAAAGGAAAATAGTGTCGCAAAAATGGGGGAGGTACCTTTGCCCAAATCATATTGAACGCAAAGAAAACCGGTGTCGAGAAAGACGGAGCAACTATACCGCCGGAAAGTATTAGGAAGTCAAACCTGGGGGAAAAAAAATAGCAGGCCTTTGGGGGAAGGGAATTCCACTTAAGCTCATGTTATCCTTAATATCTCAAGGCCGCAGAAGGGGGGGACGCATGCGGAAAAAGCATTTGCGCATTGTGGAGAGATAGGAAACCGGAAAATTCAGGGAGGGAAAAAGCAATCGGGGAGAATGACATCGTCACTGAATGAAAAAACCTCTCGAACAGGAGATAAGAGGGAGCAACCTACAAGAGGAAGAGACAACACGCCCTCTCTTCCAAGAAGCAGGTCCCCGAGACAGCATGAAGGAGGGGGGGAAAAGGACTTAAAGGGGAGCAAGGACAAAGCTGAAAGATACTGGCCAAAGAATCGTGGGTTGAAAAGAAAGAAAAAAAGAAGAAGAGAGGGGCTGGGGAGGAGAACGCGAGAATAGGCAGTTGGGGACTCTTCTCACCATCCAAAGCGAGAGAAGGTCTGGAGAAAAAGGAGGTTCAAGGGAGAAGGGGATCCGCGATCGGTCCGTTGGGTGCCTCAGCCGGGGTGACCTAAGGAAAAAGGAATGTCCTGAAAGAAAAAAGAGGGCGAGACGCACACGGGAAATCGCCCTCTCTTCTAATACCTTCAGTTGGGGAGAAAAATAGCTAGAAGCACAAAAAAAAGGGAGGGGGAGAAAAGGAGATTTGGAAAAGAGCGAGAGTATAGCTCTCTAAGTTCGTAAAGACTAGGATGAAAAATTGGGGGAGGGACGGAGGCCATGGAAAGTGTAACGGAGGGAACCGTGCTGAAAAGTCGGCAATGCTGCAGGACCTTCTCAAGGAACTTCTGTGGAAAGAATTTCAGAGAGGCGGGAGGTGACAGATTCCCGAGTTGAGAAGACGAAACTTAGTAGGGATTTCTCAAAAAGGGAACGGGGCAAACCACATATGGGTAGTTCGTCCTTCTTCATGCCTGTATAGCTCTGGGTTCCGGGAGAAAGATCATAGGGGAGAAAGTACGGAGGATTTCTGGGACCTTCTGAGGTCAAAGGAGAATGGGGGGGTGGGGGGGGGGAGTTCTGAAAAGTCTTCTTTCTCGAAGCTGATGAAGCGGTCGGGTTGGGTGGGAAGGGTGATTTGACGATGTATTCGCCTATAAGGGTGTCGACCTTTGACACGGAGAACTTAGAAAGGGATTTGGAGCATGCCTTCCCACTCCTCGAGGCGGGGGTGGGCGGGGAAATTTGAGGCGCATGAAGGGGAAAAAAAGGACAATCATTTTCAACGGAAAAGTCCGGCTATTTTGTACATTTTCGACAGGTCCAGGAATAAACAGGCAAAGAGGAGGGTCAAGACGGGGGGCAACGTCGTGCCTGGGGGAAAAAACTTAGGTGGGCGAAATAGGATTTCGAAGCTAGACTGGAGAGCTAAAAGTTTGGAAAAAAAGATGGTCATTCGGACGAGGACCTATTCTAAGCAACATAGGGGGGTTTATGGGGGGAGAGGGGCCAGGAGGCCGCCTCCACTCGGGAAAAATGGACTCTTCCGGTATCGAACGGAAGAAGAGGTGGCGCTTGCATTGTGTCTACTCCAAACTTAGAAGGCCACAAAAAGGAGAAGAAAAAATCAAAAACACCAGGAAAACCAAGAAATTACATATTTTCTTACAGTGACAGACGGAGAAGGGCGCAAGATGAGAAAGGGAGAACCAGAGCAAGTCTCAGAGGGAAAACCAGTGGCATGGAAAGAGCTGTTTTGGAAGTGATTTCCAGAACCCTCCTTGGAGTAAGAACCGAGTGTCAAAAAAAGAGAGCCTAGAGAAAAGAGTTATGAGCTTGGACCTGGAAACCTTCTCGCGACTAAAAAGAAAACGTCAGACTGCAGCAGATCAGCAAGATCCAGGTATTCAAGAGGAGTAAGGAGGATCTCCCTATCATCTCGGGTGAGTCGAACCAAAGCTGTTGGGGGGAAAGAAGAAGCAAAAAAACTGGATAAAACAGTACCAGCTGAATCAATGAAATAAAACTAAGGGGTTGAAAAGTGCCAAGCAGAGGTCTCTAGGTTTTTCTAAATGATGAAATAACCGGGGCAAGTTTGTTCGGGTGTAGAGAAACACTGGAAAATATAATTCTTTTTACTACAATACTTCCAAAGTGAGAAGAAGGATGAGCAGGACCCTGGTTGGGGCGTAGGGGATCATTTGTGGGGACACTAAAAAGGTAGGTGAAAAGGAACCAGAGCCTTACTCTCTAAAGCTCAGGAAAATCAAAAAGGAAGTAGAACAACCCAGCAAGGGGGTTTCAGGAAAACGCGAAAAAACCAGGGGGGGCTGTCTCTAAAATCCAAGGGACAAGTTTGTGGTGAAAAAAAGAAAGAGGGATGGTCTAGAGAAGAGAACTCAGATTTCCGGTGTCAAAAAACATCGGTGTCTCCGAGAAGGCCAAGAGGAGCCCTCTCATTTTGGGCCGGCCGGTGAATAAAGAAGCAAAAGACAAAACCGGCCTCCAATACCAGCCCGAAATTGTCTTGAAGGAAAAACGCAGTGGGGGTTTGCGGAGAAAAGAAGACCATCCGTACGGGAAATCAAGATAGAGACACGTGGGAAGGGGGGATAGCTCATAGACCTATTACTTGAAATAGGCAACAACCATCGAACAAAACAAGGGAAGGAAGAGAAAGAATGGGGGGGGGTGGAGACACTCCAAGGAAGTATTTGTATTATATATTCTATCGCGCACGTCCCTATGCCAAAGCTCCATTGCTGGGAAAGGGAAAATGTCTGTTAGTAGGGGTCGAAACAACTTAGCCAGATTACTACACGCCACTCCAGAAGGGGGAAGTGGAGTCGGCGCGCAGGTGTATTCGGGGCAAAGGGGGGTCCAGAAGGGGAAAAAAATGCCCCCGGACTTTCATTATCAGACTGAAAAAAACTGCTGAGTTTGAAACAGGGGAAGGCAAAAGGAATAAGAGAGGGAGCGAGTGGATCTCGACATCATTGGTGGGACTGTCCTCACCTGGGAAAACGCGAGAAAAAGGGTTGAGATGGGGTGATGTCGATCACCCGTCGGGGTTCGAATTGAAGGGAAGTGAGGAAATGCTATCATTAATTTTAGGGAAGGGCCAAACCGATAGATCAAAGATCCTGGAAGGCAGGAGACATAACCAGGGAAAACTGCCTACTAAAGTGGACCACCCCGGGCGAGCCTAGATGCGAAGAGAGGCTGAGGGAGGGGAAACAGTGCTGTCATCCTGAGTGAACCCATAAGGCGAGAGTTATGCAGCATTGATTACTTAATACATGATGCTATGACACGGGGAAAAGAAAAGTTGTAATTGAAAGCGTGATATCTGGGTGTCGACTTTTGGACCTTGGCCTAAAGAGGAGGGGTGGGAAGAGGGAGGAAAAACGGAGGAATGTATCTGCGACGAATTACGGGATAATGGGGGGAGGTCAGGAGGACCTGCTTCCTGGAGAGCGTAAGCTGGAGAGGGGAGCGGAGATTTGAAAACATAAATACATCCTGTCGCGTTCGAGGAATGACGGGAAAAGAGGGTGCGATCCGGTAAAAGAAAAAAAGGCAGAAACGCAGGATTCATATGTCTAGGGGAAACCTGAGAATAGGGGTGCAGGAGTTGTGCCTTCATCGTGTCGCAGGCTCAAAAGCAGCATGAACAAAAAAAATACTCCGGGTGGGCTGGGGAACCGGTGGGGTTTCGGCGTGGTTCGGATGATTGTGTTGGAACCTGAACCGAAATGACAGAGAAAAAAAGAAGAGGTACCAGGGCGTACCCTGTCTTCAGTGTTTACTATGGTAGGGGAGGAGGAAGGAGGGACAAAGGCCTCACATCCAATCATTTATTCCAGTCCTCACCACACACCAAAACAACAAAACCAAACAAAAAAAAAACAAAGAAGAAAACCCCACACCCACCCAAAAAAAGGGAAAGTGATCGAGACCATAGGGCCGATACAGGGGGGGATCACTTGCCAAGGAAATCCCTATTTGCGAAACCGGTCTAGCACTACGTGCGCACATCGGAAATAGGGGAAATGGGGGTCGAAACCATATCAGCCTGTCAGGATTGAACTTGTAGCTTGAGAAGGGTGGGAGAATCACCCGAAGGGGGGAGAGAAAAAAGTGTAAAAGACCTCAAAAAAACTCCTCGCTTAGTGGATTCATGAAAAAAAATATGGAAAGTTGGGAGGAGTATAGCCCGCGTGGTCTACCAAGATAGCTCCACAAAATTAAAAAAAAAACAGAAAGGGGGAACGGAGGAAGATGTGAGAAAAGAGCCCTACCTCCGTCAGACCCAAACCAGAAGAAAATGCCAGTCAGGGGCAGCCAAGGGAAAACGAAAAAATCTCCTTAAGGGTGGGTAAACTAGGAGCTTTTATCAATTGCCAATAATCATCGGACATGAGAAAAACGGCGTCACAAAGAAGAAGAGTGGGGGAAAAAAAAGAAAGCGGATAAAAAGCCTATAATTCTTCTGAGACAGCCATTCCGCGTGGAAAGAGGCCAGCAACGCCGAGAGAAAAAAAAAGGCGTCGCCCAGGAAGGGGGAAAGAGGGGGGGAGAAGGCTCCTCTTTTTCAAACTGGGTAAGGGTTCAAAAGAAGGGGGAGGAGGGCAATTGTGGACGTCGAGCTCGAAAGTACGAACGATCTAGCGCGAGACTACTCAGCTCCAGACTGGCAGGAAAGGAGAGAGAACAAAAAAAAGGAGGATTATAAAATAGATGATTTGCGAAGTCTATCTGAAGGGCGCAAGCGAGAGCGTCGACTCCTAAAGGGGGAGGACTCAACAAAAGAGGGAGAAGAAAGGAAAAAAAGCGAGAAACTTTTTCTTAAAATCGTCATGATCAAGGAGAACCTGGGACTGCCTTGGGGGAGACAAGAAAAAAGGTTTGAGGGGAGAGGTTCTTTGGCAAAGGGTGAAAATCCCCTAGGAAATTCAGTTCTACGACTCTTATCAGGGGGGGAGGTAATCCGAAGGGAGGGGAAACACTATAGGAAGTTTTACGGTCCTCCTTTTCTCGATAATGGAAGTGGCAGAGATGCCTTGTGAAGGGGAGAAAAAGAGAGAAAGGTTGGGGAGACGTCCTGATCTGTACTTGAAAGGGCCTTGGAAACAAGAGAGGGTCGAGTGTGTCTTCGGAAAGTTCTTAAGGGATCTGGAAACCGGAGGGGAAAAGGCGGGCGGGTGGGGGGGTGTATTGAGAGGGGGAGGAAAAAAGTGGAGCGGCCAAAAGAAGGGAACGCTATCCATCGTCCAACTCATATTTTTGTAGCATGAAGGCCACGAAGAGGGGAGGAGTTTTGATGGGGCGGGAAATTTTTAGGCGAGGTAGGACTGAGGAAAAACGATCAGTGGGATCTTCACACTGACTCTATGGGGTGTCGGACTTCCCAGGAAATAAGAAATTAAGGAGTTCTCGGAGACGAGTGCGAAACCTTAGGGGGGGGTCGGGATAGTATTTGACAGGCATCTGAGAGGAAGCGCTCAAATGGAAGTGACAAAGAATCCACGGGAACAGGAAACTTCATCCATCTTATGATGTATGGCAAAAGGTAATAGGCAAAGGGGGCAGAAAAGAGAAATCAGGTAAGACTCCTTCGTTGAACAGTTTGAGCTGGGGGATGATTGGGCTAGTCTCTCTTCCTTACTACAATAAACACGTCTAAACCACCCACCAAGGTGAAAAGAAAGAACAAGGAAAGGGGGGGGGGAGGATTTACAAGGGGTGAAAAAGAAAAGAGGGAAAAACGGGAAGAACCGCAGAGAAATTCCTTCGTTGATCAACGAGAACAGAGGAAGGGTAAAAAGGGTAGTAGGGTTACCGGGACGGGGAGTCATCAGATTTGAACGACGAGCCGAGCAGATATTTTGCACTTAGGAAAAAAGAGGGATTGCCGGGCGGGTAGAGGGAGTCACTCTCCAAGCAGGATAAGCAATCTCCCAAACTTATTATCTAATTAACTGGGAGCGCACGGAGAGAGGGACATACCATCAGAAGGCTGGCGAGACGTAACAGCTAAGAAATGCAAGGAAAAACAACGAACAAGAGGGTTGTTCTCCTCATCGAGGTGGCATAAAGGAGAATAAGCGTCTGCAGGAGGGGGGAGGGGTGGTAGAGAAAAAAAAGAAAGAGAGATGAAGGGGGGGTGAACACTAATACCGGATCTGGGACGCGTATGTAAAGGGGGTGCCAGCGGGGGACTAGGCAGGATCAGTTATTTTCTCCAGATCAGTAATCTTATGTATTTTCCCAGAAAAAAAATACATAAGGAACGCAGAGAGAGGGAAGGAACCGGCCGAGGCGACTCCCACCGAGTTATCCCCATAAACCACACAGTAACCGTGGGCGCGCCAAAGGTGGGGAAACCGGGTTTCACCAGAATATGGATCTAGCGCGCCGAGAGTAAAAATGAGAAAGCACGGGGGGGCAGGTCGAAAAGGGGTCGCATATCACTGCCCCTACACCCGGGGAAGGGGGGTTGACGTCTTCAGGAACACGTGCCGTGATCAAAAAAAAGCAGGCAGCCGCATAAACTCACCGGGTGAGAGTGTTGGAAGGTGAAGCGAAAGGTCGCAAGGGGGGGAAAAAATAGATAATGAAACATCGCGTAACCCTCAATGTAAAAGCCATGCCTTACGGGTCAGGGGTCATATGGGTGGTCCATCATCTAGACCGAATCCGGGAAGGTAATATGGTTCTCCACACCTCTCAACAAAATTGGAGAGAGGGTGATATATTGGTTTGGGAGAATTGACAATTCACCGGTTTGTTGTAATATGAGTCCTCGATGTCCGATCAGGTGGGGAAAGTACGGACTTGATGTCTTTTCTATCACTCTCTGAATGGAACGCAACTGCAAGAACTCAGGGAGGGTATTGGCGGGAGGGAGATTGGCTGATGATGTGCCTGTTTCATCAAATCCAGCGAGGTGAAAAGAAGGGAGGAAGGATCGGCGGGGAAGAAGAATCGCTTTCTAACTGATCAAAAGAGCATCCTAGGTGAGACGCGTAAGCGAAAAATAATGCTGGTGACACACCTGGGGGAGCTATACAGGGGTACCGTGTGTGCAGGGTCGAAACGTCGGGGGAGAATGCGAAGGGGAAGGGGCTGGAAGGAGGAGAAAAATCGCAAGGATGTTTGCAGGTGGCGGGCCAGCTTAAGAAGGGGGGCTACCAACACCAGAAAGGCCTACTACAGCTTACCACCCGGGCAGGAGCGGCAGGAGAGGAAGGCTGAGGAAGGGGATTAAATCATGGGGTTGTTCTAAAAAAAAAAGAAGGCCTCGGTTGAGGAAGCATTGGTGAAAACCTTTCCTCGGAGTCGTCTATGACAAAAGTCAATTTGGGGGGGAAATGATAACGGGGGAGGAGAAAACTGGGGCTTTATCATGGGTTCAAGCATAATGGTCGAGGGCGGAAACGAGGAGGGCGGGGGGCGCCGACCGGAAGGGCCTTCGGGTGATCTTGTGGCTGGGAGGAGGATAAGGGAGGAACCGGAGCGTGGAAGAATCTGGGTCGTAGACGGGAGTGGATAGAGAAAAAAGAGGGGAGGCCTAGGCTGGTCTATTTTCTAACAGTCTTACATACACGGGAAGTAAGCACCTCAAGGGCAGAACCGGGGACAGGCTTTTGTCTAGGCTCGCCCATTGGAGCGGGGGACTTGAGTGTAAGAGTATCCTTCTCTCACCTTATCACTTGAGTCTACTTGGACCGGAGTGGTTCTTTTGTGGGGCTCTGGGGTTCGGAAGGGTGGGGGACCGGAAAAAAAAAAAAGGTCCGATATAGCTAGAATGCCAATAAAAGGAGGGCATCATTCTAGTCGGCCGGAAGTGTACGTGGGACTAAGGGGGGAAAGGGGGGCTGGCCCAGCAACAAAAGTCATCAAAGAAGAGTTATTTACGTCATAAAAGGGGGTGACCCTTACCATCTGCTAAATTAACCAAGTTTGAAAAAGGGGGAGCGCTCGGGGGAGTCAGCGTTGGGAGTTCCATCCTATTTCCGGGGCAAAGCCGGGCGCTTACTTAGAAAGGCAAAGACTGGAAGTGGGGGGGAGAACGGGGACAAAAAGAGCTGCCTTTTTTCACTTGAGATCGGTCCGCATTGAAAGGAAGGCGACTCCCAAGGGGGGAAAGAATCAAAAGCCGAGCATGCGGGGAAGATTTGGAGAAGTTTGAAAATGGATTTCCCAGGGGGGAAGGCGAAACATCATCTCGAGAAAATAGGGAAAGAAGTACAAATCGGGTCCACCAAAACCGCACCGTCTTTTCGTGCTCCTCCGACTGCAAAAAAAGAGAGATCAGGGAAAAAGGCAGGCAAAGGTACGCCGAGAAATAACTAGACGTTCACTTCCTTATATCGCATTAGTCCTAAGCATCTAGAAAGAATGATCGGGAGGAAAAAAAGTCGGGGGCAGAAGTATCGTGGTGGAAAATAGAGATGTCCCGATACCTATGAGAAAAAGGGTCTACAAGAACAGAAAGGGGGGCGAAAGGAGGTTCCTCCAAGGCCTGGTCATGACTCGCAAAAAAAGCGTCCGGGGGGGGAAAAAAGTTTTGAAGGGGGAAGGGGAACTTTTCTGATACAAACGCGGTTGGCCTCACTTGGGTCATTAAGAAAGTCTCGAAGACACGCTCGCTAGAGAAGGGAGACGACGTTGGAGGAAAAAAGGCTAAGAAAAAAAAAAACGGAGGAGAAAATATATATATTTGGGGAGCGCACTCAACTGATCTCCAATCTGAGAGCATCGTTTGAAGAAATCAGGAGGGAGGGGGAGTAACCGGGGCACAGTCCCCGGCGCGGCAACGGAATGAACGGCAGTCTGCGAAGGAAAGGATGGAGAAAGGGAACGGGGACGATAGGGTGTCTTTACTACATCCCCCGCATAAGGATAGAGCAGACTCCTTCTCGGGGAGGAAGGGGAGAAGAGATTGGAACACGATCGCTGGTTGCCGGCCGCGGGGGTTTCGTGGAACTGGGGGGAAATGTGGACGGAGAAAAAGAAAGAAGGTTGATAAACTTCTGCTGAGCTCGGGGACGTGCGTCCGGCCTTGGGGGGGAACGAGGAGGCGCGGTTTGGCTTCTGCGGCGTCGGGGAAAACCGGAAAAGCCGGAGAGGGGGTCGCTGCAGGGGGGGGGGCGATTTAAGAAACTATGTGAGGAGAGATGATGGTCCAAACAGAACCACCCGGGGGGAATGGGAAGGAAATACACCGAATTAGTGGTCAAAGCGCCTCTCTCGGTGGGCGGGAACTGTGGAAAAGGCGCATTAAGGATCAAGTCACCGCAGAACCGTAGAATTGGAGAGGCCGTCCAAAGCAGGGCTATTGGGGGGGGAAAGTCACAATAAGATTTCAACTGCGGTGCTACGGAAACAAGCCGTGACACACCGCTGGGGGGAAAATAGGATTTGAAAAGCCAGATTAAAAGGGACCTGGAGCGCTCCAATTTGGCTCCCCGAGGTTCTTCTCCCGGCAGGGTGGGTTAACTCTGACTTAATTCAACATTCTGGCTTTACTGGGGGGAAAGGGGGAGAGGACCGGCTAAGAGACCTAACCCTTCCTCAGGCGTTGACCGCAATGGGGGGGCCTTTTAGGGGAATATACGTACGTACTTCAGTCAAAACAATACTACGAACACGTCAACACCAGGTGAACCAGCCCAACAGGGGGAAGGGGGCGGAAAGGTACTAAATGGGGAGCAGGACTCAATAGGTCAAGCAGCAAGAAAAGGAAAGTTTAGAAAGGGGGGGAGACCAGCGCATGTCAACATTGTATTCCTTTAGCGCCACTCTCGGATCGAAGACTATGTCTCAATCCGAGCGAAGCCCAGATTGAGGACCTTTGTCAATAGTTGGGTCTCTCCGCTACCGATTTCCCGAAAAAATCGGACAAAAGAAAGCAAAAGTATTCCCGCATTCCGTAAAGGAGCATCAGCGTCTGGGGGGGGGAGGGGGGGGGACATCGGGAAAAAAAAACAAAGACGGGAGAGGCGGTGGAGACCAAAAAAAAACCTCCAGCCTATTCTAAAAAAACGAACTTTGGGAATTGTGGGAATCGGGGGGGCTCATAGAGGCCGGTTCAATCAATATTAAAATAAGCTATTCATTATGCTTTTTTTCGAAAACAACGCCATAGAAAGAAAAGGGGGAAGACACTGGCGACCGACTCGCCGCCGAAGATCGGCAAACCCTGCAGTTTTCTGGGAACAGAGGGGAGGACGGAACAGCAAAGGAAAGAAAGAAGATCAGAGGTGTTAAACCTTAACATCCTGCTAGCTCATAGCGAAAACACCGCCAAATGATACAAGGAAAAACGAAAACAGGGAAAACTCATCCACGGCGAAAAAAAATTGGGTATCTCTCCAAGGGGGCCGGTTTGGGGGAGCATGTTTTCGAAGAAGAGGACTCGAGAGAGGGGGGGGGAAAAGGGGGACCCAGGGAAAAGCGTGCCGTAGGGGTGCCCGTCCCAGAAAATCGGAAGGTGCTACTAAGTGAACACGTGCCGAACTCAAACCAAAAAGCGAAGGCCTCCAGAAAAAATGGCGATGGAGAAGAACGCAGTTGTCTAAAAGGAGACCCAGGAACTATTGAAACCGGGGGGGAAATCCTGACCGATCGGACTTGCATCGTCAGCGCGCGCACGACAAACGACCTCAGCAGGGATTGAAAAGAGGAGGCACCTAGACCAACAACGAGGGGAAAAGAGAGTTAGTAGGAAGACCATGAAGAGAGGTCTATTATAGTCAACTACAATGCGATCGGCCAGGTATTTTCAACGGTAAAAGGGATGTGATGCAGGGGGCGCCGCAACAAGGAGCTCGACACTCACTCCATAAACCTAAAACCTGATGGTAGTTGGCGGCCAGCTGGGGCTTTTCGGGGAAAGGGTTCGGCATACAGTCCCCCATTAAAAAAGAGTAGCGGGCAGGATCAAACCAGCTGCAAAGAGGCTGGGAAAAAGGGGGGGGGAAGAAACTCAGAGAAGACGCGAAATCAATGACTAAACCGTGGCAAAGGAGAAGAGAGGGGGGGAGGAGGGGGGGGTGATGATCGGATTCCACTTGTTGTGCCCTGGGGGGTGCGGAATGCAAAGAGGGAGGGGCCTGCGAGAGAGAGGAATAAGGATTCGTGGAATCTCGATCGATCCCTTGGTTTCGAAAAAGAAAAGGGAAGGCCTAGCGCACGCGGGGGAAAACCCTTTCCTAGAAAGCCCTCGCAGAGGACGGGCTCTCAGGTCAGTAAAAAAGGAAGAGACACTATGGGCGTGGTCTCTACACAGAACGCTCGCGGGGGGGCATCATTATGGCAACAGGCAGAAGCCTTGTAGGCCCAAGACAAACGAAAAGGGGGGCCTGGGAGCATAGAGTAGTTCTTTGTTTACCGTGTTACGCCGTGGTCTCTCGTACAAAGGGTACGCGTGGGGGGGGGTCAGAGGGAGGGCACAATAGACGTCTACAAACTTGCCCTGTTGGCAAGGGCTGTAAGGCTCCGGGAGGAGGGGGCCGCCTCGGACTGCATCTCGCAATAACGAGTTCATAATAGCATCAGAAGTGGATGCGGGAACTGAAAGGGGGAACCATCGGGGGGGGAGACAGAAAGCATCGGCAGCTATCAGATTTTTCCTAACTCACCGATTTCTCAGGGAAGAACATAGAGACAGCTAAAAAGAGGCACTGGCCGCACAAGAGCCTTGCGTGTCGTTTTTCACGGGTGTTTGCACCACCCCCCCCCCCCCCCGTGGGGAGGGCGCTTGGTGGGGGAAGGAAGTAACGGAGAGACGATGACAGCGCCAAGATAGGGTCCGGCGATAGTCGTTTCGGTGGAGGCTGGCGAATGTCTCGTCCAACGCCATCAAAGCCGATTTATAACGTCAAGCGTTGAAAGTGACGAGAGGGGAAGACCATCTGTCCTGGAACCCGGGAGACAGCTTGGACCGGGCAATCCTCTTTCAAACAAGTTGTCTATACATTGCATCACGGAAGAAGGGGCCAGCGGAAAGAGGAAAGGAATGAAGCTGCAACCATAGCCTTTGCCTGAGTGAAAGTCGAGGTGGGAGGACCTTATTCGCCTCAAGTCCCTCAGAAAAAACCTAACTGGAGGTAGTAAAGGCATAAGGAAAAAATACAGGGAGGAAATGGGGTGAGGGGTTGATGTATTGTCGTGGGAAAAAAGAAGAAAGGAGCGCTACATCGGAAATCATGACTCTCAAACAAAACAACCCTCAGAGGGAAGGGGGATACGCGGATGCTGTAGAGCCCGACCGAAACACCTCTCCCGAAAGAAAAAAAGTCCGGCAAAAAAGGGGGAAGGACCTAAGAAGACGTCTTCCACTCCGGAGCCGTGGGCAAAGTCATCTCTTAAAAAACACGAGAAAAACGAGGCAAGAGAAAGGGGAGGTGTTAGCCCTCGGATAATCTATAATCAAGCATACCTCGAGGAAAAAAGCGGAAACCAGCCCACGAAGGGGACGAAAGGAGGTCGCAAGTCCTTTCATGGCGCAAAGAAAAGGGTTGACCTCAAAAAGGACGCGGCGGGACTGGGAAGAGAAGGAAGGTGTGAGGCAGAATTGTTCCGTAAGGCGAGGCTCCAACGATGGCGCGAAAAAAGGAAAAACGAGCCTGCGGGGGGAGAAAGGA
>Ga0179593_1393416_pt1 | contig 16034 bp, 23 predicted proteins | sample CZODoug2_1_08_16_FD_185931 | JGI IMG/M metagenome (GOLD analysis project Ga0179593, IMG submission 185931) | Vadose zone soil fungal communities from Angelo Coast Range Reserve, California, USA - CZODoug2_1_08_16fungal (PacBio error correction) | ecosystem: Environmental > Terrestrial > Soil >...
GCAAACTTAAAATCATCTAAACGGAAGAAAAGTACGCAAGCGATCTAGTAGTGGTTCTTGGGGAACTATAAAAGCCTTACAAAGTTGAGAGAAAAAGGTGGCGCGAAATCTTTGATGGAAATGTCTCAAGATCCTCGCAAGTCGCCCGCTATATGTGACAAGAGCGGGAGGGACACCTTTAGGAAAGTGATCTTGTTGAAGATCGACAACCGTTTGGGAAAAAAAGCTTCAAAATGGGGGGGTCTCACCCATTTGGGCGCAAATGGGATGGGAGGAGGGGGGGGTCACAATGGAAGACTTAACAGAAATGCTTAGGGCGCCGGGGCAAAAAAAACGGACATTGTGGCCCGAGGAAGAATTATTTAGTGAAAAACGGAGGGGAATATGTTACTCCTTCAAGGGAAAAACCTTGCAAGGGTGGACGAGCGACTGTACTAGGGGAGTTGGGGGGGAAAGTTGGGGGGGGGGCATTGTAAGTGGTGAAAAAAAAACAATCAACCCTCTGTACCAAAGGAACGGGATCTTCACCGAGCAGGCCTGAAGAGAAAGGGCGAAGAATGCTTTGCGTTAGCGGATTGGAGGGAACCCCCTATGAACCGTTTTTATTGGTTATCCCTTACTAAGAAATCTTGAGGGGGGGGGTGGGGTGTGTTGGGGGGGGGGGGGGGGGGGGGGGGGGGGGGGGGGGGGTGGGGGGGGGGGGGGGGGGGGGGGGGGGGGGGGGGGGGGGGGGGGGGGGTTGTGGGGGGGGGGGTGGTGGGTGTTGTGGCAAGGGGGAAGGGTTCAGGACGTGGAGAGAAGGGAGCAGTCTTTTGCAGGAGGGGAGTATCTGTGGTAGAAAGGGGCCGCCGCTAGAGAGGGAATAGGTAGTTTAAACTGGCTTTGTGAAAAAGGGGTCGGGAAGGGTGGAAGGGATGTGGGTGTAGGGTCTGGAGGTGGTGAGGTGGAGTATCGGCGATAAGGAATGGAAAAAATGCTATCATGACCAATGGGAAATCGGGAGGGGGAGATATTTTGGGTGCACAGGGACATTGAGGGACCACAAAAATAAGTGTTTCCAAATCTGAAAAAGGCTCTTGTGGGTAAGGGGAAGAGGACTTCCTCAGTGGAGGGTAAGGGGGAGGAAAGATTTGCATGCTTCCGGAAGACCGGACTTGGGAGAATCGCCGACTCTACAGGAAGGGACGAAGACTTGCATAGGGGATGGTGTCTCAAGAAAGAGGGTTTGTCCGACATGCACCATCAGGGGGGGGGGGGGGGGGGGGGGGTAATAATAGACCGACAGTCCCATGGGGGAAAAATGCGGACGGTTGTTCCATGTGAAGGGAAATCCAATCAAATTCAGGAAGTATGCCAGCAACCAAAAGGTAGGAAGAGATAGGACCTTCGGGCTTTGTCTATGACAAGGGTCAGTGGACGGTCAGTTTGGCTTCGTTGCAAGGGTAAAAAAAGAAAGCATTGGTAAATGCTTCAAGAAAAACAGCAAGGGGAAGGGGTTCTGGAACAACCTGTAACGTCGGGGGGAAAAATGGTGGGGTGGCAATAACGTGTGCCAAAAGGCGGACGGGCCTTCTTCAACCACTGTCCTCAAGAAAAAAAACCCGGGCAAAAAAGAAAAAACCGCTTTATGGGTGCTTGCTGGCAGCATAGGACGTAGAGTAGAAAAAGAGGGGGGGCAGAAACTGGTTGGACAAAGGAGGTACGCGAAGGAAAGATTCTTCCTAAAACGAAAAAAACCGGGGGAAGGAAAGCGCTGGGGGGAAAAAAAAAAAGGGGGTGATAGCGAATTCTGCTCTGCCTAAAAATTACTGGGGGTAAGTTATAGTCTTTATTTGTTTAAACTCCTCATCAATAGGAGATCAAGATTTCACTGATCAAGTCTGGGGGGACACTCCTCAAGAGTATCAAAAAAAATGATAAGTGCGTTGAAAATGGGGAAAAATCGGGAAAGAATCAATCGGAAAAAGATTAAGTAAATATCAATCCTCTTCTTCAGGAAGAGACAAGCTCTGTATGCAAGTGGCAAGGCGCTTTCACAATTTCATTATCATAACATGTGATCACCATCGGGGGAGCAGCTAACTTAGAAATGTCCGCCGAAGGAAGGACTAAGCTTCTAAAATAGGGAGAGCATCCATGTGAACAAAATGGAAAAGGACAGATGGGAGGGGGAATCCCGTGTCTTTCGGGCAACGTGGGATGCTAGGGCTGTTTTCAAAAGTATGGAGGGGTCTCAAAACTCCAGATGGGCCATCGTCAGGTGTGGGGGGGAGGGGAGGGAAAAATGGGGAATCAAGATGAAATTTGTGGGGGGGGGGGGGGGGGGGGGGGGGGGGGGGGGGGGGGGGGGGGGGGGGGGGGGGGGGGGGGGGGGGGGGGGGGGGGGGGGGGGGGGGGGGGGGGGGGGGGGGGGGGGGGGGGGGGGGGGGGGGGGGGGGGGGGGGGGGGGGGGGGGGGGGGGGGGGGGGGGGGGGGGGGGGGGGGGGGGGGGCTGGTGTGTGGGGGGCGGGGGTGGTAGAGGAGAGGCCACCCGGAAGGAAGATTCTACGGCCGATATTGGGAAGGGAGAAAGAGGAAATGGCTGAAAGGTCCTCAGCGGGGGGAACACTCAATTCAAGGTAGCGGTTCAAAACTTCAGCAGTTTTAATCAAGGGGTTAATAGGAGAAGGAGAGAAAAAGAACTCGGTGTAGATACTGGGACTGGGTCAACTCAGTTCAAAAAATTTTGCGGGTCGTGGATTCATACCTTGGTTTAGAAAGAGGGAGAAAACGCCAAGACGCGCGATATTACTGATTTGGGAAAAGATCGTGACTCTGGATGGCGAAACCGGTGAATGCCAGGGGGGGCAGGTGGTAAGCCATCAAACGAAAGGGCCATGAAGGGGGATAGGCCGTTATTTGTGGTGGGGTATAGAGGACGGCAGGCAAATGGGTCTCAGGTACGAAACTAGGGGGTTTTAAGATGCTACTGGGAAATGACATGAAAAGACGGAGGTCAGACAGCTTTTGCTGCGCGAAAATTGGATACTGTTCTCGCCCCGGTTGGCGTTGTTCTCCACTTAAGACTCTCACTACTGCAAAAAAAAATCGATGGGGTCCTGGCAAACTTACGGAAATAAAATTCTAATAGAAGGGGGGACTATCTCGCGCAAGAGACCGAGAGCAAAGCAACAATCTTTAGAGACTAAGAAGAAAAGGGAGGAACTCGGGATACTCAGTGAAAATGGCGCAAAGTAAACTGGGCAACTCGAGGCGTTGGCCTCATTCTGGGAGGAGCAAAAGTGCGAGTCTTAGGCACTTTGAAGACTTTTCTGGGAATTTCTCAAAACAAGAGGAAGGGCGGCACAAGTGTCCAGAAAAATTCCTCTCCGCTGCAACCAGAGGCAACTGCTTCATCTGGATCCGGACCAGCGCGCGGCAGGATTGAGAACCGGAGATTGGGGGGTTGGAAAATAAGGGTTTATCAATTTCTTAGGAGTATGAGGGAAAAGAAAAGGGGGGGGGGGGCCGCTCTCTCACCAACAAAGGGGAAAAAGAAGGGGGTATGTGGGAGGCTGGATTAACTCTCCATTAAAATAAACTGGGCGGAGAAAAGATAAAGAACTACCGTCTTGCAAAAGCGGAGAAGAAGGATCAATGCGACAAAAGGCTGCAGAGATGAAGACGCTCAAAGGCGGAAGAAGAGTGTCAGGGGGACGCACGAGATGTTTCGAAGAAAAAAAAAATACCAAAAAGGTAGTGGGAAAAAGATAAGGGGAGAAGCCGCACTTGGAGAAGAAACCAATCATTAAGGAAACCTCTATGGAGTTACTGAAGGGGGGGGGAAAAAAAGGGGGGTATAGTCCAAGATTATTTCAACTGCGTAAGATGTCAGAAAACTAAAGAATATGTTTTGGGGGTGGCTTGTGATAGAATTGCAACACTGAAAAAATAACGCCGATTAGGAGGGCTAGAAGAGCCGGTGACAACAGAAATACTCCTCAGGGGGAAGTGGGCAAGAGTTACAAAATACTATTTAAAAACGTTGGGAGAGGAAAAAAAAAACGTATCCAAGTGGACAACAGAAAAGCTTGAGGAGAGACAGTAGCCAGTCCTACTCATTCAGGGTACATCCCGCACAATTTAAAGAAAAAGAAGGAGAAAAAAAAAAAAAAGTCAAAGAGACAAAGGAGCAAATCCTGGGTCCCAATTCTCGGTCGGACAAGCGGAACAACCGTGCTTGTGGAAGGTTAAAAACATCATTTCAAAAATCAGAAATGAGAAAGCGCTTCTTGGGTGCGCCAAGAGAAGGGGGGGGGTGGGGGAATCTACGAAAAATCGGGGAAGTTGGAATGACCTCAGGAAAAAACGGGTATCTACATACCGGGCGCATGGGGTCTCGGATGGCCGTAGCCAGCGCCGTTGATCAAGCCTGAGTGAAACTAGTTTCAGTGCTGGAAGACACTTTGAGGAGAGAAGGAGGATCCTAATCCAATAATGGTCATCAAAAGGTAAGGACGCAAAACCAATTACTAACCTCGGAAGGGAGGGTGGAACAACAGTTCCCTATACAAGTGTCAACTACCCCGCTACAGTCTGAGCAATAAGCTGCCCGTCCAGTGCAAGGAAAAGCTGGCCGGGAACTAAAAAGTGGTGTGCAAAAGGGTGGTCGACGGATGCCGACTAGGATAGCCGCGGAGGAGAAGGTTCCGTCACGCTGTTCAGGAACCTCCATTGCTTCTCAATAGGATAGGAGGGAAAAAAAATGGAATGCATCAAAATATTGTCTTAAAAGGAGGGGGGGAAGGAAAAAAGTGCTGCTTTGATTTCTATATAATATCAGAGAGATCGGTTAAAAGGAGGAAGCACCGCAATTGGGAGGAAAAAGGGGGGGAAGAGAGGGAGTGAAGAAAACTGGAAAACGAAGAAAAGGGATAAGGAGATTAGTTGAATGAGTTGAAAAAAATAAGACCGGGAGACTCCTTCATCCGTCGGTGGAGCCTTAAATGACGAGAAAAGAAGCCATAGGTTGGTTGGCAAAAGAGAGTCCTGAAAAAATGGGGTGGTCGGGACAGTGTTGAGGCCGAATGGGTGTGTCGGAGTGAAGATTGGTTCATGGCAGCTTAAAAACAGAAAAAAAAAGGTAAGCTGCCGTCAAGAAACGGCCTGGGCCGAACGGAGAAAATCTGGGCGATACTGCTCAAAGGATGGGAAGGACGGGGGGGAAAAGGACGGAAGGCAGCTAGGGAAAAACATTGCAAAATTGGTTGGGCCAAGCCAACTTTAGGGGGGCATTGAACGCGGAAGAGCCTCTGGCAAGAAAAGCTGGTTTTAACAGGAGTAAGGCAGAAACATCTCTCAAGGGAAAAAAGGTGAGAAGGAAAAAATAAGAAAGAAAAGGACGAGAAGGAAGGGAGAAGGGAAATTGCTTCCTACAGGCGACGCAATATTTGATTGGAGGGCAAAGAAATTGTGTCCTAGAAAAAAAGTCCATGTGTGGCAAAACGACCTGGGAGGGGAGTAGAGGTCTGCAAAACGGCAGATGGGGGCAAAAGAGGTAGTAGCGACAACTTGCGGATGAATCTCGGAATCACGTACGATGAAAACAACAGCAGAGAAAAGCGGTTCTCCGGAAGCATTGGAAAAATCTTGCCGCGAAAGAACCAAGTGCGTAAAAAGGAAAAAAAATTGCAAAAAAGAGCAGCACAACTACAGTAGGAAAATTGAGAGGAATTGCGGGAGGGGAAAATATCGCCAAAGAGGGGGCACGAAGGGGGTGGGAAAAGGAAGAGGTAAGCATGGGAGACGATCTGCCGACACTAAGAAAACCTCTAGAAAAACAAAAAAATCAATCAATCACCATTCCGCTAAAAACAGCCAGAAGGGCAAAGAGCTCGATGGCCCCGAGGAAGGAGAGGAGCCCTCCGAGGAAAGTTTAAAGATTCCGCACATGACCCCTCGGGCCTAACATTAAACTTTGCAAGAGAAAAGCTACCCGAACTGAAGCAGGCAAAAGATTGGAGGAGGGGTCCGAAACTGACGCCGCACCGAAATCAAAAAACTAATTACGGCTCACTTTCAAAGAAAAGGGAGTTCAGGGCTAAACATTTCGGATTAAGGTACGGGGGAGAGGGACGGGAGATGATGACAGGAAACCAGAGGGGACTGCAATTTAAAAAGACCAATGCCCACCAAGGGAAACATAAAGTGCCAGAGAAAAAGCAACGGAAGAGAAGGCGCGTCACGCAATCGGAACCAGCGTCAGCATACATACTTGGATGCGCAGGCAATACCGGGGGGGCCGCTGAGCCTTACGACTGACTAGTCTGGGGAAAAAGGGACGGGAATCAATTGGGCGCAAAGAGAGGGAGTGGTTATTGGAACCCTTTTTTTTGGGGGATAATCCTTCAACGGAGCCAAAGCCTAGAAGTCCTAAAGGTGCACACGAGAGTAACCTATCGCAGGGGGACATATATGCGTATCGGGATTGGGGGATTGAGTGTCGCACTTGGCCTTGACGCGCCTAACCAGGGATGTAAGGGGGGAAAAAGCCTTTGGGAACGGGGAAAGGAAGGGGCCGGACACGAAGAAGGAATTCGCTTGCGTGGTACTCTATTGCTGTCATAAGACGGACAAAAAAAAAAGGGGAGAGTCGGGAATGAATGAGATGGCAGGAAAAAAGGGCAAGGAATCAAATCCTACGAAAGCGGGGGACCGTAAGGAGGGGGGGACAACGGTCTTTAACGGGCTTTTAGACGTAAAAGAAGTAGAACGCGAAAAGTTTGAGTAAAAATTGAAGACAAAGAAAGAAAGCAAAGATCCAGTAGTCAGGGGTAGATGTTCCACTCCGAGGTCTGCAAGGGTAGCGGGCGGATTGACTGGGGAAAAGTATCGCAAAGGTTGAAAGGTTCGCCCCAAAAGGAAAGTAAAACACACATTTCGGCGGCCCATGTGCGGGATAACGGGGGTCACCTTAAAAATCTTAGAGGAGCAGGAGGCAACAAACGGTACAATGGTTGGGGACGAGAAAAATGTAGTGCTGGTCCGGCGAGGCAAGTGTAAGAAACATCGGCTAAAAAAAAATTGCAGGACGGGGGGAACGATCGAAGGTACTAGGGTCATGTGGAAGAGGGGGGTGTGGTGGCAGTGGTGAGGCCACCATTGGGGGAACGCCCCCAACGGTTTTCCTTTCACAAACAATTTCCTGGGGGAAAAGGAAAGAGGAAAGTACCGCCGGGGAAGTTCGGAACCGCAACATGTAGTAGCGGCATGGGGACCGCTACTTCCCTGGGGAGATTTCGGGGGCGTCCGGATACAGTCTCGTATTGACTTGAGGAGTACCGGGGGGGAGGGAGGGGGGGGCCACTGGGGGGGGGCATCGGGAGTGAAGCTGGAGAATCAGGGAAGCCAGGAGTAATATATTGCCGGAAGAAGTTGTGTGAAAGGCTGGCGGGCGAGGTTTAGGTTTGTGGAAGTTTGACGGGGGGTCTTATTGGGGACACAAGGCTGAAAAGAGGAAGAAATGCGGGCCACCGCTAGGCTGCGGCATTAGAATCACAGTAGGCGCACTCCGAGGGGCTAATTTTCAAGAAAGGGGGGGAGGGCAAAAAGCAAGAAAGTGTTTTCCAGCATGCTTGCAGCCAGGAACCGTGGTTTGGGTGAAGTCTTACCGGGAAAGAGGGTTGTCTGCTAGTTTGAAACCGTGAAAAAAAAACCGCGTTTATGGCGCGCCTAGGAGATCTCGAGGGAAAAGGTAAATACTATCTCATCTATGAGAAAAAAATCAAAGATATTGGAAAGAAAGGCCCGCCTTTAGGAGAAGAAAAAGGGACGCGCATTACTCCGGACAGGCGGAGTTTCTCGACAATTTGATTAAATAAAATTCAGCGTACGTAGGAAAAAGGAAATGGGGAAGGGTCTTCGGGAAGGATGTGATGTGAAAATCGAAGGTACGTTGAGCTCAGTTTGTTGTGGAGGCTTTGCGGGAGCAGAATGGGAGGACAGAGGGGGTCGGGCAGAGCCTCAAGGAACTTGTAAGTTGTTAGGCCACCAGGAAGGGGTGGATTGTTTGGGAAAATAAATCGTGAGCGGGCGACCTGAGCATTGGAATTAAGGGCAAGGGGCGCACTTGGGGCAATCAAAGCAAAAACCTCGTGGGAGTGGGTGGGAGGGCCCAGACAGCTCGGTAGGACGGAAGATTGTTAGGAGGCGTGGCCAAATGTAACTTTAAGGGATGCAATCTAAGAAATTAGGCCGAAAACACTTTCAAAATTTTTCAACACAGGGACGCGTAAAAACCATAGGAGGAAATAGATACCGCTGTCTTCAGCGGTACTTAGTGGTTCGGGACAATTTAGGTTTTTGAACGCCTCATAGAGAAAATCATCTGCTCAAAAAGTTAGTTAAGTTCTCAAGCTCTTGGGAGAAAAGCAAAGGGAAGCTAATGGGGATGACCAGCTTTAAAATAACCCGTCAAAAGGATCAAGGTACGAAAAGCAATCATCTTCAGTACTGACAAGCGGATGAAGTGGAAACTGCAGGCTGAGGTCAAACCGCAGTGAGAGTGAGCAAGCATGATGATCACGCAGAGTGGTTGACGTACGACTCGGGGGACGGGCATTCTAATAGACGCTGCACGGGAGAAAGGGGGGGATTCACAAAAAACGGCCATTTCAGTTGCCAAGTGGAGTAAAGGGGTAGAATTAGGCGGGAAAGGGATAAGGGGAAAAAGGGAGGGATTGAGCCCTCATGGAACTTGCGTGGAACACCAGAGAATTGAGGCGGGAGGGGGGAATTATTAAGATAGTGGGCTAGGAAATCAAGAAAAGAGAGAAGGGGCCAATCATTAGTGGGCAACTTCGGAGAGGAAAGGACAAACTCTAACTGCAGCAGAGAGACAAAAAGGGCGGACGCACTTTAAATTTCAAGGCCATATTACTAAGATCTTCAATAACCATCACATAGCCTGGCGAACGAAAAAGACAATAAAGAGGGTTGAGCGTTCGGTAAAGGCTGAAAATTTTCACACAAAACTATGGGTCCAGGGAGTCCAGATTGAGTTGGAGCGGGGGGGGGTGGGGGGGGGGGGTTGGGGTGGGGGGGGCATCGGCTCGTCGGGGAAAGGGGGGGGGGGGCAGCGACGTGCTGAGAATAATTGTCATTCTGAAAGTGAAAAATACTGGGAGGTATCAAGCAAATCTGTAGGGAAACTTGATGGGCTCAACAGGGGAGGGCAAAAGGTGCTGACCAGGAAAAGAAAGCCTGGGATACGGGGAAAAGGGGAGGCAGAACAAGAGTATTTGGTGGAAAAGTACGGAGAGATCATATCGGGGGGGGGGGGCAGAAGGAGCTGGGAAACGTTCCATCGGCGGTCAGAAAAGAAAAACAAGATGGGGCAGTTCTTTAACTTCGATGAAGGGAGAGTGGGACCGGAAAAAGAGAAACAGGTTTGGAATAAGAGTTCAAAAGCGAAAAGGGGGGGTGGTAGAGGGCGAATGCGGGGATGCGCCCAAGTGGCCGAAAGAACTAGACGGGGGAGGAAACGGTAGTCGGTGAGTGGGACGTGGGGGTCCTCAGGAGAAAAAGGCGGCAACCCAGGCACCGCACTGATTAAGGGATATGAAGGGCCTCGCTAGGTCATTATAAGACAGGACGGGAGCGCTTGGGGGGGGGGAAACGGCGTTTCATCGGGGTCGTCAGAGAAGGTTTGGAGGTCTGGAGAGATGAATCATGGTTTCATATCAGGGAAACAAAAAAAGGAGGGGGGAAAGAAAGATTGGGGTGCAAAAATGAAGTTCATAAGAGAAGAAAAAAACTACTAAAGGAAGAGACGAAACCAAAAGCCGGGGACTAGGTTGGGACATCTGCGTCAAGGGGAAAGAGAGGGTCCCTCAATGGGGGAGGTCAGATATGACGAAAATCGCTAACAGGGGTCGTGGGAAAAGATTGCAGTTTAAAAAAAACTATGTGAGGACTTAAACAAAAATAAAGAACACAGATGGATGGTGCAAGGGGACAATATATTTATTAAGGACGACTGAGAATCACACTCTGAGCTCATTAACAAATGCCCCACAGTTTATAGTTCTCCTATTGCAAGGGTCGGGCAAAGTCCGCAACGGCCTTACCGTCCTCGGAAGTGCTGAAGGGAAAAGGGGATTGTGCTGGCGAGGGAACGATGAAACGATTGTAGGAAAAACCAGCCGATTAGAAGACTTGGAAGGCTTCCATGGGGGGAGAAAAAAAATACGGTGATTGCAGGCAGTTCAGGAGGAAAGGGACAAAAGACGGATTCAGGGAGAAAACACAGATTAAAAACACATTTGGGGGGATTGACAAGGTAAGAAGAACAGCAAATCTATTATACAAGCAAAATTATACTGGGGGAAGAATGGGGGGGAAACATGAATTGCCTCTGAAGCACCGAGTGTTTCAGGAATGAGCACCATTTTGTGGGGATAACTGGATAACCAAGAAAGAATTAAGGATCAATCAGGGGGTCTCCATGCTGTTTAGAACCCAATACGGACCAAAAGGGCATGGTTTGTCAAAGGTTTACCAGAAGGCACGTATCAGAGAAACCTCGATCGAGGGGGGAATTCAAAAGGAAGGGGGGGTTGGGGGGGGGGAATAGGATACCCCATCTTATCCTAGGGAATAGTTGAACCAGTCCGAGTATCTACACACCCGAGCATTTGTGGGGGAAGAAAAACAGGGATGCTGTAAAACCTCATGAACGGCCGGAAAAAGTTGAAACAACTGGGTTGGCGTGAGAGGTAGCAAAAGAAGGAGACTCACTAAGCCAATCGATTAGGCGGTTAAACTTTACGGGGAGAAATAAAGGCAAAAAGAGAAAGTGAAGATCAAAAAAAGGAAACTCTGGAGGGCTTCAATAAGATTCCGTCGAAAAATTTTGGAAAAAGCTCAAGAGGTTACCATCTAAAAACGGGGAAACTGAAAAGCTGGCAGTTTACAGAAAAGGGGGTTGAAATCAAAAATGATGGTCATTCAAAGTGCGTAGAAGGAATGAAATCAGCGCGCAGTTCCGGAAAGAAATTGCGTGAATGGGCGACATGGCTTGCTCATAAATGCGTGAAAAAGAAGGCATATCAAGAAGAAACCTAACAAATGGGGAACGGTCATGATATGGGGGCGGAGTCCAGAAGGGATTCTATGACGGGAAAGGGAAAAAAAGAGGACTATCGGGAGCACGATGAGGTGAGAAAAAAAAAATAACTGGCAGCAAGAAAAAAAAAGGTGGGTCGCAGATTTGAGTAGAAGTTGAAAAAAAACTAGAAGAAGAAGCCCAAAAAAAACGGGAATGGTCGGGGGAAAGGAAAAGACTAGGTCTATCATAATAATGGTTTCCAAACAAAGAGAGTCCGTTAAAGGGGGGAAGGGTTCACAGGGGGGGCTTGAGTTGACGAGGGATGGGGAAAGGTCCGACAGTTAAAAAGGAGAGGAACAAAAAGGTCCAGCCTTAACGAAGCAAGGGCGGCCAAAAAAACAATAACAGTATGTGAAATTGGGGGGGAGAAAAGGGTTCTAAGGAACGGAAAAGTCCGGAAGACAAAAGGCCAGTGCAAAACGATATGGGGAAAAAAAAAAAAGGGGGGCAACCGGTCCAGGTAAATAAAAGGGAGGAGTCGGGGGAAAATAGCTCTGTGCAATAACCGAATTTGAGGGATTTGAAATCAATAAACTCAAACTGAGCCACTGACCGACTCGGTAAAGGCAAAAGAGAGACTATAGAGTACCTTAATGGGGGAAAAAAAACTGGGGATGAAGACATCCAGCCATTTTAGGGGGATGTCCCATGTACCGAGTCAAAAAAGGTAACGGGGGAAAGGAGAGGCCTGTGTCGTCTAATATTGTCAAACAGGAGATGCAAAAAAATATGATAGCGAACCTGGGAGACATCGATCTCGCATGGAAGAGAGAGGGGAATTAGAGGGGAGGAGCATAGAAAATAGGGTTTGCTTGAAGCGTTGGATTGGACGCATTAACCATAAAAAAAAAAACCCTACTTCGCCATGGGAGAAAAGCGAAGGGGCTGACAAGATGTATAACAATTGGTGGCAGTGGCAAGCTGCCATTTAAAATAGAGGAAAATAAAAGGGAAAAAATGGTTATAAGGAAAAATCCATTAAAAGAAGGAGAAAGCGAGCTAAATCATCTAAGAACCTGTGCTAGCACAAACATCAAGAAACAATTCGCAAAAACATCCGGGAAAATCAGGGCGAAAAAAAAATCCAAAATGCTGGGGGATGTTAAAATATGACTAGACCGCAAATTTGGGGGGAAAGCGAGACCTGACGTGCTATAAAGAAACAACACTACAGAGAGAGGTATTCGGATAACGGAAAGCCGACACCGGAAATATCCAAATTGAAAGGGGTAAGACACTAGCTAAACGACCTTTCAGGGGACGAACTGAGTCTTTCTGGGGGGAAATTCGGTGACGGGGGGCAATTGACATGCTTTTGCTACAGGACCGGGAGTGAAGGGGGTGGTCCAGTGCAAGCATGGAAACAAAGCCAAGAGAAAAAGTATCTGGGAGGTTAAGGCGGGGGCATGCAGGGGCCGTCAACATCGCAATCTCCGTACCATCGTCACTCTACAATACGTGGAAGGAAAAAAGGACGTTTTTGCACGCGGCGCCTGAATAAGGGCAGGGATGGGGGAAGATCCAAGGCCGCCTGGATCCCCTAAAATTGGCGGAAGGGGGGGGGAGGGATTTGTATTGAAAAAACAAAGTTTTTGGTCGAAGCAGGTCAAAGGTTGACTGATTGTTACCGACTAAGAAAGGCTAAATAAACACCGGCTTGGGGGAGGGGAATTGGCGAAGGGGATCGTATGCTTGGGGGGAGAAGTTTCCCTCAGACTTTCACCTAGCCAGTTGTAAAAGCTTTAGGATTCAAGGAGGGGGTGCAAACGAGAGGAATCAAAAGATTGCGTAAGTCCCTTCGAAAAGTAGAGGAGCATCTCTCACCACGAGGAGGGAAGGAGGAGAGGAGGCGGGGGACATTCTAAAACGAAATGTAAGATCAAAAGCGAGATGAAGGGGGCGGGATCTTGGCCGTTTATCTTACAGACTTGGAGAGAACGAGGTAATAGGCGAAGCGGGGAGGGGAGACACCAATCAGCAATAGCAACAAAGCAAAAAAATGCTCCTCGAGGAGAGCAGTCCGTTATGCTTGTTACAGGGGGAGACGCAACCGTTTTAAAGACTTCGAAAAAACAAAGGGGCTCAATAAAACAAATAAAATCTAAATTGAGTCCAAAATGTAAGTAAAATGCAAAGGAAAAATCCAAAGAGTAGGAGGGGGCGCCGAGGACAGTTACCTTGGGACGGGGCGCATGGGATTTAGTTCCAAAAAAAAAAAAGAAAAGCTCGGGGGAAAAGCCGGCCTTGCGCAGGGACGCCGGGGTGCCGAGGGTCACCGAACTAGTACTCAAGGGAGGGGGGGGGGGGAAGAGGGGGGTGCATTGGTGTGGTCCAATTGGGGGTCACGTCCCAAGGGCGTTCTGGATCCAAAGGTCACTGGTCAACTTCTCAAAGTACCGTCGAATTCATCCAGCAACTGGCTGTCGTTAAATGGCGTCCCAATTCCAAGTGTCTTTGAGGTGGGGGACGGGAAGACGAAAAAGAAGGGGGGCTTGGCGGAGTTCGGGAGGGGTATCGTTATAAGTCAAGTGGGGAGAGTAAACTTTGCATAGTCCCTTGTTAAGAAACGAGGAATCAAGCGCCAGAGGAGGGGGAAAGCGGGTAGGGCGAACGATTGGAATCTGGGATTTGTTTAAAAAAAGCGTCTTTGACGGGAGGGGGGGGGTGCATCGTTGTTAGGAAAGAGGAGGACAGCTTTCGCGTACCAGAAGGGTAAGAACACGATCACGATCCTTATCAAGAAATGCTTGGTACCGAAGACGTATTGGTATGTGCAGGGGGAAAGAAGTGGGTCGGAAAAAGAGGTTCCAGATTGTCAGCCACGCGGGGGGGCGCAAATTGAGTTCGAGTACCGGAAAGGTGGTAAGGCGTCAAAAATGTAAGTATTAGGGAACCGCTTGGCGCTAAGGATCTCTACGAGGAAGGTAGGGAATGACGATATAAAAAAAGTTGCTCAATGTTGGAAAAATCGCAGAAAAAAAAAGCTGGCAGACCACTAACGAAAAATCCAAGGCGCGCAAGGAAAGAATGGCGAACGGGGTTGAGAAAGCAATTTGACTGGACATCACATTCAAGGCGGGTCGAAAAGGGAGGCGCGAAATGATATCGTCCTGAGGGCGTGGAGGGGGACATGGCGACGCGAATTTGCAGCTGGGGGTTGGCGGGAGGGGAAAGGTAGAAAGGAAGCTGTGGGTCTTGCACGGAAGGGGAAAGGAAAAGGAAATGTATTTCTGAAAAAACAGGAAATTCGTTGGGGGAAAAAAGTGTTGGGTGGGGGGAGAAGTGTTGTCCCAAAAAAAGGGACAAATGCAGAGGGAAAGAAAAAAATTTCTTCACGTGAAAGGGAAGACCAAAAGAGGAACAGACCGCTGTATGGTGGGAGGGGCGGAACAAGGCCGGGGTATGGGAAAATCGGGCGAATTCGGGGGGACGTACGCGGTGAAAGGGAGTAACAATCGATAATATGGGAGGCAAAGGCGAAAAAACTTGTTTGAAGGGAACCTCTTGTAAAAAAGGGAGGATAGAGACGCAAGTCTTTTCTGAAGAAATGACGAGTGCGTCAGAGGCTCGTTATTGGGGGGGGGGACACTCACTCATAAAGCATCGGAACGAGGAGGAAATTGGGTCAAAAAGGCTGCTCCATCAACGATGAAAGGGAAAGGAGGCTGAAATTCGTTGAATGTCTCTTCAGGAATCTTAGGAATAGAAAGAAGGGAGGGAATGCTTTCTCAAAAAGAAATAAGCGCAAAATATTGGGAAAGGGCAGGCGGCTTCCAAGGGAATTGGACGATGAGCAAGCCGCATCAACAGAGGGGGAAGAGAAATTAGCTCGGGGGGGGGGGGGGGGGGGAGGGGGGGGTGGATGAGGAAGAGCTTCGGAAAGGAAAAGTTAAGACTAACAAAGACAGGAGGGGGGCAAAAAAATAGGAAACAAAGGGACAGCTTTGAAGGGGGGGGAAGCCACGGGGTATGTCGTGCAGAGGATGGAAAAAAAGGGGGGAAGAAGGAGTGGCGAAAACAAAAAAATCAAAGATTTGCATTTGGCTTTCCCTGGGGAGGGGGGGGGGGGGAGGGCTGGAAAGTTTTGAAAAATGGTCTGAAAATTGATAGGGGAAGAAAGGTAACGGAAAGTAAAGTGGGTGTACAGGGCATGCAGGCGGGGGGCGGAATGCAGAGAAAAAAAGAAGAAGACAAAAAGGAGCTTGTAGAGTGACTGGTCAACTAAGGGGGGCAGCCGGTCACTATCATCCATCACTGCCGCAAGGGAAAAACTGCCAAGACGAGCGAAATCAAGATTACGCTAGGGCTGCTTCTTAAAAGGGTGAAACTTTGCCCACCCTGGGGGGGGAAGGGGGGGGGGAAAAGCATCATGGGCATGAATTAATGTTATAGGCCGTGGGATTTTGGGGGTATCATCAGGCTCTATTACAAATGGGTGGCAAAATCTCAGGGACGAAGACGTTTTCTGAAGGGGCAAGGGTAATGAGGACAATGATAACTGGAGTATCCTAGATGGCGAGAAAAACTTGAACCGTTTTCTCCCACAATTGTTCAGGGGTCAAAAATAGTGGAAGGAAGGGAGCTCTTGCCAAGTCCTCAAGGGGGGAGGGTCAAGAGGGGAAAGGGTGCCTTGAAAAAGGAAGGAAAGAGACAACTTGTCAGATGTTGTCCGCGACTAAATGACGCTGGAATCGTTCCTCCTTCATACAAACATATGTGCAAGGGGAGGGGGAAGCAAATTTACCATGGGGGAAGTTTACAGGAAAGTTGGCTAGAAAGGGGTTGAAAATAGGCGCAAAAGGACTGGGAGGCTAAATCGATGCGCAGGTAACTGTCAAGAGGATTTAGGAGGACCAAGTGCGGCGGAAAACCAATTATATGGTCGGAA
>Ga0179593_1638557_pt1 | contig 16034 bp, 27 predicted proteins | sample CZODoug2_1_08_16_FD_185931 | JGI IMG/M metagenome (GOLD analysis project Ga0179593, IMG submission 185931) | Vadose zone soil fungal communities from Angelo Coast Range Reserve, California, USA - CZODoug2_1_08_16fungal (PacBio error correction) | ecosystem: Environmental > Terrestrial > Soil >...
CCTCATTAGTCGAGCATGAAGCAGAGTATAAGGAAGTCGGGACTCCTGCACCTTTATCCCCTCCACGGCATGCTAGCAAAAAAAAAGCCGTAGGCGATGCTCCTCCCGTCAATCCAGCGGAAGGAAAATGACGGAAAGGGGGAAAGAAGAAATCGTCCTCCGTCTCCCACAGAGTCTCCGTAAAGGAAAAGGGGGGGGAGGTGCACCCCGCGCCCCACTGCCCAACGCGACAAAAAGGGGAGGAAAAGGATTTTAACTATTCAAACGAGAGACGCAAAAAAGAGGACTCGAGATTAAGAAAGCAACTATCCGGCCACTCTCCGCGTGCCCAGAAGAGGATGGAGGAGGAGAGTTCGTCCGGTGGGTCCTTATAGGCCACCTAGAGGACTGAGAAATAAAAAAGGCTTTCGGGTTGAAGGGTTGGGAAGGCTAAAGGTGGGGGGGAGACGCCATCGCGGATTTGAAGTGCGGGGGGGACGTCATCTTGAGGCATCGCGACCAGGGGAAAAAGAACACTCTCAAATAACTGTTGGGGGACTGGAGAAAAAAAAAAGAAGCAAGGGGCGTCATTAGTCTTCTGGGAAACTTAGCTTGGAAGGAAAGAGGGAAAAGCGACGCGACACTCCAGAGAGGCAAATCCCAGGCTGCTTACCTTAAGAGAATCGCATCAGTACCGAGAAGGCCAGTAAAAAGGAAGGGGGGGGGTAAGGGGTATTTCATGACAAACTTCTATAGGACTCGGGGGGCTAATGTGGCCACCAACGATGGCTCCTTCGGAAAAGCCATATGGCATGGGGAATCCGAAAAGAAGGAAGCGAAGAGGGGAGGAAATCGCCCTCGTTTGACACTCTTCGAAAGGCCAGAACCACTGGCCCAGCGAAGGAAAGCGAGCTGGCTTCGGAGAAAAAAAAGGAAATAAAGCCAAATGAGGAAAACCGGTGAAGAAAAGATGGGATCGAAGGGGGAGGATCCCTCGAAAGGGAATAGACATGGGAAACGCCCGAACTCCTCGAGCACAGATTCCCGGCACGGGAGCCAACAATCGAGTTTTTTTCGCGACAATCGCAAAGGAGAAAAGGGGAGGGGGACCAACAGAGTCAAGCCCTTCTGCCCTGTTCTGTTACTGGGAGAAGAAAGAAGGCCAGCGGCGCCAAGACCAGTAGAACATCGTTCCTGAATGCGGGAAGCAAAGGGGGGGGAGCTTACCGAGCAAGAAAGGAGGGCGGTCCTCTACCATCGGAGGACAAAAGAATCAAAAGGGAAAAATTCAGCCCGTCGAAGGCTGAACAACGGACGGCTAAGAAACAAAGTCGTCCTTCTCAGACAAAAAAAGACGGGGGAAAAAAAAAAAATCCCTTCCCCCTATTCATGGCTCCCCCAAGGGAGGAGTATCGGGACCAGAGAGGGGACAAGTAGGCAGCCCGAAGGGGAAAAGGGAATAAGGAAAGAGACTATCGAAAGCCAGAAGAGGAAGGAGAACCCAAACCGATTCAAAAATCAGCTAAGGGGAAAAAGAAGTAAAGGGCTACTGCACCAAAAATCTAAACTTTTCCGCGGAGGGGGGGGGGGAGGAACAGAAAGAAGTCGTAGAAACCAACCACCAACGAAAGCTAGGCGCGAAGGGGGAAATCGGGAGGAAAAAGGCCGAAACAAATACCCCCCACGATGGAAGGAAAGTACAACAAGCAAAAAAAGGGAAATAGCACCCGAACACTACAAACAGGAAAAGTCTCACGGAAGAAAACCTATCACACCATCCGAAAAAGGAAGAACCCAAACCGCGACTGGACGACTTGATCGACTCCTACAAAAGGAACAGGAACTGCAGCGCCACGCCAAACCACAAAGAAAAAAAAAGGGAAAAATTGGGGCCTAACATAGGTCCCCCGTTGCTGGCATATCTAAGCGAGGGGTCTCATAATAAAACTAGGTCACAGGAGAGGGGAAAAAATCTAAAAACAAAAAACAACAACCACGGAAGAGGAGGGAAAAAAAAGAAGAATCCAAAAAGAACTAAAAGCCCTGGGATGGGAGACCGAGAGAAGACCTTAGGATCTACGCCGCCCTGAATTGAATTTCATCTGGGGGGGAGGGGGGGGGAAAGGGCTTTTTTGTTTGTTGAGGGCAAGGGGGGGGAAATTCTGTTGAGGAAAGGTTAGTCTTCGAAAGAATTCTGAGTGGGGTTTCTTTTCTCGGGTTGAGGAAATTGTGTCTTCTGCTGGGGGTAGGATTTCTTTTTCTTGTCGGGGGTAGTTTATAGACATTCCGTGCCAGTTGGGGAAAAAGGATGCCGGAAGTAGTCTTGGAGAATGTGGCTTTTGGGGAGAGGAAATGGTTTCGTCCGAGGCACATTCGCGCCGGTTGGAGGGACAGGTCTGTGTTTGCCAACGAGCTCGCTTCGGCCCAAACGCCGCGACCGGGGAGGAGGGGTAAAGTTCTTTGGGGGGGGGCGTGAATCGATGATGAAGGCCCATGTGGTTTCTCCAGACGTACTATCAATCGTCCCTTTCAATCGTATTTGGGGTTATTTGGCAGTTTTTTGAGGGGAAGGAGCTTTGCTGGATCCACGGTCCGGCGTGGTATGTTGGCATCCCGGTACGGGCCATTGTTTCGCCGATCCCTTTTTGCTGCCGGGGTGGGGGTTCATCTTAGAGACTGGGATGAAAGACTGGACTGCTCCAGTGGTAGGTTAATACTTCGCCCGTTTGGAATGTTCCCTGAGTTGAATCGGAAGAAGAATGGGCTTACCTGCCATATTTCCGTTCGGAAAAACCCGATACGGAAATTGAGGACGAGTCAGACAAAAGTGCGGTCGACGCTGGGAATAAAGGCTGAGAAAAAAAGAGGTACAATTTCTAATTGGCTGGACGGAGGGACAGGATTGGTCAGTGGCGCGCATGTGTCGCGGAAATACGGAGTGGTGGGGGGAGAAAGAAAAAAGGCGCATGTGTCTCGGGAGGTCGGCGGAGGAGAAAGGAGGATCGGAAAGAAGACAATGCAAGTCGATCTTTACTTACCGAGCGGGGCCAAGGGAGACGGCGGATTCATTTGCTGTAGTCGAGTGGTTATTGGGGGTACGAAGGGGGAGGAGGAGGGAGGGGGGACTTGGAACAGGGGGGGGGCGAAAGCGTTTTTTTCAGGGGGGAGGAGGAACGGAACCGAGACGCTTAGCCTCAATGAACAGATTTCAATGGGGCGGAAACGAAAGAAGGTTGCTCCGGAGGGGGGGGCCTCGGAGGATTAGAACAAAGAGACTATAGCAAGTTTTTATGAAAGAAAATCGGACTTTTTGCTCAGTAAGCAGATTAAAAGCGGATCTAGATATCAGTTCGGAGTGGGGGGACAGAAGGCCGGATGTATAGTAATTGGACCCAGGTGAGGATCAGGGACAGAAAAAAAGACTGCCTAGGGGGGAATGGGTACTTTTAGCGCGTATCCCAAGCCGCTCGTTTTGCGCAGGCCAAAATGGAAACATGGAATTCTACTCGAAGGGGAAACGGAGTCAACAAACAACGCCAATTCAAATCCGGAACCTCAAAAAGTAATTCTTCGGAGAAACCAGAACGCCGTGGGCTTTATCCGGACAGGAGCGGATAGTTTTCTATACACAGTAAGACAGGAAAGAAGCTCAAGCCCGCGCGGCAAATTACTTTCTCCTTTAATCCGTGATAGATTGGGGAAGAGCGAGGCGGGGCATCCGGGGGCTGTGTTTTCTCTGAAGGCGTTGGGGGAAAAAATAAGGAATAATTACACTCGAGGGGGGGAGGGGAGCCTCTTATTGGAAAGTGCGGGGGGTGGTGCAGGAAATCCCTCTGGTGTCAGGAGAAAAGATTGGGGGTCGACTTACGGACGGATTTTCGTTGTTCCACAAATAATTGTTGTACTTGAGGAGGAGCGCTCGGCGGAAAGGAGCGGTGCAGGATAACGCAGCCTTGGAGGCGGACGTTTGAAGGTAATGGGGACAGAACCAAAGGACAAGGGTGAGCATATTGCGTCCTTGGCCGATCGCAGTAAAGAAGGGTGACGGGGGAGAAGAAAAACATAGATTAGTGAAAGAGATATTAAGTCCCCACTCAGACGGATTGAGCACAGGAAAAGGAAGCAATTGCCCGTACAGTCAAGGGGAATCAAAAAACATGTAAAATAAACGTCGGCCTCAAAAGGGCCATGAAAAAAGTCAAGAAAAAACCACGTTCCTCTGCGCACCACTACTCAGAGCGCTCCACAGGAGGCAAAACCTTCTTCTGGCACAAAAAGAAATCTCGAAAAAAAAGGAAAACAGCTCGTCTCCGTAAAGAGGTTATTCTGGGGCCAAAACAAACATGAAAAGCACGGCTCTCCGCATGGGGTTCGAATTGGAGGAACCAGACGAAAAACCTCGCCGGAAAAAACCAGAAAAGATGAGACAATCATAAGATCCCGGAAATCCCGCTCCCTTCCGAGCTGCGGAGGGGGGGGCGGGGGGGTTGAAGGGGCTCTGTGCTTATAGCACCTAGCCGCGAAGAGGATAGAAAAAAAAGGTTAGTGACTGGATTGGCCATTAACAAATACTTTGGGAGGGGAAAGCAGGCTTTTGTGGAGCGCGCCGATCTCGTGGGACAACTGGGAACAAAGGGGGAAAACGAAGTACTACTGGGAGGGGCCTCTAAGAAAAAAGGGAAAGGGACGTCATGTAATATGGATATGAGAGTGGGGGGGAAGCAAGGAGGTACTCTACAATCCCTCCTTCTGCAAATAACGCGTATCGCAGCATCGACAAGAGCCTGCCCTTGAAATTGAGAAGGGGAGAGTGGGTGAATTACAAACTTGCTAGTCAGCAGGGGGGAAAAAATAATAATTTTAAAAAAAAACGAGGCTTCCCCTGACTCAAATCTTCCGGACTAAAAGGGGATTCGCCGAGGCCAAGCGCCCTCGGTTACCATTTAACGAAGAAAAAGAGGAAACTCCTCTCCTCCGGGGACCCAAGAGAAAGAAGACGAAAAAGGGAGGATAAATCCCCCTACGCTATCATCAAATGATGGGGTCCTACATGGCCCATCGTAAGAGACCGCATGGGGAGGGACCCAATAAGGGAATACGGGGGGGACACAAAAAGACTACTCCTCGAGCACAAGGAATTGTCAAGGATTGCGCAAAACCTAGTTCCGGAACAAGCGCCGCAGCGACGCTTCCGCTCCGGAATCCTCGTCCCAAAACCTGGTGATTCGGAACTATTTTCGATTCTCAAGGCAAGAATGGCGGGAAAACGCGTCGAAAAAACCTGGGGCCTTACACCTCGTTCCGAAACTTCCCGATTCGGAATGGAAAAGCGACCCGCGGAGGTTTGAAGAGAGGGGAGGGAGTACCTCCACCTATCAAAAGCGAAGAGGAAAAAGGAAATGCTAAGTCTGCACTTCGATATCCGGGTGAGCTTCCATCCCGAGACACCAATACTGCCGGAGGAGACCCACGGCTGCGTATATCACCAAAAGCCCAAAACGGACTAACAAACTGCAATCCTACCGATAGCAAAGAAAGCAGGACGAGACACAGAGGCGTAGCACCGAATTCTACCGACGCCGACAAGAAAAGGAGGCTTCTAAAAAAAGGTCGGCCACGCGTCTGGTGGCCCCTACATCTACATCCGGAAAGGACACGCGGCTCAAGAAACTGGCGCGAATGGGCCAAGGAGAAGAAAGGCCGAAACCTACAAGACCACGGGAGGGAGCCAAAGAACGATCCTCTTAACCCTTCCCTCAGGTATAACAATAAGAAAACAGACGAACCCGAAGAGAAACATCACCTAACAAAAGGGCCGGCACTCATCCTACCTACCCCAAAAAAAGCGAAAGCCCTTGGCGACGCCGTGGGGGCCGCCAATACTACAGCGCCAAAAACCTCCAACCCACCAACGAAGCCCACCAGGAACGCAAATAACTATTTCCTTGACACGCAGCTGCTCAGGCTAGAGCGAGGTCCAATAAGAAAGAAAGGCGGTCTCCAGGGTCGCGCGGTCCAGAGGATCTCAAAAGGAGAGAGAGAAAGAGATCTCTGCTTAAACTCTACGGGCGCCTAATGTAGACCCTCTCTAAAAAACCGGGAAATAAGCCACTTTGGAAAGTTGGTGAAGGCAAAATCGGGGGGAAAGGGGGTCGGCTGTTGTGGAGGTGAAACTGCGGGTGAGGAAATTGGGGGGGGCGTCTACAAGTCAGGAGAAGAGGGGGGGTGTAAAGAAAAGGAGGGGGGGTGCTGTGTAGTGGGACTTTGCGGGGCTTGGTTAGGTGTCGGTGTAGGGGCTTCGTCTGGGTCATAAAAGGGCCTGGGTAATAGGAGATTAAAAGGGGGGGTTGTATTTGGGCTGGATTGAGGACGGCACAATTCGCGCCAGGGTGGGTGGAAAGGGGGGACCGGGGGGAGTTTTTCTAATTCTTGATGGGAGGCCCCCGAAAAAAAAAGGCTAGGAAGGTTTGCGCCGGGGAGCGGATGTCGGTGTGGGCTACCGGTAAGAAACTAGGGGGGAACTTGAACAGGATTTTTAAAGTTGTGGGGTTCGATTCCGGGCTGGCGTGGGAGGTAGACCTCCTCAGGGGGGACCGCATAGGGGGGAAGAAATTATGGGGGGGGGAGGAGAAACGTTCCTTCGTAGATGTACTCTATCGACGTCGCCGGGAAATTTTTCCAGCAGGTGATAGACTTTGAAAGGCGGGAAAGAGGATTGAGATGACCTGCAGGTCGTAGGAGACCAGTGTACGCCCGATAGCGGGACGAACGAGTTTTCAAACAACAGGGGGAAAGCGGGATCGGGGATAAACATCGTAATCCAAAGGTGCAGAAGGGGGAAGAAAAGAGTCCGGCTTGGGTCGTCGAGGGGAAAGGACTCCTGAAAAGGGGAAAATAGGGTTTTCTCCCATGCCGAATGTCTCAAGTGAGGCAGGTCGGCGAGGGGCTCATTTCGTATACGGGCGAGGAGGGAACTGAGAGGGATTCACCGATCGGTCAGGTATGAAACGCTTGAGAAAAAGGTGTTAGCGAATGTTGGAGTGAAAAACATCGTCGAGGATTGAGGGGGGAGGGGGAGCTGTCCGCGGCGGGTTTGAGAGGTAGGACCGGGCGTCTTGGCCCACGCGCATGAATTAGGAAGCAGGAAAAGTCCGGGCTCCGCCATCAATTATTAGGAACAAAGAGGGAATATCAAAGGTGGGAGGAAGCCCCGAAAGAAACTCGGCAGGCTCGGTCGCTGCGAGAGAGCGACGGGAAGAGGCGGGAGTTGTAGAAGATTGCTCGATGAGAGCAACAAAAGCAAGGCCGTCCCGATTGCGGGGGGGGGGGGAACGTTTCACGGCGCAGTCCCTAAAAGGGGGTGGGCGCCCCTTTCGTTCCCATTACGGAGGGGAGGACGGCCAGGCCTCACCCCAAAGCCCTTCGATCCGCGCGGACGGTCCCCGAAGAACACGATGAGTAGAAGTCATGGGGAAACAGAAAACAAGACGGGGGGCTTTATTCCGAACCGCAGGCCGAAAGGGTGCTATAAGGAAAAAACCGCCCGCCCGCCGCGGCTAGTACGGGAGGAGAGGGGTAGGGAAAAGGTGAGAGAGAAGGGCATACCGGCGCGGTTGGAGTAGGGAGAAGGAAAAAAGGGAACCTCAATTTTTTGGGGGTTTGGGGGGGAAAAAGGTGCCGCTGAGCAAAGGGGAACGGGGGGCACACCTCTTTTGACACGATTGTGGACCGAACGAGGGTTCAAAGGTGTGCAAAGAGAAAGGGACGGCTCGGATGACGTCGCGGTGGGGAATCGAAAGAAAAAGAGGGGGGTTTCGCATGCCTTGGAGGCGGACGGATGGGTAAAGGTGGGGGAGATGCAATGACAAAAGGGAGAAGATGGCTCTCTCCGTCATGAGAAATCCACTGGACGAGAAGGGATCACACAAGGAGGAGGAAGAGGAGATAACGTCCCCAAACCGAGGACAATCAAGGGGAAAAAAGTCGAGCAAGGAGCCAATATTCGCAAGCCCGTAAGGGGAAAAAAGGCCCATGGAGAGAGGAAAGAACGCCAATCTTCCTGCACCCGCTCCGTCCGCTGGCGATGCAGCCCGAGTCACCGGGACAACCAGTTCTGAACAGGGGGTCCTGTCACCACCAATCTTAGCGTCAAATAGGTGATTCACCCAAGACCAAGCGCAAGCAGCTGCTCTCCCGAAGAGTGCCAATAGGCACTTACTAGGCTACTCACAACAAGGTCCGGGGAGCTCACCAAATCCCCTATCCGGCAACAGAAGTACGAGCCCCGCGGGCGGCGCGGCGGGATTCAAGTAAACTCTTTTTCCTTATAGCACTATAAGAGAGAGGGATAAGAAACAAAAGGCGTGTTCGTTTGCTTGGATTGCCAAATTACTCGGAGGGGGTGTGAGGACACACGCTCGATAACTGGTAGGGGGTGGGAGGCTCGCCGGGTTTCGGGACAGCATAGGTTGTTGGCCCAACCTGGGGACCTGCGAAAAGAAACGTTACAATGAGAAAGCATTATTAGAGGGCTCTGATCCGGAAAGATCAATGAAGGAGAAAGGCCGGAATCCAGCAGGCGCCGTTCCCCGCAGCGCGAAGACTGCCCTTGACTTCGATGGGAGCGGGGGCAGATGAGGTTCCTCTTGTCTATAAGTGTGGCGAGTCAAACATGCGGAAAGAATCCTTGCTGTCCTAAAAAAAAAGTACATTAATTTCAAGCCAAAAAGGTGTTTCAAAAGTTCGGACTCCGACACTCAAAAAACGCCAACTGTGCCCCAGGAACTCCTCGGGGATTATAAGACCCCTGACGCTTGAGACTCAAGGAGGCCGTTTCCTAATTCCCCAGGCGGGGAGACCGCCCGCACGTACTAATACTACATGTGATCCCAGCCTCCGAACCCGACTCATTCCCTGCATGGGCGCCACCAAAACTAGCGAGGGAAGCTAAAAGAGGCCATTCAAACGCGCCGACCACAACATCCTAGGACGCAGGCTTGTGAATTACTATGGCTCCTCCGGTATGGCGAGCCCCCGCCGGTCCTGAACCCATCCGGTAAGAAGGAGGGAAGGATATCGGGGGGGGAAATTTACCGGGGAGGACGACCTCTGGCAGAGACGACAACCGCATATCACCTGAGAATCGTGGTGTAGATAAGATCTCCGAAGCAAAGGACGCGGGAACCCGCGTCCCAAACAATACGGCCGGGACCATTCATGTCCTCAAAAGAGCTTAATCCGTCACACCAGCACGAGGGGGGAACCGGAGAAAACGGAATCTAAAAAATGGAGAAATACAATGTCCCTCTCTTCGAGGCAAGGTAAACGGGAAAACCTACTGCCGACCCTTACGCAATTCTGCCATCGGTGGCGCAACATATAGGTCAGCAACCGTGCCTCCAGAGGTCGAGCCAGCATAAATCCAGCCTAACTACCCCGCCACGATCCTCCAGACGAAAGGGAACGGCAATCCTCTACATTGGGGGGGGGGGGAAAAGGAATGGACTACCTAATCCACAAAACCCGAAACGTGAAAGTAACCCAGCTAAAATGCGCCTCCCTCTACAACCACCCAGACCGCCTTCGAACCGACAAAACGTGGTCCCGGAAAAACGATGACAGCGCCAACCGACCCACCGCCGAAAAGCCCACCGGGATGTAACTGCTACACCCACGAGGAGTAATCGGGGCTAGAGCGGGAAAATACGAGGGCGGGGAACGGGTCGAGTCTTTCCTCCGTATCAGAATATCAAAAACGGGGGGGGGAAAGATCGGGACACTCGAATGTCTACATAGAGCCAGAGATAAAAAAACTGAGCCAAAGCCACGTGGAAATTTGGAGGGAAAGGGGGGAGGGGTTGAAGTGGGGGGCCGGGCGCTGGAAGGGGGTATGAACGGGGGTGTAGGCGTAGCAAGGAGCAAAGGGAAGGATATATTAGGTCGGCAGGGATTCTGAGGCGGAAAAAAGGGGGTCAGGGGGAAGTTTAGGTCAGGGGGCGAAAGGACGGGTCACTGGTTATAGGGGGGAAGAGAGGAGGGTCTCACTAGGGGGGGAGGTGGATGGGAAGGATTTCCTGCTGTCCCATTCGCGCCAGTGTGATGGCCGTTCTAGAGAGGAGTGTAAAGGCGCAACGGCGGGCCGAAGGTTAAAAGAGAATAAAAAAGAGGTTGGCTCTTCGGGGATTCGTTGCTCCTCGAACCGGCATAATCTTCTTTATGGGGGGGGGGGGGGGGGGGGGGGGGGGGGGGGGGGGGGGGGGGGGGGGGGGGGGGGGGGGGGGGGGGGGGGGGGGGGGGGGGGGGGGGGGGGGGGGGGGGGGGGGGGGGGGGGGGGGGGGGGGGGGGGGGGGGGGGGGGGGGGGGGGGGGGGGGGGGGGGGGGGGGGGGGGGGGGGGGGGGGGGGGGGTGGGGGGGGGGGGGGGGGGGGGGGGGGGGGGGGGGGGGGGGAAGGATGGAGAGGGGAAGCGGGGCAGGACGGGGTGAGGGTGGGAGTAGAAGGGGAGAGAGAGGGGACGGAGAAGAGGAGAGGAGGTGGGGAGATTGAAGGGGTGGGGGGGTGTTGGGTATGAAGCGGACGGTAAGAAGGGTAAGAAAATGGAGTGGTGCTAGTGGGGAACGGAGGGGTGATGTTGTAGTGAATCAAGTGATGAATAATTAAGGGAAGTGGGAGGAGCGGGTGGGGGGTTTGGGGGGGAGCGGGTTAGCGGAAGTGGGTAAAAAGGGGGGGGAGTGGGGGTATTGGCGAAGTAGAGAGGGAATGTGAATGGAGGTGGAGGTCAAAAAGGGGGATAGAGAAGGGGGGGGGAGGGGGGAGGAGGGAGCGGTGACAGGTTGGGGCTTCGGTGTGAGAGGGATTAGGGTAAAGAGACGCGTGAAGGTGTAGGGCGGTGGGGGGGAGGGCAGGTGAGGGGGAGGTTCGGAGGGGGGGGGGGGGGGTAAGAGTTGATAAGGGGGAGGGGGGAGGGAGGGTTGAGAGAGGTGGACAGGGAAGGGGAGTGTATTGCATGGTTCGATTCGGGCTAGCAGGGAAAAGGGATTTGGGGGAAAAATCTACCTAGGCCCTTGGGAGACCTGCATCGTTGGGGGAAGATTGTCTTCTGATACAGAGTTCCTTAAAGATGACGTGGAAAGCGGAAGTGGGACGACTTGGTCCAGCAGTGATAGAAAATTGCGGGTCGCAAGAGGGGGCAGGGCAGGCCAGAGTTCGTTCGAAGGGGTTTCCAGGGGTTGACGCGGAAAAGGGAGAACGGCGGGGGCGACTCGGGCCATAAGTCGAGAACAAGGGGGGGGGCTATGAAGAGGGGGGAGATCGGGTGGCGTAGGACGAGCTTGTCCCGCGGGGGGTCGGAGGGTGGAACAATTCCGGGAAAAAGGATAGGAGGGTGGCGTTCTCCATGTCGATTACTGTCGGGGTCGATTCGGGGGGAGGAAAGGGAGGAAACGAGTCATTGCTGTACGTCAGGTTGGCGGATGGAAGAAAACGTCGATCGCGGGGCATTTGGATCAGCAAGGGGGGACTGTGAGGATGAAGCAGTGCAAACGAACTGGCCTCGCGCATGAATCTCCTTGAGTTTCCTGCGGGAGAGGAGAAATCCACATTTTCAGCCTCCGAGTGCCCGGGGGAAAAGAGGGAAAGATACTATAGCAGTGGTCATGAAGTCAGAAAGGGGATCAAGGAGGCTCGGTCGCTTTGCTAGAGAGCAAGGGCGGAGGATGGGGGGGGGGGGGCAAAAGGGAAGTGGTAAAATACTTACTAGGGCCGCTTGAAGAAAGAACCATCAAAAAATCATTGTCTTTGGGGGGGGAAAGGGGAAACAGGCACCACTACCGTATCTCGTTTGCGCGCCAAACGTGCGGGCAAAAACGCGGGGAAGGGCAACGAAGATGACGGCCCTCCAGCCCAGGCGGTCCTCAAAACTAAGGATGTGGCGTAGACAGCGAAGAAGGGGGGGAGTATTCCCTCCCCAGCATCCGCTTCGCGGCTATGTTTATAAATTAAATGAAGAAAAGCAGGGCCGCCTCAAAAAAAAACGCGTCTCGGACCGGAGCGCTAGTGCAAAGGGGTGAGTTTGCGGTCATAACGGGTGGCGTCGATTGGGAAGAGGAAGCGGCACCTCTGCATCGAGTCGGAGGAAGGGGGGGAGGGCAAGCCTCACCTGGGGACAGAAGCAATTGTGGCGATTACTCGGACAAAAATGAGGGGGGGACAGAGGTTACTGGCTCTGATGACTTCGTCAGGGGGCTCATCTGCAGCGGGGCAGAAGTAACAGGACGGGGGGGAGCCTGAATGGGCAGTGAGATTAACATGAAGAGGTCCGAAAATGGGAGTAATCGAACGTCATGAGAAAATCCACTGTCGAGGTGGGGGGACGTTAAAGGAAAAAACAAAGAGGAAGGAAAATATAAGATAACGTCCCATCAACAGACGCTAAATGACGGAAGGGAAAGATAAGGGCAGAAGGCCTCGTCAGTGCGGTAGAAAGAATGGAAAGAACTTCCGCCTCCAGGCGCCACGAATGACTCGCTCCGTTCCGCTTCAGCGCCTCGCCGTCATCCGCGCAGTCCACCCGAGGAAAAACCGAACCGTCGCCACAATCGTCTCCGTAAAAGAGGTCGAGGTGAAACCCACCACTGCGCCAGCAGGGGTGCTCTCAAGAAGCTTTTAATGCAAACTCTGTCTACTCGCGCCGAGAAAAGAAGGATTCTCACAATCTAATCCGGCAGATCAAGGGGACCGCCGGCGTCTTCTCTGCTGTGGTCATGTGTCTCTGTGTTCTATAGCACCTGAAAAGGGGATGTATAAATCCCACGTCGGTAGTGTTGCTGGTTTTGGAAAAGGACGAACTACTCTTAGTTTGTGAGGAAGTGAGCGCGGGAGGGGAAGAGTGGTTTATGGCAAGGCCGTCATAGGATTTGGGCAGCTTTACCGACGTTCTCTAGAATACGGAAATTGTTCCCTGCAAAGCCGAAACGTTACAAGCAATCGGGATGCTAAGGACTGGAAATATCTTCCAAGACAATCTTACTACAAGAGAAACGCGCCTGCTTCTCGCGGGTCAAAGGCGGGGAACGAGCCTTCTGGTATAAAGGAGGTAAAGTGGATTTCCTTACAACGAGTGCGGGTAGGGGGAATAGTTGCCCGAGGCCGAATTGGTCGGAAAAAGGGGACTCTCGGAGAATTGCGTCCTACGAAGGAGAGTTCATGCCACGATAAGAAGCTGTGGTCTCCTCCTCACCTCACGCCTCGCGGACAAGGGGGAAGCGAAATGAAACCTCGAAAACCTGACGCTACAGCAAATGATCACTTCCTAGGGCCAGACAGGGAAAAAAGCATTGTCGCCCTCTACTAAAATGAAGAGCCTGGAGAAGACGAATGCATCCCGGAATGGGCGCCAAAGAGACAAGCTCGGCGCGAACGCTGCCTACCAAATCTGAATCCTCTTCCCGCAATCTACTGAAAGGGGAGGAAAAGTTATTCCGCGAAGATGGCCCGCGCCGAAAAAAACCGGGCCTTAACCTCTTTCCTAAGCGTCCCGCTATAGGGCTAAAAGAAGGAAGAAAAATCAGGGTCCTTTCGAAAATGGCTACCGCCCGGCCTAGAGATCGCCCATCGAAGTCTGATCGGAAAGGGAAGACAAAAGGAAAAGTCTTCTTCGGGGGCCGTTCCACACAAATACGAAATCAACGGCGCGGTATCTCACACCAACGGGACTAGCAAGAATCGAACAAACTGAAGACATCCAAAGCGATCTGCAGGGTCCAGAGTCAGAGAACGCGCGTATCCAAAAGAATTCATCCGGGCGCCGACAAAGAAAAGTCCGAACTTCCGGCCCGCGTCGGGGAGGTACGAGGAGAAAAAGCCACCCAGGCGAGAATCTTTCGGAATGGGCCACGCGGACGAAATACGAAACCAAAACCTCCCAGATTTCCCGCCAATAAAAGTAGAAGAAAACTCAGAGTCCCGTCAGTTATCACCAAGGACCTAACCAATAAAACGGGAAAAAACCAAATCGCCTAAAAAAAGAAAAGAACATCCGCCCTCATCCTAGATCAAAACAATAATCGACCAGGGACGACGCCTACAACCGTGTCAAAAAGATACGAATGCCCAAAAACCTCCGAAAAGCAAAACCGATTGAAAATATTCGTGGGGGGGCGTAAGCTGTGGCTAGAGCGAGGAGCTCATAAAAATATGGACAGTGGCGATTCTGCTCAGAGATCTCACAACAACGGAAAAGAGATCGTCTACTCTATACCTAGGGGGGAATCGCTAATCCTACCTGAGCTACGAAGCACGTGGGGACATGGGCACACAATCGGTGCGTCTGGGGACAAAACGGCGGGTGGGGGGGTTCGTGGAGAGTGAGGACGGTGTGTTTTACCGTCTATCAAGGCGATTCGGTTGGAGGGGGGCTAGGAGGTAGGAGGGCGGGAGGGGATTCTTGACTCGAAAAAGATGTCGGGGGTTTTATTGTCTTAGTTGGGTCTACCGACGGGCCATAAGAGGGGACTTGAAATCGGGAGGGTGTAGTTCTCCTGGAACGGGCCCAAAAAAGAGGGAAAAAAGGGGAGGGGCGGTTTCTACGACGTCGAGATTGCGACGACAGGAGGGGGAGGAGTTTGCGGGAGGGAGTAGAATCTTTTTCTGGTCTGCGCGGAGAATTCGGTGGCTAGGAAAGACCGGGCAGATCTGGCTTTGGATGGAGGACATTTGGGGGGGCTGCTGGAAGGGAGGGGGGGGGAGATACCGCCGCCGGGGATGAAGGCAGGGGGAAGGAAGGTATGGGGACTCGGAGAGACGTTGCCTGAGGGATACGCTATGACCGTGGCGTCGGGGGGACGTGGGACAATAAAGGGGAGCTGGGTCGCTCGGGAGCGGTTCAAGGTACATCAAGAGGTACTGAGGGGCCCTTTTACTAATCAGGGGAGTGACGATGAGGAACGAGGTTTCAGGACGGCAGGGGGGAGTTCGGGAACTCGTAATTCAGAACAGCAAAGTGGCGGGAGGATTCGCTGGGACGCGGGAGAGCATGGAGTCGGTAAAGCGGGGTGGTGGAAGCCTGGGACGGGGAATGATGCTCGCGGAGTTCGCGAGGCTCCATGTCGTATGAGAGGGAGTACAAGTGCGGGTCTTACCGATCGTGCCATGTAGGAACGCTGAATCCTTTGCAGTAGGGGAGGAAGACTCGTAAAAGGGAGTAACGGAAGGGTTGACGCGTTTTTCGAAGGGGGGGAGGAGACCAGCTTGGCCTCGCGCTGAACTCATGGCCTTGGAGTAAGGAAGGGAAAGGAGAGGGGTCAGCTCCGCCATCGTTGCCGCTGAAAGGATTAGGGGAAAGAGGGACTATATCAATTTTGAGGAATAGCCAAAGAAAAACGAAAGAAGCAAGCGTCCGCTGATGGTCGAGAAAGGAAGGGCTCGCATGGCCCAGGAAGGAGGGGAAGAAAAGTAAAGGGAAAAAGGAAGAAAAAACGAGCCAGCAGCCGACTGAAGGGTCCGGAAACGCTCTCAGGGCCCCATCCCCAGCGTTTGACGTGGAAAAGGAGAGAGGAACGAAGATGACGGCGCGCCCCACCACCGTGCAAGGAACTAAACGGACGTCCCTCAAAAAAAGGGAAGTAGTCTTCCTGGCAAAACAACCCAGAAAGACTTTATTCTTTATCCCGCTTGCGGCGATGGCATAAGAAACAGAGAGAAAGAAAGAAAGACGAACGAAAAACGCGGCTGACGGGCCGTGGCTTGCCGGGGTTTATCGTATTTCGTCAGAGCGCGGGTTGGAAGTCTCCGCGTGGGGGGGGAACATTGCGGGATAGCCGCTGGGGCAGTGGGGGAGAGGAGAAAAAGCCGGGACGGGGAATGTGGCGACGGACTCGGACGAGGACGCGTTGTGGGACAGAAAGAAAAAAGGGGAGCGCGTATTACTTCTTCGCGGAGCAGCGGAAAAGGAGAGGGGGGGGGGAAAAGAGGGGACTTTTATGTAAACTGAGAGGAGAAAGAGGGCCGGAGCTAGGGAGGCAAGGGAGACGACAGGAAAACCGGTGTCTATGTGGGGACA
>Ga0179593_1415257_pt1 | contig 16033 bp, 16 predicted proteins | sample CZODoug2_1_08_16_FD_185931 | JGI IMG/M metagenome (GOLD analysis project Ga0179593, IMG submission 185931) | Vadose zone soil fungal communities from Angelo Coast Range Reserve, California, USA - CZODoug2_1_08_16fungal (PacBio error correction) | ecosystem: Environmental > Terrestrial > Soil >...
GGGGAAAGAAAAGTTGCCTCTTGTCGTTCCAGGGAAGGGCCTGCCAAGAAGCCAAAGCCAAAAGGGTTCCGGGAGCATCAGCTCCAGCGTGGTCATGGACCAAAGAAGAAAAAAAAAGCCAGCGCCTTTGACCAGACAGGAGTTCCGGTGGATAAGGACTGCAAGCCCCACGCGTCAGCTCGCTCGAGCGCCTGGAACGATGGCGGGAGGAGGGAAACACAGGTGTAAAGGATTAAGGTCGGTGTCCCAGCTAATCCGCCGAAAGAAGGAAAAAGGAAGGGACCAGAAGTAACCCGGAGCGCCTGGAGAGGGAAGAACCCGCTCGAAGAGCGGTCCAAATAAGGAGGCCCCCAGGTCGCGCGAAAAAACAGGAGATGGGCGTGCCAACGACGCTCCTCTCCGGACGAAGAAATCCAAAAAAAAAAATCCAAAAATAAATGCGGGATTGGAAGCAAAAAACTAAAACGGCGACTGAGGGGGGGACGGCATCCCTTGGCCAGTCTCAGATCGTGCCAAGCGCGCCCACTTGTACCGGCGCGACGCAGAAACATCAAGAAAAGCTAAACAAGCCCGCGCATTCGAGGGGTGGCTTACTGTCGTAGGAAAAGGGGTAAAGAACGTCTCGGAGGCAGAAAGCCTGGCATTCAGGTTAGTCTGGGACGCACCATAGTTTGGCACGTGGTAAGAAATAAGGTGTTCCGCGGGTGAAGCGACCAATCTGTAAGGATCTGCGGCGTCGGGAACCTCTACAGAAAAAAGTGCGAAGGGGCGCTGCAGGTTTCGGAAAGGCGGTGACTGAGGCCGACGGGAAAGGTGAGGAACTCGACTGACGGAAGTTCACGTACGAACGGTCCTCGGGTAAAAGGCAGGGACATAGGAGAGAAAGAGGGAACGTCGGCGTGAAAATGACGTGTGTTGGGGGTGAAAAGTATTAAAGTAGGGGGGTGGTCCCGGAAGGAGAACATAATGCTGACTCCGGGCGAATGAAAACGATCGTGCGGGATGAAAGAGTAAGGATAGAAAGAGGAGAGCTGTGCGCGATAAAAGGAGAAAGAATCAGGAGGTCTCAAAAATGCCGGACGTAGCACACATTGTATTTGTTTGTGAGGCTCAAGAGGGTTATACCACTCGTGTAGGCTGCAGGGCACTGGGGGTCGGTCTCACACCTCTACGACTTATGGGGGGGCCGAGGAGAAAAGAACGGCGGGGGGGGGTGTACGGTTTCGACAAAGCAAATAATTACCCCTCAAAGTTAGGGGAAATGGTCTTGAATCGTCACTTCAACGCAGTGAATTTCGTAAAAAGGAAAAAAGAAAAAAAACACAAAAAAAAAAAAAAAAAAAAAAAAAAAAAGGTTTACTAAAAACCGCTCGAGGTATAGCTCATCCCAAGTCACAGGCGGGGCTGGGTTGTGCTGCTTGCGCGGTACTCGACACAGAAGTAGACGCGCCTTGTCTCATGAAGGTCTGAAGGCCGGGGGAAAAGGGACGAGTCGTAGCGTGCTGAATTCCAGAGGTTTAGAAGAAGTCTTGGAGGTCGAAAAGTCCTGTCCAACTGGATTGTAGGCAAAGGGAAATTAAGGAATGCCCGAGTTTGGGAAGGACACCATTTGGAAATGTAGGACTTAGCTGATGACCGAAAGTATTGAGGTAAAAGACCAGCAGGAAAGGGGGGGGTTTGGAACGGGACGGCGGCAAGGTGGGGGTGGGTTTCTCAAGGCAGAAACCATCCGATAGGGAGAAAATCGCGAGGGAAGAGGGAGCATTAACGAACGGGACCCAATGAGCAAACCAGGGATGATTCTACGAATAATGCGGGGGGTCGACCTGTTAAAATGAAGGGGTTTGTCGGCTATGGGTCACGCGTATCGCTGTAAGGAGCCACGAGGCCGAAGGGGGGGGGCAGTTTCCCGTCCTTGAGGTAGCCAAAAGACCACGTAACCCCGACTGGCTTGTTTGACGCGACAGAAAACGGTCTGAGCGTACAGCGCCTGAAAGATGCTTATTGTGGAGATCCCCTTGGGCATTCGGTAGTTAAAACAAGGCGCTGAGGCAGCGATCGTGGGAGGACCATTCTCTTGGAGTTGGACAGGAAGTCACCAGGGAGCGGGAAGGGGACTGCAAAGGGAGCTGAAAGAAGGGGACAGCGAGTCGGGCGGCCAGAGGCTGGTCCGCATCACGCCGAGGGGGATGGCGCACCGTTCTAAGGGGAGACGCGACCAAGCCGAAGGCTACCAGCTGGAGTGCAAGAATACCTTCGGCAGCGCTCCTCCGCTCGCCTGTAAAAGAAGGGGAATCGGAAGATGACATTGATGGTCGACTCCTTTTTGGGTCATGCAAGACGCGGGGCGAAAACTGAAAGAAAAAACCTAGACAAGAATCATATCAACCGCCTGGAAAAAAAAAAAACAGCAACAATGGCACAGGGGGAATGGGGGAATGCTCGCAGGAGCGGATGCAAGGCCAGAGCAGGGGCCAGAACGTACTAGGGAAAATCAAATGGCCGACTAGGCAACATCATAGGTAGCCCGCTTCAAAACACGACGCGATCACACAACTCTTCGCAACGACGGGTGTGGATCCCCGACGAGGCGCTAAAGCGAAACAGAGGTGAGAGGGGGAGGGACGCTAGCTGGGACAAAGAGGAGAGCCCAGTCGAAAACCGAGCCAGTGGCCTCGAGTGGGGGGATTCACCCCTTCACAGAATCACGCGTCACGCCCCTCGCTACCGGTCGGGGAAAATGTGCCAAGAGGACCGTCCGGGAAACCGGCCGCGTGCCACATAAGACTGACCGACGACTGCCCCGCAACCACCGTCCGCCGGCAAATCCCCACACTATCCATTAGCGGGGATTCAAACCGATAAAAAATAGACTCTCAAAACAACAAAATGAGATGAAAAGGGAAAGAGTCTTATAGGCGACGAGAACGAAGGGAAGGGCTTGTTGGGGAACGGACGGAGGGCGAGGCGTCTGGACCTCCGCCCAGGACATGATGGGAAGGGGCCGGCTGGAAAGGGTAAGTCCTTTGCTTGAAGCCCGTACTAGGAGGGAACCGGGGAAAAAGGAAAGTTCAGATGAAACGGGGATAAACCGGCGTGACAACCCCTGCTGCGCTGGCATCGGATTTCCGATCAAAGAGAAAGGACTGAAAACTGCCAAAACCCTTACGAAAAAGAAGAAAAAAAGTACGTCGCTCAACCAGTCCGAATTTTGGAAGAGAGGGGCAAAAGGGGAAACGAGTTGGTAAGGGGCGGGGACAATACTGCTACTTCTTGAATCTTTCAATGCCATCCGGCAGCCAAAGAAGGAACCTAGAGGCCAAGGAACACCCCCGTGCCCTGGAGGCCTGTGGTTTTTGAAAGTTGAAAAGTGGGGAAGGTCTTAGGTTCAGCGGATTGGGAAAAAAAAACTCAAACGTACGTGCACGGAGGGAAACCAAAAAAGAGGGTGAGCATGAACATAAGAAAAAAAAAAACCACCCACCATCACAGGGCAGGATCACAATGGTGACAAACACGCGAGGAGAGAGAGACCGCTGCGGGGCCGCTTATGGGAGGACGCAAGCGCTGGTGTCAACTGTCTTTGTCGCGGAAAACTTACGTCTAGAAACACAATCGCTCGGCCGTGAAGACGGAAAAGGAAGAGGACCTCAAACGACAAAGGAAGCTCAGGCACCATGAGGAATGTGACAGAAAAAGTGCCCATCTAACATCCAGTGAAAGGAAGAATCATAAGACAAGCAACCAACCAAAGAGCCCAGAGGAGGAGAGAGAGTGAGACCCGACAGTTGGAATAAGAAAGCAGCCAAATAAGAAGCAGCATGTCACGCTGGACGCAAGGGCTGTAGAGGGTAGAGAACAATAAAAAAAGACTGGTCTGTTTGTCCGCGACGAAAGGCCCGGGAAATAACCGGCGGAGCAGCTAATAGAGAGAAATTGAAAAGAAATTAGACACTCAGAAAGAAAAAAAGAAACGGCCAACGAGCCTTCCGGAAAAATTAGATAATCAACGGTGGGCGCCTGGGTCTTAAGGTAAAGGGGCAATTTCATCGCGATCGTCAAATCATGGAGGCTGAGAGGCAGTCAGGGAGTCGGAGGGGAAAAGATACGAAAAAAAAACAAGGCCGCCCCCCGTCAACGACCGGTCACTCCCCCGCCGGGAGCGTGGCAAAACGACGAGAAAAAGGTCAATACAGCGAAAGGACGAAAGATCCCACGGGCCAAAAGAGATGAAAACGAAGAAGCAGAGACTGTGGAAAGAAAGGGGAATAGCCAAAAGAAGGGAAAATGAAGGGAAATACTTCGGCCATAACCAGCAAAGCAGCCAGCTCGATAGAAATTCCAGGGCTAAGGACAGAACGTCCATGAAGCAAAAAAAGGGGAAGAAAGAAGACCCGGAGTGCAAGAGGTACGCGCCCGAAGAAATCCACACACCTCAGACCTGAACTGCGGACTAACCCCCTAAAGGGGAAAAGTAATACAACATAAAACACACGGGACTCCGGAGTGTAGAAGAACTACCGCGATTTAGGAAGGGAAACTTAATTAGACGCAGTGCCGGGAAAGAAATCAGTACAAACCACCCTTCGTTGTCCTCGTCAAGACGAGCGCGCCACCAACAAGGCCACAAAAAAGAAGCCGGAGGGGATGAACCGAAACCAGTCAGGAGCCGACACTCTGGAACCGGGAGGGACCCGGCTCCTACACACTACCGGTGTGGATGCATCAAAAGGAGCCACTCCCAGAAAGACAAGGACAGAAAGATGGAGCGCCCGTAAACTCTCGAAAGGACAAAAGGCGAAAACACTGTTATCCAAAGAAAACTACAGAACCAACAACGGAGCAGCAAAACTATTGCTCACACCCCAGAGGCCTAAAAGGTCCCCCAAAAAAAACGCTAGGTCCCCGCGACGTGACCGGTGTAGAAGACGTTTGTCGAACGGCATCGGGGACAAGTACCTTTTTACGAGGGGGAATAAGTAGAGGAATCACCAAACGGGCCATCCAGAGCACGTTTGGACAAAGGGAGAAAGTAGCGGCAAAGGCGGCAGCGGGACCATGGCAAGAAAAGGTCATCGCCGCACAAAAAAAATTACAAGAAATGACCTCCAACTGCTGATCCGCCAATGATGGCAACATGAAGCAAACTATGGACGGAGGAAGTGGAGACACGCAGAGCGGAAAATCGGGGTCCCCAACAAGAGAAATAACAAACCACCAACTTACGAATAGCAAAAGGAAAAACGCTCTTAAGGGGGCCAGGGGACGGGCAGGAGGGAATAAACCTTGGGGCAGCCGTGAAGGTCAAAGGACCGAGGAAGAATGTGAAAAGAAGAAACACCAGGAACGAGCTGAGGAGAATTCTTTACTTCCCGAAGGAAACCCCAAGATTTAGCACTCCAGAGGGGGGGGGCGGCCCAGGTTGGACGAAAAAGGATCTGGAGCTGAATCAAGCCTTAATTCTCGAAGGAGAGACCCTGGTCCGAGCCAGCCGGGAAACGCCTGAGTCAGTAGCGGGGGGCTCAACCAGGCCAAAGCGAAGCCGACCTCTGGAAAGGAGGAGGGATAGAAACAGACCGGCTATAAAATTGGGAAACCTAACGGGAATAAAAAGAATGTATACCGGTTAGTAAAAACGGGAAGACCCCCGCTGTGAAGCAGCGATTTACAAGCCGAGGTTCTTGAGAAAAAAAAGAAGGAGCGTGGAATAACCTTGACGGTCACGAAACATGGTCTTTCGGTGTTACTGGCGTGCCAGATGACCAACATCTGGGGAAGGAAAACAAGCCGGGGGGAAAAAGCGGGGGGAGCACGTGTTTCCTCCCTTCACGGGGACCCGAAAGAGAAAACGCGCCCGATTAAGGTTCAATCTAGAAGAAACAACAAGGGAGGGAAAGGAGAGTATTAACGAAAGCGAGTCGCAAAAAAGGTCTTTCAGTTCGGGGAAAAAAGGAAACGGATTCCACCGGCGTCACCCCGCGGTGTGCACCTGGGAGACTAAACTTGGGGATCGGACAAATAGAAGGGAACCTCAAGAATGCTGAAAAAACCAATTCTGAAGTCTCAAGATTGCCTGCTCGAGTGCCAAAGGAAGCCGAAGATCGGAACGCCGGAGCGAAGGGATCGTCGTACGATCTAAAAACTGTCTACAGGGATGTAGTGCGAGCCAGTAGTGGCCCCGCTATCGCCGGTGACCTCGTGCCGGAACATCCGAAAGGGACACAAGGCAAGGAGGGAGGAGGTGCCCTTTCTATGGGAGAAAGAAGGGAGTCTCGTTCCCTGGCAATCAGGCGGGAAAAGAAGGAGAGCGCGAGAATGACCGTCGGAAGCGGGGGGTCGGGGCTCAGAATAAAAAGAAGAACTTTAGTGAAGATAAACGCCCACAGACAACGGAGCATAACTGCGTTCGGGGAAAGTGGCCGACATCATCTCCAGGACGCGGAAGGGCGTACGGGAAGCATTTGGGCCGGGGCCGCCCGAGTCCTGCAACTGGGACCAGGGAGCCCATAACGCGAGGGCCTGGAATTACCAGAGAGGAGTGTCCTGTGGGGAGGTCATTGCCGGTCAGGAGGTAGAAAGACGGGAGGGAAAAAAGATACTGCAAAGATATGCAGTGTCTCACTCCTCCAGAAAATAGGAAAGTAATGGCAAAAAATCAGGGCGGCACAGTGGTACAACTGACCATACTGGGGAAGGGCCCGAGCGGCCTAACCGGCGCCATTCAATAGCCAAAGGAGGGCTGCGGGGGAGGGAGGCAAAGTTTCGCGGGGAAAGGGGAATAGACAGGCATGAACACGCAGTAATTCAGGGGGGTCTCCCCGTAAAGGGCTGACAGTCGGAAAAAACGACACGGGGCCGGTCACGTCGGCGGGGACCGAGGGGGAGATGGAGGAGAAGGGGGGACCAAGAAAACGCCAATGATGCTCACCGGCTGAGGCCGGGGGAAAAAAAAAAACGTTGTCGGTGAGCAAGGCGGCATGGTCGAAGAGAGGGGAGAGCGGACGTTGTACTCTCGCCCGATGGAGGCCGGTGGGGGGCTGGAGGCTCACCTGAGTAAATTTCATCAGACACCTGTGATAAGGGGGGTGCTGACCGCCCGGCACAGCGTGTAGGCGGCAGAAGGGGAATCCAATAGAACATAGAGCGCCTGGGGTGGAGCGATACGTAGGAAAGGGGGGGTGTTATTTTTCGAACCGGCGAGCCCCACTTCAAATCACACCCCACGTCGGGGGAATTGTACGCAATTAAGGACAAGTGAGTGTGTGAAGGGGTTAAAAAAAGAATCGAGTTGGATCCCCATACCAACGGGATGTGGGTGGAGGCTGTGGAAGGTAAAAACAACCCAGCCCTAGTAAAAGACCGCTTACTTGGGAATTTCAAGCTGCTCTCGTTGCGAACGGCGCGAACGGGAGGGGGCAGAGCGCTGCTGATGGTGTAGGGACCGAAGTCGGAAAACTTCGCAATTCCTGTCACAGGGGAGGGTCAGACTAAGGAGCACAGTTTGAACCTGGGATTTGGCCAAGGGGAAAAAGACTTGATGTGAGGAAGGAAAGATTGCAGTAACGGAGCGTCGTGGAAACCGCGAGCGAAGGTCTGTACTCGGTAACTGGGGGGGGGGCGGAGGGAGGAATTCGGTGTGTGGTGGGGGGAAGGAAAGGTCCCGACGATGCCGCAAGGGGGCGCAGAGTGAGAAATAGAATGGCCGGAAGATAACCATTAGACCTGACACCAACCACAATGCAGCGAAGTGCCGAGGTCGAAAAAGGGGGAAGACCGGGAAAGTGGTGGATGGGGGAGGAAAGGGGATAATCGTTGATGTTAAGCATGGCGGGAGAGCAAGGCTGGCCGCGTTCAGGTGCCATTTCCCAGGAGTGAATGGCGAGTCCGGAGTAAAAAGGACTGTCGCCGCGAACAAGGGGGAGCGTTGGTCAGCGTGAAGAGCTAAGGGAGGTGCGGCTGAGGAGAAAAGGGGCAGAAGTCAGGGGGAAAAGTCGATGGTCGCCTCTGGTCGGACGTCGTTGGGTCGCATCTGGGCCCGTGGCCTGCTGAGACTGGAAAAGGGAGGGGGCGTTTACTTGGCAAGGGCTGAACCAGGGGCGTGACGAGCTGAATGAAAATGCGCAGCTTCTGGTTGGGCGCATCCCCCTGGCTGTAGGCCCTTCTCTCCATGGGCGAAAAAACAAGGCGACACCAGCGGCGGCTGCGATGGGCCGAAGAGAGGGACAAGTCCTGAAGCATGGAGACGGAAAACCGGTTGATAAGGATCGGGTATAGGGGAGGTGGTCAGACAGAAAACAAAGACTTTTTGGGTGTTATTCAGAGTGCAAGACGCGGGGCGTCCTCGTGGTCACACCGAACGAAAAACTAAGACAGCCCGAAGCAAAATAAGGAAAAAAAAAAAACCGCAAAACCGGGTCCGGGGCAAGGATAGCATCGAGACGGGCACGGATTAAAGCCGCAGGGGCACGGCAACGCAGCCCGTCAGTGGGCCCGCACAAGGTGCCACATGGAGACGCGTGCACCCGTCGCGCTCAAACAAAACCGGGCTAAGCGGACGGGGACAAACACTTACTCTCTAGAGGAGTACCGTCATTATGGGGGGAAGGTGTAAAACTGATAAAGGGGACACACCTCCCGTCGCGAAAAACAAACCTCCAGGAGGAAAGAGAGTAGCTGGGAAAGAGGGAACAAGGGGTGTGGGTGGTGGGGGGGGGGGGGGGGGGGATACAGCGCTTTCACCCAAAAAAAAAAAGAGGCGAGCCCAAACCCCACGTTCTCAAGAAAAGAAAATCGAAAAGACGAACGAAAAAAGCCAAAAAGGAAAGAACTGTTACCTACAGAAGGCATAAGAACGGCCGCGGCCAAGGGAAAGAGAAAAACCCACCCAGACATTGATGGGGTACGATCTACATACTCTCTCACCACAAAAAACCCCACCCCAAAAAGGAAAAAGGGGGGGTGTAAAAGAGAGAGAATTGGCAAATGGAACAACAAAAAAAAAAAAAAAAAAAAAAAAAAAAAAAAAAAAACAAAAAAAAAACCAAAAGTGGGAGACTGCGTGCCCGCGGTTCGAGCCGTCGTGGCGGTCAGCAGCACAGCATGATGTCACGTTACCGGCTAGCAAAGAAACTGTCTATGTATGGAGCGACCGTACGCAGAGGCAAGCAAGAACGGGGAAGACGCAGCTTAACCGGGACACCAAGAAGGGCACCTATTACAGAGAGGCGTCAATGGATGCCGCGCAGGGCAACTAAAATAATACAATCCGCCTAAATCGACGGAGGTACGTGCGACTGCAACCGTCCGAAACAGCGTTGGAAAGAGGCCAGAGGCGCCTAAGTGGAAGGTGGGAGAAAGAACGGGGCTAATTCGGACGTAGGGCCCCTTCTCATACGTCCGAATACGGTACGACTAAGGCCCAGGACCCCGTCGCCATCGCGCAAACAAGGGGGGGGGGGGAAAGAGGGAAGTGGAAGAGGAAGGGGATAGTGTCGCAGGGTAATACACAGAGAAAAGGCCCCACCGACTCTTGACATGACAACCCAAAAGGGAGGGGGTTAGAAGGAAGAAAAGACTAGTACCTCACCGAAGCCGATCAAGGGGAAGGAGCAAAGGGAGACAAGAAAGATGGCAAAAAGGTAGGCATCTCCCTCCGCCTGTGACGTGGAAAACCTGGGCGGGCCGGGGGCCATCGGCGCGACAAGAAAAGCAAATGCACAAAATGCGACCAATTTTCAAAACGTCAGGCAAAGACGGCAACCGGTGCCACAGTTAATAGAACTGGTCAAACCATTCCCGGAACCACTCCTCAGGGAACATTACTCAGGCCAAGAAAAAAACAAGAAAAAAACGAAAGCGATCGAAGATAAGTCGAAGGCATAAGGGATAACACAAAGAAATCCGTGTTTATCAATGAAGCAAACAATCAAGAATAACATGAAAAAACGCAGAAAAGCTCACCTGGGTGAGCAAGAACAACAGCAGGAAAGGTTCAGGGGGGGAGGCGACATCAAGAAGGAAAGGACAAAAAATCAGGAGCACTTTCTAATTAAAACTTAAACAAAAAGATACTCGAACAACGAAGAAAAGGAAAAAAAGGAAAAGACTGAAAGGGGAGACTTTCAAATGATTCGTTCGATCATCGTGTGTGTGTCAATGTGGGGAAGGGGGGTCACGCCGGGCCATTTCACCAAAAAGAGGAGGAGAAAAGCGGGATCGGCAGGCGCATTAAAAGCCAGAGGAAAACAAGACGAGAAGCCGAGACGAAAAAAAAGGAACCCCGACCCAGCGGCGCTATTATCCACCTCCAAGGACGCAATAACAAGGCTAATCGCGTACATAGACCACTGGTGCAATCGAATCCGAAATACTGTGGGGTGGAACCGATGGCGCCTGACCACAAAGGACAGAAGGAGAGTAGGGAAAACGATGGGTGAACCTACAAAGCAGAAAAGAACTCACGACACTTTCTCAACCTGGCGGAGCAATCGTCATAAAGAACAAAAGGAAGGATCTACCCAGGGCTGGTTGCCCGAGTAACCGCGCAGAAAGGGAAGAACCGAAGGAAGGCAGGGAGCTATAACCCCTCCCGACGGGGGTAGATAACCCCAGTGACCCCTTACGTGCTAAGGAAGTAGAAAATAAAACAGCAAATTGTGGAGAGTCAACTGACCGTGTGAAGCACGCTGCAGAAAAATCAAACCACCAGGCCGGCACGGACTAGGCTAAACCGAAAAAATCACGACGTCAAGGGAGAGGGGCGGAACCAGACCAAAAAAAAGGCAAAACCAGCGCGCATGGGAAACAGCGAATGCAACACATCTACAAGGTTTGGAGCATCGACACGCGTGACCCTCAGAGGAAAAAACGAAGAGAGGGGAAATGGTGCCGCCTCCCCTTCCTCGGAAAAAAGAAAGGCGGGGTCAACGAAGGGGATCACAAGACGACCGCAACAAGTCAAAAAAAGTGGAAGAAAGAAGAGGTGAAGACCGGGACACCCCGAAGGCGACTACCTGTTCAAGACCATCACCAACAAGTCAAGGTAAGCCGACGGGAAGTCGCCGTCGTGTGTGGCAAGAGAAGAGGGGGAATAGACAGGGGGCGAACGGCGACTCAGCGAGTAAAGAAACAACAAAACGTCCCATGAGATCACACGTTTAACCGATAACACAACGCAGAACGCCAAATCGCAGCGGGCTGAAATGCCGGGACGAACGGGCACTACAGGGGCAAAATGTACCCCCCTCGTGATCAAAACTTGAGGTCCTTACGTGGGCAGAAAGAGAAGGGGTCGGGGGGGGGGGGGGTTTGGGGGGGGGGGGGGGTGGGGGGGGGGTTGGTGGGGGGGGGGGGGGTGGTAAGCGGTGGAAGCCGCCAGGCGCATAAGGTTCCCAAAACCATAATAAAACAAGCAAGAGGAACCCTAAACTAAGTCAAGCAACAGGACATCAGAGAATCGTGAAGGGTGCAGGAATGCCGGAAGTGGGCCAGGTGCAAGGAAAGGTCGGGGGACAGATTGGCCCCGAAAAGCCTAACCAACATGGATGACCGAAACCCCCAGTCCTCCGGAGAAGGAGATTAGTAAAAGAACTTAACAACTGGGAACAGGAGAGTGGCGGAAAACTGGTAAATGCGGGCGAGAAAAAAAATGAAGGGGCAGGGGGGGGAATGAAAGTCCGCTACTGTAAAGCGAGCCAACAGAACATGAAGGGCCGCCGGATTCGGTCACCCGCTGCTTTTGATAAAGAGAAAGGAACAGCGACGGACAGTCAAATGGCGGCGCAAAGAAGAGAGAGAGATAGAGGACCGGCACAAAACGGCTGAAGACATAATTGAAAGACCGGGGACTGCCACCTAATATGTCCCATGCGCAGAAGGGGAGGCAGATGAAAACGAGTGAGGGCCGGACATAGGAAAACCGGCACTAAAACGGACTTCGACGAATTCACATCTGGGAGGCTTTTGGGACGGCGAACAGGCCAAGAGAAAGGCATCTAAGAGCACCAGGCACACCACAGGGGGAAATCGTGCTGGGAGGTCATACGGCACTTTGGGGGTACTAAAAAAAAAAACGGGCCCGAACGAGGGCACGCTCCCCTGAGGGAAAGGAAGAAACCCTTCGTGGAAGGAGGAAGAAGAGTGAACTCTAAGAAATAGAAATGACGGAAGTGTCGGGACTCAGAAAGTTCTTACAAAAAGTGATCAAGCTTCGTCACCCGGCAGTTTGCCCGAACATAAGTCCAGCTGGTAAAGGCGGGAAGTAAGAAGTCCGAAAAGAAGAGACCGTGTAAACGTGCATCCGGTAGGCCATAGAAGGCCTCGAAGAAACACGGGGAGCTCGTCACCGAGCGGCTGGACCAAGGGGCAGGGTCAAGGGCTCAACAAGGTAGCCAGGAATGTACATCCCGGTCATGTCACGATTCGGAAGGCCGTGGGCACCGTGCCGAAGAAAAAAACTAGAAGGCAGAAACTGTGCCCTGGGGGACCACCGCTCGGAAAGCAGGAGGGTAAAGGCTCCGAAAAAAAGGGATACGAGACCCTTGGCGGATATTGGATGCAAATCCTGAATTGTCAAAGGGACAGCCTCCCTGGCAAAAAAAACCTCTCCCGGAACCTCCAGCGGCGGTTAGGGCATGGTTCTCAAAAAGAGAATAGAGCCGTCGGGAGTCGAGACCAGTGGTCCGGACTTCCACTGTTGCCAACGACCACCAGGAAAGCGAGCCGCCCATCACGCGACCCGTCCCTGCACAAAAGAAGCCTCTGGACTGGGGGAGGACCGTTCGTTCCGGGCACCTCGTGCAACGGGGTATCTATCAAGGAGGCGTAACCGAAAAGGCCAGGGGAATAGTGGAGAAAGGGGCAGCAGTAAAACCAGTTGGAGAGAAAAATCAGTGCGGATAAAAGTGGGACCTGACTCTCTGGCGGGAGGGCGGCGTCTTCTAAAGAGCACATTCTAGCCCAAGAAGGAAAAGTTTTCGTCAAAGTTTCTCGTTAACGTGATGCGCTGGCAACGGGAGAAATCTGAATTTGAGAAAGGAGAAAAGTCGTCCGTCTAAGAACCTTCCAAAAAGGAAAAGAACCAAGGGACGCGGTGCCTATGACGTGTTGTTAGGGGGTAAAAAAGGATTAGGTGTCCCCATGAGCACGCTCGGGATCAAGGGGAGGGACTGGCCTTTGGGGGGGAGGGGGAGAACATGCGAACGGCAAGTAGGGAGTCATTTAACTTTTTAAAGTCTCACCAGGAATGGCCGGTGTCCACGGGCTCAAACGGTCCGTCGATGCAGAAAGAACCGTCGAGGGGAGGGAGCGGTACAAAAGAAAAAGGGGAGCGGCCTTGCACTTGGGCTCCCACGCAAAAAAGGGAGTCAACGAGGTTGCGCGCTCGTCTTGAAGTAAGGGTGGGTGTGTCAGTGAGTTGGAGCACGCGAAAAAAAGTCACAGACAGCGCCCAAGGTGCGGGGGTAAAAAGGGAACATAATCGGAAGTGAGGGAGGGGGCAGGGATTTAATAAACCTCGAGTTGAGCTCATCCCGCAATCTCGAAGGTGGTTGAAAATGTAGGGCTTGTAAAATGTAAAACGGAAACCAGCCCGTTAAAGCCCGATGCCTTGGTCCGGGAGGAGTTGGACAGAAAGGGCGAAAAAAACGCGGAGGGGACGGGCGGGGATTCCCTTGTGTAAGGGACCGAAGAGTCGGTCAAACACAAGAGCAGCCTGAGGGGTGGTCAGCTTGCCATCGAAAGGGAAAAAAGGTCGGTAAGGGTACACGGAGAAATTGTACCTGCAAAGGTGGGGATGAGACGAGCAAAGTGCTTAGAGGAGGCTCAAGCGAGATAAAAAAGGAGGGGGGGGAAAAAGGGGGGGGACTTTTTGAAACTTTGAGGAGCGGTCAACTGTTTTTTGTGTAACCTTAAAGCCTAGGAATGCCGCCATTGAGCAAGCATTATAATAAACTGCAAGGGAGGGAATGTACAGGAAGAAAGTACTACATTGAAACCAGGCGCAAAGATTATTAAACGCAATAATTTGAAGGAAAGGTCGACCCATCAAGAACAGGGTGGAAGGTAGGTCGGCGATGTGAACGGAGAGGGAGGAAGCCGGCGTAATAGCCACTGTGCCGACGAAGGGGACCGAAATTGCTGTCTGGGAAGAATAACCACGTCCAGGGCTAGGGGGGTAGCAGACAAAAACCTTGATTGAGCGTTCAAAGTGGGGAAAAAGCTCTTGGTGGAGGCATTTGATACCACATTATTAAAGGGTCTACTATTCTCGACATTACTGGTCAGAGGAAGGGGGGGAAGCTGGGCACGGGAGGGGACTGCTGATAACGCCCGGGAGAGGGACGTGTACGGGAAAAGGGAAACTGACCGAGGGTGCAAGGCTGAGTTGGAGGGAGCCATCTGTTTTCAAAAAGCAGTCAAACGCCAGAGGTGGGAAAAAAAATCGAAATGGACGGGCCCACTCCCATGGACAGCTCGGCGGCGATGCCTAACCATCGTACCAGAAAGAACTAGTGGAGCCTGTAAAAGGTGATCGGAAAAGCGAGTGTAGGGGTGTGGGTTGGCTCAAACCATCCTTTGGGGGAGACTAAGTCCAGAAGCGGGCGTCAGGGGGAAAAGAAAGCACTAAAAAAACGAAATCCAGCGAAGTCAAAACTCAGGAAAAAAAAAAAACTGACACCCAAACCACGCACACACCCAAAAAAAAAAAAAAAGACAAAGAACACAAAAAAACCCAAAACCACAAAAAAAAAAAACAGCCCAACAAAAACAACGCAAACCCAAAACCACCAAAAAAAAAAAAAAACCACCACTCGCACACAAAAAAAAAACACAGCTCCGAAAAAAAACCACCCACACACACAAAAACCCGCACCACCAAAAAAAAAAAAAAAAAACAACAACAGAGAAACAACCGCAAGAAAACAGAGACACAACCAACAAAAAAACCTTCCCACCACCCCGACAACAAAAAAAAAACACAAAAAACCACACCAAAAAACAAAAAAACCACCACAAACTCCAAAAACAAAAGGAAGCATGACCGGACATGGTACGGCCAGACGTAACAGTCGCGGCTAGGGATCATTCATCTTCCTAAGGCGCCGTCAGCAGTTCAAAACAAAGGTCGCACACTAGAGGGAAAAAAAAAGCTCCTGCTAAAAAAAGGAGAAAGCGGCGGGGACGGGAACACAGAACCTCGCTATGAACTTCCATGTAGTCTAGGGTGGCAACGTGCTCTGGCAAGCGGCGCCTCCATCAAAGCGAACGCACAGGAGTGGAACGAGGGAAAAAAGGTTCACGGGTCGAAAAAGGAGAAGCGCAGGGAAAAACCCTCGCGTACCCGGACAAAAAAAGGGAAAAAGTTCGAAAGCGTGCTTGCCTCAAAGTAAATAAAATCTGGAGGAGTACGCCACGAAAAAAAAAAGTCACACGCGAGAGGTAAAACGAAAGACACACGAGCGAGGTTCCGGGCGTCCATATCATAGAGTCTCAAACACACGAGGAAGGGAAAAAATATTCTTGGAAGGAACGGAGAAGAAAAAATTCTCGTTTGGGCAGAGGACGGGGCCCGGAAAGAAGTACGGAGGCCTCAGGGGGTTCTCACCCATCATGAAGTGCACGGGACCTGTAAAGAAAAACGCGGTGTACTGGGCCCTTGACGACAGGAGCGAGGGGCCGGCACTCTTATAGGTGGAGAAGAACTGTTCTCCCAAAAAGCGAGGGCAATCCTGGGCGGAAGGGGGGAGGGAAAAGTCTAATGAGGCACGCGCGCCCAGCTGATCTACTGCAAAACCGCCAGCACCTGACGGCACGCAGCGTACGGAAATCTGCCAAAAGAAGAAGAAAACTGTTGGAGCAGAGAAAAAAGGGGAAGACGACTCCGGGAAGGTTCAGAGAAAAAGGTCCTTAGGGGACGTCTTGCCCCTGCTCATCGTGACGGCACATAAGCTTCGAATAAAGGAACCCCCGTAAGCATAGAAAGGGGGGGTTTTTGGGGGAAAAAAGGGAGGGGTGATTCCCGAGGACTTAGTGG
>Ga0179593_1337851_pt1 | contig 16032 bp, 14 predicted proteins | sample CZODoug2_1_08_16_FD_185931 | JGI IMG/M metagenome (GOLD analysis project Ga0179593, IMG submission 185931) | Vadose zone soil fungal communities from Angelo Coast Range Reserve, California, USA - CZODoug2_1_08_16fungal (PacBio error correction) | ecosystem: Environmental > Terrestrial > Soil >...
AAAATCCACTCGAATCGCTGGCCAAAGGCATGTTTATCGTCAGGTAGAATCATTCCGTCCGGTGCCGAGTCTGTCATCAACGGAGAACAAAAAAAGCATTAGGTGCAGACGCCTGTAACGCTGGCCGCTCGCTCAACCGGCCAGTCCGAACCTCGTCTTGGGCGGGACTCCGCGGGTATGGAGCCGATATCCGGAGGCATTTCATTGTCAGGACAATACCCGACGTCAGGGCATCAAACGTCCGCTGAAACGAAAAAACCTCGAAGCCGCGTCCGCCTGAAGGGGCAACATTAATGAAACTCCATCCGCAAAGGAGCAGGCATAAAATCAAATCAAAAATTGTGACGGAAAAACAAAAATCACCGGACAGTTCACACCGGCTCGCGTGCAAGGTGCGAGGGAAAACAAAAAAATTCGGGAAGGTTTATAGCAGAAACAACGGTAGCGCAAGGTGAGGTTGGAGATGAAGGAAAATTTCGAGCCTGGACAAAGCGAACGATGCGCAAGTGAGCGAAGGTATGGCACGATCACATATTAATGGGAATCGCTCCACGAGAAATAAACCGTTCAACTTGGGCGATGGAAAATAGTCAGTCAAACGTTATGATGTTCCTAACAGAAGCTCCTGAAAGGTGCTACCCAAAGGACGTGAATAACATGTTTGTGGTTGGACAGGTATGAGCTCAACTCGAGTCTAATATAACCTTATATGGCTTGGGTCCGATAAAATCAAACACTAAATAGAAAGACAATTATGAACTGACAATAACATGGGGTTAAGCCAGAGGCCAAGAAAAGGTGCGGGAATATCTTATGCCTTTATAGTGAAATAATAGCGACTGGCCAAAATGTACCGCTTAACTAAACGAGATCGAACCAACTCAGGGTGTTCCAGGATACGCGCAGCTCGAAGCGGGGAGCGCGAACGAAAAACCGTAAAGCAATTGTAGAGTCCTGGTAGTATCACGATCAAAAGGCGGCACAGCATAACCGATGATCAAATGAAGGGGAACGAAGCGAGAGAGACAAAATTCTGTCGGAACCGGCCATTACAAATACCGTAATTAACCAACGGGCCAAATAACGTAGGCCGGGAATCGGCTGAACGTCTGTCGTGGGCAAATTGCGGTCAAAAGGTAACAGCCGGATGTCCAGACAATGTACCACGTTCTAAAATGAAACACAAACAAAGGCCAAAAAAATCGTGAAAAAGTAATAGCAAGGGGCATGTGGCCCAGGGAAGGAAATCATCAAGCCCTGCAACTTGAGACATAGCGGTTCGTGGCAACGCCTACTGAGGGAAGGGAAATCATCCGAACGCAGGACTCGACAGTCTGGACAAAACAAATATAGAGCTTACGATTACCATCCGCAACACCCACCGAACTGTAACTGGGCGGAGCTGAGGGAGAATTCGCGATAGGATCGAAACTGATCGGCGGGCTAAGAAGGGTGGCGCCGAGAATCGTGACGGCAACCTGCAATTCCTGTGACGATATGCGGGAGGGAGAAAAGTGCAGGCCCAGCGACGGGGAGTAAAAAACGCGATGGCGAACCGGGGATGAACTTGCACCGCGCCGGATAATGTATGCGCGATGGTAGTAAACGTTCTGCGACACAAGAAAAACTTACGCATGTGAATATGACGAATGTGCAAACGAAACGTTGCGCGCGGACACGTACAAAATTGACAGGAACTTGGAACATATATGCAATAAGGGGGATAAAAATCGAAGAGCCGGCTAACGTGGGGACAATGCCTGTTGGCCGCGCGACTTCTTGAGAACCACGGGAAGGCTTCCGTTAATACGCAAACGAGCGCAGGGGGAAGCACGGGTTAATTTGTGAACAAGTCTCAGAAATTGCCGTGACATAACAAAGTCGGAGAATAGCGTAATATAGTGGTGGGCTGTGGAAAAGTCAAAGGCGAACCTGCTGGCAGGAGGACCGGCCGCATGCCCCCTCCAGGCGCCAGACTTAATTAAAAACGACAATGGCAGTAGGGCGAACCTGACGCAAAATTCGTTAGGTGACACAGAGCTGGAGAGCTGGCCTGTCCGCTTTAAACAGACAAAACGGCGCGGAATGGATGAACTTTAAACCAAGGAAAACAACCAACCGCCCAGATCCCAGGGGGAAAAACAAGAAAGACACGGCGAACCCCGACAGCCCCGAACAACGGGAAACGGGTATAATATAATCAGAAGAATGGCTGTAGTGGAGACGGCGGTAAGATATCACGAATGCGCGAATTGAAAAATTAGCAGCCGCGGACAGGGGGGGGGAACTGTTGGGCATTCAGTGTACGTCAGGACAGATCGTTCCGTCCCAGGGTAGTTAAAGCGCAGGCCGCGAATAGAGCGAATAAAGGCGTGCCGACAAAGACCAACTAGGTAACTAGTTTGCGGCACTCGTCCGACAACATGTGTAATTGTTGGAGATCCAATCGACCAGAAAGGTGACTGTAAAGTTGGGGAGAGGAAGAGAAATCAAAACCAGCTGGTGCAAGATCGCTTACCGCGAACTGGTGGAATAACCGTAGAATGGAACCGACGGAGGGGTGCTTGGATCAAGCTTAGTACAACCGAGGAATTGATACATGGTCGTTCGAGGCGGCGGCTATTCTGGTCCGCACGGGAAAAAGGTCTGGATACGCAAGGGCAATCTCGTAACGAATGAAAACAGCGGGTAACGCAAAGTGTAACGACAAAAGTTGGCGAGAAACATAATGAAAAATAGACAAATAGCAGGCGCTTAAGGGAAGGCGAGCTGTAAATCGATGATTCTTGCTGGAAGGCTTGGTGGCGAAAAGCAACAAAGCTCGAACAAAATCGGCTGTCATATTGAACGAGCCCCGATGTCGTAAGGAAAATTCTAAAGTTAACCGTTAGGTGCGGGGACGTTGCCGGCGCACTACAGTACAAGGTGCGGTGGGAACGTGCCTTGCCTAACATGGGGCAAAACTGAACGACCTACGCCTCGGCGCTGGAAACGAAGTCTCGCAAAACATCTCTTGAATTAGAGTGTCAGCGAACACGCCGGGATCGACAATGCCGAACCCTTCGGCAAGGCGCTTTGAAATGTATAAAAATACCGCCGAGACTGGCACAATGACAAAACATGTACAATTCGTGAGTTATCCGAATCCCTCTGCCCATCAGAAAACTGCCAAAATGAAAGACCCGAGCCCGAAGGGTGGGTGGCCAAATGAAACGACATCGTAAACAGGGATGGTGAAAGAGGTGGCCCGCGGGAAGAGCCGTGCCGCGGCGGGGGATAAGGGAACAATGGGGGAGCCGCCTTCGCGATAGAATTCCGCACTCGGTGGCGAATAAAGTAAAAAGAATTAAGCCGGTGAGAAGGGCGAGAAGAAACGCACAAGACGTCATTGACCATTTTTCGAAACCAATAAAAAAAACAACTTGAAGGGCCGGTAAAAAAATCAAAATATAGAAACGGCTGTTAAAAAGTCCTCAAAAAGGATAAAAAGTGAAAAATTGAAACAGGGGCACTGAGAAATACAACACAAAGTGGTACGAAACTTGCGGGCGATGCCGCACATTGTCAAGGACCAAGGAAAAATCGCTGGGTGCTGGGTTAGTGCGAGGAGGGTGAAGGGGTGGGAGGCGGGATCAAAGGTAAGCCCTGGCCCACCGATCCAGAACAAAGCTTGAAAAAGGTGCGCAAGTGAACCATGCCCAAGGCTATTATGAACAGGCGTAATGTAAAATAAAACAACGCAGGAAGTGCGGCAAAATAGTCTCAAGACGGACGCATTACAACATGTTTGGGGAGAAAAACATGGCGATACAAAACTGCAGAGGAACCAGCTACAATGGGGGCGCCACAAGAGAAAAAAATGGGTCACAAGGCAGCAGATGGATGACTGTCCGGTCATCAAACTGGGGAAAACGGTGACTAAAAAAAGTCTGGCAAAAAGTATGCCCTAGTCTGAAATGGCGTATCAAAATCAAATAAAAAAAACGCGGCGGAATCTACGACAAGCACCCCGGGTCAGATCGCGTGACCAAGGCAGGCCATCAGTGCTATCTACGAACAAAAAAGCTGTGGAAAAAAGGCGAAAGGACCCGGAGCGGCTGTCTCGCTGCCGAGGTAAAGCAAAAGGGCACGGGGAGCAAGACATTGAGCAAGTGTGGGGAAATGGAAAAACAACATGTCATGATTGTTGCTTCAAAAGCTAAAAGCTACGTCTATAACGGCCGGACTAATGCACGGGGTGCCGCAAGGTCGGGCGTGGTTGAGCGCCCTCTTGAATACGTAATTCTCGGTCCATAGGGATGGCGTACAACGACAAAAAAAAAAAAGGAAGAAAAAAACCGCAAGTGGCCCAATGGTAATCAGAAAGTAAGTGCCACAGGAGTACTGAGGTGCGTAAACCCAAAACATCAAGTACGCTGGGCGCGATAAAAAAACCACACAAACGTGCAGACGTAAGCCATCCAAAAAGCATAATGGATGTAAAAAAATCGGCGTGTGCCGGGTAAAGAAGACAATTAAACCAAAATTGCGCGACAAAAACGACAGTGAAATGTAGCGGGCAAGGTAAAAAAGGGGAAAGTATAAAGGAAACGCATAACGAAGGCTCGTATCTAAGCCAGCAGGTGCTTTCCATAAATTAAGACAGCCAAAAAGGTAGCTTCTGTCGAGTACAACTTAGGGTGAACGAATACGAACGGCATATGAAGATAAAGTACACCTATGAGACGTGCAAGCCAGAAAATAATGCAGGCGTTCCTAAAACGGCACAGCAGGCCGAGGAGGAAAGTTATAACGAACATGGACGCTTAAGTGCGAGTAGAAAGAGGGGAATCGGGTGGGGCCGATCGTTGCAGCATTCGGCGGCTATACGGTTAAGGGAGGCGCCTGTCGGAAGCAATCGTCAAATCCTGGCTACGTGAAAATCAAATCCAACGTCTAAAACCAAGAAGCTAACGTATCGAGATGTACACAGCTGGGTAAAACCGGCAAAATAATAACGTGTGAACAAAAAAGATCGCAGGTCTTGAACAAAAAACATGAAAAGCAGGGACACGATATGCACACCAGGTGATAGAATACAAAAATACTCTCAAGTCAAAAGAAAACAAACAACGAAACAGAGAGAAGAAAAGATGAGTTGAAAAGGTTCTGGAGATAGAGTCAATTTACACGGTGAAACAAGTCACGCACGGCAGCGAAGGGGCAAACGCAACCGTGCGAGGGTCTGTGCACGCTAAATCGTTGACGGAAAAATACAAGGAAAAAGTATAAAGTAATAAGTAGAACCGTCAAGATGACAAAAAGTTCAGGCATAAAAAGCTCGGGACATAGACGTAGCAACGATAAAAGCATCGATTAGCCGAAAAAAGCCGAAAAAAAGGAACGGGACTAAACCAAGGCTAGGGAACAAGAATAACAGGGAGGAGAGACGGGAAGCCGTAAAAGACGTGTGGCTTTACGCGTTGATATTCTCGATCAGCGCAGCGCAAATCTTCGGGCGCGGCGGGCGGTAGCCTGTCAGGTTACGCGGGGCAGATAGGTATAAATCCATATCAATACACGGTTACAATAAAGTCTACCGCCAAGGTGCGAATGAACGCATAACAGGCTGAAAAACTTCATAGGGGGCACAGCAGAATAAGACGGCCAGGAGCGCAATATCTATGATAGCGCAATATAGATAGGAAGCGCAAACAAGTACTGAAGTTCTGCGCTCAGTGGTGAGTTAACAATGTAATTCACGGAAGCGGCAGCGAGGTTGTCGCAACTGAGCTTGCTGCAGCGGAAAAAAAAGGGTAAAAACGGTGGATTTGCCTGGCGCCAGGCCAGGATAACTGTCGAGAAGTCATCAATGGGAACAGACAAGATGAGAAAGGGATGAGTGTGAACTAAATCGGGTGGAGCGAAAGGAAATTTGCGAGAAAGAAGTAGCGAAGAGCCGGATGTGTCCAATGAGCACAACCGCGATGAAAAAGAGCGTGTAATTATTTCGGTAGGGGGGAAAAGGAGAGAAAAAAAAAGAACAAAGGGAGGATGTAGAAAAAAGAATGAGGAGATGGGAATAGAAAGTAAAAAGGTGGGTGAAAGTAAAAATGAGGGAAACGTAGACTAAAACAAAAGAAACTGAGGCAAGAGGAGGTAACTTCGACAGGCCTTACAGGATGAAGAGAATATATATGAAAGAGACCAATAGAACACGTTAGAGAAATCGTCGTAATGAGGCATACAAGTTGAGAGCAAAGATTTGGAGTTGCCTACATATATAAAAAAAAGAAGGATGTGTATGAAAAAAATAGTATTTACACTGTAAGGACATAAGGAATTAGATGGACCTAAGTAGTATATGATAAAAGAGAAAAAGAACTAAACTATAATCATACATTGAAAAAATTAGCAAGACATGAAAAATAAAAACAGTATAAAGCAAGTATATGTAATAACGCACAATATAGAAAACAACGCACAATAGCATGATTATTTTTTGCAAGAACAAGGCCAGCACATACTGCGTTAAACCGTTGTGGTAACAAATAAAAAGTAAAGCTGAACTAAAGGAAGAATATGAGAGGGAAAGGAAGAAGGGGAAGAAGGGGAGGAAAAGCGAGGAGACGGAAGAGGAAATAGAGGTGATAGGGAGGGAGAAACTAGAAAGAGAGGAGGTAACAATTGTCGTTATTTCAATGAAACCCTCATAGATGGCCCCACCAGTAACTCGTTATACCCCAACGCCAATGTGAATGCGCGACTAAGGAAGCCTGAAACAACCGTTTTATTAAAGGTGAAAAGTTTCAATCGGCCCAAACTCCTCGAATACCTGTCTAAAAGTAAGTATAAAATAGAAAAGTTCAAGCGTTACACCGTTGTACCAACAGCCCATACTCTCACTCACTATCATCGAATAGTACCATCGCCACAATCCTATACAGGTTCAAATTCGCCGAAGTACGTTGCGAAATGTGAAAATGCAATCGAGAAAAGAAGGTTACGAGGCCGCGCATCAAAGCGCTGTCAAAAGGGAAGGAGAGGGAACGCTCGGGTCCGAAAAAAAGAACCATAGCATGCGAAAGAAATCTGAAAAATGGGTATTGGGCCGCTAAACAAGAGTGGATCACGTCGCTTCCGGCGGCTTTCGTAGAGCCGCTAATTTACTAGAAGAGATTCAAGCGAACGTCGGAGCGAAAATTAAAAAAAAACCACAAGAAGAAGGGGGGGGAAAAGAGAAAAAAAAGAAAAAAGGAAAGACCGGGATCATAATACACGAAAAACATAACTCGCCATCGCCAATGGCACGCATAAAAAAAAAAAAAATAGTGCTAAAAAAAGCTAAGGAACCTGTGCAAATATAGATTGCCGGAGCAGCAGTCACTGCGGATCCGAGGCCCAACAACTCGGGATCAGACGGGGGCTATGACAAAAGCGAAATAATGCAGATAATTGTGCTCCAGTGAAGCTGTGGATAGAGAGCCAAGGGTGAAGAAAAGAAAAGGCAGGCAAGTAGCCACAACAGCAGGAGGAGCTCAGCGATCCTGTGCGACAAATGATACGGTGTATTGGTGTAAAAACCCATAAAAGGGCTTAAACGAACAAGATGTGATGGAAATAATGGGGGAAAAAGAAAAAGAGAAGGGGCGGGGAGAAAGTGACACTATGTCCGAAGGAACATAACGCTTCACAGACCGGTACATGAAAGAGTTCGAAACTTTGGAATAGAATATGCGATGGAAAAAAGAGAGAAAAAAAGAAAAACCGCTCACATACACAGAAACAGAACACGCAAACCGAAGGTGGCAATTACGTACGAATAGAAATGCGAATCGACTCAAGGTGTTCGGTGGGGGGGGGGAAAATGGTCGGTTCAGAAAAGGAGGGAACCTATTTCAACGAAATCCATGTCAAAGGAAAAATAAAAAGAAAAAGACTTGATCAAAATAGAATGTCACGCCACGGAGTGGCTCAAGGCTTCCAGGACAGCGGTGAGATATGAAGGGGCAACAAGGGAAGGAATTAGCCATAGGTAGAAAATCGAAGACACATAATGGTCAAATATGAAAGAAAGGGGAAAGAAGGGGAAAAAAAAAAGAAAGGGGGAGAATAACACGGCGGCATAAATGCAGACAAAGCGCCGGTATGGGAGATGACCGAAGGGAATCGTCATGTTGGCATAGGAGGAGCGGCGCGATAAAAGAATGTCGAAAAGGGGGCACAGGATGTAGGTCGGCGCAAAAATGAGGAAAAAGAAAACTTCAGGAGTGGCGTAAGCGAGGGGAGCGGATAAATAACGGCTCCGGGCGTCAAAGAGGGTCAGAATTTGTATCAAAACGGGAGCGTATGCGCAACGCATAGCAAGAACCATAAGAAGAGTGCGAGCGCACCCAATGGAGAACAAAAGTAACCGGGGAATACTAGTCGCAAGTTAGGCAGCCGATGTGGTTAATTCAGCAGTGGGTGAAAAAAGGTGATTGCGAGGAAAGCGGAAAAGACCAAATCGATCGTCATGAAGACGGGGGTTGGGACCAACAGGGAGGAAAGAATATCTTAAAAATCCCGTGAAGAGAGGAAACGGAACCAAAGAGTAAAATTAAACCGAAAAAATAGAAAAGGAGCGTAGCGGACTATAGAATATAAGAGGGCTGGGAAAAACGAAAGAAGCGGGGTGACGCAGGAAATAATCCAGCTCGGCCAAGTCGAAGAAACTATTTCGATGACTAAGTACAAAAGGAAGGGCTAAAATAAATCGGTCAAATCCTTACGGACAAGGCAAAATGGAATAAGGTCGATAGCCGCTGGACACAACGGATCCGCGGGTAAAGAGAGACATACAAAACAACGAACTGTGTTTTCTGGCGGGAAGGGCGGACAACAAAAGAGAAAGTATTGAAGTTATGCCAAGGCGGGCGTAAGTAAAAGGCGGAAAAGAAGATGCAATTAAACTGGACGTATATAAGGCCATGAGGCGGTGGTAGAAAAAACCAAGTGAGGGCTGAAAAAGCGCGGTGATAAAACAGAAAATTAACTACGCGTAGGTAGGGGCGGCGGTAAAGATCATGGTGGCATTACTTCCACTCGGGGGATCTGCCGAAATAAGGAATGCTCGCGCTCTGGGAAAGAAAACATAAAAAAGAGGGTGTTCTTCTTCTGTTCTTCCGGGGAAAGACCCGCGCGCAAGTCGGTGTTGGTGCGGGAATACGTGTAGTAAACCAGAGAAGCGGTGCACAATAAATACGGGGCAACAATAGGCAGTCAAAAGCCACGGAAAAAAGGAGGGGTTATCGTCAAAGTCTGGGCTACCTTGATGGGGGAAGCAGGAATGTGAGAGCCGAGAAGTAAAAATACCTCGGGGATGGGGCGCGATAGGATAATGCGGCCAACCAAATGAGAAAATACTCCGAGACGAGACGGTCAAAATGAGAAACAAATTGCGCAACACCAGGAGTTTAACCCACAACCTGCGCTGCGAAAACGGTGAGGAAATGGTTAAACGTATGTAACAACAGAAAGGCAAAAGGTACAAATAGAACCTTCCACGGTGAAGAAGTGGTCTCCAGAAGTAAGAGAAAAAAAAAGATAGGAGGGTCAGTGACAAGGATCGCAGGGACCGAAGGGTCCAGGGCAAAAGAGGGTGCATTGAATCCCGAGGGACACGGGTTCGCGGGACGGCGTAACCCTTCGATAAAGCTGGAAAGTAAGGACAAGGCGAAAGCATATAAACACGACAGTGCGACTGACGAGCTTGATCAACAAAAGATTCTCCATACCAAAATAAAAAAGACAGTAAAGTAAGTAATTAAAATTCGATAAGGACCAGAACGACATAAATTCACGTAAAGGCGGTGGCAGAAGTAGAAAATACAAATAAAAAAAAAAGAGAAAAAAAAGGAAGAAAGTCGCCTCAAGACTGCATTAAAAAGGAGGTCTTCTCCCAACGCACGAAAAAAAAGTCCGATACATAAATGCACGGTTCACCAAAGATTTCTGGCGCCACGGCAGAGCGGGGCGCGTCAAGCTCCCACGGCAAAACTGCTCGGGCAGCACCAGAACAAACGCGGGAAATAAAGACAATGAAATTCGGAAATAGTAAGATGTATAATACAGGAAAGAGAAAAGGTGAACGATAATAAAAGGAAGCCTGGTCCATAAAAAAAGGGTAAAATAGAAGTCGAAAATAAAACCAATAGCGACATATATAGATCCTAGGGAGTCAGAGGATACGTAAGAGTAAAAAAATAAAGGTGCGGGTGTTCGGGAAAAAAACCGAGAAGAAGAAGAAAGGGGACACATTCGCAAGTGTCGGAGGGAAATGAGTTAATTCGGTGGGAAAATAGTAGCAACAAAGCGTGATGAAACTGAAAAATCTACAATGTAAAATGACCTTAGGTTTAAAATCAAGCGAAATAGAATTGGCCTTCTGTAAAGGTCCGGGAAAGAGACCGCCTTATGGCCAGCAGGACTCAGGGGCATAGGAGTACATGCTTGCACGGATGCCAGGAATTTAATTGCGGCGACAAGTCTTCGACGCTTGCGCCTTCATGTACAAATTAGTGTGGCCCTGAGGACCCAAGGACTCTCCAATGATAAGTGTACTGTACGAAAAAATTACGGTGCGTTCGTCTAAAAAAAAGAGAGCTGGGGAAGAAACCAATGACTTCGGATACGGGCGATTTGAAAGGAAACCCGCCTGCAGTCTGGCGTATTGCCGGATCTGCAATTCAAAGGGACAGTCAGGGCCCTACCTATAAGCAACACGCCTCCGCCTGAACCTGATTGAGCTAATAAAAAAATTCATTTCTGTTTACCCAAGAAATAACCATAAATAAAGAAGGTCACATAGAGAAACGTCATAAGTTTAGCACACAGGAAAACTGTCAACAAAATGAAGATAAAATAACGGGGGGTTTTGGGTAGACACACCTGGTCAGGGACTAGTTCAAAAGTTTAAAAAGGGTAACCTGCACGGACACAAAGTAATATCCTCAGCATAAATATGAGAAGAAAAAAGCGGAATTTAATCTTTCTAAAAAATTTATGCTCGTGGGAAAATCGAAAGGGGTTCATGTAATCGTGACGGTGCCACCTTCGCCTCACTAAATGGAAAGACCGTTCACTATGTGCCAGCATAGAGAATGCCAATATCTAGCCTACAGCGAAAATCGAGGACCAGGAAAAAAGGAAGAAAAAGAAAGGAAAAAAGAGGAGGATAGGTGAATTAGAAAGAAGAAAGTCACGAAACCCATGAAGGCAACCTGCACAAGGAATCAGAGAGCCAAGGGGGGAAGTGGTGACAACATGGTCGGATGGAGGTTCCGTCCACGATGATAATACAATAAAAAAGCTCCTGGTGGTGTGGGAAGGGTGGAGAAATATAAACAGAAACAAACACCTGTGACAAGCCAAGGGTACAAGAGAAAACGGCGGCTTTGAAACGAAAGTGATTAAATATTAATCGGGATTAAACAAAGGAAAGAAAAAAAAAAAAAAGAGGGAAGAGGAAAAGAGAAGAAAAGGAAAAAAGAGAGAAGGAAGGAAGGGTAAGGAAAGGGGAGGAAAAAAGGAAGAAAGGGGAAAAGAGAAGAAGAAAAGAAAAAACAATAGGGGAGGAAGAAAAAGAAAGAAAAAAGGAAAGGGGGTAAAGAATAAATAGGAGGAGAAGAAGAAAGAAACGGTGTACCAATGAATGGGTTTAGACATAGTAAAAATTCATTCTATAGTGTTAATGTACCGAGATAATGGCAATGTACCGCGGGGATAATAATGTGGCACGACCGTTCACTAATGATACTCATAGTCCACATAAAGAGTACTCGGTCAAGGACACTAAAAAATTTTTAATAGCGGGTAGTTGGCCTGTATCGGCGGTGCAGCGATACAGGTGAAAACAGGTACCCATGACAAAAGAAACCTTACTAAATGTCAGCTCACGTGTATGGGGAGACAAAGAAAGAATCTGGCAAACCCGTACGGCATGAAAGCTACAAATGTGGAAAAAAAATAACAGAAATAGCCTTATTTACCCTGCAAAATAATTCGAGGATTTAGAAAAAGGAAAATTAAATATATCATCATCTCAACAACAACTGAAAACAAAAACTGACTAGAGTGAGAATAACAAACATAGATAAGAAAGTAGAAATCACTAACAATCTAAAAGAGGGACAAAAATGGCGCTGGTCCAAAAAGAGGTAACCAGATTTTTATGCAGTACAAGTCAGAACGCAAAAGCCGGTTGAACCATGACATAAGTGCTATTCACCACGGAGGCGCAGCCGTCAGGTCATACGCCCTGTAACGCTGCCGCACTACTGCATAGCACCTGGTGCCACGATACAACCTCGAATCTGCAGGCTCCACGTGAAATAAATATCGAGAAAGCTAGATGACCGAGAAAAAAATCACATTCAAAGGAATCGGGAGATGACAAAATACTACCAAGAACGGAAAGCTCGAACATAAAAAAATGCACAACGCGAACGAAAAAAAAATACGGTCATACAGACATGCGGAACGAAAGTGCAAGTCGCCAAAAATGAAGCAACAGGTGAACATCCACGAATCCAACAAAGTCGCAGGTAAAAAAAAAAAAAATCATCGATAATGTGGGGAGAGAAGAGAATGCGGGGGGAATGTGAACTCCGGACAAGACGTACAGGGGGTTCACGAACCTGATCGCAGAATGCAGGAAGTGGCACAAATTGGACCGAGTGTAAAAAAGAATGCAAGAACACGGTGTGAACTCTGAATGTAATTGAATGGATTAGGAAAAGGAAAAACAGCTGTCGGGTAAAATGGGCTAACGGGCCAAAGAGAGTAAAATTCGCGAGAGTGGCACCGTCAACGGGATATACAAGGAATGACATCAAGAACATATCACAACGGGAAAATAAAAATGAAAAAAAGTAGCCCCGTAAAAAATCAACACGTTACGAAAAACTTGGAAATAAGGTCAGATCCGTATTGGTGTTCGCTAAAACTGAAAGAGAACTACCGGAAAAAATAATAAGGGTGTAAAGGTCATACCCAAGTACAAGAAGTAAACATTTTGAGTGTGTGGAAAAGTACAGTGGAACTCCCATCGGAGCATAAAAGTCATAATAGGAACACTTTAAAATAAAAAAATATGTTCAAGGTCAAAAAACAAGAAAAATGGACGGGGTTAAAGGCATCATGGCATGTTCAAAATGCCGGGGAGATCGTGCTTGCCTTTAGGTAAATTGGCCTTGCGAATGCACTGACGCGAGATCGCCATAACTGCATGGGCGGGAGAAAAGTTCCAAAATGCAGACCTGGGCTCGTGAATCGGTCGCTAACGAACCGGTTAATATGGCGTCAATAAAAAGTTGCGAGATATACCAAAGGTGTTAGGATCAAACTCAAAAAGGGCAAACACACGTACACTGATCCAATGAAGTGCAAGGGAAGGAGACGGGGAAAAGTTAACTTCGTCGCCGCAAGTAATAAGAAAATCCGATGGGGTAACCATCGCTCGTGCCTCAGCTAGGGTGCTGCTAAGAAATAAACAGAAATGCATGCTCAAAACCGGTACATTAAAGCGGCAGTCCACCTACCACATAAAGCCATGCGAAGTAATACAAACAGTCGTGCGAAAAAAAGAAGAAATCGCTATACCATGGCACTAATAAAAGCAAAGGTCAGCGAAGTCAAGAACTGCCCTTTAAGACGAGAAAGAGCTCCGCGCAGTCTAAATCGGGCGCAAAAAAAATGGAACGGTGGTGCCGGAAAAAAATGCTTGGAACAGGACAAGTGTCCAGATCGCAGACACCACCGAAAATTCTGGGGGGGAAATAGATTCGCGTGGGGAAATCGCGGCGGGCTGATGCGCCGAGAAGGAATCGGGTAAAAGAAACTGCCATCTGGCCGGACGAAAAAAGTAGGCGGGTATAGAGAAATTTCAGGCGAACGCTGTGAGCGAACCGACGGGCGGGGCACCGGCGATGCCAGTAGGGTATTAAAATGCGCTGGAGCTATCGGGATACATGAAAAGAAAAGAATTAAACAACAAGCAGATGAAAAAGGGGGTAGGAACAAGAACAATTGACCGCAAAATAGCGCGCGAAAGCGTCCGTGGAAAAGGCATTCGATATGAAACTAAGATCGGAAGAGCCGGCTAACGGTGGGGGACAATGCCTGGTGCCGCGCGACTTCTGAGACCACGTGGAAGGCATTTCGTTAATACGCAACGGAGCGCAGGGTGACACGGTTTTGCAATTCTCATTGCCGCGCTCGGTAGCTTATGGTGGGCATTCCCCGCAGAAGACGGCCGATGTCCACCCATCGGCGCCAGACTTTGACAACCTCTGTTCGATCCTTTCGGCTCTTGGCACGGCTGACTCCGCCGCTTGAAAAGCGCGCGCGGTCTTTCCCCGGAATAAGGCAGTCGGCGCGCGATTCACGGCTCGATGGTAAGAAGCCAGCCGCGACGCGTGTGCATGTGCTCGCTCGTCTCCCAGTATGGCCCCCGGCGAATGCGAAACGGCCGCAACCCTATCTGTTGCGCCTCTCGCGAACATCGTTTTGAGTTCCTCACCGGGCGTTTTCCAGCGGCTCGCTACCGCCTTGTCCGTACCGAAGATCTTTCGCTTGACCGTGTCATCGTCGAGCCGGCGGCTATTCTGGTCCGGCACTCTTTCGCAGCATCTCTCGTCGCTCGCTGTAACGGGCAACGGACACGCACCGTGAACGCTATCGATCGATTCTGGCTGGAACTGTCCCACGCGAAAAATCGGCTGTCTTGCGCAGCCCGTATGTCTGGTGGGCTTTCCGGTTTCAGCGTTGCGCCATACCGTTCGGACAACTTGCCGATGCCGGCTCCTACGCTCCTCGCCGCGAAGCGCTCAACATCGCTTGATTATGCGCGCGCCTCGAACATCCGACCCTTCGGCCAAGGCGCTTTGTTTGGCCGCCGGACTAATGACTGTCTCGATTATCGACTTCCCTCTGGCCCAATCAGCTGCCGAAGACCTGAGCCGTGGGGCCCTGACAGCTCTCAGACTGGAAAAGGCACCCAAACCGCCGCCCTGCTTCGCTGCCTTCGCGATCCCTCGGGCGTGTGTTGGCGTGGGAGTCGCGGCCGACTATTCCATTTTCGAAACCATCTGACCGGTCTGAGCGCGTTCCTCAGATATTGAGCACGATCACATGCAGCTCTGGCAAACCGCCTTGTCGCACCGGATCTGCTGCTCTTGCTGGTGGACGTCTGCCCTGGCCAACCGCGCACTGGACCCATCTGCCCCGTCTTTTGCAGCGTGATCCGAAGCGGCTGCTCGACCGCATGACTTTGCTCTTTCACGGAACCAGCGCGGCGCCGAAATGGTGTCGGCGAGGCGCGTCTCCTGCGGACGATCGGGCCGTGCCGTTCTGATCTTCTCGAACGCGGCTCTACGAAGGTCCCGCCGGCAGCGCGTGACCGCGGCCATCAAGCTTCTCGCAGCGGCGGATCCCCGGAGCGGCTGCTGCGCGGACCTCGCCACGGCGCCATGGCAAGTGTGGAATGGAACCTTCAGGATTTGGCGGACGAACTCTCGCGCCGAACATTCGCATCGGCGGTGAGCACCGCTTTCGTATCTCGGCATTCTCGCCTAACGACCATCCCAGGGTCGTTTCCCATGATGATCGACCATCTCGCCTTGCGTCAGGAAACCACCGCCGTGCCGCATCTCATGGGGAATGCTGCCGGTGAACATGAAACCTTGCGCGACCAGTATTTGCTCATCAAGGCCTCGAAGCGCTCGGCCGCATGCGTGCCTTTGTTTAAGCATCGAGCTTCTTCGCACCTTGGGTCGGAGAACCGTTAATGACTCACCTATGCGGACCCTGCAGGCTTACGGCGCGCAGCCTAAGATGCGCGTGGCGCTTATCGAGAATCGCCTCGTTTCAAGCATGCCGGCCGCTGCGTTTGTAGCTCCGGCGCAATCGAGCGCGGCTACGTCATCCCGCGCCCGCGACGTTCGAGTTTCCACTTGAGTCACCGCTTCGGCCAGATCGAGGGCGTGCCGGCTATGCCTTGTCCCGTGTAAAGAC
>Ga0179593_1367543_pt1 | contig 16032 bp, 16 predicted proteins | sample CZODoug2_1_08_16_FD_185931 | JGI IMG/M metagenome (GOLD analysis project Ga0179593, IMG submission 185931) | Vadose zone soil fungal communities from Angelo Coast Range Reserve, California, USA - CZODoug2_1_08_16fungal (PacBio error correction) | ecosystem: Environmental > Terrestrial > Soil >...
AAACTTCAAAAAGCTCTACTCAGAGGAGGATCGAGGTCAGAAAGCTAGCTAGTGTTGGTGCAATAAAAGTACTCGGAAGATAGGCCTCGAGAAGATCAAAATGTAATTCCGCTCAGAAAAAGCCAGAGGGGCAGAGCCGAAAACACAGCCGCGAATCCCACAAGCATGAGGAATAGTAATGTTCGACTAGAGCCATGGGAAGAAGAAACCCGAGGAGCGTCTGAGGTGGGGGAGAGGGAAAAACCGGATATACCTTAGAAAGAAAGAGAGAGGAGATACGAAAACATAACGAAAAAGCAGGTTCGCTACCATAGACCATCTTCAAAAAGAGGAGGGAATTATGCACCGCTGCCAGGAGCAGTACCCACAACCCCAAAAGAAAAAATCTACATCGGAACCGGGACCGGCCGGCGAGTGTTTCATCAACCGATCTACTGGGGGAACCGCAATCTAGACAGACGGGAAAAAACAGGTTGGTAGAGGTGGGAGGAAGTAAAGCTCGACAGTGAACTGATCAAAAATCATCACCGGAAAACTACTGGTGAGTTCCATACGGGCTCTCAATTCAGAAAACCAGGTGCTGCAGACGCTTCTAGACGCCAAAGAAGGATCCTACGAAGGAGAAGGTGGAAAACGACGGAAAGAGAGAAAGGGCCTCTTCAAGAATCCGGCCCGGCGCTGAAGTAGGCGCATACTAAAAAACTAAGATTGAAAATAGCCAAGCACTTCAGAAAACAAAGCATCAAGACACAGAGCATCCTGGCGCAGGCCTCGGAAAGAAAAAAATATGAGCATAGCAGGAATATAAGGGGATCGCAAAGACCTGCCTAATTCATTCCGACAACCTACGCGGGGGGGGACTGTCGCGACAATATCCTAGCCAGTGAAACGCCTTCTCAAAGAAAAACAGGTCACAGCGATCCGGAGTCCATTAATGCAGCAGACGGAAAAAAAAAACAGGTCGCTGAGGGGAATTGCTCTCCTATTCTCTTCGGAAAAGAAAAGCAGGGCATAGGGCCATGTAAGCCAGGCGACCACGAAGGGCCGAACGCAGCCCACCGGGTAACGCAAGGCCAAGATCCAAGTGCAAGCGCCCGAAACATTCTCAGTGCGGAAGGACACAACGAACCAGGGAAATGGGGAACAACCCAGTCCACCTTTTCGTCTAGGGGGGGGAGAAGCAGCCGTGGACCGAATCCACGAAGCCCTCATTTAATGCGCTGGATCGAACAAAGAGCCTTATCCCCTAGGCTCTCCGCACAAATTAGCCACGTCAAGTGGCAAGCAGGTCGGGCGCGACAGTAAATACAAAGTCCTCGTTGCATAAAAGGACCGTATTTGGGGGGTGAAAAAAGAACGCCAGAAGAAAGAAAAAATATGCAAAGAAGTCAATACCAGGAGATGTCAAGATCTAAATCATGATCTGGAAGGTCGGTGGAATACGATGAGAGGGGATGGTGATGGGGGGACGGTATTTGGGGGAGAGAGAGAATTGGCTCATGTGGATGACTGAGGTTATGAGATAGTCCGGAGAGATGACGTGGTGCTGTGTTAGTGTGGGGGGGGGCTGCCGAAAACATTAGACGTCAAGACTCGCTCTCAAGAGGCTACGATGTAAAACAAAAAAGGGGACTTGAGGTGATAAGCCGGGATGAATAGGTCCAACAGCAAGAACTGGGGAGCAAGGACAGGAAGACGAAACGAAGGAAGCTAGGAACAGGACTTTATTGCCATAAACAGGATGCAGAAAGGGTATAGGATTCTGATAGAGATTGTTTAAGTCGAGAGAAGCGTAAGGGTGGATTCGTGTCGGTGAAGGAAAGGGCGGAGTTCAGGGGAACAAGTACGTTGGCAAGCGTCGGTAATGTTATCTAGCGAGCCAATGGGCAAGAGAATGGCTCGAAGCCGCGTCCCGATCACGACTGTCTAACGTGAGTCGGATTGAGGGAAACCAAAAGGGCGTCGTCGGCCGACACATCTTCAGCCCTGCCCGTAATGAAAAAGGCTGTCTAGTGGAGGGGGGGAGGGGATCGAAGCCTGACACGCACCTCTGCCAGCACAGGAACACACCAAAATCCCTGCCGGCTGCAAGAAGAAGGCCCATTTAGCTCAACCTCGTGCACTAGGGGATGAGTGGGGAGAAGGAAACCGCTCAACTCTACTCACTAACCGTGTAGGAGAAGGGAGAGGTCAGGGGGAGAAAACCAGAACTGTGGACTGGGATAAATTGGCAGGCCTTCCGTGTCCGGCGCATCCTTCTGGGTGGTGCGGACCGAGGGAATCGCCAACGACAAGCAGACTGGAAAGGGGAATGGTCAGGACAAGCTGGAACTCCTTTTGGAAGATGGGGAAAGGGGGTACCGAACGAGGGGAACTGGGAAAGAGCGAGGTTCCTCGGAGAAAATAGGGTATAATGAGGGGAAAAGCCAAGGCATCGGGAGACAGATGAATCGACATTTTCTACACAACATTCCCGCCGCTTTAAGGTAGACAAACAGGACTGGCACTGAGCACGTTCGGGCTAGAGTATAGAAGGAAACATAGCCAAACAAATTGCCCCCGAATACGGTCACTCGACAGAGAAGCTCACGATGCTTGTCATCAGCATACTTTGCCGGGTGTTCGGCAGAATCAAGATCCGTCGTTCGGCAAAAATCATAAAGAAAAGGGGGGGGCGCGGACAGTGGGACTCAGGCGGTCACCTGGAAGTTGGCCGGAAAGGAGAATGTTTCGTCCGAGTCCCCGCTTGATAGGCGAGAAGGCCGTTCGTATGCATCAAAGCAGGCCGAACGAGTGAAAGAAAGCAACCAAAACCCCCACGATTAATGAACTCGAAAAAGGGGATCTCAAGGAGCAGCACCCACTCCTCACCGCTCAATCAGGAAGGGGGGAACGCAGACAGAAGGAGAAAAGGGAAACTTGGCATTTGGGTGAATATAGGTGACTGAGGAGTGGGATTGGGTGGGTGGAGACATTGAGGGGTGAGACAGCCTACAAGGGGTGGCTGGAGTTGGACTGACAAGAGGGGGGATAGGCGCTGGGCTGCCGGAACGCAGTGGTGAGACGTCGGAGGAAAGTGAGCAGATGATCCGACATCTACACGGAAAGGGAGGGGTGAAAGGGGGGACGATCCTCGATGGAAAAGGGACTTGGGGAGAAAAGTGTGGGGTTTCCGTTCATCGGGGCCCGCTTTGGGGGGCAGGGACAAGGGTCCGGGCGATAATAGGATGGGGGGAGACTCAGGCTAGATAACTGTGCCAAAACACGGACCGGGGAGGGTCAGACGAACCTTCTTTGCGCACGGTCCGTGGTGACACCCTAACATTAGTGATAAAAATAAGAGCAATGGCAAAAGGGACCTGAAAAACCACGACATATGAGGGGGAGACCGCCTGAAATCGGTGGTCTACTTGGCACGGTGATTCGCGGAAGTAGTGGACGAAAACCCCTTGCAGGTGGCCGAGGACCAAAAAGCGGTGGAGGTCATTCAGGAAGGAGGGACTGTTCTGTCATCCATAGATCTTTCTATCGGGAGAGCCAGTCGAATCAGGGTAGAATGGATGTGCAACAGGTGACTCAAAAAGGAGATGGCCGCTTTAATGCAAAGAAGTGCGGGAAAAAGGGAGGCGGGGTTGAGGCCTGGGCGTATCTACTGCACTCTGGGGCGATGTTTCTTCTCCTTCAGGTGGGCTTTGGGCCGATTAGCGGATAACCCGCTCAGGGAAGGACGCAGAGACGAGTGTTGGCAAGTCGGAAGTTAGGGGGGGAGGAAACTGGAAACCGGGCATTGAAAAGAGGCCACCAGAAGCATCGACCATCCGGGCAGGGAGGGGAGCGTTCAGTAAGATTCGTCCGACAACGGGACGAAATGTCCAACGAGGGCGACGGAAAGAAAGCGCCTTGATGGCGCTGAAACCCGAAAGGTATTGAATTCGATCCACCCGGGAAACGATGTCCCGTTGTATGAAAAGGGCCTGTCATGTGAAGCAGCCGTTCGAAGAGGCGAGAAGCAGAGGAAGGCAAAAGGGTCGTTGGAAAAAAGTCGAAAATCTGGGGTTTGAGCCGAGGAGGCAGCCGGGTTGACAAAAAACCTGAGGCGGAAGAGGAGAAAGGAAAGCCTGGGTGAGATTGACCGAACTATTCGGAAGGAACGGAGGTCCACGAGAGGAAGAGCTGGGGGCATAGTGCGCCCTCGGGAACACAAGAGGGAACGGCAAGAATGTAAAAAATATCGTTAAAGGGTGGTTGCCTGGCACGATGCGATCGGAGCGGCTCCTGAACGAAAAAGAGAGGGCGGAAAGGTCAAAGAAATCTCTCTACAAAGAACGGAAATCGTGAAGACAAGAGCGGAGACCTGGATAGAGCCATGGGGAAGGATCGAGGTCAATGATAGGCCAAGCGTCTCCGGACCGACTATCCTCTAAACTACCAGCGAACTAGTTGACCGCTGATGTCACAGCCGGACGGGAAAACACTGGAGTGCAGAAAATAAGAGTAACAGAGGAAAAAGGGGAGGCGGGGTCTTGCTCATCGTAAGACATCTCGACGACACACAGGTAGAGCCAAGCAGTCGAGGTACTAGGAGACCACCTTCGAGATAAGGGCAGGGGGAACGACACAAGAACCATGCGCGAAGACCAGCTGCGGACCTGCGAGAAAGGGGCAAGTCAGAAAAGCGAACGGAGATCTCAAGTCATTATCACCAGCATTCTCGAAAAGAAAAATCGTCCGGCAGAGAGAATTGATAAAAGCCTCTTTCGCGGCCAATCAGAGGCGGCTCGCCGATGCGGGACCCCTTGCATTCTAAAAGCACGATGTTCGGATCGCTACCCTTTAAAATCCGGGGGAAAAGAACGTAGGTACCAGATCAGCGCCTTGTGGCCTGCAGACGAGAAGGGGCCGAAGAGTCAAAAAAAGAAGAAGGCCACGAAAAACGAAAGGCTAGACGCAACAGGGGGAAGAGATAAACTTTCCCTCACAGTTGGATCGCTTAGTTCGCCGTCTCATACAATAAAACAAGACAGGAGAGCCATGTGGCCCACCTAACCGCCATCTGCAGGAGAGGGGGAGCAAGGTAATAAAGTACACGAACGATGAAAAAACACTTCGATAAGCATCAACAAAATTCCAAAATCTCGCTTAAAAGGAAGACATGAGACAAAAGGATTCCTCATATGAAAACGAGCGCGACAGTTGATAGGGGACAATCAATAAGGGCATGCGCAACCTAGGAAGCCGAATACAATGAAGATAAAAAGGAAGATCCATGCTGGGACTGCAAGTATCGAAATGGGGGAAAACAGGGGGAACGAGGGAAATCAAGACGGGCGGAGCACATCTAGTTCATTCCTGGTCTCCAGCTCAATTCGACCCGGGGGGTCCGCAAAAGGGTATTCCTGAGGGCATGCTCGCCTTAGGCTGAAGGTGGCATATCACACCGGATGGTACTCCCAATCAGGTAAGAAAGCACGCTCAAGGGTCAGAGAAAGGCCATGAGAACTCTCCCTGCAAAAAGCTCACGTCACGAAAAAAAAGAGGGAACGCCCGGCGCAATGACAGACAAGCGTAAACGGGTACGGAGAAAAAACGAGGGATAAAGTTCGCCTCCCGACAAGGGAGTCAAGAACGCAAAGACGCAAAAAGGCAGATTCGTATCGGCAACAGGCTCGCCAGCGACACATAACCACAGGGAAAAGAACGCGAGCGCTACAGGGGAGCAATGCAGGGGGAAGCACAATGTTCTACAGTCCGAAAAAAGGAAAACGGATATCAAAAGAACCAGAAAAGGGACAGAAAAAACCATTCTCGAGGAAATAAATTCCTGCCTGAGACGAGGGCCTGTAAAGGGAGGTGCGACATGGGCGGATGTGGGGGGGATGCGTTTTGGTGAGTCAGAGGGGTGGCGAGGAATGATGAACGGGACGCGGGTTCGTTTAAAAGGACTGGAGAAAACGGTTCTTAAGGCCGGTAATTGAGAAGAAGGAACGGGGATGGGAGACGCACAGATCAAAGCCTGAGGACTAACAATCGCATGTGGGGGTGGTCTGCATTAGGGGTGAACAACGGTCAACCTAGGGAAAGGCACCTTAAGGAGAAAAAAAAATGTGGCGGACGGTACGACACATAGCAAAGAGAAATATACACTAATGTTAAAGGAATGTCAAACCTAGACCCGCTGGGCCTCGAAAAAACGGCAAGGAGATTCTTCTTAGATGCCCAATAGCGAATGGGGGCCAGGGCAAAAGTGACGGCATGCTCGGCAGGAGGATTTAACCTGAGTTGGGCCGAGGCGTGGAAAGGGGTCATCGCCCCAGGCATCAGCTGCGCTATCCAGGAGGGCACCGCAGGGAAGAGAAGTTGGTAAGCTGTAAATAGGGGGAGGTCAAAAAAGCCGAGCAGTAGGGAAAATCTCGGCAGGGACCGAAAGGAAACCATCGAAAAAGGGGGAGGGGGCGGAAGGGTTCTCTCACCCCTCGCTCAAAACCACATGCTGACCAGTTCCAACCACAACTGGAAAACCACACCCACTACTAAATGGGAAAAGCCAGGACATAGGATGGTCGCCAAGAAAACCCTGCTCCATCTCTCCGACAAAGAAAAAAAACAGGTCGAAGGAGAAAAATAGGGAAGGATGGCGAGAGAGTTCCTCCTTCCTATACGCAGAAGAGGGTGTGCGGGGGGACGAGGTGTTGGCAGTCAAAAAGCAGCACTGGACCGGTGGAGAAAGACTCACGGCCTGTACCGAGGAATGAAAAACGTGAAACTGTGACCAGGGGAACGTTGATAGTGATCCAATTTCGAGGCCGGCTGAAAGAGAAGTAAGAGAAACGCTGAGACCCAGTACGCAAGGGACCCGATGAAAGATACGTTGCCCCCTTCGAAGGCGAAAAAAAAAGAATCCTTCCGGAGGAAAAAAGATACAGAAGACCCGCGACCAACAGGCCTATGTCGTTATAAAGCAAGAAAGCTACTATTGCCAGGCAAAGCAAGGACGATCCTAGCTTGGTAACTAACAACAATAGCAAATGCGTAGGGCCGGAGGTCGAGGATGACTCTGCCCTTCCTCGGACAGTTGCGCGTCGTTGTGACAAAGGAGGGGGGAAAAAGGACTCAAACAGCAAAGGTTCGGGCCTCAGGGGGCAGAATGACAAAGAATCGGCATTTCTACCAATAAGCTAAGAAAAAAAGAATCGAAAATAGAAATGAACCGCAGGAGGAAACAAGCCAAGGCATTTCCCAGAATCCCAAGGGAGAGAGCCACCAAAATCGGAAACCACCGTCATACAGGGGAGCCAGGACTCCAGGAAGACAGGAACAGGCGAATTTATAGGGCGGAAGTCGCTAATCTCGTAAGCTTCTTTCGGTGTTGCCGCAGGGAGGGGTGATGGACTACAACTTGTGCTTGGTGGGGGACAGCAAGTAGGTCGACGAAAGAAAAAGTGTATAGCATTACGTGGTTTTGTTTGGCGATCCATGAGTTTACGGCGTTACCAAAGGATGATAAAGGCGAACGGATGGTCGGGTGAGTGGGAGTCAGATCGCGCGGCGGGGAGAGGGGGGGGAACTGGGATTGTTTCACTGAAAACAGTTCGCCCGGGGAGGGGGCACTGGAGAAAAACAAACGACAGGGAACGGCGGTGAGAAGTGAAAAACATGGCGAGCGCGCTGGCCAAGCGCCAGAAATGAGGGGGCAGTTTCTAATAGTTTTGGAGGGAATGGCGAGGGGAAAGGACCAGAGAATAGAACGAAGCAATGCACAGGAAGCACAGGGGGGGGAACGGACCCGATCGCAGTCGATATGAGTGACCAGGGGACAGCAGAGAACGGAAGGAGCGTTCGACCCGTTCGAGTCTCTGGGACCCTTACACACATACGGGGTCGAGGAAGAGTTAGGAGCAGGAAAATGGCAAGCACATAGTGAAGGGGGTCGGGAAGGAAGAAGGAGGGAAGGAGGGGAGCCAGGCCGGGGATGCGTGAATCGGAAGGAGTGTCCTTTAGGGTTGTTCTAATTGGAGGGAAGACAGGCGGAGCATGAGGGGGGAGGCTGAAAAGGGAGGCCGCAAACAAGAGGGCGTGCGGTCGCCGCTGACAAAAATGGTCTCAGGAAACAATAATGCGCTAAAACAAGACGAACGTCCTCTATGGTCTCCTATGATCTCGAGGGTTGAGTGGACACTGGAGCATCAGAAGCCGCTATGTGAGGGGAGGCATACTAGCGTGATCACGGAGGTGAGGCGTGCCACCAGGAAAAAGTAGTAAAGGAAGACAGGGACTGTCGGATTCACAGGGGACCAGTTCGAGTCTGTCGACGATTACCGATACCGGAGGAAGGTGGAAGAAGCTTCGAAAGCGAATTTGAAAGTGAGGGCGAAAGACAGGGTGTAGAGGTGGGCGAGATACGGCCATTCGAAAAAAGGAAAATTGTTTGACAGAGGTGGGAATGATCACATGGGGCCTCTATCTAACGGATTTCGGAACGCTAAAAGTAGCCAACTAGGCGGGGAGTGATCATCAATATGCTACTTGAGGGTTGGGGATAATGGACGTGGGTGTTGCCACGCGAGAGGAGCGCCTCTACCATCTATCTGTTAGCAGGACTTAGGATGACAAGATGGGGCACGAGTAACGCTAGGGAGCGGGGGCATAAGGAGTCGGCTGTGGCGTGAAAAACGGTCACAGCCGAAAGGGAACAGATAGGTAAGAAAATTTTCATTCTTAAGTTTTGGGAAAAAGAAGGATAGATGGCAACACTTGACCTCGATCACTGGATGCCTGAACGGGGGACACTCAGACGACCGAAGCGGTGGGGACTTAAGGTCAACAAACGACAACAATATATGAGTGGGAGGAAAATAGGAGCTTGAGTGGAGCTCGGTGGGGGAGGGAGCCAGCAAGGGATATAGGTCAAGCGATACACAAAAGGTAAGGCAGTCGGAACAGTGAGAACCGCCACCGTCACACCTGACAGAGAAAGGGCGTATTCTGACAAGACTGACGACCCGACCGTAGACACAAGTAAAACGAACTGACACAGAAGACAAGGAGGTGCAGATCTGCGTGGTCGAAGTTATGGGAGTTGGCATTCGCAGCCATTGATCCTGGCAAAAAATAAGTGAGACCGTGGGATGGAGGAAGGGTGTTGAAGCTCGCCCCCTATAGGTACTTTGAGAGAGTCGAGACCCCAGATCGTACAAAGGGCCAGAGGTCAAGGCAAATCAAGCCGCATCACTTGACCCTAGCGCTTACAGAATCACCAAGGGCCGTATAGTGAAACTTACCATCGTCCGGCCTCAGCAATTCAAATACCAAGTCCAGCCGCTGCAACAGAAAGACCAAGCGCTACCCGAGCTGGAAGAGGGGCCCCACAGGTACCAGAAAGGTACGAAACAGGGTCCGAGCGTCGAGTGATACCAGGGAGAAACAAAAAGAAAAAGATAAACAGAGAAAGGAACCTTGTGGCACGGCAATAAGGAGAGGGACAGGAGCGAAAAAAAGGCAGAGGAAGAGAGGAGCGAAAAAAATAGCTCAGGACATACAGTCGGGGTGGTCGCAACGGCTCAAAAAAGGAAAAGGACACAAACTTCTCAAGCCGCCAAGCTCTGTACAGTCTGTTAAGAAGAAACGTTCCTGCCTGCCGCAAGTATAGGCGACCACATTCGAAAAAACGGCTCACCAATACACTGCAGCATGCAAAGGAAGAGCTAGAACAATCGAAAACTGTCGCAGTGAATTATTGAGGGACAGTGCGCAAGGCGAAAGGCAGAGGAGGTTCTTTCGCGAAAAACTTGAGCGACGTGAAGACGGACTACAAACGGCGCAGGTTGTAAAATCACAGGGAGTTAGTAATAAGGTGTCGAAGCCCCTGGCGGTGACGGAACATCGCTCCGAGGGGGACAAGAAAGAATACAAGACCATTCAACATCGATCGTCACACCAAAGGCAGGTCCCCTTAGTGAGGCGTCGCCTAGATCACATGGGGCCAAGCAGCGTTAATTCGCGTGCACATGGGGGCTGCAGGAACTATGGGACAGAATGCGAAACAAGGCACGTGACAGAGGTGAACAACATCCGTGGGGAGAAAAGGAGACGATACGTGTACCTAGTGGTAAAAGATGCGCGAGGGACAAAAGACAGATCTAACACACCCGTCGCCAAAGCTCACAGGTGAACTCAGGAAATGAGTCAGACCGCGCCAACCCAAGAAAATTCGATCCGGAAATAACAGTACGAAAACAGTAGGAAGCACGAGGAGTGACTCCTCTTACCGACGAGCCACAACACAACCCCAAAACCTGGAAATTCGGATCGAAAATACCGCCGGTCAAGCTCAAAATCCGGTGCAAAGCAAAAAAAGGCAAGACAATTCCTGGGACAAAACCCGAAATTGTGTATTCCTTCAAGCGCCTCTCATCACAAGAAAACGCAGGGAAAGAAAGAAGGAGAGTCACAGAAGAGCTATGTTGCACGCAGCTGACCTGGCAGAGAGGGTTTACAGGTGGGTAATACTCGAAGTTGACAGGAGGACAGAAAAGTGGGGGAGGGTGGGCGGGAATTAAATATTTGATGTTCGTGTCGGGGTAATGTGGGGGCAGAGTTCGGATGCGATTCCGTGCAAGATCAAGGGTGCCGGGACGTGAGCTCACTGGCGGAAAAGCGCAAAGAGCCTGAGGAAAGAAAAAGAATTCAAATAAGCGAATATGGAGGGAACGCCATGTGAAGTCCTTCCTCGAAACCTGGGTCTGAGGTGCCAGGGTCAGACTTAGCAAGCCGCTGGACGAAAGGAGGACAGAGGAATATGGCAAGAAGAACCTTCTGGAAGTGTGTCGAGTATATACTTCTGGGACCGGGCGTAGGACAGTGGGCGCGTCGGGCCGCTCATCGGGGGGGTCAACGAAGGGACACGGAAGAGGGCCCATTGAAATGAAAAAAAAAGCAAGCATAAGAGTGGAGGGAGAAAACGAGTGTTCTGACTAAAAGGAGGACGTATCGAAACATTGACAGGACAAGATGTAGGGAGCATAGCTGGTTCAAACCCAAAAAAGGTAACATCCTATAGATGCAGGCCGGGCCCTTTACTCCAAGTCTGTCTTTGAGCAGTAGACATATTCAGAGGGATACAGTCCGGAACTTCAACGGGCCGCCTCTCGAAGGTGGGAATGAAATAATCTCGAAGATCTCGTAATCGTATCAGATAGGAGAATGAGACATTGGACGGTTTGGGGGAATAAGCTGGGGAATGCACCCCTCGCCTGAAAGACATCAAGGCTGCCTGGCGGAAGAAGCAAGGAAAATTGTAAGAGCAGGACAATCTTTCTGGTTCGCGCCTAAAAAAAGCGCAAGAAGTCGAGCTCAAAGACAATATGTGGAGAGGATGGGAACGGGAGCCAGCTCGTACTGGCGGCAAGAACGATGACTGGGACTCTCACTGGTTCACGTGTAGTTCGTCTGCAGGGGCGAGAGGGACAACCATGTCAATTGGTGAGAGAGGAGACGTCTAACATACCCAACGAACAATGGAACAAAAAAATCGCTGACGGAGATGACAGCCAAATCAAGGACCTGTGCAAGTAATATTAGGAAGAAGGCAACGAGACAGGATGCCGAAATCTAGTGGACGAAAAAAATAGGCGCAGAGACAGGTTGAAGAGATCCACTCGAGAAGAGAAAACAGGAAAGCAGACCCAGTAAGCTCGGGTATGAGAAAAAACTGGACAACGAGGATCCAACTCCGTATCAGTGAAGAAAGCAATAGCAGAATAATATAATATCAGAAAAGGGAGATATGAGATTGGTGACCCCGACGTCTAGCAAAGGAAAAGTGTCACGGACAAGTTGAAATAAAGGAAAAAGAGATGACGGGAAATTTCTCCTTCCCGGAAGAGACAATGGGCTCTCTTAGGAGAGGGGGGCATATGCAAATGAGAAAACTCATAGCTTTAGCGGTACAAACTCAAGAGGAAACGCTTGAGAGCACTGGGAGAATAGAAAGGGGGTCAGGACAGTAACAACATCCCTCCAAGAAATCGCAATAAAGCCAAAACCCAAGCACTCCACGGAGAAGGGTGAAGATGAGCGGCGAATAACCAAAATAGGATACTGACAGACCTCAGAATTCCAGTGAAGGAACGTTTCTAGGAAAGGGAAGATGTGTGGAGCTGCTTGAAGTGCTTTTGGGTGGGAGCAAAAAAGTTGGGCATGCATGGACGTTGCTGATGAGGGAAAGTGATGCCACAAGGGTGGGGGGCTAAGGAGGCAAATTCTGCAACGGGTGGATTGGTTAGAGAAAGGTGAAGGGATGGGAAGGAAAGAAAGAGATCCCTTCTTGGTATTTTTTCTATCTGAGGAAGAGCTAGAGGTAAACTCTGTGACTAGCATACTAGCACGTTCCTGGGGTGGTCTAGGGGAGATTGGTACGCACTTTAAGTGTGAGACTACTTTAAGGGTGGGCTAGAGTGACACTAAAGGAAAACGAAGTACTGGAAAGTAATTGGGAAAAAGGAAGGTGGCGAGGGCAGATTGACTCTACTGTTCAAAAAATTCCCGATAATGTGGGCATAACATGGGGAAGAAAGGTTGAAGTAAAGGTGCCGGTCAGGTGGAGAGAAACCCATACACTGGAATTGAGTTAGCGTGCAGGAAGGGCGCGGGGGCTTAAGGCTATTCTAAAGGTGCGGGGCTAGGGTAGGAAAAGGGACGCCAAAAAGTGTGTCGAGAGACTCGTGGGAGCGGCAAGACATTAGAGAGCACTAGACAGGAAGAAATAGGACCTCTTGGCTTCCTAGAGGGAGAAGGCAGAATTCTCGCGAAGGAGGGAAAGGTCCGTGTCCAGGAGGATGGTGTTTGGCAATGAGCAAGAAGAGTTGCAAGGATTCGACGAACAGTGGGCAAGAAAAAGCCGAGTAGCTCTCCTTGCAGGCTCACTACGTTGAGAAATAGGGCAGCTGGAAAACTAAGGCACTGAAAGATAATGCGAAAACACAATGAGAGGAGTCTGGATGAAGTGAAAGAGAAGTAACGGAGGGGATGGGAAGGAACCGTGAGAGCCATAGTGACAGGAAAGGCAGAACAGTCTCGGGAAGTGGCAAGTGTGAATAGAAGGAGTCACATATCTCTACAACGGGCACACATCAAAGTACTAAACAAGCAGGAAATCAGCAAGTTCCGTGATCAAGAGACTGATAGGGTGTGGAAGGGAGTCAGAAGGCCCTTGATTTCCGGGGCGCCAACGCAAAGAGAAGGGAACATTAAGAAAGAGGCCGAAAAGGGGAGAAGATGTCCTTTTCCGACCTGTCGGGGGTGCAAAAAGGGTCGCAGTCGGAGTCCGGACGCACAAGAAGAAAATGATACAGGAATAGAGAAGGGCAAAATCGTTTGCTTGGAAGGTCGAAGGAGTAGGAAACAATGGTTGATACCGCAGCTAAAGCACAGGACAAATAAGAAGGGTAGAAAAAGCCATGGATGCAGATGAAGTACACTATCGTCATCATGGATAGAGTTCCGTGAGAGGCTGTGACATCCATTGGGGGGGGGGAACAAAACAGCGGGAGCAGGGAGGAAATTGGTCTAATAGTACGAGGAAAGTAAGTTAGGACGAGCTCACAATGGTGAAGCCTGAGGTGCAATATGCGTTGACAAGACAGCAAATAACATCAAAGTAACTGGAGACGATCCAAGTCAAATCAGGCTCTCAAACAACAACACTACTATGCGAGTATGAATGAACTGGCTCTAAGAAGGTGGCTAGGTAAAGAACGAAAAAAAATAGCTGGACGGGAAACCTCGTCCTCTACGAACCTTGACGATCTTGAGGCAAAAAAGCTACGGTGGGAAGACCGCTAGGCATCCACGGCGAACAGCCTCGACGGTGGCACGTAAGGCCGAGGACACGTGGGTGAGACGGGAAACAGCAGCAGGACTGAGGCAAGAGTAACGCCTCTATGTGTTGTCGCGGAACAAAATTGACATTCGTCGCTGGAAAAACCCACAGAGCCAGCTCAGTGAAACACGGGTCGCTGGCAGGAACGCGCCAGGTACGACGACAGTGTGCGCCTCATGAATAAAGACAGATAAAAGAAGGAAAACGACAGGCCCCAGGACGGCATACTGATAACAGCCAGTGTCTCGTGCCGTTGGCGGGCTCGAACAAATAAGGCGACAAACTGCATAAATCCTAGAGTGACCCGAAAGTGGTGGAGGAGTTGAGGCTAGGGAAGCGTAAAGGCGGACCTAAAAGAACAGGATGCAGGCAGCCCGATGAGGTAAAGATGGCGAAGAAATTTATTCTAATTAGAAAAACCCGAGAAGATATGGAACAGAAGAGCTACGAGTAATGAAAAGGATGGCAGAAACCAACCTCACGATCAAACGGCGTCGGAAAAATACGATATGGAAGCACGGGGGTTCTCAAGATTAGGAAGGGCGAGCTAAGAAATGAGCGGTAAGGAACGGCAGAGAATTCCTCAAAGAAAAAACATAAAACCGCAAGATGTCGCAGATCAAACTTGGAACTAAAGTTCGTAGGCGAAGGCGGAATAACTGCCCAAAAATAAGGGAAGGAAAACGCCCACAAGCGTCCTCAGCGACCTAAGGCCAGGCACTCGCAGGGGATCAAGGGACCAGAGTGTGATGACCATCCGTGGCAATCCTCATAACCAGTACCGAAAGCACTCCTATAGGAAAACCTCACCACTGTTCCAACCTCCTGCAAGAATAGATCAAAAGGAAAAGGCAGTGTCGTAGGGTAATTCGTCGTGGGACCCAATTATAGCAATCAGACCGCATTGGCTGACTTACGGCACTCTGAATAAAGGAAATAATCATTGCCTGTGGGAAGAGGAATACGCGGCTAAAAATGTATCTGGCGGGGGGAGGCACACGCTCCATCAACGAGCACCCCAAGGGAATGAAAAAATGGGGCCAATAGGTGCGCAGGACTGGAAATCGCCCGTTGATTCACGAGAAGAGCTGGGTTTGCCCTCGCAAGAATCCCGTCAAGAGAAAATGAAAAACGACCGGGCGGGGATGACGGCAAAAGTACCAGAGGGCCGTCAAGCTTCTCAAAAACAATGCCCAAAACTCAGAAAAAAAAGACGCTTAGGAAAATCATGAAACGCCCCTTAAGCAAAAAACACCGTTGGGACAAGAAGCCGTAAATGAAAAACTTGGTCATAGCAGGATAAACAGGAAGAGGTGGGGGACTAAGATACCCTCCAACTTCTAAATCCAAAGAAGAAGAAACAATTATATGCGGAGAACAAGATAAAGTCAAGCGGACGAACCGTGTCGGACGGCGTAATGGATCGTGATTTGAGGGGTGAATATTGTGAGGGCGAAAAAATGGCGAAGGGTAATTTAGGGCTCAGTGTGAGGGAGAGGTGAATTATGGTGGAGATAGGGTCGTGGAAAGACAGTTGATTGTGGCAGCAGGACTGCGCGAGGGTCGTAGGCTAATCAAATGGCCGGACAAGTTTGGGTGGAGACTGCGCGGGAGCGTGCCCGGCCATTTTGAAGTTCGGTCATCGCAAGGGACGCGAGACTGAGTATGAACGGAAGACAGGTGTGACAGCGGTTGAAGAAACGAAGCCACACAGTTTCTGGATAGATAAAAAAGGGATAGACGTCTTCTTAAAGCAAGGGATAGAGTAGGAGTTGGGTGTGCTGGGAGGGTCGGCAAGAAGGGCATGGTTGCAAATGGCCTCGAGCGGGGCAAAAAGGTGTGTCCGTAGGAGCTGGAGGGAAGCAGGCTGTGGTGAAGGCTCTTTTAGTTCTCTGCCACAAACTGGGCGAAGAGAGAAAATAAACTGAGGTACCACCCGGGGAACCGACGAGGGGTCCCCAGGTGAAACGATAGGGGACACAAAAAAAGGAGTCCAAGAGGCAAACCAAACATCTTCCGGCAAAGCGCATCTTGGACTGAAAATAGGGTCAACGGGGACTACTTAAGTAGGGGGGCAGCCTACCAATGGTTAAATTGAAAGGCAACATACAAAGAAAGCGTCGACGAGCTGAAAATTCGCAGCAGGATTGGAGGCA
>Ga0179593_1723536_pt1 | contig 16032 bp, 11 predicted proteins | sample CZODoug2_1_08_16_FD_185931 | JGI IMG/M metagenome (GOLD analysis project Ga0179593, IMG submission 185931) | Vadose zone soil fungal communities from Angelo Coast Range Reserve, California, USA - CZODoug2_1_08_16fungal (PacBio error correction) | ecosystem: Environmental > Terrestrial > Soil >...
TTAGTCAGAGGGATTGCTGAAATGCGCGGCCATTCTTCACCAAACGTGATCGATAATCTACATGAAACAGGTGCGGAGAAAAAAGGGGGGGGAGTTATGAAGGCCTTCTGTAGAGGACAATTGTAATAGTAGGTTTTTAAATAAGAATGTAGGACGGCCGAACATATCATAAGCGGTAGATCGTTCGGAATCTCCTATGCCTCCATATTCACCGGCTCAGCTCGCAAAACAAACCCTAGAGGGAAGAAGCTTCCCAAAAACGAAAGATTGTCCTGATGTCATGAAGCTCCACAGCCCGCATCCTTACCTGCCGACTAGGAAAAAAGGCCGATTTTGGGGGGACGTCCTCAACTCCGGCAACAGAAAAGCAGCCCGCAAGAATTAACTCCAAGGACATAGAATGGATCTGAGGAACCAATATAGAGCGGGAATAAAGCAAACCAGGTATTACCTAAACGTCGAACAGGGTGGGTAACTCTCTTAGCAGTGGAAATTCGGTTACCGGAAGTCGATCCTATACGGCAATACACAATTTCTGGGTGTGTAAGAAATAGGAGATAGGCGTTCCATCCGTGGCGTGAAGGTGAGCCGTAAGAAGGATTGCTCGATTCAAGAAAACCCTCTAAGAAGTATTTATTCGATGGATCGTAGAGGGGGAAGATGACCAGGCTAATAATCCTGGACCGCTGATCCCCAATTCAGGGCAAATTGTCCTGCGAGATCAGGAAAACAGCTCCCATTCTGGCCAAGTCGTAGGACAGAGAAGCTGGCAAAAAGTAGAGTGCTAGCGAAATTATCTATTCCTGGAAAAGGTTAGACCCCGTGCGCAAAAATAATTGCTATCAAGAAAAAGAGATTGGCGCTGAATTGCGGACAGGGGCCGCGATGTGAAGAAAAACCAAACAAAAGGCCAAAACAAGCATTTTGAGGCATGACTAGCACGACCCCACAGAAGGGAAAAAACTGAGGAGATCCTTCAAATAACGTTAGGGGAAAGGAAAGGCTTTGTTGATCATTTAAACTCCCAACACCCATGGGTTTGTGAAAACTATTTTAATTTAGGAGGGGGGAGTTAATTTCAAAAAAGAGAGACTACTTTGAAATAAAAAGTGATCGCAGATTTGCCTCCGCCAGAAATGAAAAAAGGACAGGGGGTCCCATGCAGAGTTTCCACATAGGGGGGGATCAGCAAATATTCATGATGTAGATACAGGGGGTTTTCATGGTTCTTTTCAAGAAAGAAGAGGAAACATGGGAGCAAAGTCGGAAAACTTTGGGGACAACCGCAAAAATTTACCAGAAAAACAGTTGGCGACTGACCTAGGCCAGACACCCCCCTTTTAGTCGCCCCCAGATATAAGAAGCAAGTGGGTGGAAAATGCGCTGGGGATCACAGGTGCGTTTTTGTCAATGGTGGAAAAAACGGCGGGAAAGTTGCTTGCGGTGTGCCCCGGCTTTCGAGTAGGGGGAGGGGGGGATACTTCCCTAGTATGTTTTGTCTGCTCCTGACTATCTGGCCAAGGGAACTTGACAAACTCATAGAAATTAAAGAATGAAAGGGGGGAGTCGTCGATCGTAGAGCACGGCGTAAGGCAAACAATCTCAGAAAAACAGTCCTACGAGTCGGTGAAGCCTCAATTTGAAGGGAATATATATGTCAAAGACCCGGGACGGGAATAGGGTTCAGGTCAGGAGGTGGTAGAGAACGAATCGCCGGAAGGGAGCCGCCACCTGCCTTCTAACGGAGGGGGAAAATCTGGGAACGGCTTGGCTATCAATTGAGGCATCATTCAGGACGGTTGCAACCCGAAGAAGACATAAGGATGTGTTGACTAAAATGGTGGAAGCGGACTCCTCACAGAGAGAGAAATAGAAAGAACAAAGGAACTTCTATCCATAGGGGGGTCAACATTGGGGGAAAACGTTGTAAGCGCCTGGTTTCGCTGACCCTCGATTCGGGGGGATGAAACACACTTCATCTGGAACACTAAACGGTATGGCTGGAAAAATGAAAAGGGGATACGGGACAAGGGGAAAGCTTGAAGCGGGGGAAGAGGCGCAGTAAACTGAGATGGTCGCCCATAGTAACACATAGGGAAAGAAAAATAGGTGTTGCATTCCGGTGCATAATTAAATTTTAAAAAGCCAAGTTCCGTCAAGGGGTACAGCAGAGATCGAAAAGACTGTAATCGCGGAACTAAAAGTAATACATAGGAGTCACATTTCCGGTGTCTTGAGACTTTCCGCTACAGATGTGCTCCTCGAATCCTGGCCGTCACAGTTGGGGGCCATATGTAGGGGGGACAAAACTAAAGTAATACTTCTGGCTGGGGAAATATATTTTGGGGGTAAAGGGGGGGCAAGAACCCTTCAAAGTCCTCCAACCACGCAAGGGGGAGGGATGAAATATTCCAGGTTGACGGGTAGCAATAGTACAAATTGCATCACCCATCAACACACTCTCTTTGACTGGCCCAAAGGAAAAGTAGCTGGTAGCAGGGAGGGTAGTTTTGTACATCCAAGAAATGGGCACAAGTTTGAAACTATTCGAGGAATCACTCATCTGGATATGAAACCAGAAAACTTTTACCGGTTAAAATCTTTGTAGGAAGGGAATGAAAAGCCAGGTGTGATTTTGTATTACTATGTTTGCGGGAAAACAGAGGAAATAAATAAGTACATGAAGACAAGGCCAGGAGACAGATGAAAACCTATGTTATTTCGATTGTATGTGGTTGTTACTATGGGCGACAAAGCAGCAGGTGGGTTTGAATCCCGATCAATAAAAGGGAGAGTCTACACGGGGGTCAACAAGCAAGTCAGATTATTCTCTTTCCTCCAGGTGAAATTTGAGATCAAAAGAGGCTGAAGTAGGGTTTCAGCAAAAGATTGCTAGAGGTGCGCAGAAAAAGGAAAAACCAAAACGCTTACCGTTCCGTCCGAACATCCGCGTGACTAATGTAGGGAGGTCTGGTTTTTCTCCTTGTTATAGATATATTTAGGCAAGTTCAAAGTAATTGTAAAGTGTTTTTCTTTATTCAAGGGGAAAAGCACCTTAAAGAAATGGCATCAATTTTATTGTCAAAGGGCCGTATAGTTCAAAGATTCAGAAAATACAGGTGGGGTGATTGATGAGCACCAACTACCACCAGTACCTTCAACAAGGTGAAGTATCAATCATGGTGTATATTAATACAAAGGCTTCACACAGACTGACGGGGGAAAAAGTTTAGAAGGAAATAAATCCCCCCTTCTCTTGATATATCTCCTACTAAGTGAGTTAATTTTTGGAGGGTTTTGTCTGTTTGAGTCCCTCCTCCTTTGTTCAGTATAGGGAAGGGGCGCCATCAAAATTCGAATGCATTCTCCCCAAAAAGTAAGAGAAGGTCCCTAGAGCCAAGCACAGACAACTGAAATGAAAGAAATTTTCCAAAGGTGACCAACCTGTTGCCTCCATACAGGGGGCAAATCATCATCACCAAATGGATTCCATGTCGTAAGAAATCGAGGGGGGACATCAAAAATTTTGGGTAGACTATAAAGGGGGAGAAGACCTTTTTTTCAGAAAGTCATGGGAAGGTTTTGAAACAGTCAAACCATTTGCGATGAAGAACGTCCTCGTATGAACAGAAAGGGACAAACCCATCCCCAGAGCAATATGAATAGAGATGATCCTCATGGGGGACATCGGAAGAACAGCCCGATTATGTGGGATTTCAGGGCAAAAAACCAGACACCAAAGGGGGGGGGTGTTTTTCTGAGTAGCAATAGGATTGAATCATCACCCACTGAAAAAACGTCTAACCACCGTAGGTCAAACCCAGGTGGTGAGAGGATTGACCCGGTAACCAAATGTGCATCCCAAGTCGAAAAACAGCAGGAAGGGGGGAAAAACTGAATAGAGGGGAGTTTTAGAATCAGCGCAGGGGTGAGAGTGGTGTTTTCTGGGGGGGAGGGAAGTTACGCGATCAAAAGGAAGGGGGTCAGTCCCTGCCACCCGACGGGGAGGTATCTGGTATCAATCGGAACCAAAACCCAAGTGAAGTTCATACTGTAAAATCGAAAGTCGCACCTTACCGTGCTCCACTCGAACGTAAAAGGGGGGGGGTGAAGGGCGTTAATATCTTTCCCGGCGGCTACAAAGACACCGACGTCTTCTTCTCATCTAAAAGACAAAAGTTTCAGTATCCCAACAGACTACGATCCATTAGGATTCCCGCGGAAGTTCTCGGGGTTGCGGGATCACGCGTGAAGCCATCGATTAAGTCTCGGAAATTTTCAATTCACTACCAGAATTTTATGTCCAAGCCTTTCGTCCACACGGGGAGAAGCAAGCCATTGTCACCAGAGAGTATGCCAAAAACGATAGCCTCGACTCGTCTTCTGGGACACCCAAAAGGAGATGCAGTCCATAAAAAGCGTGTTTTTTTGATAGTGAAAAAAAGAAGGGGGGGTTTAGAGAGATCGGAATGAGGGAGGGAGATGGGCCTTCCTTGGCGTGCGGGCTGTTGTGGGCGTCGCTGGGAGGGATACTCACCGGATGGGTTCCGGAGGTGTCTAAAAAGAAGGATCCCTGGCGTGCGAGCGGCAGTCCGATAGCAAAAAGAAAATAGTTCGAAGGCGACGAACACACTTTTGTCTATCCCTGGCCATGCATCGGGCCACCAGAAGCGCTTCAGGCAAAGTATAAAGGCGTCGGGAAGGATCGGGGCATCGGCTGGGGAATAAAAGATCAGGAAAAAGGAACTGAAATTCCTCCAATACGCTTCCTCGTCTGGAAGGAAGGATTAGAGAATGGCCTGTCTTAGATTGAGTCTGTTGATCCCGCCGGAAGGGACCCGCTGCTATGGGAACGAGAAAAAATGGACTTCATCTCCGGACGGGAAAAATCGTCGGGGGGGGGGGATTTCGGGAGGGGGGGTTTACGTATTACCATGCCAAAAATCCGGGAGATTGATCTAAAAGGTGAAGGGGACTTGAGTAGGAAAACGCCCGGACAAGGGAAATAGAGGGTCGTGCTGCTCGGTCGGCAAGCTGGAACGGGCGCCGTTTATGTCGACACCCTTCGTTCGGTCTGAGGGAACCCTCGATCAGCGTGACGGGTTGCTGCCAGCTGTGACCAACGACCTCTGTCTGCAAACGAGCCGTGTCTCTAAGCCTCAGGCTATATAGGCCAGCAAATCTAAAAACGTATCAGGTAGGTAGGACTAGACACTTGTGGGGAAACGGGGGAAGGAGTTCTCCATAAGCACCGGAGAGGGAAGCGGGCGGCGGAGACCTCCATTGATTGCCCCGCCAAGGGAAATGAGCTTTCAGCATCCGCGGAAGGAAAAGAAAAAACCCCATAAAAGGCTAGAAGAGGCGGCTTTAAAAATAAAACACATCTCTGTCCACGTTCGGGGACCTGAGAACGCTCTCAAATTAACCAAAGCTCGGTTTCGCCTCATTGTGATCATGGGGAAGTCTAAGTGCCCCCCCCAATCGCGCTAAGTTTTGTGGGCAGTACCCTACTTCTTAAAAGAATCCAGGGGGAGCGGAAAACCGCGCCAAGTCCCCGAACCGGGGGGAGTCTTAAAAATAAAAGCCGTTCCTGCTAGGAGGGGGGGTTTGGGGATCAAAAAGACGACGAAGGGGAATAGCATTCCGCTTGAAGGAGAAGTGAACCGCTCCGCAGGAGATCCAAGAGGCCAGCACCGAAAAAGAATCGATGCTCCAGCAAACCACGCCGACATCGGGGAAGTCAAAGAAACGGGATCAGGTGGGACGGCTAAATCGGGGTAAAGTGAAAAGGGATGTCTTTGCTGAGCAGCGGGGCAGTTACGAGGTTGGTGTTGTGGAATCAAACTTTTAGTGAGAAAAAATATTACACCGCCAAAGTGCCAAGAGCCGAACAGGTCCGCAGGAGACAACGAAGACCGCTGTTCGTGGGGGACTAGACTAGACGGTACCTCGCGGCCTATTGCCTGTGTGAATAAGCACCAAACGGAGGAGGAGATATAATAGCTCAAAGAAAGTGTACCTGGTGCGGGAATAGCGTTTCTCTGACAAGAACTCAGCGGCTTTAGGTTGATCTGCGATGGTTTCGGAGGGGGACTAAACCTTAGGGAGGGGGGGAATGGGGGGGGCAACCGCAAAAACACAAACGCCAGCGATCAACTCTTCTAAAAAAAACACTGAGAAAAAAGATTCGATCTTGTGGGCCACAGACCTTGGAGATGGTGAGGGAGATTCACGAGTGAGTGCTGGGGGGAGGGGAGGTAGACTTCTAAAAAAAAAAAAGGGAAAGAAAAAAGGACTTTACTTCGTGTGAGGAGCGGTGTTGTCGTGCGCCTGGGGGACAGCCACCAGGGTAGTTGAGCTACTAGTAACTGCTGGGGGAAAGAGAGGGGGGAAAAAAAGAGACCGGCTGAAAAAAGTAAAAACCGAATTTGCCGCCCATCCTTGGACAGAGTCGGTAGGAACAAAAATCAGCGCGACAGACTTGGAAACGATCACAAGGAAGAAGGAAGGGAATCGGTGGGGGGGATAAGAAGAGTGGGAAGTAAAATTTATCCAAGTGGACAGCACGTCTCATATGACCCTCTAAAAGAAATTTTATTGAGAGGGGAAGTTAGCAGGAAAGCATCAGAATCCAAGGGGGAAACGGCAACAATCTCTCCTTTGCTAGAGACGGAAAACCCAAGCCTTAGTATTCTATCAAGGTCAACTGGGAGACAAAAGGGGGGGGTCCCAGTCCGGCGAAAATCAGGCGCTCGGGGCGAATTCCACTATACTAGCGAGACACGGCGCGAAAGTAAAGGGTTGCAGAGCTATCTATGTAACGCGGGCTGGCGCCAAGAAACGGCGAGAGGTCATCACGAAACCACGAAAAAAAAAGAAGGCGAAGGGCCTAAAACTACTTCGACGGTCGAGCGGAATATCAACTAGAATTGGTTCGAGTATCATACGGCACATAAAGATTCTCACCGAAGGCCTGGTCAGAAGTGAGAACCAAAACCCGGCCGACAGCGACCTTAGCGTAACGTACGATTCTAAAGGGCCTGGACGCGCGCAGCGTTCAGCCTACGGAGTGCCATCCTAGAGAATCAGCAGGAATTAGAGAGCATGAAAAAGGAAGGCACGTCCAGGGACTGCCGATTTGTCTAACACGGGTGTTTCAATATCTGAATCCCCCTTCAGAGGAAGGAAGTTATGCTGAAGCGGACGGAAGCCGGGCCGAGCACTTCGCAAACAGTCAACATTGGTGGCCTCGAGTCTCGTACAACGAGAGAAACCAGCCAAGGCGGACGAATGTGACTTACCTCTAAATCACAGAACAGGCCCGGACCCAAAACATCGCGTTGAGGCGCCGGAGAACCGCCCCAGCACTCAAAACAGAAAGTAACAAGGCACACCTAAAAAAGAAGTGAAGGTATCACTCATAGTCAAAAATGATATCGAGTCACTATCAAACAATCGGTGGACATAAAACTAAGCTAGAAGGGGTTTAACTCGCTGGGGTTGAAGGGCGAGGGGAGCTCCTCCTAGGAAAATCAAAGTGACCGTCTTCGTGGCATATAGGCGGCTGTCCCAGTGACAGTAGGGGGAAAACTGTATCGAACGCTGTCGCATGTCCTAGACCGCAACCAAAAAAAACAAAGGGAAAAAACAGACTAATTTTGTAAGGGAGAAGCGGAACCCTGTCCGCCTCCTGGAAGTGCGCACGCAAGAGTTCTGTGGGATGGTGAAGCACTCCGGAGAAATCTTCACAGACTACAAAAGGGGCTTTAACATTTTCTTAAGGAAGGCCCGGAGAACCTGATTGTCGAGTTCGAGTCGTAAGAGGGGGAGAAGGATTTTAAGAAAAGCGGCCGGGGGGAGAGGGTATCACTCCCGCGAAGGGCTTAATTGGGCGGCAAGTAGGCCGAAGAACCCCTACCACAAACCACTCAGCCGGGGAGGTTCGCAAATTCTATCCGAAAAATAGTCAATACTAAGACCTGCCTGCTGTTTCGACGGGGGTCCGTGACTGGGGGTTATCCTGGGAGAACTCCTCCACACAGACAGAGGGGGGGGAAGTGGAGGGGAAGATGGGAAAGTTGGGGGAAGGGGACAGGCTGGGCATACTTAGAAAACCTCAAGGAAAAGAGGGGTATTGGGCCTGGATGGGCCAAGAGAAAAAATGATAAACCGTAGTTTCACAAGAATTGAAACCTAAACATATTGAAAATGGGGGGTAGAAAGGGGGGTGTCATTGTCTGGTACCTGGCGCCCTGACTAAACGTTCGCAGGGGTTGTGAAAAAAGGACCGGGGAAAAAAAAAAAAAAAAACATTCGAACCTGACAAAAAGAATGTTCCAACCGGGTGAACACTTGGCCCCCCCTCGATGATACAATTGCATCTTAAGGGGGGGGTGGATTATTGATGCTATATCTGTTCTCTATCAATTTTGGTTGTGTCAAAGGGGGGAAAATGGCTGTTTCCTGGGCCTGTGGCCTCAAAGACGTGACCGCCGACGAAGAAGGATATTTGTGCAGGGCGATCCTAGAAATTGATTCGGTCTCTCAAAAAATGAAGAGGAATCTAGTTGCATGGGGGAAATCTCCCCGACTTTAAATTCTCAGCCCTTACAGGGCGATAGAGATTGAAATAAACGGGATTTTAAGGGAGGAGTTCACTCTATATCACCAGGGGTTCAGTCTGTTAAGCCTCAGGGTTGAAGGGGAAGATCCACATAGTATCCCTGGGTTAAGTCCGTGGGGGGGTGCTTTGGCAGCAGATCATCCGATGACCCTCAAAAAAAAAGGAAGTTGGGCTTTTAAAAGGGCTCCTGAATTTGGCAATCAAATGTATTTCTCAAGGGTTTCAGTCTTTGAACCCGAATATACCAATGCAAACATTTTTTTGCGAGGGGAACTACTTCCTCCATAGAAACTTCAAAATGAGAAAAAAAGGACGTCAGATCGTCATAGCCACCCATCATGGGATGGAGGCAAAGGGAGTGCCTTTCCGTTTAGAAATCTCTCTCCTCCAGACTGTGGGTGAGAAAAAAGGCTATCAAACATGCCCGAGATTTGGAAAGGAAAAATGAAAGGAATTGATTGGACGGGTGGTCGACGGTCCCTTTGAATGGGGGGTGGAATGGGGTAAAAACCAGAGGAAGTTTGCAAAAGAGGGAACATCCTTGTGCAAAAAAAGTGTTCATGGATAGGAAGGAGGATCGAAATCATTCAAAGTGAAACGACCGTGTGGGAAAAGGGAAAAATAAGCAAAAAGAAAAACAACTAATGGGGAGAGTCATTCCTCCCAAGACTGGGAAAACTCCGGGCCGACGTTGTCGGTTTCAAAAAAAAAAGGGAATCCAGATGAGTGCTGCGATACTGAGGGCCAAATGAGGGTTGTGCACATATGCGGATTATGCATCAACAAAAGGAAAGTGAAAAAAGGGGGGAAATCATTCTGGGGGGACGAAAGGAGGGGGGTGGGGGGGGTTGCACTGGAATCTTAAAAACATTCAACTTGCTCTCTCTCACACACACGGAGGATAAAAAGGGGGAGGGGCCCTGGGGGGGAAATTTTCCTCATAGTCAAAAAAGGAAGAAATTTTCAAAAAACTATCTTTTCGGCCAAACAAGTAATTAAGGGGGAATGCATGTTAGTTTTTTGGATGATAAGGCCCTGGCCAAATGCCACAACTTGTTGGCAAAAAAAGTCAAGATAAAAAAAAAAAAGCAGGGTTGCCCTCTTCAAACCTGTTCGGAAGTTTTAGTCTTTTTCCCTTCCTTTCTAAAACATTGTCAGGTTAAAACGGCTGGGGGAAAGGAATTTTTCGATGTGCTCCCACGGAGGAATGAATTAGGAAATTGATGAAGCCCGGGACAATGAGACCGAAATTTTGCTGGGAAACACACAGATATTTGGGTATAGGAAACATGCGCAGGGGGGTTTTGTGGCCAAAAGATCACATTCCAAAAATTCTAAAGTCGAAAATTGTCCAATCGGCAGTGATATGACAACATTCGTGGAATAGCCGAATAAGGTGGCTGGTGGCCAGATGAAAGGAGGTTGGGTGTTTGGTCTATCACCCAAGGAAGGAGAAAATGAAGCCGAAAGGAAGAACAGAAAGAAGGGGGGACTAATCAAAGCGTGCTGGCACTCTGAAGGGGACGTCCGCGTTAGTGTCTAGACTCATGGGAAGAAGCATAAAAAAACCAAACGGCAAGAAAAAAAAAAAGAAACCAAGAGGCAAGTAAGAAAAAAATGGTACCTTTGTTTCAGTCAGAAAGCCATTATGAAAAGGGGGAAAGAACTCCAGTGGCCAAGCAGGGAAGGGGCGGGAAGAGGAAGGACTCAGTTGGTGAGGAAAAAAGTACACCATAAGGAAAAAAACCTAGAGGGTAAGATTGGATTTTTATAATATTATTAAAGAGGCTTACAGATAGGACTGTTACACGGGGTGATTATTTGAAAGCGGAATCCCGTTCTATTAGAGAGACTACAAGGGTATGGCTAAAAAGAGTTAATGGGGGGGGAGGGGCCCATTGGATTGAAAGAGGAAAGAATGACAGAATAAGAATAGACGGAGGATTATTCGACAAAATAAGACGGATGGGGCTGATGGCACAGGAAGGCAACTGGGGCACATCCATTTTCCAACACGGAAAAAAAACTCCATTTAGATCGGGAATCATCCAAATTCAGAGCCAAAGCTGGAAAAAGAACTTGGGGGGGGGGAAATCGATTTTGGCATGAAGTTTGGGTGGGTTTCAACAGTTAAAGGTCAATTTCTCAAAGGTTTCATGGTACCGTCCTGGAGGGGTCAAAAAAATGAAAAAAGGTAGTTGGAAGCCACCAGAGATCGCACCAAAACCATGAATGTCTCTACAAGAGAAGCTTACGATTCTGCTCCATGTGGAATCGCTGAAGGGGAAAAACCTAACAGTTCACAGAAGGGGTTTGGTTGTCAGAGAACAATAGCAATATTGGGGGATTGCAGAATACAAAAGAGTGGCAAATACCTCAAAAACCTCCTATACCACCGTCAACAACTGGGTGGAGGAATGTGATCACACAGCATTATGAACCCAGAGAGGAAAGAAAGGGCCTTTGGGTGTTGCGTAGGCTAAACGGGGGATAGAAAGGGAGATGAGGGATTGTTAGGGTGCGTACCGGCGGGAAGAAAAGAGTCCTGCCGGCGGGGTAGTCGATCACTCTAAAAAGAAAGGGCAAAATCGCAATAGTGCACCATAAAGCTACTAAGGCTTCGACAGCTCTGTCTAAGGCCCAGACATGGGGAAAAGTAGTTTAAGGTCAAAGGACCGCTCGTCCCCGACTTGCGGCGCAGAGAGGAGGCGGAGCAGGGGAACAGCTTCTTCAAAGAACAAAATGAGGGCGGTGCCACGCGTGGGTTGGTTCCATCGGAGCACAAATGCTAAAAAGTCGAGGAAGTCCCGAGATTTTAAAAAAGAAAAGTGCAACGGATAGCTGCGCTATGGCGCACGGGCGCCATCAAAAAAAAAAACATTGGTCTCCTCTGAAGATGCACGCGCTACGCCTTAAAGGGAGCATCAGTTAAAAAAAGACGAGGTCTTCAACGCTGGTTTTTGTATAAGGGACGAGGAGATTGGGACGTGTGGGGGGGCGCGATCGGAAATGGGAAACTTCTTAAGCTGATGCCTTGGCCTGCCTCTTTTTGTTCCTTATGTTGTGAAAGAAGGGACCCAGGGAAGATGATGGTCAGGGGAAGGTTTATCTCCGAACTCGTGGGGAGAGTCGCTATCTCATCCTGAAGAGGGGGAGGTGGGATTCAAGGAGAGAAAGTAGCGTTGGGGGGGCGCCGAGAAATCTTGCCAGGGAGGCGCTTACGGCACGAGACTTCTATTCAGGGAGGATTTGACACTTGGCGTAGAACAAACCGGCTGAGACAAGGTTTAGACCGAGGCCGGCTTTTGGTGGGGAAGGCTGCGATTACGAGATCAGGGGGGGGGACCTGTCTAATTATCGAGCCGCCGTAGACGCTGCCGAGAAGAGAAAAAAGCTCGACTTGACGCAGAATTACGGTCTCTTGTGAGAAGGATTTTTCAATAAAAGGATCGAGGCCAGGAAGCTCCTCCAAAACAAAAAAGATTGATCTTGTGCGAGTATGAGCACCCTTGACAGGAGAGGCGGATCTCAGGAGACGATCTTGCTCACGGGGCGACCTTCGCCGGCAAGAACTGCTTCGGAGGTAGATGACACTCGGGGCACGGGTTGCCTCGCCATAGAAAAGGGGCATAAAGAGCTGGCAACAATCTGAAGGAACATGGACGAGATAGGCCAAAAGAAAGGGCGTCGCGGAGGTTACCGGGACGGAGGAACAAATGAGCCCTAAATTGATCCATAAATTAAATCGGGGAAAGGGCGCCCGCCTGGCGATATTGCCGAAAAAGGGGCAGGCGGCTTTCCAAGACCAAGCCAGGACGCTAACATAAAAGGGGCGACTCAAAGGCTCTTTCGTAAAGATTTGTGACGGTACCAAGCGGTAACAAAAATCGACCTTCAGCCAAGAAGGGAGGGTCAGACATCAAAAGAGGGGGACCACTAACAAGAGTCTGGTGGATATGCATTACCCTGACTCGCGTCCATTGAAGGCAAACGCTCAAAGGGGAAAAAAAGGCCGACTTCGGAAGTTCCATCGTAGCTATTGTGGCCTTGAGAAGGGGGACGACGCAGCCAAATAAGGAGCTTCAAGGAAGGCATTTACTAAGAGGGGGACAACCAGACAGCCGAACCTCGAGCATCACTACCATCCGACTACCAAAAGCTTCTCACTGGATCTATGGTCAACGGAAAGCGTATTCTCGGGAGTAGGGAGGGTCTGACTCACATCTAAGTCGTTATATTTTTGTGGAGCAATTTGGTTAGAAAAGTTACCAACCCTCAAAAAATTGGAGGAGAAGGGGAAGGGACTTAGTACAGTCATAAGAATAGTTGTCTTTTTGAGGGAGGAAAAAGTCACGTAAGCCATACCCAGGGGTTGAAGCTGGCCGGGGGAAGGTAGGCCAGGGAATCAGCCAAAAAAACCCTGGGTATGAAATTGAAAATAAGATAGAGAGGGGGGCACCAGTAAATTGAAAAAAAAAATGGCTTGAAAAGATATTTCCTTCCTACGCCAAGCGGGTTTTGTATCCTCCGAATTGTGTTCAGGAGAAGGAAACGGCGGTGTAATATGGGGGGCCACCCTGGAGTCAAAAAACCCGCGCGTATCCTCCTAGCTGGAAAGAAGGTCAACTATTTCTATTAAGGAAACTATTGCCTTGAATAAATCATCAGGGGAGTGATCTCTGTCTTGGGCTTAGGAGCTGATCTCCCTGCGGCGGGCGTAAAGGACAAAGTGGAGGCTTTTACTGGTCTTTGCGGGAAGGCGCGCTCAAGCACGTGAGGCAATAAGGGGGGGTTATCTCTAAGAAACGGCCACGTTCGTACTTTGTCTCTTTTCCAAAAAATGACGCCGATAAGTGAGTAGATCACGCGAGACTTGGAAACTAGCATGCGACGAAGGCGAACGCTCGGAAATTAGGGGGAGTGTTAAAAGCTTTTACATCGACGGGGAAAAGGGGATCTTATTGGAGCAGTCTGGACATGCCTTTGGGGGTTCTGTTTTCGGGTGAGCAGTTAATTAAACCTTACGATACCGTTGGGGCAAGGGGGTGGAAAAAATCTACGAATATAAGGCTCAGAGTCAAGAAGGGGGCTCCAGTTTCAACGCTGGCGCAAGGGGTAAGACATTAAATCGAACTCCTGCTAAGAGGGCCCGGGAATGGAGGGGGGGGAAGATAACATAGGGGAGGGTCAAAATCATCTTCGTTCAGACCGGGGGTAAAGAGTCTGGGTACCGCGTCGCTGGGGGGAAGGACGCAACGCGTTCCTATGTCGGCTACCATAACTGACTATTTGGACTGATGAAACCGCACATCTTCCAAAAGTCTGATCCGGGTCAGAACTAAGGTATGCTTACAAGGCGTTAATACTCAACTGGCTCAAATCTCAGTTCCGGATCGGGCGAGGGTAACTGCTGGTGATTAAAAAAGTCACAAACGACCATGAAGGAATGCAGATAAGAGGTAGAGGTTGAAAGCTAGAGGCGTCGTCAAGAAGGAGAAGGTGCCACCGCCGTCCTATAAAGTCTCACCCTCCTAAGGGACGCACAATGGAATCTGAAGTCGAGACAGGGTCATAACGGTTTTTCTTCCGAGGGGAACAGGCGCAGGGAACTAACGGATCGAGGGAATCTCGCCACAAGGGCGTTCACGTGGCAGGGTCTCTCCCACTGAACTAGATCTTGGGCCTTAGCACGAATACTTTGTCAATGAGAAGGAAGACGGAGCTCCCAGACAAAGCTCCCTGCCGGCAAAAAAACCTCAAAAGAAAGAAAAAAGTCGGGTAGTGTGCAAGGGAGAACCCCGTAGCTAAACCGATCCCGCAAGGAAAGGCAAGCCACGATCCAGAACTTCCATTCTATGGGGGTGCGCATCCAAAAAGGGGGTTCCCAATTCAAGATCTCTTCAAAATCAAACAAGTTTATGGAAGAAGATATCCTTTTGGGTCGCCTTGAGGGGCGATGCCGCGATTTCTTCCGGGGGGCAGGGGGAGCGAAATTTCGGTCCGGGGTCGAAAGGGATATACCAAGGAAAGAAACGGGCAGCGGTAAAAGGGGGAAAGACTGAGCAGGCTTTGCAGCGAAAAGCAAACCCGCTAAGACGAGGGGGGGAACAGGGGAGGCCTGTTCTAGGAGGAAGCCTGACCCTGACGGTCTCCTTGGAAATCAAGACTCAAGTGGGAGCGTAACGTGCTACATGAAACGCCTATCCACAGGAGGCCAGTGGCCCGTAACACAAAAAAAAGTCCACGAAGAAGCCTTCTAAGAGAATGTTCAACACAGGAAGATCATAGAGGGAAAAGAACACACGCCCGGTGCTTGTATTGACCACGCGCGGGAAGAGGGCATTTCTAGGGAAAGAAAACGAAAAAAACAATGACCAATCCTCCAAGCATTTCGAACCTTCACTTCAAAGCAATATCAAACATATGAACATGAACTAGGTCCTTACCGGGATGAAGGGCGGGAAATGATGCTGGGGGGGGTTTCAGTGAGAAGAACTCCAAAATGGTGGGAAAATCGTGTAGAGGGATTGGGTTAGTTTATGTCTAGATTGAGGTATTCTAGAAGCAGGGAGGGTGGGGGGGAGAAAGGAGGAAAGTAAAAAACATCATAGGGAAAGAATATTACACATGAGGATCTCAACAGAGTAAGGGTGGAAAAGGGGAAACGGTGTGGTCAGGGTTCAGTGTTTATCTAAAGAACCGTGCGGACTAACCCAGTCCTGTTGACTGGGGGAAAAAACTGAACGGAACCCCGAGGGGTTGTGTTGGGGGGGTGTTCCCATGAAGGCGACCGGTGAAAATCAAGTGCCAACGCGGCCCAACCGGGGGGTAGAACCACTCGACAATCCAGGGAGAGGATTTTTGAGAGAAGGGGCGGGCATCTGTGATCGGTGGGGTCAAGTGGGGCCATGGCTGTGCCCTGCAAGGGGGGAAAATGTGCCTGGCCCTACTCAGGGAATGCTGGATGAAAAGGGTTGTTGAAGGAGACTTAATAGGGGGATTCTGTCTGCTCCCCTAGAGCAAGGGCTGGAAATAAAAGAACCTATTTCTCAGAACAGGTAGTGAGAGAATCTTGAGCAAGGGCGCGGGATTTATCTGGAAGTTCAACGATGAATTCCCCAATGTCTAAGTTGAGTGAGAACTCATAGGGGATTTTGATTATTCATCAAAAGGCACGCTTGCTATTTAATTTAAGGTGGTCTGGGGGGGAGCGATCTCCGTGGGAACGAAATGAATGTTATATCTTTTGAAATCTTAACGAGACGGTCGTGGCTACAGAAAAGTGTGGAATCATGTTCAGTGACTTGACTGGGCCACCTTAAGAAGGAAAGCAACATGAGGGGTGACTATTCTTGGGGCTCTGACCTTGAAGAACCAGAACTTAAAAGGAAAGAAACTACAAGACTCAT
>Ga0179593_1507733_pt1 | contig 16028 bp, 11 predicted proteins | sample CZODoug2_1_08_16_FD_185931 | JGI IMG/M metagenome (GOLD analysis project Ga0179593, IMG submission 185931) | Vadose zone soil fungal communities from Angelo Coast Range Reserve, California, USA - CZODoug2_1_08_16fungal (PacBio error correction) | ecosystem: Environmental > Terrestrial > Soil >...
CGGGCATAAGTGGAAACCGGAGAGATTTGAAGGGACTCGCAAATGCAGGAAAGGGAAAACATGGTGGAATTACCCTAGCTTCGGGGCGGTTTTCACTAGGAAGGAAAGCCCAGCCTTTGGCAGGAAAAAACAAGGAAGGGGAAGACCGCGAGTCGGGTAAAAAACTCGAAAGGGAGGAAAAGACCAGTAAAAACCAACGATCCTTAAAAAAGTACCGGAAAAAGCGTAGTCTCTAGGCTAGAGAGGCTTAGGAGGTGGGGTCTTGGACGAGAAAAAAAAATCGCAGAGCCGCCGGTAGTTGACGTCCTGATTGTCATCTAACTCCGGGAGAAGAGGGGGACTAGACCGGACAATACGTCAAAAAAGACTCGGATAAAAGGGGGAGGGGGGGGTTTGTTCCTCCCTCCAAACAGCTTCTCTAAAAGGCAGGCCAGGGGGACGAGAAAACGAGAAGAAAAGCACTCAGCCACGTAGAGGGGCTTTGGAAGATTTGAAAGGAAAGTTGCTGAGAGCTATGAAGGGAGAGGAAAGGTAGACGAGGAAAAGGGGGGGAAGCGGTCTGAGGAAAAGGCATCACTCTGATTAGAAGGCATCAAGAGAAAAGGGCAAAAGATGGACAGAAAGAGGTTCGCTGAGAGGGGGGGGGAGGAAGAGTCCAGCCTGTCCAAGGAAAAAAGAACGCGAGGGGAGAGAAATTCTTGATGCAGAACCCTGGATGGAACGGCATACTTGGGGTAAAACTAAGAGACTGAGAAAAGGACGACGGAAGGAGATCCGGTTCAAGAAAAAAAAGGATAAGAACCAGCAGGTAGGGGAAACCAGGGAAACAACCTAGAAATCCTCGCTGCGGGAACTTTTAGCCTGGATCGATAGTGGGGAGAAGAGAAGGGGGAGGGCCGGAGAAAATACAAGCGAAAAGGACGAGCCCCTGGCAAAAAGGCAACAAAAAAGACTGAAAGGGAAACCATCAAGTCCAGTCTTTTATATCGGTCCAAACTGACCCCCCAAAGGAAGGAGGCGCGCCTGCATGCTTCAGCCGAAAGAAAAGATGCTAACCTCCTAAGAGTATCCGGAGGAAAGAAAGCTTTGTGAAAGCCTCTCTAAAAAAGAGAGAGAAGCCGTCAAGAGGGGAGACGAAAAAAGTCTCAAATAAGGGAGATTCAGTCTCGCGACACTGGCTCAGCCGGAACAAAAGGTAACGAGCCCATTGTGGCAGGGAAGAGAAGGTGGGGTTGCTCAAAAGGTAATACGAAAAATCTAGCTCAACAAAAAACAGGAAATAGTATAGCTTATCAGGGAATAGCTCCAGAGAGAAAACAGGTGTGCCTAGGTATCGGGGGGAGCACAGTAGCCCTCGAGAAAAGGGGACCCGTCCGCAGTTCTGGGCAGGGGGACCCAGAGTCGGCGCCGCCACCGAGGAAACGGATTATATACGTACTAAAAAAAAAAAGCACTAGGCGAGGGGAGAGGAGAAGGCGGGTTTCTCATCGGAGATTCTACGCTCCGCCAAGTGGTTTGGAAAGGGGGGGGGGGATGCGATCTACCAGGCAGGAGGGGAATGGGGGCGACGGTGCAGTCAAGGGGAGACGGGGGTGAAAAAGAGAAAAAAAGAAAGGAGCTAGGGGGGGAGGAAACTTAACTTAAGCATGGACGTTCTCACTAGAGAGAACCACAACTGCACAACTTAGCGAAGCGCAGAGGAAAAAAGGGGAGGGCCATGGCATCTCCAAAAAGGAAGGGTACTCCGTCCAAAATATCTTCAAAGGGAGTCTGCAAAAACGAGGGGACGTTCAGAACAGAACCGAGGGGAAAAGGAGTTAGTCACACTCAGACAGTGAATCCGCCTAAAGAAGTCCCAAGAAGAAAGCAGGGAGCTGGGGGCGTCAGAAAGGGGGAAAGCTACAAATAGAAATTATCTACGGGAGAAAAGGCGGAAGCGGCGTATGGTCCAGTAGGGTGCGCGAAGAGAAAAAGATCCTTCAGGAGGTTTGGGGCTCAGGAGTATAAAAGGGTCATGAGAAGCTTTCGAACGGCAGTCGAATGGCAAGCCATTGAAAACTTCCAAAGAAAACTAAGAAAGAGGACGTGGAAAAGCGATGCTATATCTCAAAAAGAAACTGGGAAGGGAGGGGGTGGGTGCGGAGCAAAGCTGCTTACAAAAAAAAAAAAAAGGCTAAGTCTAAAAGCTAAGGGGGGGAGTGACCTTATTGGGGGGGGGGGGCGGGGGGGACCGTGAAATATGAAGCACAAAATTGAAGACCATCCGGGAAAAGGAAGGGTGAGGAAGGGAGAGATTGGGAACTCAAACGAGCTCGGCCCTAAACGTCAAAGAAATCGGGCGGGGGAAAGGCATCGGAAGAATTGCCCCGACGCGACTATAGAAACCAGAGGAAAGGCACTGTCGCAGGGGGGGGAAAAGGGGGGGGAAAACGAAGCTCTTTTAACAAGCAGGGCTTAGTTTCAGGGAAAGGGGATGGGGCGGGGACAGAAAACAGAAAAAAAAAAAGGCAAAAAAACAGGACTCACGGGGAACAAAGAAGGAGGAGCCCTCCACGTTAGAAAGGGGGGGGAAACGCCTCCAGGCTGAAGAGGGGTGAGCGAGTCAGTCTATTTTCAATAAGAGGATTGCGGGTCGTGTAGGGATTAGAAAGGAGCAAGGAAGCGTAAGGGGGAAAGAGGATCGCCCTTGAGATAACTTTCAGCGACGCGAAAAAGGGGAAAAGGAAGGGTGGCGCCAAGGAGCGGGAGGAGGTGGGGGAACCGGGCAGGAAAATAAAGAACGGGTCCAGAGAAAAAGGGAAAGGGGAGGCCGGAGATTCTTTTGAGAAGCAGGGGGAAACCGTACCTTCAGGGGGCCGATCTAGCGGTTTGCACAACGTTTCAGAAAAAAAAAGAGGGGAGATCTCCGAAACCTGTAAGAGTTCCGAAAAGATTGACTAAAGGGGGAGCAGGTACATTACCTTGAGATCTAGAAAAGGAAGGTCCGAGGTCGCAAAACCTCCAAACAGTGTATACAACTGGAGGGAGATAGTGGGAGACGGACATCAAATACATCAGTATTAGAAAAGGAGGACTTCTGACAGTCGTCAGAAAACAACCTACAAAAAAGATGGAAAACGCGTGGATTTCGGTGAAAAAGAAAGAAAAGAGGAATCGGGGGAGGGGGAGGGAAGTTCTCTGACGGCTAGACGGAATCGCTGGAAGACAAGAAAGAAACCGCGGGCAAATCGCAACAGAAAAAGAAGGTTTTGGGAAAAAAGAATGGGAGAGTTAAGTCCGCACTTCGGGGGGTGGGGAAAAGAGGGCTAATCCCTGGAAGCCCGCAATGGCTAGGGAAGTAAAAAAAAACGCCCTGAAGATAAAATTCATTCGCAAAAAAAAAAGGGGGAGAGGGGGTCAGGGAGAGAAAGGTTAGTCTTGTTTCACTCTAGGGTGGAGATCCAGAAAAACTTGGAAAAGCCAGGCCAGAGCCTTACGGAAAGGCAACTGTTTCGGGAGCTGAAGAAACAAGCAGAATGGGAAAAAAAGCCGGGAAGAGAAAAGCGCCTCAGAAACCGGGTGGAAGGAGGACGGCAGAGAAGGGGGGGTCTCAAAAAAAAAGGCCAAGGGGAACTTAAACGCGGCCAAAGAAAGAGAAAAAAAGAAGGGGGTAGGGGGGCGTCGGGGAGGGGGGAAGAAGGGGTCGCTTATAGAGGTGAAGCAAAAAAAAAAGGTTCGCCATAAGGAGAAAGGAAAACTGCAAAAGGGAAGGGAAAAGTCTCCAAGCTTTACATCATAGCGCTCGGAGGTAAGTGGGAGAACAAAAAGGGCAATGACCGGTTCCTATGGGCAAAGCGCAACAAAAAAAAGGGAGGAAGGGAAAAGGGAGAGATCAAATGGGGGGAAAGTCGGAGTTCAGCGGTTCGGGAAAAAAACGATAGAAGAAGTTAGGGTCAAGATTCTTCAAAGCAGGACCGGGAAAGGGAGAGGGGGTGGCGACCTCGGGGGCGCAAAAAGACTCTAATCAGACGTCTTAACCAAAAAAAAAAACTGAGTCAAGCAAAAGAGGAGGTCGTGGAAGAGGGGATAACCAACTTGTCCTGTGCACGCGCCGATCGAGAAGGAAAAACGAAAAAACACGGCGCGAAGGGAAGGCTAATTGAAAAAACGAAGCCGCGGGGGGTGAAAAAACTCACTGCTAGAAAATCAGAGGAGGGTTGGGGGAAAAAGCGACATTCCTTTACGAGTATTAAGATGGCGGGAGGTGAGGGGGGGGTCACTATGATCTCATACAAAGCGAAACAAAAAACGCCATACCAGGTGATCTGTCGACCGGGCCCCGAAGAAAGTGAAAAAAAGTCGGGGGGAGGGGGAAGGGAGGAGAAGCACCTTCTGTATTATCTTTGGTGGCAAAACGCAAAGGTGCTCTGAAGGGGAGTAGAAAAAAGTTAGGTAGCGTAGGAGGGGTCGCGCCAAAGAATGGGCGGGAGAAAGCGCTTCCTCCACTAGCAATCCGAAAAGCACGGGAAGGGGAAAAAAAGAGTCGGAAAAACTGTCAGGTCTAAAAGAACGAAAGATCTCCAGTATCAAGGGGAGAGAAAGGGAAGGGAGAGGGGACCTTGGTAGGAAACAAAGGCACGAGAAGGAGAGGAGTCAATTCTTTTGACCGGGGGCTATTTACGGAGATGAGCGGAAAGAGAACGGAGTGAGTGCGAAAGGAAGGAAGTAGGGTCTTTGATGAGAGGAAAACACTGTTTACACGAATACAAGAAGAGGGAACCGGGACGATGAAAAAAGGGGAAGGAGCAACGAGCGCCGGAAAGAAGGGATGAACAGGAAGGGCGTCAATGTAGAAATGCAGGGGGAGGGTCACGAGATCCCACGAACACTCCTAAAATAAAGTAGAATTGGGGAAAGGGTGCCCTTCCATGACGGAAAAAATCATGTCCGCAAAAAAATTAACACCGGAGAAACAAAATGGAAAAGGAGAGGAGGGAAAAAGGGAGACAGGAAAGAGAGAGATAGCTCTTCACTGGAAAGTAAGCGAGCGGAAAACATAACTTCGCCCTCAAGGCATGAAAGGGAACAATCAAAGAATTTAAGTAAAAAAAAACGCAAAATGGGGACAAAAAATAAGGTTCTGGGAGGGGAAAGGAAGTAAGCAACTGTCATACTTGAAATGCGGTCTGCGGATGGGGGGAAGGGGAAGAAAAAAGCCTTTGGAAGGCACATCCGAAGCGGCAGGGAAAGGGAACTCAAATAGGACAGCAGGTACAAAGTAACAGCTCATCCCTCACTCAGAATAGGGTCAGGTGAAAAAAAGGAGGCCTGAGGGGACGCGAAGAGAACGCAAGTGGTAGGCGCGATACGCAGAGAAGGGTCCGCCCGAAAAGAGGGGGAGGTTGAAGGATGGGAATCGACACTCATCTCTAAATCAAAGTGCACCCCTCCCCCACGAAAAGGATACCTTCGGAAACAGATAAGCCTTTGGGTGCCGACGCAGGGCCCTCTAACATGGGGAAGGAGGGAAAAAAGTTCCGATAGGAACGGCAAACCTAAAGAGGGAGTTGGCAGGAAGGGAAAAGTTCGACACTATATTTATCAAAGAGCATCTAAAGCTTTGATAATGAATGGGCGGGGGAAGCGACATTGAAACGCTCATTAGGGCTCATCCATCATAGAAAGAGGAACCGCTGGACATGACACAGATTTTCCGCTCGCAGGAGGATCACTGTCACAAAAATAAAAAAACGTGGAACGGTCTAGGCCCTCATAGTAGGAGCAAATCTTTCCCTTCGAGAGTCAGCCAAGGGAGAAGGTCGACAGTGGAGGAATGTTCATGGACTAACGAAGCCCCGAATGCCAAGGAAGGAACTCGGGGAAGGGGAGAGAAGAGGACGACGGTGAAGATGAGCTCAAACGACGGAACTCCTGAAGAAGAGGGCGCTCCTTGTCTCTCGTTATGAGATAACTACTGTGAGGATTCTATCCAGACTGAAGGCTAGAATTACGTGAGAAAGGGGAAGGGAGAGAAAACTAGAAGAGGGAAGGGCCATCAATTAAGCTTATAGACCAAAACTCCCAACAAAAAAAGATTCTCAAAAATCAAAATTGGACCAATATACTATTAGACAACGAAAGTCTCTCGCCGATGCAAGGGAATCCTAAACCGCGTAAAAGGAAGAAGCAGGGAACTCCGGTCATAAGGGGGGGAGGGCGAACTTTCTCAACGAACTGCTCTCGAACTCTAAAACTGGCGAGACAAAACCCACAAAACCCCCCCAACCCAAAAAACACTTATTGAACCGCCCATTGGATTCTATTTGTGAGAAAAGCTCTAGAAAAAAGGAAGGAGGGGTAAAAAAGAAAAATGGCAAAGTACCGCCCGCACCAATAAGAAATTGCCAGAGGAAAGAAAAGGGGGAGGGAGGTCAGGGGATCCCGGAAGAAGAGAAAGCAGGAATTATCAAGTCGGTTATCGACCTCAGGGGAGGGGAGACACGGAGTATTTACGGGGGGGAAAAGAATCGTCTTTCTAGGCTAGGATCATTTAATGTGGGCACTCCTCGGCTAAAACGAAGTGCTTTTGGGGGGGGGGGGGGAGGTTGTGGCTGCGATAGAGAGAGGCTTCGGCCTTTTTCATTTCAAGGGGTAGGAGAGAAAAAAAAGGAAGCGGGCGGGAAAGCGCAGATCGCAGGAAGTCAGCCGGCCAGAACTGGCGAGAAAAGACCAGGAGCGCGGAGAGAAAAACTGAACTCCTGTTTCTTCTCAGAGAAAGGGAGGCGAGTACAACGGACAACGAGCTTGCCCAACGAAGTCGTGGCGGCACTCTGTCGGAAGCAGAGGTCAAAGGAAAAGAGACAGGGGAACGCCGGAGGAGAATAAGGTTTCTAAAAAATCTATCAAGGGGGAAACGTAGGAGAGGGCTTACTAATTATCAGACCATAGAATTAACTCTTCGGGCAGTACCGGGGGGGCCTTAATCTGGAAGGATCGTCGTGCAAGTTGAAGGGCCTCTCGCTAGCCGGTGTGAATAGATGGCGGCGCCTCCTAGATATTCTCCATCGGGAAGAAAAATCCTTTGGACCACTCAGAAAAACGTTGCGAGGGACGGAAAAAAGGATTGAAGCGTCAAGTCTGGCAAAAACTGACTTCTTTGTCTCTCAACTAATGGTTCGGGGGGAGGACAAAAACCCTAAACTTTAAGCTCGTCAGCAAAGTTTGGGCAAGGGGGGAGGGGGGGAGAGCGTAGAGAAAAAGATGCGCCTTACAAAATCCTTACATCAATACAGATGCTCAAAGGGTGCAACGAACCTCTTCTCTAATCAACCACATGGAGGGGACATCTAGTACGATCCTGCGGATAAAGGGTCTTTCTGAGGAGGGGGGGGAATCTGGAAGTGGGGATTCCGTCGCAAAGGTGAGGTTAAAACCTCCTCTCTGGGAAAGGAACTTCGGGTGTCGAATAGGGGGGAGAGAAAGAGAAAATTCAGCCGCAAATGGCATGAAAAAATTTTGAATCACTTGTCAGTGGCGCAATCAAATGAGGGTTGGCCAAAAGGAGAACTAAACTTCTGGCAGGACACTGAGACGGCGAGGAAAATAAGTTATTGCAAGGAGTGAGGATCGGGGAAAAAAAAAAGGGGGGAAAAGGCGAAAAGAGAGGAAGCGTAAACTATCAACTGTCCTAAAAACTCCGAAGAGGGAAGTGGTGGGGATCAAAGGGGAAGGAAAGAAGGGGTCGAAGGGGGACTTACCTTGAGTCTATTCATCGCCCTTGTCTCATTCTGGGCCGGAGGGGGGAGAGAGGGAACGAAAAGGGGATGAAAACAGAAAAGGGCACTCCGACCATTTGATGGGAAGGAGAAAAACCTGGTGAAGAAATCTTGGAAAAAGCCTCAAAAAATCGCGACCTTGAAAATCCGCATGTCAGAGAGAAATCCGAAGGGGGAAATTTAAAATCAAAGAAAAAGGAAGTGAATCCGCGGCAGCTCAACCCGCCACCTCAATTAGAGAGGCTTAGAGAAGCGCCGGGGGGCGAAGTGTCAACGTCAAATTACCAAACGAACCTTTCGGCTAAGGGGTAAAGGCCCAAGCGAGCGTAAGAAACCGAGTGAGAGATAAGGGGGAGAAAGGGGGAAACCGAAGAAGCAGCCGCTCTTTTTCAATCAGGGAGAAAAAGTTTCTCTTTCGAAAGAGGGAAGTAGCATGGCGGCGGCGCAATCAAGAAAAAAGTAAGAAATAACAAACGAAGGGGTTGAAAAAGCAGGTACTTGACGGTAAGAAGAACGCGTTGTTTGCAACAACTATCCGCCCACGGGCGGTGAGGTAGCCCTCTCCCTAAAAGCCAGCACTTCCTGCAAAACCCAAAAACCTGCTGGTTATCAGGGAGAAAGGGGAGGAGAGGGGTAGGGTTCAATAGGAAGGGAGGGGAAAAGGGTAAAAGACTGCAACGCAAGACAAAGACTTGGGGGGACCTTTGAGGAGAGGAAAAAAAAAAAATCTATCTTTTGACTGACTAACGAAAAAAAACGACTCCGAAAGAAGGCGCGCCGGGGGAGGAGTTAAATCTATCGGCGCGCACAACGGCCAAAAGACCCTGGGGGGAGAGAAGGGGAGGTCCAAGCCTCGGGACAAAAAAGGGATTCTTTGTCTGGAAATAAGAAGAGATTGGATAAAAAAAAAAGGGGGTCTTGGCAAAAAGTCGCCATCGACAAGAGAATACCCATTTGAAAAGAAGAGAGATCAAGATATCGTACGACTGCACCTCTACATTCCCTGAAAGAGAAGAACATTAAAAAATAACTGGTTCAGATCTCACTGAGTAGAGAAAAGAAAGGGGATGCCAGGAAAAATCAGTCTTGAAGGGGGACTTAGTTCGGAAAGTCAAGACGATCGAGAGGCTCTTTCAAAGACGGAGAATTCGGCCGGGAAGCAAGCTTCTGTGACTTGCGAGAAATACCTATTCTGGCTTGAAATCGGGGACGGAAACAGGGAGGAGAAAATGTTCGTGGCCGCGGAGATCCCTTCGCCTGTCGTGGGGCGAAGCCGATCGCTCCTTACTACGAACTCGCTACGTCGAATGATCCTGGGAGGGGGCTAGACCACGTAAGAGGAGAAAAGGGAGAGTGAAAGTCGCGCGACCGCAGGCTTTCCGTCTAAGGCTGAGGAGGGCGTGTTGGGAGGGGGAAGGGGTGGAACCGGCTCAGAAAAATATTAACCTCCAAAAGATCTTGACTAAAAAAGACGGCACGGGGAGACGCAAAAGAGGAACCAGGATTGGGGGGGAGGCTTGCGAAAAAACCTAGACGGCTTTTATCTCTGTGTGGCAACCACGTGCGGAGAGGAAAAGAGTATTGGGCAAACGTATGGTTTTGCTTCTCGTACTTGATCGCCGAGGACGACTCTTTGGCCTGGAGACCTCGCGGGGCCCTCCGTCGTCGGGCAAGAAACCACGAAGGGAAGGTAGGGGATACAGCCGCCGTAGATCTAGAACTGGAGGCGCAATGGCGAAGCCGAAGGTATATGGGTTTCTTTTATAACGCCTCAATCTTTGCGACCTGTAATTAACTTAGGTGTAAGGAGCGAGTAGGGGGGCAGCGTAGAAACGGAAGGGTGGGGTTGGGATGGCGTCGCTTCACGTGAACATTTCGGTGGGGAAAGGAAGGGGGACGGAACGGGAAATGTAAAAGACTTCGCCTACGACCAGGGGTGAGCAGGAGAAAAAGAATGGTGAAAATGTCGGGGAACTTCGACCATTTGAGAATCGGAGGGCAGGTCAGGTCAGCCGCACCGCCTCTACCACTCGGCCGAAGTGAGATGGGACGGGAATGTCACTCGACAGGGAGCCCAAAGGACCCGCGGGAAGGGAGAAAAGGTCACCAGCAGTGAGATCGGAAAAGGGGGGGACAGGATCTCCTGCGATCTCGGATTTCAGAGGCAACTGGAAAGGGGGAAGAACCGGCTATCCGATCATACTGACCCTCGTAGGGCCGGACCGGCCTCGAGGGGGGGGGGAAAAGCGTCCAAAACCTTGCTCGTTTTGCCAACACGATAAGGGAGAAAAAGCCCGCCAACACCCCACCAGGGTAGGCAGTGAATACCCAGATGGGCGGCGGAGTGGGGTGGAAAAAAAATGCGGACTCAACCTCCCATCCTTTGGGTAAGACAATCAACGCCGCGCCGGGGGAAGCGAATGTGTCCTTCATCACACTCCTATCATTCAACTCACCAGACACGCCGACTGAAGAGAGTCCGCTTAAAGGGGTCCGGGCCGAGCTCGCCCGAGATGTGGGTGGGTGTGGTAGTTTGGAGGGTGGGCGTGGCGAGACGAGGTCACAAAGACTCACTCTCCTCACGTATTTGATGGTGTTCCGTCTAACCAAGTCATCATACGGAGAATAATAGCCCCCCAACCAAGAAAGGACTCGTCTGCGAGGAGAGAGTACTTTTCTGGGTGGGGTTGCAGGCCCGAAAAAACAAGCGTTCGCTAACCGCCCCAGGGCCACGGAGGGGAAATCAAGCCAGCCAGCGAAGAAAAAAAGTAATCCGTGGCCAGGCATTTGAAATTCGGGCATATATGTCTCAAAAGAAGACTCTGAGGAGTAAGGGGATCAGCGAGGAGTGAACAAACTGAAGCCATGGACAACTCGGCGGATCTGAGAGATTAAACGCGGAAAAAGAGGGAAGGGGGACAAAGCGTTTCCCGCGTCGAGTCTTGTTCCGAAGAAGAGTCAAAGCCCTTCCCTACTTTTCCCTGGACGCTGGAGTCTAACCCCTCCGGTGGGGCCAGAGCGGATCAAGGGGGAGGGGCGGGGTTGGTGAAGCACAGAAAGAAGTTCTTCTCTACAACGAAGGGGTCCTGCGACTCCTAAGCTTGTAAGAGAGTTGGTCATCCTCCTAACTTTATATCATGGGCAATCAATCCCGGCGTGACGAGGGAGGCGGTGACTCTTGAGAGGGAGAGGGAGAAGAATGGTCCGCTGCGTTTCATCCTAGCGCGATTAAGAGAAAGGCAGGAAGGGGGCGAAAATTGGCACCTGAAAACACCGGCCTCATCCGATCCGGAAGAGAGAAGGTCCACACTCCCAAAAAACTGAAAGCGCGGAAGATGCAGGAAGGAGACACAACCATCCGCCGAGCGCCTATTCGTTGCCCAGTAAGGAACGCGTAAAGGAAGAAAGAGAAGGAGCTCCGTTCATCATTTGCGAGAACCTAAGAAGGTCGGCGTACCCCCTCCGCCGCTCAAGGGGGGAAAAAGGTAAACCTGGGACGGATGAGGGGTGTCAATGTCAGACAGCAGGAATCAAAACAACAACTAGGAGGAGGAAGGGGAGAAGAGTCGGAGCTGTCTGAATAGGCGCTCCTCACATGTTCCAGACCCGGTATCCCAGTGGTGAGGGATAGCAGTTGGCCAGATCGCGAAGAAAAACGTAGTCTCCGAGAGGGGTATGACTCTTGGACAGGGGGAAAACCGGAATCGGGACGCGGATTCCGCGTTCTGGTCGACGTCTCTCGTCTGACGGCACGCCGAAGAGAGTGGGTGGGCGTGGGGGGGAGAAAGAGCCGCGGAGGGGGGGAGGGGGGGTGATCCGTTTCTCTCGGGACCAAGCACTTCAGTCCGGGAATCAGCGAAGGTCGGATCGCCGGAACCACCTGCCAGTACTATAAGCTCGGACCGCTGCTGAGCACGGAGAAGCGGGGGGGCAAAGGACAACTGAATATGACTCACAGGCGGGAGAGGATACGCCTTCAACTAGCTGGCCCCAAGGGCTTCGCGAGCTCTCGGTGATTCGTCTAAGAAAAAAACCTCGAAGGCAGGCACGGACATGAAAGGAAAAATTAGAATGAAAACGGCGATATCCTTCCGGCCCGCGACTTTGGTCATAGGGGGGGAATCAAGGCGGGCGTCGCCAGGAAAGTTTCTTTCTCTGGATGCTACTCTGATGGAGAGTAGAGGAGGGAAAGGGACAGATTTGCAAGCTGAGATGAGGCTTCGCTAAGGGGGGCTGGAGGGTGATGCGGGGGCGGAGTTTCAGGCGCGGACGGCGAAGGAAGCTGAGGACGACATCTAAGTGCCCTTCCCATCCTTTCCAAGCCAGAAACGGGGCGCGCGAAATTCTGTCGGAGGGCGTCGGCAAGAGCGGTCGCGAAATTGTTTTTGGGGAGGGAGAACAACACCCCTAAACTGGTGCACGAACTCGCACACAGGGGAAGGGGGGGGGGTGGGCGGGGAGGGGCTCGGAAAAGGTGAAACGAAGAGTAGGGACGCCGGACCATCCGACATCAACGCACACGGGGGCTCTTCTCTCGACCAAGGAGAAGCACAGTAAAAGGGCAATAGCTGGCGAGTATCCCGGACGAGGAAGCGAAGCTTATTATCTCTTGAGGGGTTCTTGTGAACCTTCTCGATTCATTGATTACTTACACCAGCCAGTCTTTTCCAGGGGCAGTTTATAGGTCGAATTCCTGGGGAGGCCCGTCACAATGAAAAAAAATCCGAACCCTATCGGGGGACCTCACTTTTGAATGCACTGCAAGGGCGGCCCGCCCAACGTGATCTGTGTGCACTATGAGGGACGGTAACAAAGAGATCAGGGGCCATGCAATGATTGAAGGGGGCCTTTAACTGGCGGGCGGGGGATCTCGCCAGGTCTAAACAGTGCCGGAAATATCTATATCGGGAAAACCCAGACTTGACGCCTAGGACGCCTTGGTGAGCAGGTGCAACGAGGAGTTTGGGGCGGACCACATGTCGCCGTCATGGGCAAGGGCACTGGCGTGCCCTCCGTTCTTGATGGTCAGGAGTGCACGCCTTCCGATCAGACAGAAGGTCAGGAAGCCGTGTTATCCATTCTTTCGCGGAAGAACGGCGCGGCCGTTTCACTGCATGGAGAAATACCCGAAAAGGAAACCAAACGTGAAAGGCAGCTGTCAAAAGCCCCTCACCCAATGGAGAAGACTGCGCGGAGGTCGCTCCTTACATCAACATTGCAGGTCGAAGACCGGCGGCGAAAATCCCAACAAGCAAAGACGAGACTGGCTTCGCGAAATTCGCCCTTTTAGAAAAAAGGGGGTCACGGAGTGGCGAAATAAGAAAAGCTGGCGGTCTGCGGCGGGGCTCGGGGCTTTGAAACCTACAGAATGAAGTCGGGAAAAAGCGGGCGATAAAAGCCCGGACCGACCGCGGCCATACACTCAGGTTTGTTCAAAAATACAGAGTCCGGAAGGAAGAAACGCCTTTTGGTGAAAAAAAGATAAAGGGAGGGAGGTAGCCCTCAAAGAACACACTTTCCTGGGAACCTTTTCCTGGGTGATCGGGATTAGGGATCGATCAAGAGGGCGGCGGGGAGGTCCTCTTACTTGTCGATCCCGACTACTCCCGAAAGATGAGGCATGGAGAGCGAGCATAAAACGGCTCGAAAAACGTGGGGAACGACCGCCAGCCTCAGAAAAGGGTGGGGTTTACCCCCACACCCCCCCCCCCCAAGGCTTTCGCCGAATAGAAACACACAGGAGGACCGTTCATTGATCTCAGAGAACAGGACCGATGACAAGAAATGTTTCGCTGTTTTTGGCCTATCTAGCGGGAGGTGGAGGGTCGAAATAGGAAATGACAATGGCCGGCCTAGATCTCCAATCTTGACCATCAGAGAGGAATACAGATCTCGTGTGCCCGAACCTACGGCAGGAGGAAATACGTGATCAATTTTACAAAAAAACAAGAGGAGGGAAGAAAGAAAAGCACACGGGTCACACGCGTTCACTGCCTGTCTGTTTCGGGCAGTCGAAAGAAAATAGCGGCGGCGCATGACCTGTTCGCTCCCTGAATCTGTCCGGATCTCCTGCGACTATGGCGAACGAGTCGCAACCTATAAAGCGGCTTCAACGGAACGCTACATTAACACTCGGCTCATCGGATCGGCTTATATCACCATGGGTGTATTGCTCCGATCTAGCCTAACCCGGCAGAGACGGAGGGGGAGGTCCCCAGGGGTGTCTGAGTAGGAGGGGCTACCTTATTTGTCTAGGCTGCTCGACGGCAGGGCTTACGCAAGGCCGGTTCTTTTTGACGAGTTCCGCGGTACGAGGAACCTAAAGCGCAGACCTCAGACTACGATCACTCCCGAGGTGAGGGCGCAAGGGTGCGACCTGAGGGGAGGGGGGGCTACCTCACCACCTGATATTATTCTCTTTGGAACCAACGAAAAGTAGGAGGGGAACCTTTTGCACAGGTTGAGCCGAGGGGGGGCGTGGGTGCCTACGCCATGCCGGGGGACTGTAACCGCGCTGCGCAAATCACCGTCGCTCATCACGCGAAAAACAACGAAGACGCTTTTTCTACCGTCCTTCGAAACTCTATTAAGTAGGCGCAAGTTTAGAAGCCTCCGCTATCAGGCCCGGTTGGGATACGCCATGGCCCACATACGGTACATGGTGCCATGGGGGGAGTTTCCGTCTCTATCTCGGAAAACGTCGAAACTGAGGTTGGCTGTTTTGATTGCGGGCCTTCAACGTTCATGTCTTGCGTCGTCAAGGTACTGTAAGAAACGTCGCACATCGACCTGGATTAGAACGGGGGGAGAGGACGTCTCTCTAAAAAGAGGTGACAGGTCAGGCGAAAGACATCACAATTTCGCCCTCGGCAGGCGGGCCCGGGCCTTCGGAAAGGGACTCCCACGCCGTCCGATTGGCACGAGGGGCCATGACGTCGATGTAATCCTTCCTCCGCGACCTGGAGGCCCTTCGCGGCACCTGCTCACAAGGCAGTGAGATCTCTTAGTAGCGGACGATCCTATCGCTTCCTGGCCGACGCGGGCGCGAGGTCATCCGAAAACGGCGCCAAGACAATACAATGCATATTCAACCCGCGCGAATGGCCACCGCGTACGCTTGCCGGCCTTGTCACACGATAGTGAAAAGGACGCCCTGCAGTGCAAAGTGATAGGATAGTGCGGGCTTGGGCATTGCTGACCGCCGGGACGCCAAAACAGCATTGGGAACTCAACCTCTCCCGGCCATGCAGCGAAGGACGGTGTGGTCCGAAAATTGCCGAGAAGCCATTACAGCGGCACAAAAGCAAGCCCGAACGATCCTGCACGCTTCTCGGCCTCGAAGGCGAGCTCGCACGATGTGTCCAGTTCGAGAAAAAGGGCAAAAAAAAAAATGACAAATACAGGGAACGCTTTTCTGTCCGAATGTCCGGCGCCACGCCGCTCGTAGCAAGGCACCGTTAAAAAAAAACCACATCAAAGGCCCGCTGCTAGCAAACTGACTTGCACAGTCGGGGTGTTGGAACGAACCAGCCCCCCCCCCCACAACCACGTTTCTACTCAAACGTCCCAGGGGCCGGGCTAGCTCTAGGCGCGACGTCTGGTGGCCATTGACGGGCAATAGATGGCGCGCAGAGCGAGAGGAGGGGCCGAGATCTATCTCTTGACAAAAGTCGCGCGCGCCATCTCATCTGCATCGCATCGCCACCCTCACAGCCGCCAGGTCTATCATCGGAGATGAGTACTACTTGTCCTGGGACCGCTTAATGATAGCACCTTCAAAATCGGCCGGCAGTCGCTCGCGAACTAGACCGTGTGTGGAGACTAATGCGAGAACTACTACACCGAGAGCCCTGTCCGATGGGACAGCTCGTTGCCGGTCCTCTCAGGGCCGTGAATCATTTCGAGGGAAGTAAAACTCAAGGTACGGAGAGCACTCCTGTCGCTGGATGTAGAAACTGGCCGCTGAGAAAAGCGTTCTGACCTCACCGGAATGCCCTGGGTGCACGTACGAACGCGACCTCACTGCCACCCTCAGCCTGGGAATCTCATCCACCACAAACACCAACCTCCGCGCCCTGGGAGCCGAGTGAAAAGGGAAACGAACATCGCCATCCCGAGCGTTCAAGAACCCTCGATAGTCTATACCGATCTACGGAGACCGTACATCGGTGGCGGCGCGAAGCGGGCTTAATAACTGCTTGCTGTCGGGAGTCGACTGTCACTCCACTGGGTCAAGAGGTGTCACGATTGTGCGCGATGGTAGCAGCGCAAAGA
>Ga0179593_1601401_pt1 | contig 16028 bp, 18 predicted proteins | sample CZODoug2_1_08_16_FD_185931 | JGI IMG/M metagenome (GOLD analysis project Ga0179593, IMG submission 185931) | Vadose zone soil fungal communities from Angelo Coast Range Reserve, California, USA - CZODoug2_1_08_16fungal (PacBio error correction) | ecosystem: Environmental > Terrestrial > Soil >...
TTGACTTTGCTTTTTTTCTCTGAGCGCTAAGGGAAAAGGGCACAAGAGGGCCGCCTGGATAAGGAGGTACTCTGCTGGTGGGAAAAGAAAGGGAGGAACTTCGAGACGGGGTCGGCGCGGGCTGCCGGGGCGGAGGCAGAAGTGGGGATATGTTCTCAAAAATAGAAGGGGTATGGGGAAAAGAAAAAAGTCGCTGCTCCTTCTAGCCGAGCTGCGGCTTCTGTCCAGTGAACGAAAGAAAACAGTTCGTCCCGTCGTGGTTCAGTAGAGGAAGAAAGAGGGAAACCAGACGAGAAATGGACCTGGCTTCGATCTCAAGGGTTTCCAGAAGACTCGTGGCGAATCGGAGGGAGCTGGATTCGACTCCGCTTGGGAGAAGTGCTCAGAAACCACCGGGAGGGACAGAGGGACCCTGGGCCGAGAAAGATCTGATCGGCTTTAATCCCAGTAAAGGAGCAAGGCCGAGCGGGGGAAAATCGGGGGGAAAGGGTCACGCCTCTACAATCTCTCTTAATCGAGTGTTCATCATCGCGGTGAAGGAAGTTTACTGAGAGTGGATTGGAAAGGAGGTACCTCTCTTTAGGGACCCGAATTCCTGTTATGCTAAAACGCCGGGAAAAGGAAGAGCTCCATTTCTTTTTGAGAGGAACCCGGGGGGGGGGGGGGGGGGAGCTGTATCGCCAGAGAAGGAAAAGAAAAAGTAATTTTATAAATAAGGAACGGCGTCTCCTTCCCACCCAAAAAAACCCGGCCCACTGAAGCCCGGGGGGGGGGGGATTACCAGGGAAGGAGGGTGTAACACAGTCTAAAGATGTTCATAATCGGTCCCTAACAGCCGGCTCAGGGCTTGGCAAAAAAAAAAGGGAAGGAGGACGCCCGCGCACAAGCGGGGAGAAGTCGGCCTTCTGGAAAAGCGATTAGATCAACAACTCCTTGCTTCCGGCGCGATGGGAGGAGAAAAAAAAAGAAAAGACATTGACCAACGGAGAAAGGAAAAAAAAAAAATGGGAACGAATCGCTCTCATCCATCAGAAAGGATCGCGACCATTAACACAGCAGGGGGGGGAAACGGAGGAAGACGATCAGCGCGCCAAAAAGGGGGGGGGGAAAACCATGACGTCTTTTGTAGAGAAGGGAAAGAAGAGGAACGAACCAGCGCGATCGCTATGCCCGGGAAAGGGAGCACATGAGATCTCTTTGAAATTTTTTCATTTCCCGGACACAAAAACAACAAAGCCGCTAACGCGAGGATCTCAAGCCGATGGATTGGAAAAACAAAAAAAGAAAGAGGGATTAGAAAAGAGAGGAAAAATAAAAAAAAAAGAATGGGGCGGAATTCTCCGCGCTTTAGAAATCGTGCCTTTCTATCAGTTCAAGTCTGTGGGGGGGCTCGAAAGAGATCTCATGGCTGCACGATCGCACTACATAAAGAGGAGAAGCGCGAGACAGCAGGGTTAGGGAGCCATCGTCCGCCGCAAAGGGGTTCGGCTTCGCGATTGTTGGGCCAGCGCGGGGAATAGTTGGCGCGGACCAAATCCGCCGGTCCAAAAAAAGAGGTGGGAGGGGAAGAGAAGCTGGCCGCCATATGTATTCGTATGGAAAAGGAGCCGGGGGATCCCTACTCTTGTACCCAGGAGGGGAATTTTCTTCATTACTCTCTAACCTTCATCCATTCTCATATCGAGGGGGGGGTAGAAGAAAGGTATCCCTTTTGAAGACCCCAAGGAAGAAAAAATCTTTGTCTCTTTCTTCGAAAAAGAAAAGGCCACTGATCTGCTTTTCTGAGGAGGAATCTCTATCTCGGCTGGGAAAAAGCATGGTGTCTCAAGAAAAAGAATTTGTTCATCAAAAGGAAGAGGGCCTACCTCTCTTATTGGGGAAGGGATTCTTTCGAAACCGCGTCTGGATGGGGGAGAGGGGGGTTTTGCTTAAAAGGTTAAGGAGGACGAAAAAGGAACCACTATCCTGTGACAGAAACTTTGCTCTGCTGCATCGACGTCTTCGCGTCATAACAAGGAAAGAAAAAACGCCCGCGAGGAACAGAAGCCAAGTTGGGGGGAGCAACTCGATCCCCCTGAAGGGGGGGGAGCGGGGGAGACATCTTCTAGGCGAACGAAGGAAAAAAGTATTACCAAGGGGATCAAGGCCGATAAAAAGAAGGGATCTCGGGCAGAACGGACCTGGACTAATAGAGAAGATAGGGAGCTGAAAGAGGCCTCGATCACAGGACGAGGGGAAAGTCATCAAGACGAAAGAGGAAGGGACTATCATACGGAGCGAAAAAAAGAACCCCTCACCGGGGGGACCAATCTCCTCCTCAAATGCTTCGGAGGAACGGAGGACTTTTTACGAATCACAGGGGAGAAAGGGCGATCGTCACGTCCAGAAACTTCTCGGTGCAGGGAAAGCATATCATCGACAGGTAAAAAAGGAGAAAAAGCGGCGATCTAGAAGGGAAGATAACAACGGATCGGAGACAAGCCTCTCCCTTTCGAAAAAAAAAGGACAGCGTGCCTATTGTTGAGACTACACCGGGGGGGGAAGCGAAGGGGACATTCTCATCCAGGCTTAAACATCAACGTTTAAGAACTCTTTTGAAAACACTCTACCCCCTACCACCCCACAAAACAAAGAGAGTCTCAACAAACAAAGGAGGGAGGAAAAAGTTTGACGTTGAAGCTGTTACACAAATTGATGCTTTATGCCGCCTTTATAGGGGAGAGGGGGGGAACGACTCAGCTCACCAAGGCGCGGTCGTCCTCCACGGGGGGAACGAAGGCTGCTGCGCGTTGTGGACGTCATGGAAGGGAAACACGCTGGTGAACGTATGTTCTCAGGAAGGAGTCTGGGAAGGGAGGAGGACGAAGGATCGCGGCAGGAGGAAAAAAAAATCTCCATACGACTCGAGTGCTTCGCACCGTGGGTGTAGCGCTTACGTCGCAAAAAAGCATCCTCGATGAGTCGGCGATAAAGGGAGGCGAGGAAAGAGGTGACGCTGCCGCTAAGGAGAAAGTCGCCGGAGGGAGGAGAGAACGCTGTCGCTCGACGAAAGGGAGCTGCACCACCTGTGCCCGCCGAAAAAAAGAAAAACGGCGGATGGAAAGGAGGGAGGGGGAGCCCGAGAAGAAGGAGAAATGCACGCTGGGGGACAGCTGTCCTCATCTTTGTCAAGGGGGAGACTAGAAGGCTCGCTCGGCTAGAAAAAGGAAGGGGGAAGTCAGACAGAGAGACGAATCCGACCTTCTCTTGGGATTAGGGTAAAGGGCCGTCTGCCGTCCGAGGGGACAGAAAAGCCGTCGAAAAGGCGCCATCTTTACCGGGCAAAAAGGGAAACTCGGCTGATGGGGGTCAGGCGGGGAAGAAAAAGACAAAAGAGTAATTGTATAAAAAGACGAAGGAGGAAAGAAGGGCAAAAACCAACTCCAAAAAAGTGTCGGCCGGCAGCTTATACTATCAGGTAATGGTAGGGGAAAGGAATCAGGCTGGGAACGCGTATCGAAAAGCCTTCTCAGTTCATCCTAAGAAAAAAAAGGGAAAGAAATCTTTGAAGAAAGCTTCCGTTACGGGGAAAAAAAGAAGGGGGGAGGGCGATGAGATATACAAAAGCGGCTTGCCTGCGCTATAGCCCCTAAGGAAATAACCTCAAGTGAACAGACGGGAAGAAGACACGGCAGAATTACTCAGAGAGAGAAAGGAAAGCGGCCAGCTCTTCGCGAACAAGAAAGACCGCGGATTGGTTCCCTCCACATCGGGAAAGAATCAACCCTGCAACCCTGCTGCGGGGAAGAAAGGAAGGGGAGGGCGATAAAGGAAAAAAGAGAAGCCGATGCCGCGGCTGGCAGGAAGGAAGGGAGAGCGCTTTGACATAAATGTTGGGGGCCGAAGAGGGAAAGAAACCAAGGGGAAGGCCGCGAACGCGAGGAGCATCAAGAAAAGAAGAGAAATCTCTCTCAACAAAAAAGGAAAGAAGACGCCAAGCCCTCGGGCTGATGCTCCTCGAACTCTGTTTAAAGTGCGGGGAGGGATTTCACCGAGATCTCATGTCTTCACGAGAAAAGTGGAAGGGAAAAGAGGGACGGCATCGGGAGAATCAAAGGGCTTTTCTTGGTCTCGCCAAATCGGTCAAGCCAGAGATCCTCATGTTTCTTCCTGAAAGGAGGATGGGGAGGATCTTCGAGAGGGGTGGACACCGGGGAAGACAAATCCGCGGTCGGAAAAAGAAAAAAGTTTCGCTACGAAAAGGCAGGGGGGCGATTTCTTCATTGGGGAAAAGGAAGAAGACCCGAAGAGGGCCAGGGGGAAAAAAACTGTTCACAAGAGGAGGGGGCCTAATCTCGCCTCAGACCAGAAGGGAGTGAAGCTCATATCCCTCAAGAGAGGGGGGGGAAAACTACTTCCCGAGGGAGACAGCTTTTCTCTTTCGGAGAAGAAGGAAGGCCCGTCCCTTAGCCGCTGTAAAGGGAAAGGAAAAAAAAATGCTCCCACAGCACGTTGTCAGAAAAGAAGACCCTGAACTTTTTCATCAGAAGAAAAAAAAGACGAATAGCGTTGTCGTGGGAAAGCCTCTTCGACCGGCCTGTATTCTAACAAGGAAAACGTTGGGGGGAGGCACGTGCCTGCTAAGCAGCCTGAACCCAATCCTTTGAGGAGAAAAAAAGCCGGAGGGCCAGTTGCATACAGAGGAAGAAGGATCTTACTGCAAGAAGAGGAAAAGCAAACTCGGGGGGGGGCAGAAATCCAATCTAATTAAAGAGGGGTAGTAAAAAGCGATGACACAATGGCGCTCGCTCCGCCGCAGAAGAATCAGAAAAAACCCCCAGAGGAGACCGAGACCGATCACCAGAAATTTATCTCTGGAATGAAGAGACAGAAAATCGAGACGAAGTTTCGCTTCAAAAAGGGGGGTAAGCTCTCTATCAGAGTCTTCTAAGTCAGGGAAAGTTCTTCGACGATGAAAAAAGGCAGCGTCAAAGAAGTACGCCCTCACAGGGGGGAGGGAAAATTTCCATCTCCTCCGATCAGTTCAGGTCTAGGGAAAAATGACTTCACCAAGACTTAAAAAGGAAAAAAAACCTTATTGAGAGACAGAAAAAAAAGGGGAAAAGAAAAGACCTCTCTCGGAGGGAGAACAGCCGGTAGCAAGCTCCATTAAGAGGAAAGAAGAAGGAATTCCTTATAACAACTGCGCTTCCAAAAAAGATAGAACACGGAAGGGACAGACAGCACAAAGCCGTGCCTATCATTTTGGGGAAGCTACCTACATTGATCATGAACGACTTTTATAACTCTTGTACAGAGAGCTTACCAGCACAACCAAAAACCTTAAAGAAAGGGAGGAGTAAAATATATATATGTCGGGTGGAGCTTGTACCACTCGTTTTTTTTGTGTTTTCTTCAAAGAAACAGGCTGTAGGCAGCCTGGATGAGAAGGCAGGGCTTCTGTGTGCGGCCAAAAAACGGCACTCTGGCGGCGGTCGGCCCAAGGACGGAGGGCCCGCATCCGGGGGGAGAACTGCATGCGAAGAGAAAGGGGTGATGGCCGTTAGGGGGGGGGCCTGTCGCTTTCTAAAGGAGACTCCCGGCGCGGAAAAAGGGGGACTATCGGGAACAAGGAAAAAAGAAGGGGACTTCGTCAACAAGGAATAGCTCCTTCGGAGATGCGATGTACCGTTCTAAGAACGTTCGGGAGGGAGGGTGACTCTGCCGAAGGGGATCGTCTCCGCCTGTGAGGGCCGGAAAAGACTATGTCCGATCGAAAAAAAAAAGGCCGGTCACGAAAGAGTTCCTTATCTATTAGGAGAAGGAAAGTCCCTCTATCAATGCGATTTAACGAGGGATAGGGGAATAAATCGTGTTTCCTCGTGAAAAGAGGAACGCGTCGCGGAGGAAGAGAAAAGGGGTAAGGCAGCATCTCGGGTAAGGACTCGCTTGTGCTTTGGGAAGGGAGCAAAAAAAGATGCCGGTGATGCCGCAAAAGAAAAAAGGGAAGCGCCAGGGAAGGGGGAAAGGGGAGCTGAACTCTAGCAGTATCTGGGGTAAAACAAAAACAGAACGTGAAGCCATGAATGGGAAGAGGAAGCTCTCTGCCCCCACCAACTCCAACCGAAAGGGGAGTGTCGTCCAAGAGGATGCCGTAGGGGGATGAACCAGTTCAGGTGTGCGAAGGATGTTCAGCCAGAGGAGAGTAGACGGGGAAAAAAAAAAGCCGTCTCAGTGCCGGGCCTACAGGGAGGGAAAGGAAGCCTAAGCGGCAAGGAAAATCCTCACCTCGGAAAGTCACCGTGATGTGATTATAAAACAGAAAAAAAGGGGCTTCCGTCGAAAAAAACGTGCATGAGACAACGGGAAAAGAAAAAGGAATGGGACCAGCGTCTGTGATAAAAAAGGGACGCATCTCTCTCATAGCAAATGGAAAGGGAGAGAGGACGATCGACCGCTGATTTGTGGTTCGAAAAAAGGGAAAAAAATCGCTAATCCTAACCACTCTTACCAAAGGGGAGGAGAGAGAAGATTCCGCTATGTTCAGGAAGGGGAAGAGAAATCTCGTGAAATAGGTGGAAAGGAAAGGGGAACCGCATAACAGCGCGAACGGAAAAGGGAAGAGGATCATCAATCCCATATTTATTTGCGTCAATTATACATCACAAAGGGAAGGAAGGAAAGAGATGCTCCTCTCTTTCTCGGAAGAAGGAAAAGGGTCGACTTGTGCACTGAAGGGAAGGGGGGGGAAAAATTATTTCACCTATATCGATGGAAGGAAGTCCCATTCGTGCACGAGGGGAGAGGGGTCGTGAAGCGCCGCCGCCCTGATCGAAAACGCCGAAGGAGAGGGTGGGAACCGAAGCTGGAGAGGAAGGGAGGAGGGCGGCTGACCACTCCGATCTATAGCATAGGGAAATCGCGCTGTCAGAATTAGAGAAAAAAGCGCCGTGGTCCGGACAGAGGAAAAAACAAGCGGGTCATGTCTCGCTTTGAAAAAGGGACTATCTCGCCGGCCCAAGACAGGAAGATAGGAAAAGCCATCACGTAAGCCTTCTAAAGAAAAGGCCTAGGTGCGGGATCAAAGCGGTGCGCGAAAAAAGGGGGACTATTTCGTAAATGTCGGCAAGGAAAAGGGACCCTGGCTGAAGCTCGGATACTCCGTAACAAAAGGAGAAAAAGTTTGTCTACCACAATGGAAATTTCATAAAAGAAGGAAGAAAGCTGGGCCGACAGGAGGTTGGCGTTGGGTGGAAAACGAGCGCCTCCTTCGAGGAAGGCGCACTTTATTAAGGCTTCAACTTCCTTCGGGAAAACAAGGGCGAGTTTCCGCTCAACACCTGGGAGAACAACTCCCAGGAAAAAAGTGCGACGGCGGAGGACTTCGAGGGGCGGGCGCTCTTAACAAACCAAGAAAAGAAGTACATACAACGCCTAAACAACAGACCGGAGTAAAGAGGTTCTCGCTAACTATTCCACAAACAGAGCAAGGCAAAAAAAAGCGCATTTATTCTCTTGAAAGGAAGGAGAAGGAAGGGGACATTTTCTCTACCCGGAGGGGCTCTCGATCCAGAAAATCTTAGGAGAAAGAACAGCCTAGATTGGGGGGGGGGAAAACTATCAGCGCAGCCCTTAAGGGGAAAATACCCTCACCGGGAAAATCGCAGCCTCCTCTATCTTGTCGGGAAGGAAAAACTTTTTCCGAAGCACATCGGGAAAAGGAGGGGAGGCGTCACGTCAGAAGAAGGGGGGGATCTTCATCGCCACTAACAAGTGGGGGGGCCTGCTATCAACCTAAGAACATCGAGAATAAAAGGCCTTATAACAAGCTCAAAAGCAGAAGCCCCTTGAAAACAGCCGAAAGCCGGAAAAATGGTTGCTGATTTGACGAAAACCGTCGCAAGAATAAGACTAAAAAAAACGGTTCCTCCACATGGGAGGGGGGGGAAGAACTCTTTGTACCAAGCGACCAGCCACCACACCCAAAGCTAAGAGAAAAGATCGCGATGTTACGGTGTGGGAGGAACGCTGCTCGGGGGGAAACAGTTCTTCCCCGACAGAGGAGGCCGCCTGAGAAAGAGACTCGTACATCAAGGAAAAAGTCACGCTGTCTGCGGGAACGCCCTTGGGAAGGGGCTGAAAGGTTCAAGAAAGATATTCGCCGCTGTTTATGAAAATCTCCTCTTGGCGATAACTGAGGGATGAACGAAAAGAGGAAGGAAGTTACTATCGGCCCATAAGCTCACTATTTGAAGAAGGGGTTGCCAAGTCGACCAAAAAAACAAGAGGAAGGGCCCATTTGAATTCTTTCTTTACTGGGTGAAGGAGGGCCGGCGATCGTCAGCAAAGAAAATGCCTTCCCCGCGAGCGAACGAGTCTTTATCTGCGAACAAAAAAAGGGCCCTGTCACGACACTGGCCCCGTATAAAGGGGACAGTAAAAGAAGGCGATCTTCACTCTTGAAGGGGAGAGGTCATCATCAGGGGGTGGCCTCAGGGACGCGAAGCTGTCGAGCTCGCGCAAATTGTGAATGCATCATAATCGGTGACAAAGGGTTTACTTCGGGGGATTTCAGGGAGGGGGGGAGAGTGCCGCGGCTGCCGTCCGTGAAAAAACCCGGAAAAGAAAAAACATGGCCGCTCCGGTGGAAAAAGGGAAAAGGAACTCGAGCAGGAGGCAGGCTGAGACGGCCAAAAAAAAGGAATTGTAGAAATACAGGCGCGGGTCTACGGCAGAAAGGGACAAAAACCCAACCGCGAGGGGATGAGGCCCAGAGGAGAAAACACAGTTCAGTAATGGTAGGTTTAGAAAAAAAGCAGGGAGTCAGCCCGTGAAAGAAGCAGAGGGCCGGGCCACATTGGAGAAAGAGGGGAAAATCGCCGCAAGCGAAAGTCGGCCGTCGGGGAACCATCCAAGAACGTGAGAAGGAGATAGGAATTCTCCGGCTGCAAGGGGATCCCCGATCGTCTGAAAAAAAAAGGGAGACGGGAAGCTACGTCGGGAGAAACGAATGACTCCATCTCTCTTCATACATCAGGCGAAAGGGAGATGAAAACAGCGATTTGTGTCGCCGCAAAAAAGAAGAAAAAAGGAGACCACCATCGCGAATCCGAACCATGAGAAAGGCGATGGCGATAACGACCACGGGATCAGAAAAAAGAGGATGGGAAAAAAGGAGAGGTTAAATAATGTGCAGTGCCGAGCACCACAAGAAAAAAAGTAGGCGGCCGGCGAAAACAAGGAGACAGAGGGGATTGCAGTCGTAGTCTCGAAAAAAAAAAGAGACGAAATCCATCTGGGCTTGATGCCACTACGAAACGCGAAATATCAGAAAAAAAGAGGGCTGGCCTATTGGTTCTTCCCGGGGGGGAAAAAGAATCCATGGCGGGAAGAAGAGAAGAGAAGAAACATCGCGGCATCGCTAGCCGGAGGGAGCCATCATCCGCCTAGAAAAAACAAGGGGGGGGGTGTCGGAGAAGGTCTGCGCGATGCGGGAAAAATCGAGAGCATGAGATGGTAAAAAAGCGGAGACTGTCCTCATGATGAGGGGGGCAGTGGTCGGCATCCCTTATAAACCGACGCTGGGAACAGAGCTGTAAAATCTCTTTTCCTATCTCAAGGAAAGGTGGTCGGCAGATAAAAAACTTTTATCACTGAAAAAAATCCGAGTTTCGGACAACTGTGTGAGGAGGCGAGGGAAGGAGCACCGGCCCTGAGCCTGCTGTTCGAAAAGAAAAAATACGCGGAGAAAAAAAAGAAATCCTTTTCGGAAAGAAAGAAACCGACGATCATCCGCTGCACACAAAAAAGAAGCGAGATTGTGTGGCCGCGAGCTCCGCAGGAAGGAGAGGGTTTCTACAATTAAACGGGAAAAAAAAGGCTGGCTCTCCAGACGACCCAGATCCTGAACGATGCGTCAACTCTGCGCGAGTGACACGGAGGGGGGAAACGTCAGCCGCGCAGCGCAAAAAAGGAAGGGGCAATCCCGAAGCCAAAAGGGAGGGAATCCGGCACCTCGAGCTAATCACAATTTTTAGCTCAAAGGAGGCGAAACCTAGGAAAAAAAAAGAGGCAGATCTCATTGAGCTCGGGAAAAAACCGGAGGGAGAATCGTAAGATTCGCGAGGGCCAGCGGTTGTTGAAGCGCAAACACCAAACGCATCGAAAGGAACAGCGTGAAAGTCCACATCCCGCAAAGGGGGAGAAACGATCATCTGCAGCGTCCAAACCAGGACAAAGCAAGCATCAAGGTCCATAGAGAAAAAAGGAGGCTGTCGAGACGGACAGTAAAAAAAGGACAAAACGACTGTGACTAAGAACAAGGAAAGAGGTCACGGTCCAGAAGCCGCGCGGAGTGAGAAACACCGAAAAAAGAAAGGAAGAAGCACGCTCCGGCATCCACAGAAAGGCCGGAGAAAAAACCGCTCGCCACTGTCGGAACCGACCGAAAAGACGCGAGCCGACAACAAAAAAGACATGCTCATCCATGCGGCCGAACAAAGGGGAAGCAACTCTTGGTACAGCAAAAAAGCCACCCCAAACAACAACTTCATTATTAGGAAAAGAGGAGGGGAAGGGGGGGGGCTTTTCGCTGGGAGCTGGACCAAGAAGAACGACCTCTCCATGCTGGAGAAAAACTGTCTGTCGTGCTTGGCGAAAAAAGCATCCCACAGAGAAACTCTCCCTTTTCTGCTTTTTCCGAAAAAGTGTTTCTCCGGATGAGAGGAAGGGGGGTGATGCCGATGTTAGAGAAAGAACTGCTTTCTTTTGCCTGAAGCCGACAGGAGGGACCGGGGAAAGGGTTCTTCGTCCACCGTCGTGGAAAAGAAAAAAACGCAGCCTCGAGAGCGCGAAGGAAGTGGGAGAAGCCAGTGAGGGGGCGTTCCGCTGATCGTTTCGGCGAGAAAAAGATGCAGGGGAAAACGTCGCTCGACTAAAGGGAGTGATCGGGGCGAAAAGCTTACCACGAAGAAGCGAAACTTGCCGAGAAGGAGGAAGGCAGGCGTGAATCCCTATATAAAAGATGCGGGGAGGTTGATCTCCTTCTCGAGGAAGAAGGGGGCCTCGTGTGAGCATGGAGAGCCCGAAAGCGCGTAGGGTGCGCAAAAAGACAGGAATCGCTTTGACGCTCACGAGAAAGGGAGCTTGGGCTTGACATTACCTGCCAGGGTCGCGGCTGCCGTCCAGTGGATGAAAAAGCCGTCGCCCATTGGCCAAGGAAAAAAAGGAAAGTCCTGTGGAGCGGGAAGAGCAGGATCTTGGAAGGCCACACTCTAATTGATAATAAAAGGGCGAAAGGGAAAAACAACCTCGGATCCGCGTGAGGACGTCGGCGTGATGAGAAAGGAATGGGAGGTGGAGACAAAGTGAGAAAAAAGGAGAGATGCTTCATCCTTTCTCAGAACGAAAAGAAGGGGCCGGAAAAGGAGTCCTTCGCCGTCCAGCGAGGGGGGGATCGCAAGAGGCCGTGAAAGATCAACGTTATGGCTATGAGAATCGCCTTCGCCGGTCAGTCGGAAAGAAAGGACACGAAAAAAAAAGAACATTGGACCATCTGTCGGAAAAAAAGAAGGACGCATCGCGAGAAAGAAGGGGTCGGGCCAAGCGGATCGCGACCAAACCCACGACCCTCTGGGGGGGGAGACGCCATCATCTGCGAAGACGATCATCAAAAAAAGAGGGACGAAGCGAACCATTTTTGGGGGGAAGGAAGGGCTAGAACGACCAGCTCTTCGACTAGGGCCTCGAGGACAGGAAGGATATCTCTTTGAACTAATTTGCATTCAGAGAAAAACAAAAACACACTCGAACTGGCAAGAGATAGCGGCCGAAAAAAGAAGAATCAATCCCAGATTGATGTGCGGAGGAAAGAAAACAAAAACGGTATGAGAAAAGAGATGATAAGATCCTTTGGGGGAAAAAAATCGAAGGAAAGCAGTTTTTCTATCATGTTGCTGAGGGAAAAAAACGTCCCGGAAAAGTAAGGTAAGGAAACATGGCTGAACTATCGCATCACTTTCGCCCCGGGAAAAGAACACGGGTCGTTCTCGCCATAAAGCGGAAAACGCAAAGCATGGTTCGGCTTCGGCGGAGGGGGGAACGCGCTGATCGTCTGCGCGAAAAAGAAGAGGGTCGAGACATCTGCTGTTGAATGTAACGATCAGCAAAGAGGAGAGCTATTCTTCATTCGCCTTGGGTAAAAAAAGGAAACCCGACGAGGGGGGGAAGGGAGAGGCTGGTCTTCATGCCGCCGGGAAGCAAGACCGGGATGCTAGCTTAGCCTAAGCAAAAACGGACCACTGTTCCCCGACGGAAAAAAAATTGCGCTGGAGAGGGAAGGAACGAAATTTGGCCCCGGAAAAGACATTCCCCTGCTGAGCAGGAGGCGAAGGAAAGAGATACACCTACCATTACTGAACTGGTTCAAGAGAAGTGGGCCGACATCCAAGAAAGAGGTGGCGTGGGTGGGGGCCTCGAGGCAGGGAGTTATAAAAGGAGGGCTTCACGTTCCTGCTGCTCTCAGAAAAAAGTAGAGCGAGTTTACCGCGACAAAAGACTGGCGCAGGGGGCACTCGCGCGGCCAAGGGGGAGCGCATCACCTTACTGTCGAAAGAGCCGGAAGGCGGAAATCCTAACGCAAAAGAGGGGGAAGCCGTCCCCCAGAGCCGAGGGCCTCTCTCAAAAAGCTCAAAAACCACGCTTATTACCGCGATCAGGTGAAAAAAGGCTGTTCCGATCGCCATTGGAGAGAAGGGATACGTACTCCGAATAGACCATCATGTCTTGCAGAACAGGGCAAGGCGATCACGACGGTAGTCTACAGAGTGAAGGGCCAACAAAAGAACTTCTACTAGAAAAAAAAAAGCGTCACCATCGACTAAGCACCGGATCGACTCCTCCTCCTCGGGGGAGGGATAAAAGGCGCGACTGCAACACGAAAGGGGGAACCAAAGCTTGAGCGTCGTAGAAAGAAAGCCGCTCTCGGCTTTCAGCCAAACAAAAAGGAGAAGAGACAGTCCGGATATCCACAAAGAAAAGGGAAAAAACAGCCAGGAAAGAGCAAAGGGGGGAGAAAAACTCCGCTGGCCGCAAAAGGCGAGGCCGACCGCCAACAGAGCAAGATCTCCTACCACCGCAGCGACCCTGGGGACAAGAGAAGGACTCCAGCAGGAAAAAAGTCGTGTACCCAAAAAGAAGCCCACAAAGAAAAAGAAAAAACACTTAGTAGGAGGAAAAAGAAGAAGAGATGTAAGGGGGTTTTCTTTGGCGTCTCTGGAAGGAGGAAAAATGCTGTTATTCCTGCCTGTATGAAGAAAAGAGGAGGAGGGGTGTCGGCAAAAGAGCAACCCTGCTCGGGGAGAGGTCTGCCTCTCATGAGGTGGGGACCGAAGCCACGCATTCTCTATTCTCCGCTGGGGGGAAGAAAAAAGCACCTGTCAGGCTCAAGGAGGCGCCGAGCCGGCTTTACCGTAGCAAAAAAAAAAAGGCACGTCCGTGGTGAAAGAAAGGGAACCCCCCGGAGGAACCGAGCCTCGCGGAGGCAGGGGATGAGATGGGGCCCGGAAGCTTCCCGCTGGGGAGGCCGGAATAGGCAGGCCTGCCTTGCTGGCACGCCCAAGCTGGGAAGTTATCGCGACTTCACAAAAAGGACAGACTGAAAGCCAGGGAGGATTAGGAGGTTGTCCGTCTAGGAAAAAGGGGAAGGAGAGTCTGCACGCGGTTCGTGACGGAGGACCAAAGGTTCTCCTCGAAGAAGGGGAGGAGGCGATAGCTCCGCGCCATTGGGACACGAGGGGGGAAGTTTACTTCTCTTTGCGGGGCGGGCTCTTCGCGTCTAAAAAAGAAGGAATTCCGGTTTAGCAGGCAGAAAGGGAAAACTGCCGCTAAGAGTTGCCGAAAGGAAAACTCGAGGCAGGATATGGTGAAAACAGGCGAGGCACACAGGAACGATACAGCGCGTTCGAAGCGGCATAAAAAAAAAGCCAACCTCGAAAAAAAAAATGAGAAGCACGACAACAAATTAAGAAAAAGCATCCAAAAAAAAAAAAGCGCCAGGAAACTTCCCCATAACGACAACAGCAAGCGAGGCTTATCTGTCCTCCTCGGAGGCTGGCTAGGATAGAAGAATGAAAGGACAACGGGGAGGAGAGAGTGCAGGTGAGAGGATAAAATCGGGAAAGGCGGGGGGGATGATATAGCGGAGGGGGAGGATGGGGAGGGAAAAACGAAAAAGAAAGAAATGGGGGAAAGGGGAAAGGGGTCCTGGTAGGTGGAGACAAAGGAAACAGAGGTGTCAGAAAAGGTCATCCCTACACTGAAGCCGGGCCGAAGACTTCTCCTCCAGCGAGGAGAACGCACGAGGGAAGGCAGCAAGCCACTGATTTCTCTGAAGAAAAGGGCCTCCTGGCTTAAGCGCGATAGGAAAAAACGTTAACAGCTGAGCCATTGCCCTCTTCAGGGAGGGGAAATGAAAATTACTCACGCTAACAGACCATAAGGAAAGACTCTATCGCGACCCTTCAACACGGAAAGGGGGGGTCGTCCGCCAGCATCGCGCAAAGAGCAGCGCCGGGAAAGAAAACGTCGTTTTCGATCGGGCGAAAGAAAAAAAGGAAAAAATCGCGTATCGCATGACGCTAAGGAAATGCAGATCGTGAGCCATGATAGAAGAAGGGCCGGAAGCAACCACCTCTTCCATCATCTGAGAAAGAAGAAGGCGGACCGCGAGAAGTGCGTCTTATCTCTCTCACACAAAAAGAACTCAATCCATCTGGGGGGGGCTTGGGAGAGGTCGCGGCCAAAAAAGGAGCTGGCCTATGTGGTCTCCAAAGAGTCACACAGGAAAGACTTTCCCTGCCCCATCAAAGAGCGCTGGTCGGGTTTCTCAAAATGCGACGCCGCCCGATCTGAAAAAAGAAGGGGGGGGGGCCAGCGCTGATCTTCTGCGCGAAGGGCCGAACAAAATCAGCGGTTAGAAAGGCTGCTGGGGAAAAAAAGCGCGCATGGAAGCAAAGGAGGAAAAGGGGGAGGAGTCATCGCCGTGGGGAGAAGGTTCTCGCTGTTCACAATGGCCACCTCATGAAAAAGAGCCGCAGCCCTTCTCAGAGGGGGGGAGAACTATCCTCATCCAAGCAAGTTGAGGAAAGTTAACAAGAAGGCAGAGTTGGAAGAGAAGGGGGCGAAGACTATCGTTTCTTAAGTACCCGGGAAAAAAAGGGCTTGGGAGGCTGAATCCTATACGCGGATAAAAAAAAATTTGTCTACACCTAAAAAAAAGAGGGGGGTTCCCATCAAGCCGACGGAAAGCGATCGCGGGTTGCGTTTTGGTGGGACGAAAAGGCAGAACCGGAAAGAGGGCTTCACTTTCCTAAAAGGGGGCTCAGCTGAAATGAAAAGAGAAAAACAGAATGCGCTGTCTTAACAAACGGAGCAAGGGCGACAATTACTTCGGACGTCAGCCGCCAGGAAGGTAAAGAAAGGGCCAAGCATAAAACAAAGAAACCGCGAGGCCTAAGGGGAGATCTCCAAGCGAATAAGACAGCTGCCCGTAGGAAGGGGAATGACCGAAAAAAGGGGAAAATCTTGCAGATCGCATGGGAAAAGAGGCTTCAAGCCGAAAAGAAGCCATAATATATCCGATCTTAATGTCGGCTGACCACGCTATCACTACAGGAAAAAAGAAACAGCGTGAAAGGGAGAAAGGCCTGAAAAAAAAAAAGAATCAGCCGGCAGCGTCACCAAAGCATGATTATCGCAGAAACTCCGAAAGGAGTGACGAGCCGGACGGCAATCTCGAAAAACGACCGGTTCCGAATACTACGTCCCCGTAATGAGAGCCGCGTCTCGGCTTTCAAAAAGAAGGAGCAGCGAACGGCCAGAATGAACAAACCGAAGGAATCACCAAAAAAGCCGAAAAAGAGCGAAACTCTCGCCACGGAAAACTCCGCAATCGTGCAAGGAGAATAGGTTACTCGGACACCGTAGCGGGAAAAGAGGAGGCCTCCATCATGCACTGCGTGGGGAAGAACTAGGAGGCCACCCCACAACCT
>Ga0179593_1482203_pt1 | contig 16027 bp, 21 predicted proteins | sample CZODoug2_1_08_16_FD_185931 | JGI IMG/M metagenome (GOLD analysis project Ga0179593, IMG submission 185931) | Vadose zone soil fungal communities from Angelo Coast Range Reserve, California, USA - CZODoug2_1_08_16fungal (PacBio error correction) | ecosystem: Environmental > Terrestrial > Soil >...
GTCGAGCAGAAGGAAAGAGAAGACTCTGTCGTGTCAAGCAGCGATTTCAACAACAGCACCGGAGAACGATTACTGCGGCAAAATCTTTAGGGACGACGAGTGTTGTGCGGCGGGGTCAGCCGTTCCCTGGGGACAAGAAAACGGCAGCGAACGTAAAGAATCGCAGCGCGCAGCCACTGTCAAAAAGACAGCACCGACAGAAACGTTATTACGGCCAAACACGGGAGAAAAAAGACCAAGAGACTGAAGAAGTCAAGCCACGCGTACCGGGGGGGGTGCAGCAAAAAAAAAGGCGGCCTTGCAGGTGAAAATTGCATAGTGGCGGAGGAAGACAGTTCGAACTGGGCGGGCAAAGAACAGAGGGGAAACGCCTCGGCCACCGGGTGTGACTAAGGGAAGCCATGCCCTAGCAAATGGTGGGGCGGCAAGGACGGAAAACCGCCAGCACGGGAGGAGGGGAATAAATGAAGAAAGGTGTCGGGGGGTCGGCGGGAAACGGGGGACCGGGCAGAGATGGGGGGGGCAAGGGGGCAAAAGGTAGTACGGGGGGAAGGAGAGGGACCGGAGAAAGTAAAATGAGGGGGGGAGGGAGGGTGTGGGCCGCTGGATGGTGAAAGGGTGCGGTGGAGCGAGCGCTCACCAAGGAAGGTGATGGTAGGGTGAGGTCTAGTAAAAGATCGTAGGCCGATCGGGCGAGGGTCGATGCCGGGTGCCTAAAAAGGAAATGGCGGAGAAAATCCGGGGTGCGTTAAAAATAAAAAAACGTGGGGTGGAGAATGATGGTGAAAAAAGGGGACAAGGTTCCTCTCTGGGGAAATAGAGAGTAGGTGCCAATGAGCACGGCTCACGGCGGGTCAGAAAACCGCGGCTGGGCCGACAAGTAAAAGAAAAAACAAAACAAAGCCATGCGACCAAGGAAACGCAGACGGTCCGAAACATAGACAAAACTCAAAGGAAAGCCATATAGATCACGCACTCAGACCAACCATTCGCTAGGCGGGAACGAGAGAAGGCAGAAACGTTTGCTGTCAAACGGAGGTAAAATGACGGCGGCTGAAAGCGAAGAGTTGCGAAGAAAACACCATCGACAAGTAACGAGGAGCAAAATCACCAGATAAGTCGCACCATGCGAGGTTCAAAAAAAAAAAAAAACAACCAAGAAGAGTCCCTAAAAATGAAAACTGGCAGCGAGACTGAAAAAGAACGAAGCTGGATAAAACAATCGCAAACAGGAGCTGCCAAGACGGCTAGAACCGAGGTACGCCCGCACAGAAAAATGGGGTAGCAATGAAAGGGTAAAACTCGGACAGGTGTGCGAGAAATCGTGCTGGGCGGACGCATCTCAAACGGATGATGGGGCAGGAAATTGAGAGACAGGCAGGGTCAACGAGCAACAAAAAAAAAAGAGTGTCAAACAGTGACGACGAAAAGGTTCTATTGTGAATGTGAACCGAGACGAGGTGGGGTAAGAGAAGGCCCGAGGGAAAGAAGGTGACACTCTAGGAAGGGGACTGTCGATACTCCAAGATCTACTCGAAACAAGTGGGATAAATCCACCTTGAATGTGACGAAAGAGTACCGCGTGGTCGGTGGATTGTGACACCCAGACCCCGCAATCACTCACCCGAAACCAGGGGAGACTAGGTAAACAGATCAAGGGGCCGTTGGGTGGCACGGAAAATACCTGGAAAAAGATTCCACATGTCGATCTGATTCTTAAGCTCATAAGCAATCGAACTCTCCAACGGGAGAGCCATGGGAAACTATGTCGAAGTGCCCAAAGCCGGCTTCGGCAAATATCAAAGGCGCCCGCTTCGGATCCTTCACGAGATCACTGACGCAAAAGGCTGGTCGGGGTGGAAACACGGCAGACCTCACATATCAGGGAGCGGGAAGAAAAGACTCCAAAGGGGCAGCCGTGCTACAATGCAAAGTAAAATTGGGAGTCGTATCAGGGTCCTCAAAAGAAGAAGAAGCCTTTGAAAGGCGACCCCTCAGTTGGAAAAAACTTGGCCGAGAAGCAGGAACGGCTGCAGATAGACCAAGGCCGCATGCTGCAAGAACCCAGGCCACGCCGCCTCGGATGAAGCGACCCCGGTGAACAAACGACGCGCCGGGGGGGGGTTAGCACATTCCTGGATGACAAAGAAAGGACGGAAAAAAGACGTTCGTGCCGTACAAACGCAGAAAAGTCTCACGGTTGGGACTGGAAAAAACGCTGGAGAGGGAGGGATCCGGGGCCGATCCCTATCGTTCAAAAAACAAAAAAAACTCGCCAAATCTAGGTGACTAGCCGACAGCGTCAAAGAAACAAAGACCAACAAACGCTTCGCGGGAGGCCCTGAAGATACGCGAAACCAACCCAAGGTAAAAAAAAAGTTAGGCAAGAGTTTTTAGAGGAGAGCGCCTTCAACCGGGACGGGTAGAAGGATCGGTCGCCAGACAGCGCGCCCAGCAAAGCCCGACGAATGCCGAAAAAAAGTATATAGGAAGAGGCACGAAGCATGAGGTCTGCGTCGGCCACCCCTCCAAAAGGGGGGGGGGGGGGGAAACCATCGGGCAATTTACCATCAAAAGTCAGAAAAAAAAAAACTTACATTCCAGCGGGGGCGTATGAAACCGCCATCGCTGAAGGGGAAAGGGGGGGGGGGGGGAAAAAACGGTCATGCTGAGAAAGTGGAAACTCTCAAAAAAAACAAAACAAAGAGGAGGAAAAAGCGGAAAAAATGATCCCGCCGGAGGGAACCAAAGATACTTCGATTGCGCAGTAAGAGCACAGATGGGGAGGGAAGAAGACTATGACTTTAAAAAACCCTGAAGCCCAAGAGCTGAGGGAAGTGCATACGCCTTGAACAGACTGAAATGGGCTTCGGCGGCATATTAAAGGACAAGGGCTGCAACGTAAATAGCGGGCCGTTGCCGACCATCTGGGAAGGCGTCCCCTAGGACGATAAAAGACAGACGCAATGTGAAAAAAAAAAGGGAAAACACACGCTTCATAAAAGGAATGGCTAGAAACATGGCGGGGGCTCTTATCAAATTCAGGGCTTCCCGCATCACGGGGGGGCTCGGGCTGGGTGAAAGAATCGCATCTGCCTCAAAGGGGTCAACGAAATGAGTCAGTCTGTGGGGGGGGAGTGTTGAAAGGCGCCGATGAGTTGCGTCCTCGAAGGAGATAGAGATGTCATTAACGGAAAGTAACAAAGTGAAGAAAAGGAGGAAAAATTCAAACGTCTCCGACGCCAAGTGTCCCGATTTTACCTTGTCACTAAAAAACTGATCAATTGCGCTGAGGACACCTGGGTGTCAGGGGGAAAAAAAAGGATTGCGTCTTAGGCAATTGGAAGATCTAAAGGAAGAAAAGTCATCGTCCTGGCACCGAAGGATGCGGCAAAAGAAAGAAAAAGAGTTGCGTTGGAACGATCCAAGAAAACGGAGGGGGGCCATTCAATAATGCATGATAACGAAGCCCGCCTGTGCCAAGAGAAAGGGAGGGGAAGAAAACATGCCTTGTATCAGGCACAACAAACCTTTGAGGTCCATAGGTGGAAAAAAAAATCGAACAAACAAGAAGCTCTTTACTGGTAAGAGATCGTGAAGTCACACAGAAAAGATGAGCGCGCTTCGTCTGGGAAGAAAAAAGGAAGGGAAGGGGGTACCAGGGGCTAAATACAGAATGGCCTATACAATGGGAGAGTTTCGAATACTTAGAGAAAAAGCCGCGAAGAGGGAAGACAATTCTGGCACCGGGGAGGGGGGAAGGGAAAAACTACCACGTGAATATTACAAGGGGTGAGAGAGAAAAAGGACTCGGCGAGGATGCGGTCGAACAGGAAAAGCACAGAAAGCCGCAGACATCAAGGGTCTACTCAAATCAAGAGAAATAACGAGATCTATGAATCAGCACATCATCAAAACAAGAGCGAGTGGCAGTCGTCAAACAACCTTCTTGGTCCCCCAAAACGGAAAGTTTAACGGCCAAAAAAGAAGACGACACGTCTCGTCATCAGTAACACTCCTATCGTGCCCGCACGGGAAGTTGGATAAAAAGAAGGGATGAGATTGGGAAGGAAAAAAAGGGAGGAAGATCGTGTCAAAAGCAAGAGACCCTCCTTGCGCCACCTGTACGACAGGGGATAAACAAAAGGGTTTAAAAGGAAGTGAGGGAGTACTCAATAACTTTGCGGAGCCGCCACAAAGACTAAGGCGAGCAAAGCCTGGTGCACAAAGGCATTGGGAGCAAAGCAAACAGGGTCTTACATACAAAACTCGATAGGGAAAAGTCAAGGACGATAGGGTGATGGATCGAAGCAGGTGGAAGAGGGGGAGAGAACTGTAAAAAGCGCAGGCCGCCACGAGAGGAAAACAGAGCGCAACGTCCAACCGACACCGCAAAACTACATACCAGTGATCCAGGTGCAAAGCGAAGGGCACACAGAGAATCCCGGAGCTGGAGAAGAATGAGGATCCACATCTGGGGTGGAAGGAATGAGTTCGAACCGCGCCTTGGACAAGAGAGGTCAGATCAGATGCGCTGAAAGGGTCTCATCGGGCAGAGCGCGGGAGGCAAATTGGTACTAAAAAAAAATGCGCGACGCCGGCCAGGGATTGAGGCAGGGGGGGGGTGAACATCACCGCAGAAGGGGGGGGCGGAAAAGTCCCAGAATACGGTGGGTCAACTAAGGTCCGACAGTATTGTAGAAATGCCATCACCGATGGCGGGTAAACAAAGGTCCGGCCTCTTACAATGCGTTAAGGGAAGAGAAGGGAGTTAACGTCGATGTTGACGTAAAATCTAGATCAAAAACCCAAGGAACGGAGGATGTAGAAACGCTGGGCCAACAACGAAAGCCCCATAAAGCAAGTAAAAGCCCCCGAAGGGGTCCGTACAGGAAAGCTTAATGACATTTCTAAAAAAGCCGTGAAAGTAAAGAAGTTGTTAAAAAACAATTCAGGGGGGAAAGAAACCAATGCGGCGGTGAAGGGGGGGGGAAAGGAAAATCCTCGCTACTGCACGGCGCCGCTCAGAACGCGGCCGGAGAAAAAAAAAGCCCTACCCAGGCTCTTTCAATGCAAAACACGGGAAGCAAGAATCACTGATCGACAAAGAGAAAAAGGGCAAGGCCGCAAAGGCTACCAAGCTTAGAAGGAGCCTCGCTGGAGACTAACTCAAGCAAAGGAAAATTCGCTTAAACCGACCAGAAAATTTTCATCACTGTTGCTGTGTCGCGGCTGGAGGAATGGGGCACTGAAACTAAAACGAAATCTGAGGGGGAGGGGGGGACCCCCGCGCTAGAAAGGAAAGAGGGCAAATCGCAAGATCACCGCCATACCAACCCCGTCAAGCCTCAAAAACCAGAATCTGCCGAAAAAGAAAAAAGGAATAACGCCTTCAAAAAAAAACGAACTGCAAGAACACAGAAAGGAGTGAGACCCCGCAAAAAAAGAGACTGCAAAAAAGGAGGGAACCCCGGAGGGACGCCATCACAAACAATAAAGGGGGAACATCAGTTGTTCAACACACATAAGAAAGGGTTTGTCGGCCCGAGGGGGGGGATTACAAAAGCATTCTTGCAACGAGGGAAGGGGGGGAGGGAAACTGCGCGCAGGCGCACAAAGGCACGAAAACCATCAAACGGAAAACTTGACGACGAAAGTGGGGGGAAAAGAGGTTGGGGAACGCGACCTAGTGGAAAAAAAAAAAAGATTAGAGCCATCCTTCGTGTGCAACGGGGGAGAATACCTGTCGTCTCGAGAGAGGATCAGAATCGGCGCGAAAAAAAGCTATTTTAAAAAAAAAAAAAACGAATCACATGGGGTGGTTCCCAAAAAAAAAAGAAGAGGCCAATCCAGGTAGGCGACATAGGGGAAAAAAAATCACAGTTGTGGGCCAAGTACCTAAAAAGGCCAGAGCTGGGCACAGGCGAGAAAAAGCGCTGCCGTCTCATAAGGGAAGTCAAAACGAAACGCTCAACAAAGGTAGATCCTTGGGAAAGGGGGGGGTCACAGGGTAACCAAAGACTTCTTACGCCAAATACCGACAGCAAAGGCGGAGAGATCTGCCTGAAAGATCAGAGGGGGGGAAAACTCAACACGCGCCGTCTGTTAACGGGGTCCACAAGCCCGGGCAAGATCAGGGGGGGCGGGCACGAAAATCACGAATGGCAGGAAGTCCTCGGGGAAAAGGAGGAGGCTATAACGAAAAGTACAATACGCGGCAGAACGAAACCGTGTCCTGTCACATCCACAAAAAAAAAGTCCGATGCACGGTCCGCAAAAGAAACAAACAAAAAAAACCGTCGCCGATGACAAGAACAAAGGGCGAGAAGATAAAAGGGAAAGACCGCAAAGGCCTAAAAAGGCACCGACTCGCATGGGGAAAGAAGTGGAAAAGAAAAAAGGACCATACAGGCGCGGACAGCAGAGTCATCCATAGGGATCACGGTGGGGAACTGGAGAAAAAACCTTCTCGATGATCGAGGAAGAAATCTCGCCTTCAACTAACACTCGCCACCATCAAAAAATCACTGACTGGCCAGAGAGGATTAAAAAAACCCACCCAGAAAAAAAAAAGAGGTCGCGGGAGGCCCTGAGAAGGAAACGAAAAACCACCATGGATATACCAGTTATGCGATGCGTGTTGTCGACAAAGAAAAAAAAATTCTTCAAAAAACACTTGTAAGAGGGAACCATCGGGATCGGACTACAAGCGGCGGCACAGCGAAAAGAAAGAAGGGGAGGAAAAAGACAGAACAAAGCCTTATATGGAAAGGAAAGAAAGGAAAAGTCCTAGGCCGGCCCACGACCTCCGAAAAGGTTGGGGGAAGTAATCGACGTTCAGCACAAACCCAGAGGGGGGAAGACAAAATGGAGAAAAAAAACAGCCCTCCATCCGACTGATTGAAAGGGGGGGAAAAAAGGGGGATCGCAACATCCTGTATCAAGCAAAAAAAAACAAAAAAAGGGGAGTAAGTCCAAGCTAGATAATAAAGCGCAGCGCAACGCCGTGTCAAAAGAAAAAAATTAGTTCATGGAGAAACCATGCGATCCCCAGCTGGGAAGGGACCGACCGGAGGATTACACATCCGCCAGATTGCGCTGAAAGGAGGAGGGGGGGAATACGAAAACTCTCCTGCTTTTGGCCGCAGAAATTAAGGGGGGTCTGGGCAGCTTTATCGGCCGTTTCGCTGGTCCGAGCGATCAACCGAAAACTACAAGAACCAAAAACGGTGGTAGAAAAGGCAAAACCCGCACACGAAAGGGGAAAAGAAAAGGGAGAGGAATTGCGGGCGCGTATCATCACGTTCAGAACTGAACGCTCGGAAAGGACTAAACACAAGAAATGGGGGAGACTGTTTTTAATTAAATCGGGAATCGCCTCAAGATGGGGTGGGGGGGAGAGGAAGGAATCTCAAACGGATCGGCCAGAGAGCATAGCGATCCTCGTCCCAGTCCCACGTGGGGAAGAAAAATAGGTCTAGCACTATTGAGAAAAAAAACCGGGGGAAGAAGGGTAACCAGTTAATCAACGGACCTGCCAATTGCGGAAGGTGAAAAATTGTGAAAAGAGAAAAAACGGAGGGCAGAGGAGGCATTTTTGAATACAATCATAGGGAGAGAAAAAAAGCAGAAGGAACTGAAAGGAGCCAGGAAACGATTGGGGTGAAAACCTCGGCCACAAGGAGATCCAAAATGAAGATTCAGGACGAACTGACAAAAATCACTTAAAAGCGAAACGTAGGGGGAAAGGAAGTGTGTATTCAAGATACTAACCTGATATGTGAGGGCGGAGGAAACATCGAAAAAAAAAAGGAGAGGGTGCGGATTAAAGATCGTGAAGGCCGAGGCCACGACGACTGACGCTTAAAAAACAGCCGGTTGGCCAAGGTGCGACCTACTAAAGAAGGGAAGAGAAAGGGGGGAGAGTCAGACGGCTATGCGAAGGAAACAAAACGTCAGATCGACATGCATAAAAAAGGTCCATGAAGAAAAAGGAAAAAACAACTGCACAAAAACTGAAAGGGAAAGGAGGGAAAATCCTACCGTACTAGGAAAAATGTGGGAAACGGGGTCTGAAACAAAGGAAACCAACTCCGTATGCGATGAAAGAAAAACAATGGGTTGATTGGGGACGAAGGGAGAAAAGCCATACGGACGAGCGCTGGCGAGATCGGGAAGAAGATGGCTGACATCATTGAACAAGCGAGGGCGCTGCATCTTTCGAAAACAAAGGGGGGGGGGGTCTCGCTGCACATTCCACAATAGAGAAAGGTGAGATCACTGGTGGAAAAATACCGTCGGCGTGCGCCAGGACCAAAAAAAAAAACGGGGGGGAGGGGAAACGCATCTCGAAAGGGGAAAAAAAAAAAATAGGAAGGGAATTCTGGGGACGGCGCAAACCAGACCCGCAAAACAATTGCCTCCCAGGAAGGAAAGGAATTTAAAGTGGACAAGGGGGAAAAGGGGATGAGTACCTCAACCTTCATTGCATAGGGAAAGGGGGGAAAAAAAATAAAGGTCGCGGGCGACAAGCAGGGAGGGTCATGTGGGAAGGGAGAGGTCAACGAATGAACTCTTAGGAGTACTAGCTGAATATGGCAGAAACGAAGGGAGAAAAAGGTCAGGAAGGGGGGGTACGTGAGAGGTTTCCAAAACTCTCAGCGGAAAAAAAAGGAGATCCACTCTGGGGCGAAGAAAGGAAAATCCGACATCGAACAGAACGGGAGGCGCAGCTTAGCAGGGAGAAGGGAAGAGATTTACAAACCACGATGTCTCTAGGGACGGAGAAAGAGGCGGGTATACGGAAGGTCCGGGGAAGGTGCATGGGAGATGTCTATCATGATGCGGCTAATTTGTAGAGATCAGAAGTAGGGGAGAGGGGGACACTCGCCAGAAGAAAGAGGAGGACGCAGGGCCATTGTATCGCTCCTAAAAAAAAAAAATACAGAGGGGGTCTCCTGGGGGAAATATTTCCTAAACGTAGGGAGAAAGGGACAGCACAATTCGGAAAACGCGACGGCTGTAAAGTGTACGAGAGGGGGACGGGGACATGCGTTCTAAGAGAAAAATCACAACAACAAGGGGGGAGAGGAAAAAGAGAAATATCAACGTCGACTTCACCCGACGTCAAAAAAAAAGTACCGACGTCAAGAATAATACCTACAAAAAAGGGCTGAATCTACAAAGCCATAGGGAAAATTATGGTATGAAAGGGAAAAAAAACCCTGAACTGCGTGATGTCAAAAAGAACAAATTGCAGGAGTAACGCGCATCTCTTGTACGACAAAAAAAAAAAGCACGTGTCAAAAAATTCGACACACGGAAAACAGACCATCCGAAAAGACTAAAATCTGCGAATGCATCCATATCGAGAAGAATTTACGAACTCTATCCAGCCTAGGTGAAAGTCCATTCTATAACTGGGGCATCACGTTCACCCGGTGGTAAGGGAGGGAGCATTGGGGGGTTAAACAAGCGCGGAAGCAGGGTGAGTGTGCAAGCTGCGCGACGGGAAGAGGGGAATCAGACTAAAAGAGACGAAAGAAAACTGAAAACGTGTACAAAAGGAAGGAAAATATCGAGCAGAAATAAATAAGAAGCGCGAGGCAAACCTTACAGAAGGGGAACAACAGACAAAACAGAGCTTCAAGTCGGCAAGCGAGAAGTAAATCTTAAAAGACCTCACTTAGTTCAAAGGGGGAAAAGACTCGTATAACGCCATGTCTACCAAGGGGGGGGGGCAAAAGGGAGGGACGACGGCGTCGTCGGACACGCATGACTGGGAAATAGGGAGGAAAAGCACCGACAGCTGTCAACAACGGTGCTCCAAACGAAGACGTGGGTAACATTGGGACTAAGGGGGGGGAGGAGAGGGGTGAAGGTTCAGCGAGCCAGGAGGTGGGGGGAAGGAAAGGGACTGGATGGCCCATCAAGACTTGTTCACGATGTGTGTAAAAAAGGCCTGTCGCAGCGCTCGTCGAGAGGGGGGAGAGGGAGGAATCCACCTTAAAAAGAAGAAGGAGGGGAAGTGGAACGGGTGACCAACAGACCCCGCAATCTCCCAGGAAAGGGGGCACATATGGTTCCATCACGGCAGTGGGGGGGAAAGGAAAAGTAGGGACCTGCATGCTCGATCTGAAGGGAGGGGAGAATAAGCCGCAACAAAAAATGGGGAAAGGAACTGTCCGTCGAACATGGACCAAAGCCAGTTGGACGACAAATGAACCTAAAAAAAGCGGAGCGCAGGAAACACTGAGATCAACTGGCACTCGAACACAAAAGGAGAGGCAAAGAACCCGGCAGGTTCAAGACAGGAGCAGGGAAGAATGAGAGGATCTGGGAAAGAAAAATGCATAACGCAAAGGGGAAGAGGCCACAAACAAAGCTTGAAAACCGGGCAACAAGAAGGACACAGGGGGCCTCTACGATTGACCATGGACGGGCGCGGAGAGAAACCCCGAGCCCTAAGGGGAAAAAACCATGGGCAAAAGGAAACTCGCATGAAACACGAAGGAAACGTCCAAGCGGCTTGAGGAAAGAAGAGGAGAATGCAACCTCCACGTGTAAAAGGGGGACACGCGGACCGGCATCGAGTGAGCAAAGAGACACCCGCCTTCAACCCCACTCCCAAAAAAAGGGGGAAAGCGATCCCGACCAGCACAAAAAAACAGAAAAGTGGAACGAGGGGACCTGGAAGGGGGGAAATAAAAGACTCCATGACAATATGCAGAAAAAAGAGTTGAGGGAATCAGTCCTTCAACTGGGGGGGGAGGACGTAAGGTGTAGATGAATAACGGAAGAGGAAAAACAGCAAAACGGTAAAAAGACGGGACAGATAAACGGCAGAACAAGGCCGTCTCTAGGAAAAGAAAGAAAAGGGGTGTCTAAAAATCAGGGCAACGAACGACTCCACGCAAAATAAATATATCGGAGAAAGGGAAAAAACCCAGCTTGTGGATTCAGCATGGCTCGTACATGCAAAAACCCGCAACAGACAGGAAGCAGTCGGGGGGTGACCCGGCGGACAGAGGAAGGGGGATCAAATCTCATCAAACAAAAGAGGGGATGATGTAAGAAAAGAAAAAACGCGATCCCGCCTACCAAAGCGCCAAGAAGAAGGAAGGAGCTATGCTGAATTCCACAAGCTGGAGGGCAGAAAACTAAAAATGACGACAAAAAACCGGCCAATGGAGGAAGGCGGGTCACGACTTCGACTTACCTGACCTTCTTGGATCCGAGAATCAAGGGGGGGATCACCTGTATCACTGGGAAGGGGTAGAGGGCATACCTGTAGGACGATCCCGGACAATCTAAAAAGAAAAAAAAAAGGGAAGGGAGAGAACTCCAACAACATAATGAGAGGAAAAGGGGGGAGAGTGCTTATGCAATTTGTCAAAAGGCCCAGGAAAGCTCAAATGGAAGGTGCTTACCTCAAGAGGAAGGAGGGAACCCTTCAAAAAAAAAAGGGGGGGGGGGGCGAGGGTTTGAAGGGAACGACGGAGGAAGAAAGAAGGAAAAAATCATGAGGCCTTGAGGGAGAAAGACCCAAAAAAATTTAGAAAAAGAAGCGCGACGAATAATACACGCCACTGACTGGGAAGGGGAGAACAGACTGCTAAATTGAAAAGCGTAAGGGAGCCGATGGTTGGGGGTAGGGAGTAAAGAAAAAGAGGACGTCTCCATTTTTGAAGAGAAATCTTACCTGCATGGGGAAGAGGACTTCGACAAGGCAAAAGAGGGGAGTTCAAATCGAGCTAACTCGGGAGGGGGTGGGAACTAAAAACTTCCAAAAAAACCACGGGAGATTTAAACCGATGCAGTGAGTCAGGAAAAAAAAAACGGCCAGCAAAAAACGGAAGGTCAACGGAGCACGGGGTGGGAAAAAGGCAGGGGGGAACAGAGGAGAATCTAACTGATAGTGGGGAGGGAGAGGGGCCACTCTAAAACGCGCTTGGGAAAAACAGGTTTAAACAAATCGTGTGAAGGGAAAGACTGAATAGCCGGCGCTTAAAGAGGGCCGAAAAAGCTTGGGCATGTCGACCTAACAGAATGACTCTAAACTGTGGGAGAGTTGGGGAAGAAGAGGTGACGTGACCCGCGCAAGAAAGGGTGGTCTGCTTGAAAAGGCTTTCGTGCCAACACAGGGAAAACAAGGGGGAAGTGTGTACGGGAGTGAGGAAGACATTGGACGGGAAAGAGGGGTAAGTGTCTGGGGAAAAACCAGATCAACTAGTCGAAGCAAGAACAGAAGAGGGTTATTCAAAAAACGCGGCCTCGCAAAGCTAGACCACGCTCTAGACGCGGAAAAGGAACAAAAGCAGTGGAAAAGAGTATTGAAAAAACAAAAAAAGGCGTAGGGGAAAAAGAAAAGCTAAACGCGTCACAGGACAAAGATCGACACAGTCGTCGTCACGGTTGGATAAAAAAAATGCTTTTCTGCGCCACGGGAGGGGGAATCAAACTTTCCCAGCAAGACAGTATTAAAAAGAAGAAAGGGAAGACAAGACAAGCTATAAAAGCATTGGAACAAAACTTGCCTACTGGAGGTGGAACAATACCAGGGTGCTACGATTGAACTAAAATGGGGAAAAAGGCCGGCCGAAAGGCATTGACGAAACAGCAGTTGAAAAGGGGGGGAGACGGGCGATAAAGGGGGAACTGGCTTGCAAGGGGAACGAAAGGAAGAACGCCGAGGTCGCGTGTCGGCTTCAATCGTAAGAGGGAGAGAAAGGATAGGTGAGGCGTCAGAATACTGTTGCGAGAAATAAGGGGGAGGAACTGTCCCGACAGAGTCGGAAGACTCAAAAAGTAAACTTCAGCAAAAAAAAAAAAAAAAAAACATGATCCCAAGGCTCTCATCAAGAGAATCAGATCGGCGATTAGGGGAGAAGATTGTAGAGAGTCTGTATGAAAAAATGGCAGGGAATATCGGCGATGGTGCAGAGAAGGTTCTGCGGTGAAAGTGGGTCGCGAAAAATATTTCAGAGCAAGCCGGGGGAGCACTATTGGGCCAGCGGAGGAGGTAAGAAGCAAGTCTCGGAAAAGAAAAAAAAGGGGCTTCAAAACCCACCAATCCTTGTGTCCGTACCTGAATACGGGGGTGGGGAAAACTCATTCAAGAAAGGGAAAAAAAAGAACACGAAGGGAAGTACTGTCCGACAAAGGGGACGGGAATTATGAGAAGAGGTGGCCGTCAGGATGTTACTTGGTCATAAATCTCGAAAACGAAAAACAACAACGGCAAGGGAGGATGCAAGCTATGGACGAGACGTCACGATAAAGACAAAACTCAAAAAGGAACTCCTCCACAATCGGAAGGTACCTCGGGCGGATTCGACTGCAAAAGTCGAGGTGAACTCAACCATACAAGGGGGAGAGCAGAAAACATCGGGAGGGGGAAATGGAACCGATAAGAAATGAGGCGTCAAGAGCCTAGCTGGAACGAAAGAGGGGGACCGAAGGAAAACGGAGAACAAAAAGGGGGGGGGGGGGGGGGGGGGGGGTGGGGGGGGGGGGGGTTGGGGGGGGGGGCTGGGGTTGTTGTGGTGGTGTGTGGTTGTGTGTGTTTTGTTGTGTGTGGTGGGTGTGGTGTTATGGTGGTGGGACTGCTTGTGTGTGGGGGGGTACCATGTAAAAGGAAGCCGTCAGCATGAAGAGAAAATAGCCTTAATTCCTAAGAAACAGATACGAGAACGACGAGACTAACTCGATTACACACTCCACTTATGCGATTCAAACCCTCTGAAGACCGTGGCACACTTTGGGGGTCTCTTCAGGTCTCATTTTACGTGAGGAGAGATGTGGTCGAGTCGTGCTTTGGTCAGCTGGGCGGATTATCTTCAAACAGGGGGAACGACTAACCAAAGAAACTCCTCTCGAGAGAAGATTCAAAATCAAAACCTGCAAAAAGTTCCCATAGCTTCAGAAAAGGCAAGGAAAATGAAACCATTAGGGAGAAAGAGAAAAAAGGGAGCTGATTCGGCGCTACGGAGGAAAGTGCTGTTGCAGCATTCAGTTGAGAGGTGGGATGCAGGAGGGAGGTAGAATTGTCACAACAAACAGGCGTACATTTATGGCGTAAGAAGTCTCTTCAGTCAACGAATGAGGAATATTGTTGAGGGAGGGGAGAAAGCTTCACTGAAAGGGGCAAGCCGCATCGTCCGGTTTATCCGACAACAAATAAAAAAAAAAAAAAAAAAAAAAAAAAAAAAAAAAAAAAAAAAAAAAAAAATAAAAAAAAGAAAGAAAAAAAAAAAAAAAAAAAAAAAAAAAAAAAAAAAGAAAAGCAAAAAAAAAAAAAAAAAAAAAAAAAAAAAAAAAAGAGAAAAAAAAAAAAACACACACAAGATAACCCCACAAAACAAACCAAAAAACAACACCCATTTTCTCTCGTGGGGTTGGACCTTACTCAAAAAGTTGGTCAAAAAAGGCCGAGGCCCTCTTCCCATGAAAAAAAAGATGTCCTTTCAACTTCCAATATGAAAACGAGCGGGAGCGGCGCGGACATTCACTTGAGTCTGAATAAATTAAAATTCAGGTGGAGGTGTAGTGCCAAACAACCCCGCAATCAAAAACGAAGTAACCTTTTCGACATATTGGACAGAGAAGGGTCCGGGGTGGGGTGAAAGGGAAAAAAAAAATAAAAAAAAAAAAATACAAAGGGAAAGAGCTTGACACATCTCGACTGAAAAGGGGGGGGCCGACTAGCTTAAACGGACGAAAAAACGTAAGGCATTAGGAAGGAGGAAAGGAACGCAGCCGTCTTGCGGGCAAAGAAAAAAGAACCTTCAATGGAGCGGGGTCACGTCAAAAAAAGAAAAGAAAAGAACTCGGTCGTGTTGACAAAAAAAGACTAACAAAAATAAATGTCTAGAAAAAAAAAAAGGGTTGCAAGCCGTGACGCCAGAGGGAACAAGTGAGGGAGAGGAAGTAATCGGCATGGGGAAGAAAGGAAGCCAGGTCACGGACCACTCACGTTGTCGATGAAGGTGAAGCCTCCTAAAATAGGCAAAAGTGACCAGGCCGGCATCTGGCGGACCAAGAAAAAAAAAAAAAAGCCCCGGAAGCGACCCCATGGGGAAAAAAAGCAAGGGGGACACGCAATTGAGGAAAATCGGCAAAATGCACAGGAGACACAGCGTCCCCGTCGGCATGAAAGAGGGTCGTGACGAACAACAACCACCAGACCCGGACGACGATATAACTAGACAGGAACGGGAAGCAATGAAAAAAGAAAACTCGCAAAACAAGAAGGTGGGAAGACGGTGCTATCATTCAAAAAAAGAGACCAAGAAATAAAGGGGAAAGGGGGAAGCTAGGTAAAGGTGAAGAAAGACCCCCGCCATTCGATCATTTAAAAAAAAAATAAAAAAAAATGCTTTGGGGAGTCATCAGCTTCAACTTGTAGAGTAGGGTGCCTCGGTCTAAAGACAAGAGAAACGAAACGCCGATACCCCAGAAACAGGGGGGGGGAACAGATACACCACCCAACAGAAAAAAAAACACAAAACCAAAAACAAAAAGAAAGAAACCACAAAACAACAAAAAAAAGAGTCCCACAACGTATAGGCTCACCATGGGGGGGTCGAGGCTGACCACTCCCTCTCTCCACGAACATCGGGCGGATGGGGTTACCTTAGACAAACACAAGCGGGAATTACATACTCGCTAATGCCCCGTCCAAAGAAAGAGAGTTTGGACAGAAAACTTCTAGAAAAAAAAAAACCAAAAAAAAACAAAAAAAAAAGACCAAAACCAAACAAAAAAAACAAACCCAAACCAAAGAAAAAAAACCAAAAACCCAAAAACACAACCAAAATAAAACCAAAAACAAAGAAACCAAACCTCAAACAAAACAACAAAACAAACTACAAAAAAAAAGAACACAAAACAAAAAACAAAACACAAACCACAAAAAAAAAAAAAAACCCAACCCAAAAAAAAAAAATAACCACAAAAGAAAAAAAAAACAAACAAAAAAAAAACCACCACCACACACACACAAAAAAAGGCCAACCCCCAAAAAAAA
>Ga0179593_1454957_pt1 | contig 16026 bp, 21 predicted proteins | sample CZODoug2_1_08_16_FD_185931 | JGI IMG/M metagenome (GOLD analysis project Ga0179593, IMG submission 185931) | Vadose zone soil fungal communities from Angelo Coast Range Reserve, California, USA - CZODoug2_1_08_16fungal (PacBio error correction) | ecosystem: Environmental > Terrestrial > Soil >...
AGGAAACTTGGGGACCGCCATGGAATCATATTCGGAAGGGGAGGAAAGTTGGCCGTAGAGGAAGGGGGTAAACAGATGAATGCGTGCGGCAGTGAACGAGCAAACCACCATTTCATGAAAGACGAAGGAGTTACGGTTAGGTTTGACGGGAATAGGAGAGGGAGAAAACTCCTTGGAGAAGGAGAAAGGAAGAGGGTCAGCCGAACTCTGGAAGAGCAGCAGGTGCGAACATTCAGGGGGGAGCGTCAGCAAGTGACCGGGCGAGCCTCCATAAGAAGAAGGAGCGGCTTTGATCAACCGGCTAAAGTCAAGTCGTCCTGAAACGTGCTGCAGAGGGAAGGAAGGGACTGCCGTCCGAGCATAAAACGATGGGGGAAAGGCAAGGACGTCTCGAGGATCTGAGGAAGCAGCCTGCAGCCCATAGAAGTGCGACGAGACGAGAAGGTCGTCGCGGCAATTGAAGGAATGGGACGGAAGGGAGGTCCAGTTCGCGAATAAAAACCCAACGAAAGCCACGCGACCAAAGGGTCATAGCGGAAAAAGCAGGGGGGGAAAGGAACATTACATAAACTCATCTTCGACTCACTGTGAACCACACTGCTCGTATTCAAAAGGAATTCCCCTCCAGGCGACGAACGGAGTGGTGTGGGGGGGGGGGGGGGGGGGGGTGGTGGACTGGACTACCGCAAAGAGTTTCCAGCGTGGCACGCAAAGAACATGGACTGCAAAAAAGCAAAAAAAGAGAAGGACCCCAGCCTTCGAATTAAAAAGGAGGAAATTGACTATGACGAAGGACCAAGAAAAGTCCAAACACCTCGGTGCTCAAGGGGAAAGAGGAGTTTCTGTGAGGCGAGCGGGGAACTCCAAAACAATTTATCAGACGTCGACCTACTCGCCGGGATATAAAGAGTCAAACTGAAACAGCGCGCTCTTCCGATCAGAAAAGATGGAGAGTGGACGGGTTTTTGAAAAAAGGGGAAAGCGCAGAAAAAAACTCAGACTGCGCTCGGGAGGAGGGGATGACAACAGTGGTCGCGCCTGAGGTCTCCATGGTCCAGGGAAAGCAAACATCGCATCGATAACGACGGGAAAAAATAGCTGCTAGAGACATGAGCATCAGGATCTTCGCAAGGAGACGTCGAGATAATTCCCTACCGGAATCGCTTCGAAGAGTCTCGGCGATCCAGCTCCACAGGAATCTCCAATCGCCAAAGAGCGAGTGAGTCATTCGCGAAGGCGAGGAGCGATCGCCGGTTCGAAGTCCATCCACTAGGCGCCAAACAATCTAACCGGGAAAGCAAGGATTTATCATCATAGAGGGACATGTACAATCCAGACACAAGAAACCCTGAAAAGCTGAGAAATCGAGACGAGGAGAACAGGGACACGGGGTAGGGGACATGGGCAGGAAGAGCAATCAGGGACATCCACATTCGAATCTGGGAAGCCGTCCGAACAACCACTCATAGAGCGACAACCATTAGCGCCCAAAGATATCAATCAACCGGGACCGCTAACGAAAAATGTCTGAGCGGACAGGGCCTCATGAGGTAGAAAAGCGGGGAAAACCCCGTACGCACAGCCGCGGACGTAAAGGGGGGGGTCGAAAAAGCATCATCGCCTGACCAGAATTGTTTTCCCGCGAACAGAGGGTAATGTAAAGTAGAGAGTGTCGACGGGCCCAAGCGCGTAGTGCTCTGAGATTGGAACGACGAAAGCCTTCGAGGTGGTCAAAAATCCCAAAATCAGTCCAGACATTCTAAAGTCACGTCAAGAACGAGTTCGAGGGTTTAAAAAAGGGACCTGGTCAATGGGGGGGGGGGGGGGGGGGGGGACGGAAGTTGGGAGTTGAAAGTTTCAAACGATGGGGGGGGGGTTGCGAAGGACGCCTGGAGGGGGGGGGTAGTTGAAAAGGACGCCGTTCAACCGGCGAAATCATGCGTGATCGGATAAAAAAGAAAAGGAGAAAGCGTAACTGAGCCGGACGCTCCGACGGGAAAAAAAAGAGGAAACGAAAGGTCGCCTAGGAGAGGACCCCTCGGAGTGACAAGGGGGACTCTCGCACAAGAAACTTTATCATCGAAGAATACAGAAGGGGGGCTCGAGCGACCAACTGTCATCCCATGGCTGTGAGTAGGGGGGTTTCTGCCGGTGGAGAAACAGGCGGGACGTAACAATAGTATGATGACAAAAGGATCACTCCGCAAGGGACAAGCCGCCTCCGGAATCACGGACAAAAAAAGATGAGCCTGGAGGTCTGATCAGGCACGAGCGGGGCTAGACAGCGGATTCAAAGCATCTATTGGGCGATGGCTAACGAACAGTTTGGACAGGGGAACCCGGCGATGGTCAGTCTTGACCCCGGAAATAAAAAAAAAGGAAATAACGTGTGGGCCAGGCATGGAGGAAAAGGTCCTGCGGGGCGGGGAGGATCGCGCCGAAACAAAAAAAAACGAGGAGGAAAAGTACACCTAACTCGATGCGAAGCGCAAGGGAAGGGCAACCGCCTGCTGGTCGTTTAGGGGGGAAGTGTTAAATTGGAAACTGAACCTACCGGTTTGTCTAAGACTCCGCGATTACAGTCATCGCTCAGAATGCTGAATCAATGTCGATCGGGGAAAACGAGACTGGAAGACGATCCGAAAGGACCAGAGGCAAAGGAACAGGAACGGATGGTCGGACGGCCTTTAAGTGCGGAAGGGGGGGAAAAGCCTGGTCAGATGCATAAACTTCGTGGCCGTGAAACGCAGTGACGCACATGACAGCAAGACTCCCTGAAAGGAGCCGCCCATGGATAAGAGTTGGGGTCGCTCGGGCCCATATGGGGAAGGCTATGACGAATTCCGGCGTCGGGGGGGGAGAGAGTCTGGAAGCAGGGGATGACAAGAATCGGCGCCAAAGAAAGGGCGACTGAAGGAATTCAAAAAACCGAAACCATGAGGAATCAGGGAAAACGTTCCCCAGAAGATCATGTGGACTTACAGACAATGGCTGTCAACGAAGGGGCGGCGTCGGTTGAAAGAGCAACCAAAGAGGGAGCGAAGAAAAAAGCAACACACAACACGTGAAAGGGGCAAAAGACGGGCAGCGACACATCAAAAACCGCAGAAAGAAAAAACGGAGAGGAGAGGAAGGGGAAAATGGGTAGAAGGGGAGGTAATGGTGGGGAAAACGTGACGCAGATGCGAGTGCCGAAAACGGCAGAAGGAGGAAAAACCGCAAGCTGGGGGCCGGAGTCGTCCACAACAATAAATCCAGCAAGAGGGTTGCAACAAAGGCCGGAAGGCCGTCTCTGGGTCCGCCAAAACCGCTGATCTCGGGGGTTTTCAACACAAGACTTTTTTGGATGGGAAAAACCGTCAGAATTCACGGAGGGGAGCCGGGTGAGGCTGCGCTCAGAGAGGGGCGCGCATGGCCGCGAGCGGAAGAAGGAGAAACTTGAAGGCGATCTACAAGCGTGGATGGAATGATGCAAACCACGCCCGGAACTTATAAAATGGGGTCCACTCAGTGCGATGCTCACCGGGGGAAGCAGGGAGGGGGAGGAGGAGGAAGGGGCCAAAGAAGGAGGAAAAGAGGAAATAGGGTTCCGAAAAAAAAAGCCTGGCGAAGAGCGGTGGAATGAAATCGGCAGGAAAGAGGACGCCGCCGCGCTAGCGACGGAATCATCAGAGAGGAGAAACGGAGGAATGAGCTGGAAGAGGGAGAGAAAAGGACATCCGGGAGCGATGACCAAGAGAAAGAGAGGAAGAGATCAAGATCCAAGGAAAAAAAGGACACATCCGTTAAGCGGATTTAAATAGGGGAGGAGGAGGAAAGGGCGGACAGGACAGAGGGGGCAGATTGCAAACGACGCCCTGCGGTACACCGCCCTTAACAACAGAGCAGATACGGCCACGAGCGGATCACCTCAGGGCGTTGGGAAAAAAAAAAAAAAAAAAAAAAAAACCACACCAAAATAAAAAAAGAGCAAGAAGCCTCAGGCGAGTAGGGCAGGAAGCGAACACGGGGACCTTGCCCGGGTGATATGCCACGCGCGATATGGCCGAGCTTGAAAAGGGGGAGTTTAGTGGCGCGAGAGCCCGAAAAAGAAGGAACGGCTAAGAAAGGCAAAAAGGGCGGGGGTGGAGACAGGGAAATCTTTTACGGTGACAATGCAGGGAAGTGGAGGGGTCAAGGGAACGGTGGTGCACGGCGAGGGAAGCTTGGGATTGCACAGGCAGGGTGTTAGATGGCAAGCGGGGAACTCTTGAGTTCGAAGAAATCCAAAACTCGGCGGCTAAGGTTCCGGCATCGGGAGAGGGGGGAACATCTCTTCATTGGGAAGGACAGGGGAGGGTCAGAAGATGCACGGGAAGGTAAGTGTGAGGTCGACTGAAAAACGGCTGCGAAGGGAACGACCTAGGGAGGTTGGTCGGAAGCGAGAAGAAATAAAAGTAAAAACGCCAGAACCATAACTATTCTCAGCAAAGCGGGAGAGAAAGGATAGGTTGGGCAAAAATGGTCTCGAGACGTGCGCAGCAAGAAGTAAGTCGACATGCTCAGGGAGAGCGCCGAGCAGGTGAAAGGCCCTGCAAGCTTCCGCAAGGTACAAAACTGCAACCGGAGCAATAGGAAAACCGATCAAAGGGAGAGAGGGGGGCAAGGCGCGGGCACCTCGTCGCCATGCGGGACCCAAAAGACGATAAAAAAAATCTCATCTCGCCAAAAACATCAGAAAGGAAACGAGAATATACTACATCCGGAAGGTCGCCAAGTCGGGAAAGAAAGTGAGGGGAGGAAACAGTAACAACCTCCATCAACAAAGGGCTGATGTCGACGGCAAAACGAAAGGGAAAGACGAGGCACCTTGGAAGGGGAAAAAAACGGCAAACAGGACGGAGAAGCTACTAGCGAGAGTAAAAGAAAGGATGAGATCTCAACAAGAGGAAAGAGAGAGATCAGTCTTGCCGGGCACAGAAGGAAGAGGAGGAGGGGGAACAATCCTTGTGTGACGTAGTGATGTAACTGTTAAAAAGGAAGGAGAAACAGTGAAAGAGAGGAAGACCATGGACATGCCTTCGTGAAACTTGACGGGATCATGTAGGAAACGGAATGCAAAAGAAGGAGCTCGGGAGGGGGGCAAAGAGTGACAAACAAAAGCTTTGGTACAGGTGGGGCCGAGATGAGATTTACCGGAAAAAAAAAAGACAAAGGGGGGGCAAGCTGCGTCGCGCCGCAGGGGGGGGAAAAGTTCCGAAGACCAGGGAAAGGCTTGATCAACCATGGCTCGAAGGGGGAGGAGTAACTGGAGGGCGGCTCTGGACGGCCAGGAAAAACGGAATCGACGAAGGAAGAGGTAAGGAGGAGAAAGAGCAAGCGAGGCCACTGCTGAAGAGAGAGAAAAAAGACGAAACGATGGGGGATGGATAAAAACCGGGAAAAGGTACTGGGGCGGTGACGCGTCGCAACTCAAAAAGAAAAAGCTCACAGGAAACCACACAACCGGGAACATGACGGAAAAGCAAGACTTTACGACAAATGAAAATAACTTTGAAAAAAGCTCGGCGAGGCAAGGGCATCGAAAACTGCCGCCTAACGAGTGTTTGAAGCCAAGGAAAATCACGAGGGGGAAAAGGAAACTGACCACAGGGACTTCACGGCGGTCCAACAAGGTGTCAAAAGCACGGCGAGCAAAGTGTAACTACACGAGAATGGGGGAAAGACCAACTGGGTCCAAAAAAAAAACCGCCTCTGAATTTCTCAAAAAAATGAGCGCGTTTAGAAGGAATAAGGAAAAAAGAACGGTAAAGAGAGTCGCCGAAAGAGAAGACGGAGATCACATCGGCAAACCCCGACGAGCCGACCCGAATGGAGGGTTTCGGGGGAAAAGCAGGATACGGTGAGACGATAGGGGGCCGTCTCAGGAGCTCACCTGGGATGAATCTGGAAAACCTCAACGTAGGGGAGACTGAGCCAACCAACAATGTCAGACACCCTAAATCGATAACGAATGAGGAAAACTGCACGGAGAAAAAAGGCAAGCATCATGAAAAAAGGGAACCTACAAAAAAGAGAAGCTTCAAAGCCGGATACGAAGGGCGCTCGGACGATCCATCTAAAGCGATAGCCCGGACACGCATCAGGAAAAGATATGGGAAAGCCGAGCAGGGCCGTACGCGAGAGCCAGGGGAAAGGGCTAAGTACCCAACGGAACGCAACCATCGGGGAACGAGGCAAGAATATGGGGAATTGGAACGAATTTCCTACTCTAAAAGAAGGGGTAAAGCCTCCCGCTCCAGACCCTGCTCAGGAGATCAGCAAGACAGCATAAAAAAGGGGAAGACTAATCTGCTAGGGAAGGACGATCATCATACATAAAAAAACGACCGCCGCCAAACGCACCTGCCGCGCTAAGGCAACGCGCAAAGCGAGAAGGACACAGAAAAAAACGAAAAAATCAAGAGTAAAAGGCCCCGAAAGTTCCGAAAGGCGGTACTAAAAAGGGCATGGTCAAACCCAACAGCCGAGGGAGGAGGAGCAGGACCGAAAAACTTTGTGCAGCTAAAAAAAAGAGTGCTGGGGGAGAGATAGGGAGACGACAAGGGGGGAGGTTCTATGCGAGGGGAACTGCCTGACAGCTAAGAGGTGGTCAAAAGTCAAACACGGAGTATCATTCGAATGAAATAGCCGCAAAAGAAAAGACAGGGAGGGACGGGTCAAGCCAGGAAGGAAGGGGGGAAGTTAAAGATGACCCAGAAAAAGGCACGAGGTGTGTGGCAAAGGATAAGGACAACAAAGGGACGGGGTGGGGATTTGGAAACGACGAAAGGGAAACAAACCTAAGTGCGAAAGCTATAAGTCGGGAAGAGGGGACTGGAGCCGGGAAAAGCGGCCCGAAACGGCAGTCTCCGGGACGAGGCAAAATAGCCCAGGCGGAAAAAGATCGGAAGGGGGCCTACCTCATCTTCGTGGAGCTTGGAGGAAAGGGAAAAATGCAGGAAGGCCGAGAAAAAATGGCTCGAGCAGAACACTTAAATCCATGGGAAGCTAAAAGATAGGTCTATTGACAACCTAAACGGCGACCGGGCCAAAAGATAGGCAGCAAGAAAAAGCACGAGCAGCAAAAAAAAAGCAACGCCGACGTAAGGGGGCATGAGGGAAAGGTACGCCATGCTAGGCGGCCCGCGAAGAGAAAACAGATGGCGACATCTATTGAGAGAATGGGAGAAAGCGGGAGTAGGAGGAGGAAAAAGGCGAGGGGAAGTCTGAAAAAGGCGAAAAAAGTCAAAGAAAAAGAACAAGAGGTGCAAGTCACTTTTCAGTCACCTGGGCGTAGGGAACGCTGGTTAGATCGAAGAAAGAAACACACAGAGGAAAAAGATGGGCCTCCAACAGAAAAGGAAGAAGGGGAAGGAAAATAAATAAACCGGCAGACGATTGTCGGGAACTTTTAATGGTAGAAATGGGGGCCACGGACAGGAGGAAAAAGAAGCAAGCGCATTTTACCAATCGCCGGCAAATGATGAAGCCCCTTTGGATAAAAAAAAGCTCTGTGCAGGGGAGGTCAATTCCCGCACGAGAAAGCGGCAGAGGAAGGGGGCGTAGTGAATCGCCATTCCCTCAATGACTTGATCTCGAAAAGGGCAGCAGAGAGGGAAATTAAACGCAGTTGCGAACACTTCATCAAGAGACTCCCTATACCGACCAAGTAGATTGGAAGAGAGGGGGGGGGAAAATTTGGGGGACGGGCGGCGAGAAAAGAAAATAGTCAAGTCAAAACGTTCGCATCGGGAAACCTAAAGGTACAGCGAAAAACCTTAGCGGGCTCGTTAAGCCGGTACCATGAAACTAGGAGGAACCGTCACGGCTCCTCTCACGGTATACGTCCTCAAAGAACTGAGGGAGAGTGTGGTTGTTTTGAAAAGGGTATGTAGGGGGGCGGGAGCCATGAAGGGAGGAATGGATAGGGGGTTTACTCTTCTGTGGGCAAGAACAAAACCCAGATGGTCAGGGACTGCGAGCATCGAAACACCCAGTGAAGGTCAAACGGTCAGCGGGGGGGGTCGAACGCCAAAATATAAGCCAACGCTGCCACTAAACCGCAACGAAAATCGGAAGGAAGGAAAGATCAGAATTACTGAAGGTGGCGGATTTTTGGGGTAAGGACAACCTTTCGAAGCTTTAGGTAAAAAGCGAAAGGAAGACCGCACTGGGGGGGACTCTGAGCAAAAACGAGGATCCAATCTGGGGTGAAATAAAAAGGAGTAAGATCTGCGTCTTTGGATACGTAACGGAAGGGCTGAGGGGGTTGGGAAACAGGCCTTTGGGGGGACCTTAACGAACTGAACCGTGGAAAGAACCGCGGGCGCTGTAAGTTTACTGCTCTCAGGGGGGCTGGAAAAAAAAAGAGAAACCGGGAAGTCGGGAAGGGGCCAGCGTTTATGCATGCTCGCACGGACCTTGCGCAGGGGAGGCCGGGGTGCGCTGGGAACCATCCAGGACTATGAAAAGATGCGCGGGGATGTAATGACCTAAGACTGAGAAATCGTGGGTTGGCCTGGACAGCGGATGCTTGGAATAGAATAGGCAGGACGCGCAAGGAGAGCGCTGGAGAAAGTCGAGGAGGGCTAGAAGGAGACGGCGAGCGCTGGAGACTAGAAAAAAAAGCTAAGCTAGGCATCGATGCAGTGGCGAAAAAAGGAACGCGACAAGAAAGCTCCAGAGAACAGAATGCATTTGGGATAGCCATCGATCGAGCGGAGGAAAAAGGGAAAGACGGTGGCGACGAATGCGCCAACGGGAGAAAACTGGGGGCTGGTCAGACAAAAAAGCCAAGAGACGAAAGTAAAACGGCCACGCAGGGAGAAGTCAAGAGGCAAAGGAAGAAAACAAGGACCTGCTCAGGTCGGAAGGCCGCGCCAAAGGGGGGAAAGCTGCCCGTCAGGATCTACGAAGATACGACGAGCGTAAAAGTGGGTTTTTCGGCGGACGCCGGGAAAAGGGCGCCGAGTAAAAAAAAAACCTCGAAGAAGAGGAGAAAGGGGCCTGGAAATCGGGTGTTATCGGACATTCAGGTTCCAAGTCAGGCGCCAGCGGTGAACTCGGCGAGGGAGAGGAGTTGCGTCAATTAAAGGAAAAAACTGAAAACGACTGGCGTCGAAAGAAAGGTCCAAAAGAAACGCAGCGGACATGACGCAGGACGAGCAGCGGGCTTCAAAGAGGGAAAAGGGAAGATGCGTTCCGTAAAAAAAGTTCGGTTGGAAAGGGGGGAGCCCAAAAAGCGCCTGGTCGAAAGCCGGGCTCTTTTTTTCGTTGGATCAAGGGATAAAAAAAAGCCGTCGACAGTCGCAAGGCACACGATCGAAGAAAAAAGCGCCATGCAAAGTCGTCAAAAGAAAAGCGGGGCCAGGAACAGGAACAAACAAGGAAAAACGCCCGGAAAAGGTTAACAAGGGGGAAACCGATGTCGACGAGCAAGTCAGGGCCTGGGCGAAAAGGGGGAAGAAAAGGGAACCCGAAGCCGGGGATTGGTGATCAGCCAAACAAGGGAGACATACGGCGGCACCCGAACGCACTGACGGGGACGCTGCTGTCAAAGGACAATCGCATCTTCGGCCACCGAAGACCTGGGACTGGGAAAGAGCAGGACCAAGATAAAACACGGAAGGTCGGAAAGAGCCAGATAGAGGCGGCAACCTGGAAGGGCCCGCAGCCATGAGGGAAAAGCAGCGCCCGTCACTTCCGAAAATTGGGACCTAAAAGCCAAAAATCTAGGAACAGACTTCGCCAAGAAAAGAGGCAGGTCGTCACAAGCAATCTCCTCAACAAAAGGGGGGGGAGGTCCGGAGGACGTTGAAAGAAGAAGGCATCGGACCAGGCAAAAACTACTTCTGGGGGCCGGGGGGAAGGGTAATAAGTGAGGTAAGAAGGGGGGCAGTGAACGCGCGGCAGGGAAAAGGGAAAAAACTCATGGAAATGGGACGGAGCTTCACGTAAGAGAGACATAGACCAGGAGGGAGACGTCCGCTAAGAAGAGGTGAAAAAGCTCGACCATAAAACATCATCCTTTCGGGAAGCGTGGCCGTTCTCGACGTCGCAAAACCCGGTGACGGAGAGCGAAACTAGACCAAGGGACGAGAAGACGATCAGAAGTAGCTTTTTATCAAAAAGGGAGACGGCGGCAGAAGAATTACGTCTCAAGATTATGCCTTGACTGAGCGCTGCATCGTCAGGAAGAGGGGAAGTCTGAAGAGAAAAGCAGAGAGAAAAAGCTGCGAACCCGCTAAGGGAAGGAAGAAGACCCGGGGGGCTGGGTATATCCGTGGCGATAAAAAGTGGGTCGGGGGGTTTTTTTTCCCCTGCAACCAAACCACGCCTACGCCGTATCCAAAAGTCCGCTAAAGAAAAAAAAGCGCCAGACAGAGAACTCGTGAACGTAAACAGGGAGAACTCAACCAGGTAAAAGGAAAAAAGGACAGCGAGAAAGAGCGAAGCGGTAAAAGAAGCCGAGGGGTTGATGGCTTTCATGAAAAAACCCAGGGTGCCAAGGAAACAGAAAACATGGGACAGTCAAAAAAAAGCCAAAACCGCCCTGCGGCGAAACCTTGACTACAGGATTGTACGAGAAAAAATGACATAACCACCACCAAGGATGAGACGCAGGGATCAGGGAGTTTGAGGGGAAAAACCGCCGAAAAAACCTCACGTTTACGCATCTGACCTATCGCAGAGGAGGAACTCGACAGAATGCCCAAAGGCTGGAAAAGGGGAGGATGATGGTCGAGGGGGAGGGGTCAGCCGTCTGGTGATAAAGAGGGGCCGAGTGCGGCGCTGCTCTCGGGGGGAAGGAATTGAAAAAAACCCGCGGGGGGGCGTCTGGGGCGGAGGAAACCATGAACGCCGCCCCTTCAAAACGATCCGAAAGAACACGCTGAAACAGAATCCTGCAGAACACTGGCGCTGCGCATGATAAAAACGTCAAAGGGGAGGCGCCGACGGCCTCCTAAAAAAAGGCGGCGCTCCGGCTATCAAATCTCCAGCCAGAGAAGCGGAAGAGCAAGGAGGGCCAAAAAAAGTACAGGAAGGAGGAGGAGGGCATCGAAACAAATCGGGACAGGGGACAACGCGCCAATCCGAAAAGGAACAAAGAAAACTAGGAGGGACTCTGAAACCTATATAGGAAAGTAAACAATCATCCCGCGCAGACCTGCGCATCGCGCGACGCGAAACCCACCGCCGGAGATGCAAAAAAAGGTTCAGGGCATCACTCATGAAAGCACACGAAGACAGGAAGGACGGAGGAAAGCCAATGCCCGCGCTCCGAAAAGGAGCGCATCTCGGCATCAAACAACCGCGAAAAAAAACACTAGGAAGGAGCCGGTTCCTACTGCGCGATGACTAAAAATTCTGTGGGGTCAACCACTGACGCAGCCCGGACGTGTCACGGAAACTGAAATGAAGACTTGGGCCTCTACAAAATAGGGGTGAGGGAGAACTTTTGTGCGACTAGCCCACGGGCGGGAAAATGCTCAGGCTCTGTTAAGGCCCTACACAAGAAAGGAAAAGGGCCAGGCCGCCACGGGAACAATAGAGGAAGATCGGAGCCGCAACGAGCAGTTTCGTAGGGAAGGTGCGGGGCCAAATCGACCGGGTGGAGTACAAAGGGAAAACGGGGAAGAGGGGGGGGGTTATAAAGGCCTCGCAGGAAAACCCCTGGGAGGTGGAGGGGGAACAATCAACAAAGGAAAAAGCCTGGGGGGCTTGAAAAAAAAAATTATACAAGCGTGGCGCGGGGAGAGGACCTGTTCCGCATAAGAACGGAACCGAGGCAAAGAGACCAGATGACAGGTCTCCGGATGAAGCTGGCCTACCTCGATGCACAGGGGTGACAGGCGAACAACAAAAACTCAATTTCGTCATCGCCGAAAAAAAGAGGGGCTCGGGAGACGAAAAAAAAATAAGAACCAGGGAATACTCGGATGAGGAAGATTGCGAGGGTGGGCGCAACGAGTACCAAAGTATAGCGGCGAGAAAAGGAAAACAAGCCAAATAACGATGCCGCCAAACGAAGATGCTCAGGGGTCGCCGACCTCGGCAAAGGGAGGGAATAACGAAAGCGGCTTCAATCTAGGGGGCTCTGGCGTAAACGCGCGTCTGGGTGAGAAAAACCGGGAGAGAGGAAAGGAAACACCGACTACAGGAAAAGAAAGACAAGAAGTTCCAAAGGGGACATGGAGGGGGGAAACACGAAAACGCGGTATCGAGAGAAAAAAAAAACGGGAGGAGGTAAAAGATCTGGGACCCGCCCCGCAGGAATAAAGGGGGCGCCAGGGAAGTACAAAAAATCATGTGTGGAAAAAGAATGGTCACTGACGACGGGATCCCAAGCAAAGAAGGTTACAAATCGCAGAAGGGGGGGGGGGGGGCTGGTGACGCCCGGGGGTCGCCATGAAAGAGCAGAGGGATCGGGGCAAGACCCAGCTCATTCGATCCGTATCATCTAAGCTGCCAGGGAAGATAGTGATATAAGAAAACCGCATAAGAGGGCCGGGTAACACGTTGCAAAAAAAAGGGAAAATCGTCCTCACGAGTGCAAAAATGTATGGTCGCGAAAAAAGGTGAAACGCGGAGGGAAGAAATGACGTCCGTTGAGGAAGAGTCACTGGGGCTAGGTAGCCCCAACAAAATCTGCAGAAGGAAGGAGGAACTTGCCAAAAAACCCGAGGAATCGATGACGGCGCGGTCAAGCTCCATCAAAAAAAATATAGCCGTCAGCCAAAAATAACGGCCGCCAAGGTTGAACGAGGGGAAGAAAAAAGAAAGGGGGTGCATCGCAAAACCCCCATCGTTTGCTGTGAAAGAGGGGCAACTCCACGGCTCAAGCCAAAGGCCCGAAACCTACAGAAAAAATCGCCGGAGGGAGGAAGGAATCAATAAGGACGGTGAAAGGAGTTTGGGGGACCAAAACTGAACAGCTAGGGGGGGTAAAAAAAGGCCTAAATAGCGCATTACCGCCAAGGTGGCGAGGGCTAAAAAACCCGCGCTATCTCCAATCTGTGACAGGAAAACCAAGGGAAGTCTCTGGCTACTTTGAAAAAAGGGTCCAGGCGTCAGGGTTTCAAACAAAACGAATTTGTCGTAGAGGAACTGACGGAAACCTAAAAAGCTCCAGGCTCGGGGAATGTGCTTGACGGGCAGCTCTAAGGGGGGGCATGGCAAGCGCGCGGCCGTGCGGGAAAGAACAGGGAGGAGAGCGGGGAAGGAGGGGCATGAGACTTCGCCTGGCAAAAGGGGACAAATATTTCTTTTCACCTGGGAGAGGACATGGAGCGAAGAGATCTGGCGCGGGATGGGGTATGGCCGAGAAGAGAAGAAAGTCTGGACTAGGATGGGGGGAAATCAAGTTGGGAAGGGGCAAGGAAGTAAATCGGCGAAAATCGAGGAGGAGGAGAGACGGCAGAATCGTGATACGCTAACGGGTTAGAGAAAGGGGCTAAATCGAAAAATATCGAAACGAGGCGGGAGAGGGGGGAAGATCGCGGAAAAGAAGAAACGCCATAAGGAAGAAGGCGAGTGCCAGAGGGAGAGTCTGGATACGGGCGGATGGGAGGCCGGACACGGTGGCGACGCTGTCCGACTCAAGGGGAGAAACAGCAAACAAAAAATTACCGACGGGAAGCGCCGAGACGGCCTCATGGAAAAAGGAAGGATGACAACCAAAATCGCATCAAGGAAAAAAGAGGCAGGCCAGAAAAAAAAAAATTGAACAAAGGGAGAGAAGCGGCAGTAGTAGGACTCAAGCTCATCCTGATGTGTGCGGAGTGACGAGGAGGGGGAGGACGCAAAAAAAAAGAGCCATCACAGAGGCAGGGGGTGGAATGTGCCATGTCAAAAGTGTTGAGGAGCGCCGGGTGGAAAAACGAGAAGCCGGAAAACTCGCGAAGGAACTTCGTGGGGATGTCCAAGGGGAAAAGTGGAAAGAGGAAAGGGCGACGACAGAAAAAAAACTCATTACGGATCCGGCGACAATTCCGGCAGGCGCATCGAGCAGCGATTTTCAAAAAAGGGGGGGGGGGGGGGAATGACAGGGGGGCGGATGCGGAAAAACGTTGCAAAGGCGATCGGCGGCAATTAAGACAGTGAAAGAGGGGGGGTCAAACCGTATGTAAGGGAGGAACCAAGAAAAAACGGAAAAAGGCAGCAGGATCAAAAAGCTGGTAAGAGGAGTACAAAGAGATTGAAAGCTCGTGAGACAAGGCTAAGGGAAAAAAGAATTCCAAAAAGAGACTACCGAAGGAAGTACAACTGCCCTGATGCCTAAAGGAAAAAAAACCGGGTTAGAACCTCCTTCCACCTATCCGGGGAATCATCCTGCACGGAGATCGCAGGAAAAAAGGTAGAAAGCAAACGGAAAGGAAAGGTCAGGGGAAAAAAGGGGAAAGAGCATCTATGCACCTAGACTTTTTTCTGGTCGAGTCTCTACAAGAAGGGCAAGGCACGTCAAAAATCAAAGGAACAGAAAGGAAAAAGACCCACCGTCCATGACTAAGCAAGGGGGAGGAGAAAGTTCAAAGAAACTACTTGCAAAGAAAAAACAGAAACATGATACGAAACAAAAGTGCCGACGCCGATAAGGCATTCGGGTCAACCCGACTCTCTCTCAACACACAAAGGAGAAGAGATATATCCGGGGCTTGAGTTGACCGTGAAAAGGCAAAAAAAACGTGAGGGGGGAGTAGATGTCCTAAAGAAGGTGAAGGGAAGAACGGCTGAAGCGCCGAAACATGGCATGGACCTGCGCTACAGAATGAAGGGGAAGCGGAAGCGTCATCATTTCCCCGACTGGCGACGTCAAAGAAAATATTTGAAAAACTCTATCCAGTCCCAGACAAAAGGTCGAGGGAGAGGCAGAGGTGCCGTTCAGACGTCAAAAAGGGACCGATGAAGGGCAAGCAAGGGCCAGGTGGGCCGCAAGGGGAACTTGCCATCTCCTTGGAGAAGAAATCACCCGTCTGCTCTGCCGGGAGGCGAGCACGGCGGCAAGGGAAAAAAGACTTGAACGGGAGAAATCATAACGAAGGGTGGAAGGAAGGAGGGAGAGGACGTGAGTAACAAAAAAAGGGATGCCCTAGGAAGGGAAGACAAAAAAAAAACGCTTGGGGGGAGGGAGATCGGCTTCCGTGGGGGGGGAGGAGGCGCCGATGAGGGGTCATGAAAAGGCTGAGCACGGAGAGCCGTCTCCACCAGAGACGGGGGGCTCCATCTAAGAAATACCGAACATGCGGAAGATCTTCTACATCACTGTCAGAAAGGGAAAAAACGCAAAATGCAAAGAAGATGAAGAAGCAGTCAGGAAAAGCCGTCGCCAGGGGGACCGGTGTGGGGGGATGAAAAAACTTACTACACCCAGATTGGTGCCAGAGTTTGGAAGGAGAAACATGGACTGTCAACGAAAGAGCAACCGCGCACGGGAGTCACCTCCCCATCGGGGGGTCGACGGGACAGGAAAAGGGCTTGGGGCGATAACACTAATGTAATGGCATTCAAAAAAAGTGGGAGGCGAAAAAAGAATAGAGGTGCTGGCGACTCCCTAAAAAAACAAGAACGGGGAGAAGAAAGGACGAACTAAGTCGCCGGACGGAGATAAAAAGAGGGAGAACCCAAGGCATCGCGGGAGGCCGGACAAAAGAGAGGATGGCGATTTTCGAGGGGTCATACGACGTCCGCTCTAGGAAACTGAAAGGGAGGACTCAAGGGTGAATAACTTGGCGAAACCGCCAAGGGCGGACTAGCCTTGATAAGCCCAAATGGTACGGGAAAACGAAAAAAAAGTCCATCAGGAAAACGCGCAAGAGGGAGGAACAGCCTAAAAGCAAACATTTCTCATGTACCGCTTAGACTAAGGACGGAAAAGCCAAAAAAACTCGCTTCAAGCGCGGCTCAAAAAAGAAAAGAATCGCAAAAAGCAGCTCGCCAAGATAAGATGCCGGCGGGAGCAACCAAGAGGGATAAACGCCGGTTGCGGGGGGATTATACTGGAAAAAC
>Ga0179593_1453153_pt1 | contig 16025 bp, 17 predicted proteins | sample CZODoug2_1_08_16_FD_185931 | JGI IMG/M metagenome (GOLD analysis project Ga0179593, IMG submission 185931) | Vadose zone soil fungal communities from Angelo Coast Range Reserve, California, USA - CZODoug2_1_08_16fungal (PacBio error correction) | ecosystem: Environmental > Terrestrial > Soil >...
GTGGCACAGGGCAAAAGCGACGAACGAATGCCACGTCTGCAGATCTAGTGCCCGCCGCCCCGATGACACGCGCAGAGCATCACATCAATGCAAGGACGGGATACTCCCACCCTCGAAACGTAAAGTATTCTAAGCAGTGTAGGTCTTGATCCTTTTGGTGTGGGTGTTGGGAACTAATAAGCCGCCGATAAACATCCAAAGGGAACGAAGGTGGGGTGCTGGGGTCATAACGAGAAAAAGAATTTTGCCCGAGGCATGACGCAAGAAGATAACACAGAAGGCCACTATCTGGGGAAGCCCCGAGAACCCGTCTGCCGAAGAAAGGGGCCAAAAGCAAACCAGGTCCAGGCGAAGTAAAGGTGGAGTGATCCCCGATCGTGGGGAAGTGGATGTAGCTTTACAGCTGCAGAGGGGGACTGTGCGGCCATGTACATCTCGGCCTAAACAGAACGGCGGAAGACCGCTGGACTTTTTTAGGGCAGGTTTGAGAAGGGTGGCATGAAGAGTGAAGGGAATGAAACCGTCAGGTGAAACCGGGAGAGTCCAGACGGAAGAAGGCTGTGAGTAGTATACACGGTGAGCCTCTCGCGTTTACAACCAGCAAAGTACCACTATTAGTTGTGGGGGGGTTCCACCAATGTTGTCCTCTAGGATTCGAGCTAGTTTTTCAATCCACCCCCTTTTATAATGCCATAAGGGGGAAAGGCTCCAGTTCGAAGCGCGACAACGTGGCGGACATTACCCGGGGGGACTGGAAGACTAAAGTCCTGAAGGAAAAAAGGCGGTGCTTTCACGGGGGCGCCTTTTCCGCGAATTGAGACGTTGACAGAATTTGGTACCTGCGATGTGGGCCATATACCAGAAGCCGGCGTGAAGGGCCCAGGGTTCAGGGCCTTAGCGATATAGGGAGGAAGCACAAGACCCGGCCCGACCCGAATATCGCGCAGCGGGTATTTGCACCGCGAGGATGTACCGGTTGACATTGCATTGCTACATGTACTGCACGCAGTGACTCCAAATGCGGATCCTACGGAACATAAACGAGCGCATCCAGAGAAAAAGAGAGACGAAAAGAAAACCAGTTCCCTTACAGGCAGCAAGTCCTAGACTTGCAGCCCTGACCAGGCGCAGCTCCACCCAAATCTGAACTTTGGAAAGCTACGCAAGGACAACCATCTTTCACTGACGGAGGGAAATTGACCAAGGGGCTGCAACATCTCGGGGGAAGACCGCACGGGACATGGGTAACAACGGGTATGCGGGTGTGAACTGCAAGTTCCGTATGGAGACTCGGAAGGGTCGCCGTCTACATAAGGGAAACCAGGATGGAGGAGATCCATTGCAAAGATGCCCGCTCACGTGAATTGCGCTACTCATGAAAGAACAGCGAAATACTCGAACGAAAACCGGAAAGAAAGGTAGGGGAAGGAAAGAAAAAGAGGCCAGGGCCATAAGCAATCAATGAGAGAAAACTAGTGACCCTGCCCAAAAATCAGAAAATGAAAGTCCGATTCAGGAAAACCATAAAGTCGAACAGACCACAATCACTAAAAGAGGACAGGGTCACACCGTTAGCCGGCCCACAGCGCACGGGCTTAAGAAATTAGGAAGGTGGCTTCAGAGCCAATCGGAAAGTCGGTAACACAAGGGACCACACGGCACACAAGCCACCAAAAAACAAGATCTCTCAATACTGAGAGTTACACGATGGGGGGAAAAGGGCGAGGCCGGCCTTAAAAAATGAAGAAAAAGAGCCAGGGGGGCGACAAAAAAAACGCAGGTCGATACACTCAGATTTACACGCGTGGACTATTTCAACGCAGCACAAGCACCCACCACAGCAGCAGCAGGGCGTTCGCAGGAACATCGAACAAAAAACAACAACAACGTAGGGGGAAAAGATGGTTAAGGGCGACGACGGGAGGAGGCTGGGGGGGTGGAGCTGTTTCTCCGTTCTGAGGAAACTCGAATATTCGCGATGGGTTGCTTCTGAAGGGGACGGGGTTCCCTGAATGGTGAAGGGGGTGCTGGTGTCCGATGCAGGCGGGATCGTGGTCAGCGAAGAGAGGCGGAGCTATCAGTGAGGGGGGGGCGTGTTCTCGCTGGTTAAACACTGACCACTTGGGCAGAGAGCGGATATCAACGGGCGGCAGACAACCTGAGCTTGGGGGGCGTGCTGACTTCGTGACAAGACCAGGTGAACGGGCGAGGTGGACTGTCTTGGGTCGGAAAGAAGGAAGGGGCACGTCCTCGCAGGGAAACTGGTTACTACACGGGCGACGTGGGAACTGGAGACCGAGGGCGGCCCGAGGAAGATAACACAGGGGGCGGGGTTTCCCTCGTCACGAAGGGGGGAGTGCAGCGTATCAAGATCTTGATCTTACGGGCGGAAAGGGGAAAACCTTAGGAATCGGAGACGTGGCGGGAAACCAGACGCGAACTACCGGTCGCACCGACGAAACTCTGCTGCTAGGTACGTAGAGGGGGCGGTTGCCACAGAGGGATGGAGCAAATCAAAAATCGCAAGCCAGGGGCAGGGACGGTGCGCGGGAGGGGAGGACCGATCGTCTAGGGGGAGCATGGGTCAGGAGGGGTCGACGCTACGTCGGGCCAGATCAGGAACACGAGGACTCTGCGGAGTCTCCTTAGGAGCCTCACATGTTGGGTCTTGATCAGGAGAAAAGAGTGTACGAAATCCGATGTCGTCATTGGGGGCCCTGAAAAAACGGGGTCAAACTGGGGCAAAGCCCATAGAATCGTCGTTATGGGAGTTGGACGGGTTTTAATGCAAAAAACGATTCAAAGAAAGACCAGGAAATGGCCATACAACCTACTGTGGATGGGGGGGGAGGATCAATAAAGTACGTCAAAAAAAATGAAAGCAGGGAAGGGGGAGCGGGCCTTGCCATCAAACATTGGATCAGGAAAGTCCGGAAGAGGAAACCGGAAGGCCAAACGTCGCGGCAAAAGGCAGGGCGTCCGGGAGACGGGGAATACTAGTTATTCAGGGATTGCAAGAAATTACCCTAACTGGATGATTGAGTCTGAAAACTTGGTGATTCACCCATCAACTATAAGTGGGTGAAAGAAATGATTCAAAAGTTCGCTGTCTCCTGACGAGGACCAATAAAAGGTCTGACGGAGGGGCAGCTGGCTAAACCGGAACCAACGAATGGGGAAGCGCATCCAAATTACGCCCTCCTACGCCGCCTCAACTGACCACAATTCAGATTGTATACCAACGGTTCAGTTGGTTTATCGTGGTCTCCCTGGACCGGGGACGTCCCAACTGTGAACACTAGCCCGCAGCAGGGGAAAACCCTACTATTTTTTGGACGCAACTTTTGACCGATAGATGGCATGAGGGTGGATTAAAAAAGGGACAGTCGACGCTTACAGAACGGAAGAATGCACGTCATATTATTGATTCAGGGGGGGGGGGAGCGGGGAAAGGGCTTCAAAAAGGCCTCGGAAAAGGGACGGGGTTGGGTGAAACTTCACACAAAGACGCCATCACAAAATCTTTGGTCCTGGGTCTCGTCTCAGGGGAAAGCTCAACAAAACAACAACTGTAAAAACTCGAGGACTCCGCCAATGCCGGCTAATAATGTGTTGGGGAAGAAGTGGAGAGGGTTGGGGTGGGCTTATATACTACAGGCGAAAAACCTGGGGAATAGGGGGGGCGTCCCTCGCAGTTCAACCGGTAGCTGCTGCGAAAGTCAATCGAGACTGCAAACGATTGAGGTTTGGGGGGAAGATTACCTTGGGGCCAAGCGAGAACCAGAACTTAGGATATCAGAGAAGAGAGTCCAAATGTACATGGGACGTTGGGTAAAGACCGCCGAGCAGTCTAGATCGAGGGGGGGGGCGCTCAGCCATACCCGCTTCACCGCGCCATCGCGGAAATAGGCGAATCCGAAGAGACGGAATAAAACCAGGAGGAAATTACCATTATGCAAAAAAAGCTTGGAGGGAGTAGAGGTGGTGGTTGTCCGAGAAAAAGCAACATGCCCAGTTCACGGGGACTGACGGGGGGGGGGGGGGGGGAACGGGTAAACCAAATTGATTGATAAAACCCCCGCCAAAAAGTGGATCACACATATCTGGGGTTAACCATCGGAGAGACCGGCCAGGAATAACATCTAATGGGCACCAGCCAAAGACCTCACCGTCAAAAGGGGAAAGAGGGAGAAGTAACCCCCCTCGAAGGGGGTTTCTCGTGCTGGGGAGATCAATACTTGGAAGTTTAGCAGTGATCTCTCAGCCCGAAAGTTCGGAGAAATGGGGAACCTTGGGACTGGGCAGGGTCTGGTTTGAGACATTTGCATGATGCATGAGTAAAAGTCGGGGGAGGCATGAAAGGTGTGAAACAAGCCTAATGTGGGTGATAGTATGGGACAAGACGCAGGAAAGACTGCTATCTGCAGGAAATAGTCAAAATAAAGGGGAGGTGGTAACATCCCAAGGGGTTCCAAATATGAAACGACTGGAGTACTGGGCCCCGTGGAGGGAAATAAAAGCAGCGGATGAGACTCCAGACTCGGCCGGCCACTCTCACTAAAGGGGGGGGGGTACTATTACGACCAGTCAATCCTGGTGGGGCGCCTGTGAGCCACTTTCCAATGGGAGGATGCCCGTGGCGTGGTACCTGCGAAAGGGCGAAAAAAGATCCGAAGCGGGAGACTGGGGCAAAATAAGGTCGTAGAGAAAGAGTGCAGAACGCCCACAAAGCCACTATCGCGCCGAATAGTGGGGGGGGATGCCGAACCGTTTGAATTGCGACAGGACGACTGCACTGCAACGCAAATGAGTCCAGAGGTCAAAGAAAGCAGATCATAATCGCCCGAACTCGACCCAGCGGGGGACGCCGGAGCCAAACGCGAAAGGCGGATATAGCCGAAAATCGGGAGAAAGAGAGGGAATCGTCAAGTGGCCAGCGCAAAAAAGCCAATCCGCAAAGGAAAGGGCACTGACGAGATTGAGGGGGAAGCTGAAAAAAAAAATCATTTTAACGCCGTAGGATCCCTATAGTTTCAAGGAATCGTGTATCTTTGGTATCTTCTTACTCGGGCTTCAGAGGAAAAAAACGGAAAAAGGACAGAATCTAGCTATAGGGTGAGGTCCCAGAGAAAGATTAACCTCACATATGAGGGACGAGTCTTCAATACAGCAACCGAACGCCTATGGGCCCATCAACAGAAACTGGAGGTCGGGGCATGCAGCGCCATATCCTCATCAATCGAAAAGATTGGAGCCACGAGGAATTGAACAGAGCTTAGGGAAAACATCATGCAATATCTACCGAGGATCCCACCACCATCTCCTGGGAAAAGAAGGGCTCAAAGCTCTGGTCACCTCATTTCATCACGGAACAAGAGAAACCGGTTGGCTGGGAACATTTATTTTGCGTCTACACAAGAGACATCGAAAACCAACTGAACAAGACAGAGTAGAACACTCCGAAACAACTAACGGGAGAAGATCACTACGTCAGTGCAAAGAAAGGGGCTCGGAAACTAGGACCGGTAGCAAAACGCAAAGAAAAAGTGGCACGAACCAGACCGCCTTGATATCCGAAACACGCGCACGAAACGCGTTTTGGGGGGGGCAAACAAACGGCTCTCCAGACAACGCAGCTTAACAGAGACAAAACAATTGCGTCTAACTGAACAATCTCGACAACAAAACGGGAGCTATTGCGGAGAACCAAACTTTCTGCTTCGTGGATGGAAGGCTGCTACTTGGCCAGATGCCCCGGAATGATAGCGGCTAGACTGCCATGCGCGGGCGGGGGGAAAAAAAAAATCGTATTTGGGGGACTTTTTTATCTGGGGTGCTTCGGCCGAGCTTTTCAGGTGGACAAGGGGGATCCTTTATTAAAAAGAGGGGAGGTCTGACTGGTGGAGGGGGGCGTTGCCGATGAAAAGGCACTGAAACGGAGTTTCTATTGGAGAAAAAAGCTTATAGGCGGAAAAGAAACCTCTGTGTGCGTGCTGAAATCGGAACTGTTTGGAGTCTGCTGGAGCAAAAAGTGTCGTGGGGGGGCGGAGGTCGTAGAAAGCATGAAGAACGCCATTGATCGCGGTCAAACGAGTGGTCCTGCAGGGGGAGGTCCGTCTCGATGAAGGGTCGCCCTGGATTGCGGAGCTGTAGGCATAGACCGGACAATTCTGTATGGGGCACCTCGGCTCCTTGGAAGGGGGACATGCAGCGGATCGCAGAAACAGTAAAACTAGAGGGTTCATCTGGCTGCTGGAGAATCCTTCCGAGAGACCTGCGTTCGCAGCGCGAAAAAAGAATAACACGAACGGTTCCGCAATCAACCCAAAAAGCTGAGGGGACAAAACGCGCTGTACGGAGCAGGCTGTAATTCCCAAAGAGAGGCTATGCAGCGCAAAACGTGGTAACGGCTGCTCAGTGACCGCCTGGGGTGCCGCAGGGAGTGCGCGGGATTGCCACGTGATCTGGGGGGCGCGCAACTGGTCCAGCGGAACGGAAGAGAGGGAGGGGAAATCCAAAAGGAGGCTTGCGAGTTGGTGACCAAATACTGCTTCTCTAATAGGGACTTCGGGGACAGCCCGACATGGGGCTGAGGAACTGTATGCGAAGTGAAAAAAAAACAAGGAGGGGCCATCAAGATATCAGACTGAGCTATATAGGAGATGTCCTCACGTTCACGTAAGAAAAACAAGAAATTGGCAACGGCCGCTGTCGGGTCTCTGGGACCGGGTACAATACTTCAAACGCGCAAAGGTAAAAGGAGAAAACGTGGCCAAAAGTGAGCACATGTGATACAGAACGGAGGTCAGGCAACCCATGGCAGTCGCTTAGACTCCGGGGGATGGGACTGAATAAGATGAACGTGGGGAAAGTTGACGAACTTTCCTAACGGGCTGCAGGATGGGGGAAGAGCGTCCAACATCACGAATATCGCTATTGTTACTTTTCCTTCACGGAGAGGGCTAAAAGGCGCTGGATCTTCATCCTATCCCATCACGGTCTTCAAGGCTTTGAGCACAGAAGGACAGAAACCGGAAGGGTTGAAATGGAAAAAAGATACCAATAAAAACGGAAGGGAAACCTCACAGTAGGAAAGATACGCCAAAAGAATGGTGAAAGGGGGCTATCTGTCATGTAAGAGCAATCAACTAAGACACGATTGCGCCTAACGCACGGAACAAAACGGTTTTTACGACATGGGGACCTGCATGCGCGTGTAGTAGGGAAAAAGGCCGATGGTGAGGACGCCCGCCGGTCTCAGGGCTCTGGGCCGTCCAGATGATGTGGAGCCGGTTTCGCAAAATGAAAGGGCACTTCTGGGGGTGGAAAACTTCTCCCTCGACCAGCCACCAACATATCGGAAGGGGGGGATTCAGCGCCTCTTGCAACACCACCACGTATCCAACCTCCTAACAGCTGGGTACGATAACTCTGGGGTGGGCTTAAGGGACCGTAACGCTGAAATGGGCGGGAAGGAAGGTGGACGGGAGACGGGCGGCCGGGGTCGGGCAGGCTCCCGCAATATTCTTAGGACGCTGAAGGGCAGAAGGGGGAACAATCCCGGTTGGGGGGGGGCCATGATCTCGAAACGGAGAAGGGCCAACAGTAAGGAAAAAAGAAAAAGCCTCATAATTAGGCCGTGCGCGCGCAACGAGGACACCGAAAGGAAAGCGACGCTCAGGACATGGGCATCCATGAACGTCTATAACCCCCTCCGAAGGAGTAAACATACGACGAAGGGGGGCGTCTGATACGGGGTTTGGGTTGTACAAGAGTTCCTCGACGCCAGAAAAGGGGGGGTAAAGTGAGTGAGGAAAGAAAGAGAGAAGTGGGTAGAGAGGGGGGAGAGGAGAAGCGGGGAGGAAAGCGGGGGGCAGAGTGGAAGGGGTTAGGGAACGGTTGTCGAGTAGGAAAGGCGGGTCCCCAGGTTGGGGTCGGGGGCTGGACTGGTTTCAAGGTAGCTTAAAAAAGGAAACATAAGAAGGTATCCCAACGCGAACATTAATCCAAAAATCACTTGGTCATCTTAAGAAAGGAGCTATACAGCGCTACATGGGGCACACAAATAACTTACGCATCTGCCTGTCCATCGTAGACTTGTCTGGTCAACACCAATCTTCGTTTTTCACCTGAGAAGGGAACGATAACGGGCATTCTGGTTATAAAGGGGGAAAGAAGAACCTCATGGATCCTTTGACGGGTAAGTTGGCGGGGGGCGGACGTTCGCTTTGGGAGTCTTGCCGTATGAAGTTCCACCCAGATCGGGTCGGAATGCCGGGGTGTAAACAAAAAGAGTTTACGGGGGGATAGGGGAGGCAACAGGAAAGGGACCGGACGAAAGGTGAGAAAAATAGTCACCCCCGAGTTGATGGGGGGGGTCAAAACCACCTGGGAGAGCAAAGGAAGCAAAGGTAAGTAGAGGATTCCAGCAGCGAATGGTCCACGACAAAACTCGAACGCGAATTCGGCCATTAAGTGGTGGGAAAGGATTAAAGGAAGAAAAGGCGCGCGGGACGGGGGGGGAAAGCAAAATTCCTGGGAAAGGACGATGGCATAAAGGTTTGCAGGAGGAGGTACCTGCTAAGGGGGGGGGACAAGATCGGGGCATAAGCGGGATGATCGGGGGAAAAAGGGAAGTTTCTTACGAGATCGTCGCAGGCAAGACCGGCCACGCCAAGGAGAAACGGCCCGGATTGGGATTGTGATGCAACGCATCCGTAAGTTTGTATCGAAAAAAATCGGACTGCACGTTGACAAAATCCCATAAAAAGAAAGACGATCCAGATCAAAGGGGAAGAGCAGAAGAGAAACCGAATAAGACAATCAGCGACGTCCATTGCTCGATCGGCCAATCATCAGTGACTATCCGCCCCTGAACAAAAGGCGCAAGCAAATTCCAGAGACAATCCGGAAGAAAGCCTCAAAGAAGCCGACATGGAGGGAACTTATCTGGAGACAGAATAAAGCATAGATCCGGGCCTAACGCAAAAAGGAAGGAAAAAGCAGTGCGAAAAGTGAGGGGGGTGAGCTGTCCGGGTGCGATCGTTCTCTCCGTCTACGGGGGGGGAGGGGAAGTGAGACGATCGAATCTTGGGCAAAGAGTAAAAAAAAAAGTTTGGCAAAAAAGGACGAGGAGGATGTCGCAAGAAAACAACGACACCGGGGCCACCCAAAAAAAGGAAAAACCATCTAAGGGTACTCGAGTCCTCCATACAGGGACTAACTTGGGATCAAAGACTTGTAAAATTCCCAGACCACTCGATGCGATCCAAGAAAAGGAACGCAAATCCTTATACAGTCTATAAAAAAAAAGGGAAGGCCCCTCAGAACTTGTAGCATTCAATCACTATCTGACACTGGGTCTGGAAAGAAACGATGAAAAAGGTGCTGAGGGGAGAAAGACTACCACGTCATCGCCCGTAATCGCACGCCCCACTCCAACAGCATAACTCGATAATCGCCGTCAACTGAACAAGAACACGTCACGCAAAAGGCCTCATCAAAAAGACAAAGGGAACCGACCAGCGCAAGGGCGACCTAACAATCTCGCAATAGGGTTTGCCTAAGACCAATGTCGCAGCAAGGACGCTCCCGACCACCAGGCAAAGCTCAAAAAAAACAAATAATCTCAACAAAAAGAAGATAGCCTGGCTGCAAGGGCTGGGGGGGAAGAGGGAGGGAAGACCGTTGCGAAACGCAGCGCATATGGTTGGGAGGCTTCTAACATTTCGCTGTCGGGGGGCTAAAGGGGTGCTTGCTGGTGGAAGAGGCGAGATCGCTAGAGGGAAAGGGTCGGCGGAGAGGCAAACATGATGTTGGAGTGTTTCTGTACGTGACCGGGGAACTGACGATGGAGGGGGGCAGAAGTCAACTCTGAAGACCGCCAGACGCCAGGTTTCAGGGGTGTGGACTAGGAAGCACAACGCTGGGGAGTCCAGCATTTCGAGGGAAAGGTCGAAGTCGCTGTGGCGAATAATGGGGGGGGGGGGAAAAAAATCTCATGGCACGGGGCCGGGTCACGCGGGCAGGCTTGATCCTGGACCAGGTCTTGATTCAAGGCGGAAACCTTACATTCGGGACGGGTGGTCTGTTAATCTTCGGAGGGGCGGTCAGGCATCTTATCGGACAAATAGGAGCATGTCCATAATTGCTGAGGGACACGCAGCAAGGAAAACGATGGCTCGGTCCTCGTCTCACCGGGATCCTAAAGAAGTAAGTGCACCATATCACAAAAGATACACAAAGAGACGGCGGCAGGTGGGAACAAAAGATGCTGTGGGAGTGGGTCAACTCTCTCAAGTGACCTCCTGTGAATCGTTAGGGGGGATTGGACAGCTACTAGTCCTTGGTGGTCTCTCAACGGGGGGTCCTGAGGCTCGAGCTGACAAAGGCTCAAAGGTGAGTGACGATCCGGCCCGGCCTCGGGGGGAGAGGGTCGGTAGAATGACTGAAAAAAAACCCACTCATAAATCGGGAGCTTATCGAGAAAAGGCTGAGTATTCAGAAATTGAAACGGAAAAACGTACCAGGAGGAATAAAACCCAGATCAGGGAGGCGGGATATTCGGGGGGACGTCAGGGGATGGCGATGGGCGGAAAAAGGAGAAAATGATTTGACCGATCAGCTGAGGAGCGATCCGCAGGGAAAATACGTGAAACCAACAAAATGAAAACACGGGGAAAAGCCAAACCGTTGGAGAGACGGGCGCTTAATCGGGACCACAAAGGGAATCCGCCACGTGGGCAGGCGATGGTATGGAGACTGAATGCAAGACGGGAATGGGAAAGGGAGGCGAACAGGAAGAACGGCTCAGTGGAACGCGGCCACCGTTGGGGAACTTCGGACTATTTTCAGGAAAAACCGATCAGCCAAACGGGGCCGGGAGGCTCCGGGGATCAAAGTCAAATCGTCCGGAGGGGGGGGGGCTTCTGGGGTCACCCGCGGACCAGACTGGGTGGCCATTAAAGAGGAAAAGGAAAAATGGGAAATGCAAAAGCCGAAAAGCACAGTCCCCACGCATACAGGGAGTGGCGGCGGCAAGATTAAAAAAGAAACAAAACTATAAAGCGGAAACAGCCACGTAACCCCACGAATTGTGTGTACCGACACGTTGTAAAGCTGACCTGGCAGGGCTGCGTTAGGACTTGTTACCATGGGGGCGCAGGGGTTAAAACGCCCGCGGGGCTGGATAGGCCGGCAGATGATGTGGATCGGGGTAGAGGGGGAATCATGCCTTGCACAGGGAGGGGGGTTTAATGGCAAATCGACCCTCCGAACGCCAAAAAAAAAAAAAAACGTTTCCCTTGTGACGGCGGCGAGGGGCAAAAAAAAAACGTATCCCCTCCTAAAGCGGGCGAATGGTATGAGCGGGTGGGAAAGTATAGACTACACGGCGCCGACCGAGGGCTTGGTGAGCAGGTCAGAAGGGGGCATTGGTCAGAGGGCGCGAAATTCCAGAAGATGTGGGCAGTGGCCATCGAGGGAAATGTTGGCACAATCTACAAAAAAAAAAACGGGAGAAAAAAAAGAAGGGGCCGCGATGTGAAACAGCCCTGCAGAGGCGTAACTGGGAGCCGCCGCTGGCAAGCGGCAACGCTCCAGACAGCATAACAAGCCGGGGATTGCGTATAGAAAACAAGATCGAAAGGAGGAAAAAAGTATTCCGACAGCTTGAGAGGGGAGGAGAAATTTGGTGGTTGGGTTTGGACATCACCTCAGCAGCCCGGACCAGCCAAAAGGGTGGGCTGGGGGCGTCCGAGGTCATTTCTATACAGGGAAAAGTGCCGACCTCGACGCGGCCAAACAAATCCACATCAAGATGGCCCAGAAAGCCGAGCCCGGCGGACGAAGCGGGGTCCAACAGCTCAACAACAAACTTAAGGGACCCTCAATCTAGTACTTGCGTTGGACAAACCCAATCGTCGGGGGCCGGGTGTAGGGGGAAAGCGTGTGAACGGACGGCAAGAAAAAACTCGCGCAAAGCAAAAGAATATCCCTTTGAATTGGGACTGGGGGGGTTGTGGATTGAGGAGGGAGGTTCATTTGCCAGATGGTCGTAAGGGGACCACAAAACCATGAGGAGTGGTGAGCCAAAGCAAACAGAGGAAGGAATTGGAACTGAATCGTCCGAGCCCGGTGAACCTTCATAAAAAAAGAGCGATGGGGAATAACGAGCGAGCAACTCGCCATTTAGAAGGAGCAAGCCCACGGTGGGGGAAAAAGATGACAGAGGAAAAGAGACTCGCCGGCATCGGCCATTACCGGGGGTGGGTAATTAAAAGGGATTATCAATCGTGCGGGCCTGGGCCAGGGGGCGGTGTCAACGGGCGCCCTTGCTCCGTTTGACGGGGTACCTGCGAAAGGGTCGACAGAGAACGGGAATAAACGGACGGCTGGATGCTGATAGACGAGAAGAGAGGCAGGCAAAGACTCCCACACAAGAATAAGAGAGAAGCGTTATTGTGAAAAGCAGTCGCGGGTACCGTGGGGACGGGCTTCTGAGGAACCCTTTCAGCCAAAACGGATCAGAGGAACGATATCTTTCTAGCAGCATTAACATCGGCACCGACATCGCATCAGAGAGCCCTGGCTTAGATAATCCATGAGAAGTGCAGCCGCGCCGCCTACCTACGCTGAAAACCAGAGCGTACTTCTCAAACGATCTCAAATCAAGCAAAGGCTTCACTGGGAGTAGGGGGGTGTATTGACCTGGGGGAGAGGCATTCAGCTCGTGGAATAAGAAGAGTCAAAGCCCGGGGGGGGAAAGCGGGGTAAGGGGGGGTGAATCTTCTTGACAGTTGCCAGTAAAAAAAAAAAAAAAAAAAAAAAAAAAAAAAAAAAAAGAAAAAAAAAAAAAAAAAAAAAAAAAAAAAAAAAAAAAAAAAAAAAAAAAACCCCACCAAACCCAAACAACGTCTTGTTGGACAGTAGGACTGATCTCTATCCAGATGCGGGAGCTGGATCCATCCTCAAGATTAACCTCTCCACGGGAGGGTCGACTCTGGAATCCCATAAACCGGAAGGACTAGTTCCAAAGACAAAAACGAGGGGGGGACATAAATGGGAAAAAATCTCGAGGACAGCGCCATGGGGGAGGCAAATCAAGCAGAAAATGATCAAGACTCAAGGACCCAGTCCGGACCCTCAAATTTGGGGAGGAATAAACCGTCTGGAGACATCACAGCGCACACATCAAACCGGCCTCATTCTAAAAGATTCATCGTGCACAGCAACACAAGAAATTTCGGCAAGACTGAGGCGTGGCTCTAAAATCGAACACTTAGGGTTCAGTGCCCCTTAAGTACATACACCCCACTCAACCAGATCGCTCAATACCAAGAGAATTGCCCGCTACAACGATCGGCCGCAAAGAACAAAAGACGCCGGGGGACCGGAGGATGCTCCAACGGAGAAGCGCTCAATAAGATTAAGATCAGACAAGGAAGCTCACAGAGCGCGCCACCCCCGACCACGACAAAGAATGAGGGCGGAAACAAGAGAAAAACACAAGGATGAGGATAAGAAAGGGGGTTCGAAAACCGCTTTCTTGCTGGGGACGGGGGGGAAAAGAGCGTTGCTAAATCAGGGGTGGGCACTTAGCGGCAGGGGGATGGAAGGGTGTACTATGGGTTTTCCGGAGAAGGGCCTGGCCGTTCTTGGGAAAGAGGACTCGTTTGAAAAAGGTAAAGGGCAGGAGCTGGGCGTCAAGGAACACTGAGGGAGTAAGGGAGACTAGCGAGAGGGCTGGTTGGAAGGCGTTCCTCTTGGACCTTGACGTTTCAAGAAATACTGGTCTTTGGGAACTAGCCGCTGCGGGGGCGGGAAAAACGGGGCTCTTGGGGGGGGAAGTGCTGTTCTTTTACAAACTCGGAGCCTTCTGTCGCCAGGATTTTGTCTGTTCCTTTAAAGTGCGCCTTATGGAGAAAAACTCTCGGTCCGAAAGTTTCTCAGAGGGTCAAGGGGGGCACGGTGATCGCCCGGCTGATCATTTTCCTTTAGTAACACTTTCTCTTTCATTCACGACCAGTACAGTTGCTGTCGGGGGGGGGTGGCGAGGGGGACTGGCGCTTTGCTTCATAGTATCTGAAGAAAATAAGGAAGAATTGCTGAGGGAACACGATTTCGCATCGGCACCAGAGGGTGGACCTGCGCGAAAAAGATAAAAGACCCTAGGAACTCACGGGCAAGAGAGGAAAGGCAGCGGTCTTTGATTCAAAAAGAGATGATGATTGCAAAGGTAAAGAACTAAAAGGACCGCAGACTGGTGCAAGGAGTGAGAAAACGAGTCCGAGGTCTGTCGATGGGGTCAGAGGGGCACATCACGTCAGAGGAGGGACTTGTGGACTCCTAAAAAGAGGGCGAAGGAGGAAAAAGTGCGGGGGGGGGGCCTGGAAACGCGAAATCTAGGGGTTTCTGATCTCCTCCAGAGGCGACGTGTCAGTGATGAGGGAAAGGTGGTAACATGGAGAACAATCCAATAGAACGAGTCAATAGAGGGTGCGGCGGTCAGGGGGGAAAACGAGCAGAGAGAAGAACCTGTGGGGGGGGAAAAGCCGCCCACGGGATTGAAGGCAGACGAACAAAATTCTCAGGAGCGGAAACTAGCAAAAAGAGAAATCAACACTTGACAGGGCAGAAAATCCCCTTGGATAACTTCTTCGGGATCTTCACAAAACGGTATCCTCCAAGGGCGCAGGGCTTCCTTTGTAGGAACTAAGCCAAAAGGGATTCCTCAAAAAGGTGAGTGGTGTAAAATGGGAACTCTAGTGTACTCTTAAACCTTGACCCAAGCAATAGGCGAGTGGGAAATATGGGGTCCGAAACGAGTAAGGCAAGCACCGGAGACTTGAAAAGGTAGCAACTATCATGCACTCGGGTTGGGCTCTGGGGGTCAGAAAAGGCATATAACCTCGGGTGGCCATTCCGCAATCATCAGGAAAAATGATAAAAAAATCCTACGAAACCCGAAAAGTCCCAAAGGGGAAGAAGGGGATGACCAACCTGGCGGCGGCAAGCTGTACATGGCCGAATCCACTCTGACCGAGGGGGGAAAGAGAAAGAAAAGCCACACCACTTTGTGTTTGAACGGAAGTTTAATCGCGATGGAACATGAGGCTGAACGGCGGGGGGAGGTTTTACAGGCTTGAGGACGCCGAAGGTGCTCGCGAAGATGGCCCAAAAGGGGGGTCCGCGGTCGCAGATTGCCAGAGGTGAATTCTGGGGGAGAATAAAAGGAACTCCGCCAGCACGCAAAGAGACCTGGGGCCATGTTGCGTCGGAAAGAGGCAACAAAACACAAACGGGGGGACCTCCGAACGAATACGGGGGGAAGAAAGGAGATAGGGGGGCTATCCGTACTAAGTGCGCTGGCCGATTTTTTTCCCTGGAGAACGAACCGCGGGGGCACGAGCACCAGAAGATTCCTGCGACCGAAGCGGAGGGGGGGGGAAAGGTGACTTGTCCATCTCTCTCAACAACAAGAGAACAATAGAATGCCAACAGGGCATCGATCACGACCGACTGAAAGAAAGGAGAGTATTGCGGAAGGCTGACAAGCGGCAAACAGGCGCCAGCGCAGCAAATGGCCTACCCTTTCATCTGAGGGGAGATAAGCCCCAGATCCAAATTCAAATTTTCCTCGGGACGGGGGGAAAGAAGCTGTGTTGGGGGGGGGGGGGCCATATAGAAGCCGGGGGAGCAATGGTCCCAGGAAAAAGTGGTGTTTTAAAGTCCGAGTGTTCTAAGGGGGGCAGGAGACAATGTAATCAGTGATTACGAACAGGCCGGAACACCGGAATAACATTCTGAGGCAGATACAGGGAAAGGACACCAGCGGCCAGCGGAAGAGGCATTGGTCAACTCAAACGCACGCCAGCCAGGAGTCGGAGTAAACAGTGTGCGTTTCCACCCAATAGTCGCCTGCGTTGGAAAAATCGTTTCAGCGTTTGGAATGTTCAGGGGCAAAGTAACAGCGCGACAACGAAACGAACTGCGGGGAAAAATGGGGACTGGGGCAGGACGGCGGC
>Ga0179593_1478531_pt1 | contig 16025 bp, 16 predicted proteins | sample CZODoug2_1_08_16_FD_185931 | JGI IMG/M metagenome (GOLD analysis project Ga0179593, IMG submission 185931) | Vadose zone soil fungal communities from Angelo Coast Range Reserve, California, USA - CZODoug2_1_08_16fungal (PacBio error correction) | ecosystem: Environmental > Terrestrial > Soil >...
AATGGACGAAAGAAAAGACTGATGGCTGGGGCATTATAAGTAAACAAAAAAGGGGAGAGGCGACGGGCAAGCTTGCCGTAGGAAGATCGCAAATAAAAGCCAAAACCGTACTCATGAAGGGGGAGAAGGAAGGTATCAAACAATCTGAGAAAAGAAGCACACGAAAGACGTATTCAAAGCGCGAGTTCGAACGGGAAAATCCTAGAAGAGTACCACTGGCGTAAAATCAGCAAAATAAGATGCAGACTTCCGAAACGCTATCATAGGGAAAAAACAGACACTTTTTGGACATCATTGTCGGGGTAAGCAGACCTGAAACACCGTCAGCCCCGGGAAAAGGAAATGTGTTCACAAAGAAGAAAATAGGGAAAACGCGGCCACAAAATGAATGGAACTCACACAACCGGCTGGAAATATACAATTCGACGACCAGGAGAAAGGAAGGGGGGGGAGCCTTGAGAACAGCAGGAGAAAGAGGGAAGATCACAAGTGAAAAGAACACAAACCACTAGTGGTACAGCCAAGGCGAAAAAAACAAATCGGCTCTATCAACTCAACAGAAAGAAAAAAAAAAAAAAAAAAAAAAAAAAAAAAAAAAAAAACAAAAAAAAAGAAAAAAAAAAAAAAAAAAAGGAAAGGGGGAAAAAAAAAAAAGGAAAAGAAAAAAAAAAAAAAAAAAAAACAAAAAAAAAAAAAGAAGAAGAAGGAAAGAAAGAACAAATGGAAAAAGAAAGGAAAAAACAAAAAAAAAAAAAAAAAAAAAAAAAAAAAAAAAAAAAAAAAAGAAAAACAAACAACAAAAAAAAAGGAAACAAACACAAAAAGAAGACAATGCAACGAAAAAGAAAAAAAAAAAAAAAAGAAAAAAAAAACAAAAAAACAGAAAAAAAAAAAGAAAGAAGAAAAAAAAACAAGAACAAAAAAAAAAAATAAAAAAAACACAAAAAAAAAAAAAAAGGGGGGGAAAAAAAAAAACATAAAAAAGAAAAAAAAAAAAAAAAAGAAAAAAGAAGAAAAAAAAACAAAAAAAAGAAAAAGCGCGACAGAAAAAAAAAAAAAAAAAAAAAAAAAAAAAAAAAACAAAGAAAAAAAAAGAAAAAAAAAAAAATAAGAAAAAAAGAACAAAATAAAAAAAAAAAAAAAACCCCACAAACAAAACAACGTCAAACCAAACACCTTAAAAACAAACAAAATACTAAACAAAACACCCACAAATCACAAACACAAAACTCATAAAAAAATACCACACTCACAGAGAAAAAAAACAACAACAAATACCACAACAGAGAGCAAAAAAACAACAAACAACAAATAAAACTCCACAAAAAGCACCAAAAATAAAACACAACCAACAAAAAACATCCCAAAAAAAAAACAAAAACAGACAAAAGCACACGAAACACAACACCCAAAAACATAAACACAAAACACCAAAAAAACAAAAACAAACAACAAAAAGGGACCAGGTCCATGATCACCCTCGCTGCCAGAGAAACTGAACCTTCTCACCCAACCCCACCGTGCCGACACCGGCAAGTGAAGGAAGACTTTCAAAGGGGAGACCCACTATAACGGGAGGGAAAGCCACTTCGACCTACCCCCCAACAGACCGGAAAAAAATCCTACAGAGAAGGACGGCAGGAAGAGGGGGGCTATACAGCAAGGAAACCCTTCAGGAAACACTAATGACACATAAGCCCAACGCTTTTTGAGGCGAGGAAGTTGAAGACGTTGGGAGAGCAACTTACGTGCAAAAAGGGGAAAACCTGGGAGAAAAATCCCAAAGAGGACGTCATATCGGGGAAAGTAGAAAAACCCGGCAGACAAACACCGAGAAAGGGGCAAACAACCCGCCAAAAAGAAAAAAACACCCAACAAAAAACCCAACAAACAAAAAAGCCCCCAAGAAAAATGGGACTGTGGGATAAACGGACGTGCCATGAAAGGCCGCGTAGGCGTACTGGAGGAGAACAGGTCGAGGTGCGGGGGAAAAAAGTGACTGCAAGTAGCCCAACCCCCTTGCGAAGAAGGAAGGAAACTGATCCCTCAATTTGAAGGTTTACAGGGAGAAGACAGTCAAAGGAGGGGAATCAAGCAGTCTAACTTAAAAAAAAAAAGAAAGAACGCGCGTCAAAGAGACCAACCCAACCGTAGAATCATCCAAACAAAAAAAAGGACGCAACACAAAATAAAGAGGAGGCTGACAGCGAAAAAAGGGAGTTTGTGATGATGAGCTCGTTGAGGGGTGGGAATCGGGACGAGCGTGTGAGAGGAAAAAGACACGCCTGATGTCAAAATGCAAAGTTGGACAGGAGGTAGACGAAACTGAAAAAGGGGGAGGAAGAAAAAAAAGAAGCCCAGCCAGTGACACAGTTAAAGTGCATTAGCGAGGTTGTGGGAAAAAGAAAAGGGGGGAAGGAGGGTTGCATGCGAGAAGCCAAAGAATAAAGGACCCTCCTCTTCTCTTTGAAGGAGGGGGCTATGACGCGACAAAAAACAAATGAAAGATGCCAAGCCAGCAAAGCGTGGAACTCACAACATATTTGTCGGGAAGTCCCTTCAAAAAAAAGGCAAGGAGAACATCCATCCTGTGGAGGTTGGGAGAAAGAAAAACTAGCACCGAAAAACTAAGATAAGGGCGTGCCTCGACTCAGGGGAAGGCTACTCCTCGCATTCTGCAAAAAGCTCACAATAGGGGATCGAAGGGGTGCTACAGGGAAAGGGGGGACGTGTTCGTATATTTCGGAACAGAAAGGGGTGAAACCAACCATCTCAAAATGAGGCGCCAAGGAAAGGAAAGTTCGTGGAAAATCTTTGTGGCGAGCCTGAGAGGTCATTAGACACGAATAACTTGGCTGAAGTGTGGGTAAGTGCGGAAAGGAAACTGTGAGTCGGAAAAGGGGGTACAACAGGACAAGTAGGGGGCTAGCGGAAAACGAAACCGATACCTTGCTGAGGCAAATCGGTGATCTCCTTTCGCAAATTAACGAGAAAACACTGGTAAAAACAAGGGCAAGGATATTAAAAAAATACCGCTCATACGGCAGTGCAAAGGACAAAAGACTTCAGAAATAGTGATGGTGTGACCAGAGAAAAAGTGAACAACTGTACACTTAATCACAGAGGAAAAAAAAGAAAAAAGAGGGGGAGGATAGGGCACACAGCAGACTAACGCGGGAAGTGGGGAATCAAGCGGGCTGCAAGTTGGGCGGGGAACTACCCTAAAATTGGAGAACAAAGACAAAGAGAAGAAACTGTGTGACGCCGGCATGTGCTCATCGAAAATGGAGGATTGAGGCAAAGGATTGATTCCTGGTCAATATGAGGAATAGAGGGAATGATGAAACAAAAAGAAGTAGTGGGTGGTGCCAAACCCCTAAGCTCAAAAAAACTCCTGTAAACGGAAGGGGAGGGTACTCGAGGGTAGCTCGAGCGCTTCGACACTGTAATGGTGAAACAACAAAAAAAAGGGAAGGGGTCTTCAGAGAATTAAAAAAAAACTGAGAGGACGCGGACAGGGAAGAATATTAGTTCTACACTGAAAAGAAAGGAAATAGGGAAGAAGACAGGTCAGTCCAAAGAGGGAATTTTGAGCTAACAAGAAATGGGGTCCAGGTGGGCGGCGACCCGAAAAGGATCGTTCACACGGATGGCCAAGCTTCAGACAATCTCTGTCAGTCAATTCGAGGGAAACTAAAGGAGAAAAGAAAGAAAGGAGTCAGGGGGGAGGAGAAGGGGGAAAAAAGTACAAACAAAAGGCGAGAGAGTCGATACGAAAGCAGCTAACATGTAAAAAGAAAATAATGGACAAACGAGCTGCACGAACAACAAACAGACGTAGATGGTCCAACACTATCACTCACGCCCAAAAGATATTGAGAAGGCAGGCAATGGGGAACAGAAAGGTGAACTCACACGGTGCACTTAAGAGGACTACTCGCTGGAAAGAACGGGAGGAAAATAGTTACATACACTAGAATGAGAATTGGGCGAACGGACTTAAAGGAGGGGGTGTCACCATAAAGGCCGAGACAGGACGCCTGGTGGAAAAAAAGAGACACGGGAACGAGAAATAATCGTCGGACAGCACAAAAACTGGACAAGTCAAAAAGGAACAGTCCAGCGCCCAATCAAAGGCTGCCGAGCGCAGTACGCAAAGTATACGTACGCAGCAAAGAATACACTCGATGCAACACAATAAACTAACAGATGCAGGGGGCTCGAAAAGGAAAAAGCCAGGAGAACTGCGGAAGGAACAAAACGTAAAGGGCCGCACTCACCAGATCAGCAAAAGTAAAACCGAGAAAAAACAAGTGTCCCGGAAGAAGGGTGGAGGGGGACTGGAATTCAAGTAAAAAGCGAAGGGGGGGGAAAAGCACAGCGGAATACGCCACAAGACCCGCCGCTATTGAGAGACAACAGTACGACACTGCAGTTTGGAAAAAGAGGGGGGAAGGGACAGAGGGAAAAGTAGAAGTTAAACAAAAGAAAGTAGCCGGGGGGCACGGGTACGAAGGAAACGGGCCGGTTGGGGGGGGGGGGAAACAGCCATCGCTGGCAAAAACAAGGTCGCATATCAATAAGGGAATGGTGGGGGAAACATTGAGGCCAGGCCCTAAGGCTCAAAGCGGTAAACGAGGGAAGCACCATCATCACAAAATAAAGAAACTAGATGAGAAAGAGGGAAGGTCAACGACAGTACAAATCCCTAACAGACCAAAACCGTCTTGGGATTTGTGGGGTCGCATAAAAAAGTGTCTGAAACAAAAGAAAAAAATGAAAACGAACCATATCCCACCAGGGGGCAATGGGGGGGAAAAAGATGGAAGTGCTGTCATTCAGAAGGAGGATGGGAAGAACAAGTAGAAGGACCGAACTACTCTCAAAAAAAAAAAAAACGAGGAGGGAAAAAAAAGAGAGAAAGGCGACAAAGTTGATATATCACAGAAACTGAAATGAAATGAAAAACGAAAAGCAGCGTCAGAATAGCGCTGAAGCAACTGCGAGGGGGGAGGGGAGGGTAAAACTAGAGTTACGATGGGAAAACTAAAACTGCCCGCAGAAAAAGGGGTCACAATAAAACACAAGTCTGGAAGTTTGAGGCGAGGAATGTAATCAATCGAAGAAAGGACCAGATGGTCCCCGAGTTGTAGCGTGGCAAGTGGCTAAACCGTAAGGGGGGAAAAGAGTTCTTTCCGAAGAACCACAACACGGCACCCCCCCACAACAAAAAAAAAAAAAACAACAGCACCCACCACCCACCAAAAACCCAACAAAAACCCAACACAAAAAAAACCAAAAAAAAACACCCCCCCAGCCAACCAAACCACACCACCAACACAAAAACAACCAAACAAAAACCTCCCCCACCAAGGTTCACAAAAAAAACCCACAGAACCAACCCGAGGGGAAAAGAAACCAACATTCATCATGAAGAGAGGGGTAAATACGAGCGGACAGAAAAAAGATGGGTCAAAAACTAACATCACCGAGAAAACTGAGAGTAAACGCGGCCAAGATGGAGGGGTGGGGTGCACTACAAACCCATGCAGGCAACCGTGCACGATAATTGAAAAGATAGAATGAGATGTACGGGGGACGAAGCCAAGCGGAGGGGAGAGGGGGAATAAGAGGCAGAAAAAAAAAGCACACAATGGACCGGAAAAATCAAACTCAGAAGCCTTACCACCGAGGGAGGTCACAAGTACTGACTATGGGAAAGAAGAAACCACTGAACTGAAGACTCACAGAGCAAAAAGGAAAAAAAAAACAACCTCTATCTGTGATCGTCAGCTGGGCTCGAACAAGAAAAGTATACTATTCGCGTAGCGCCACCAAAACCAAAGAGGTCAGGAAGCTGCTACAATGGATCGAACTGGGCAAAAAATGCGGAAAGGGACTTCAGTCCTTTAGAGAGAAACTACACTCATGAAAGGAGTGCACAACACTCGCACCGTCAGAACTTATAGGCGCACTGCAGCTCTGAACAAAAGATCAAAAAAAAAACTGGAAAAAAAAAAAGAATGGGTTGAGGGGGGGGGGGGGGGGCGTAACATTACTCAGACACCGGACACATGCCCACGGGAGACGAACGTACAAGTAAAAAAGGAGACAGCTGCGGGTACCTACTGCAACATCCGCTCACACAAAAGAAAGGCATAGCACAGTTTTGGGTCTACGTCCCCTAAAGGGAAAGGCAACCATATTACATCAGCGGCAGAAGGCCCGGGCATTGTCATAGAGGTGGAGTTTCAAAAAAGCACTATCTGCAAAAATTTAGGGCGGCATAAGGGGCTATAACAAGAGATCTATCGCGGTGAGCACCCGGGGAAGCCTGCAAATCCGGGAGGCACTCAATAGGAAACGGGGGAGAGGGCATGTAGCTATGAAAGGAAACGGGAATCTGCCAAGGATCCGCCGAAAAGCAAAGATAATCTACGCGACTATCAGTCGTTCAGGAGGAGACAGCAGAGCACAGACCCAGGCAAAAAATACGGACTTAGAGGTATCCTTCTCGAGGGAAAAAAACCCTTCATTTGTTTTAAGGGGGGGGGGGGTCCTAAAATGAAAGGCTGAAGGGGTTTCGGGGAAAAAAAAAAACCCGCGGGGGAAAATGCCCTGTGGAATCATCTAACCGTACTAGGGCTCACATCTTTCTGAGGGGAAAAAGGATAATGAGGAGTTGAAGACGGGCAGGTGACTACCGGAGGGGAAGATAATACGCAGGACAATCCGCAAAAAAAACAATGGAACTGCTCACGACGTAAAAAAGAAGAAAAAGAAAAACTATTGGGTTCTTCGGTCAGGAGGAAAACATACTTGCCCCATTTGCTATAGAAAGAAGAGAAGGGGTTGGGACACCACACATACGATCAGCAGACTGTTCAAAAACCCAAAAAAAAATGAGTAAGAAAAAAGAACAAAATAGTGCAAACAAACTGAACAATGAGGCATGAGGGAGTGCGAAACAGGGCCCGCATCGCAAGTATCGGGTAATCAACAAAAAGCAGGGAAGCCAAAACGGACAGTAAGGGGGACAAGCAGGAGCGACTTCGCGAGGTAAAGCAAGCAAAGCAACGGTCCGCTATCGCCCGAAACAAAAAAATGCCAGCAACAAATTGGCAGAAAAAACTGGTGAAGAACCAGAAAGGAGACAGTTACAAAAATATAAAGAGAAATCAGGGGGCAGAGACGATATTTGGAAAGCCAGCCAATTAATGCGTAGGCGTGCACCCAACAGAAAAAGAGATACACTAACCAAATCCAGGGAAAGCTAGAAAAACAATCACACACATATGAGAGGAAGCAGATGTCTAATGCGAAGGTGAAAAGCAAGGGGAAAGAAGTCATCATGCTAGTCCAAGATCCTCAATCTAGGGGGAGAGAGGACTCTTCTGGGTCAAGACCTCCCAGGTGCAACTTCAGCGTAAGAGAAAATAAAAAAACTGAAAATTCGGACTAAGGGAAAGAGGATGGGTCATTGACGACAAGACACTGGTGGGCGAAAGTGCTAACGAAAGGAACATACAAACGAGCGCCAAGAAGTCACTGATATAGCGGATGGCATCCTCGAAGGAAAACACGAACTACCCCCGGGACTCGATCGCACCTTAGAAAACAGGCGTAAGGCACTGACGTAGGGAACGTAGCCCTATCAGGAATGAGGGTTAACTGGCGGGGAGCAAGAGGGGGGATAAAGGGAATACCTTTTGAATGGAAAGGGATTCGAAAAGAAAAATCCAAAGCTGCCGAGAAAGAAATCGTCGTCAAGGGCGGGATGCGGTCATGGATCAGAACAAAAAACGACCCGGTACGTCCCGAAAGAAAAAAAACCTGAGGCCGCATCTCACAACCTATAACCAAAAAAGCCTATATACGACTGTCCCAGGAACTAAAAAAAAAAACGGGAGGCGAGGACGAAAATATATAGAGAACACGGGGGGGAAGAGGTTGGAGAGGACAGTGAGCATACCCAGTGGGGGATAGAGGGAGGCTGGTTAACAACTGCATACAAAGCAGAAGCAAGATAAAAGGGGAGACCGTTGGGAGGGTACCACTTCAAAAACCGGAAACTAACACATGCAACCTAAAAGGATTCAGTCAAGGGGGAAAAAAGGGAGAAAAACTTAGTCAATTCTCCAGGTGGGGGAGAAAGAGAGAAATATGGGGGGGGGGTTGGATGCGGGTCACAAGTACGGGGATCTCCACAAAGACACAAAAACCTAATACCCCTGAAGAGGGGAAATACATATACATCTGACGGACAAAAAAAAAAGAACAAAAAAAAATTAACAAAAAAGCAAAACCACCTGCCGGGAGGCAAAGGCGGACGGAAAGGGGCAGATTTGGGGGTTCAAAATGCATTCCCGAAGAAAAAAGAAGGGGCGATGTGAAAAAATGACCAATCAAAAAGACGCCATCGCAAAAACAACTACATGGGCTACAGCGCGGAGCAGGAAGGAAGGGGACAAAAAATCGAAACTTGGGAAAAAGAAGGGAAAACGGGCATCGGTGGAAAGATCTTCAGAAGAATAGGGGGTTGCAGGCTACAGTGTCGAGACGAGGTGAGCTCCCATAAACATCTTCAAAAGGAAGGACGTCCGCAAAAAGGGCACAAAGTCGAGAGGCAAGAGGCAACTTTGAGGGAAGCAGGAAAAAACCGTGACTCGGAGAATAACCAAGTGGGAAAGGAAAACTGAAGTCCGCCCTGTCGGGACAACAGGAAGGCAACGCGAGTAAATGCGAAACCGAGATTGGAAGACGCACACAAGGGGGAACGGACCACATCGAAGCCGAAAGGAAAAAGGAAGGGAAAGGGGGGAGACCCTGACACCTTCGGGGAAACAGACAAAAGACTGTACTGTAAAACAACAACTCAGTAAAAAGGGGCTGAAGCCAAGGAGCGATGAGCAACAGAAAACCAAAGAGGCAGAGAATGCGCAACACACGGACGACAAAGGGTACTTCTCTGGAGGAGGGGAAAGGACGAGAAGACGATAAACCAACCGACACCTTCAAGAAACAGACAGGAAAGTTGCTCCGGCAAGGAACCATCGTTGGAAAGTATCACGGTGAAAGATGAAGGCAGAATGAAAAAACTAAGAGAGAAGAAACCACGTCTGAGAGGACACTTTAGTCAACACGGAGAAGGAAAAGATCAGAAAGGACTAATCCGTGGGAACAGTCGCAGCTCATAGCTATGGATCAACGACTGTAAATAATAAACGAGAAGTAACGGGCTATCTGAATGAAAAAAAGGGGACAGGGAACTCATCACATAAGAAAAAAAAAAAAAAGACCTGACTAAAAATTTCCAAAGAAAAAACAGTCAATTCAATAAAGAAGGGCGAGAAGACCGACAGAGCCAGGGGGAGGATCAAAAAAAGAGATTACGGGGTATCATCAGTGCGACGCAAGTCCAAAATCAAATCGATGGAAAAGAGAGGGACGAAAAAAAAAGCTAATTACAAATGACGGACGCTTTTAACTACGTTCAAACTCTTGCACACAAAAATAGACCAAGGGCCAAGGCTGTGCGTCGGACCCAAAAATACCATTTGAACATGGGGCGCACGGTATGAGGTGCGTTATGAAAAACGAGAGAAGAAGGGTACGGCATCTAGGAGAAAGGGCGGTGGATTAATGGGACACCATATCTTAGGAGAAGTGCGAGTGCGAGATCGAACTTGCATACACGAGAAAACGCGGCGTTAAAGAAGGTGACGACATTACGTGTCGTCTGGGAAAAAGCCAACGAACTAGGAAGGGGCGCAAAAAACGGGACGTGCTTCTCAGCTTACGACAGAGCGAAAAAAAAAACGCGAAAGCCGGGCTTAAACGACACATGTGAAAGGGCTTGGCGCTAAGCATCCACAGCGAACGAAAAAAAGCGGGAACAGAGGGCCTGCGCCAGGAGTGTGGGAAGACATCGGAGCGAAACGTGGCACCGGAAAAACAGAAAGAAAGAAATTTCTCTCCTCGAGGTGCCTGAAGCTGATAAAAAACATGATTACGTTACACAGCCCGGAAACTCGGGAAGAGCGGATGGGGTACGCACATACCCGTCTTTTAAAAGAAGAAAACTCTTCCAAGCAAAAAAAGCCGTTGGGGAAAAGTGGGTTACTCTGGCGGGCAACATCAATAAGAAACACACGGAAGCCGCGCGAAAGGGGAAAACTCGCGGACCGGGGGGGAACCAAGAAAAATAAAGGGGACACGCCGGTAATACATGATTCAATCAAAGGGTGTCACCTTGGCCGGCGTCTCTCAGCTCTGGCCATCATAAGTGAGGAACAGCCAAGATGCACCATTCGGAAAGGAGTAATGATCGTCAAGAGAGGAGCCCAGAACGAACGAAAAAAACTCGGGAGAGGGGGCAAAAGAAACACTTATGGGTCATGGGGAAAAAAAAGGAAGAAAAAGACATGAACGAAAAATAAAACCGCCCAGGGGGTAAAAAAAGCGGCGGATTAAATGAAGGGGAAAAGAAGGGCAGGGCAGGATGGAGGAACCATTCAGGGGCCTGGAAGACGAAAAAAACAAAAAAGATCCCGAGGAAAAGAGAGAGAAGTACGAAAAAGGTTAACTTCACATCCCCAATTAAAGTGACTGAACAAAGAATCTCAAAAATGACGCTGGAAAAACTGAGGGGTTAATGACGTCGTCAAAATGCCGGGGAGAAAGAATGCGCTACTAACCAACAAAGGTTGGCCTAAAAGAACACGTGGGGGGGACGTCTGGGTGCGGGCTACATAAGACAAAGAATCAACGAGCCCGAATTTTTTGGGAAAAAGAAAAGCATAACCGTTTCCCTAGATAATCGGAATCAGCCAGGGAGGCCATCGGACAGTGGGGCCATGACGATTCACGAGACATACCGTACGGCAAAAGGATGTTCTATAAAAACAAAAAAACAAGAAGAAATAGTAAACAAAAAGGTAAAAAACCCAAGAAAGGATCCCCCTCGAATCAACGACGACGCCGGGCTAGAGAGGAATAGAAGTTGAAGACATGATGAAGCCACATGCACGACCATGGATCTTGTGCGACTGTTACGGACAAGGGGAAAAAGCAAAGCGTGAGAGAACAAGGCAACAACCCGGAGAAAATCTTATCATCGGGGGCCGACCGGAATACTGTGAAAGAGCCTGAAGGAAGGACCTACCGATACGTGAAGGGGGAGGGGAGGCCGAACAGGGTGGCAAAAGGGGGCAAAACAGATGCCCTATATCACTAAATCAGAGCGAACACAATAGAAAGCACAAAGCACAAACGCATCGTAAAGGGATCGCGGTGGCTAATTGGAAAGAAAAAAAAAGGGGCTATCGCGCATACGACACTCACGAGGGAGGAAAAGGGGACGAACTGGAATCGAAGGGAAAAAGGAACAAAGTAGGGGGGAGCTTAATACGAACAAAGAAGGAAAGAGGTCAGAAAAGCGAAAAAAAAGTCGTAGAGAGCAAGAAGGCAAAAAGCTAGAACCCGCTCATCAACAGAACGTACTACGAGATTGGGGACACGAACAGGAAGCAAAAAGCTACGAACATCATGCCATCAAGAAAGGCCAGGAAGCCCGAAACAATTCACTATACGGGGCAGTCGAAGACAACAATCCGCAGAAAAAAAAAGGTGAAAGAAGGGCAGAAGGGAAAAATATAAGAAGTGACAAAAAAATGGAGATATCATAACTTTTGGTCAAGCGGCGAGGAAAGAAAGCGGAACAGCAGTAGTCAATAGCAAGACATGCAATAGAGGGGGATCCAGTCTATTCATGACCATAGAGGGAGGGTACAAAAGCTCAGTCAACCCGGTACTGGACACTCCTCTCTAAGTTCGGGGAAAGACGCAGAACCCCCTGGAGAGAAAGGCTCGGCTGGCGAGAAAATGAAAAACAGCGTTCGGAGATAAATCGTCAAAGATGTCACTGAACGGTATTCTCTCCAAAAGACCCGGCCTAAACGCTGAGATACCAGCGTATTCGCGGTCAACGGAGTGGAGCAAACAGAAGATAGAACACCAAGCAACCAAAATCACAAGCTTCAGGGGGGGGGGACTTAAAGGGGGAAAACGATAACAAATCAGTGGGGTGAGCCAATGAATCTGTGTTTTGCGCAGCGAGCGGGGGGAGGCAGCAAATGAACCTGAATCAAGCACTCGTGGATCTGGTAACGGGCACAAATCTTCAAAAAAGGCCAGACCGGAAGTACATTGGAAAAGGCTCGCGAATAAGATAAGAACGTAGGAAGTTCCAAGGACTCCGGGAAAAAGAACAAAAAAAGACGCAGCACACTGCTACAAGGAGGAAGGCAATGATACAACTCGCCGGGGAGATTCAATCTGATTGCTACACAAATGCTCCTTTGGATTCAGAAGGGGCACCGGAGGCGGACATTGGGAACTAAAGATCCAGCTTCGAGCGGGTAGCAAAAAAAAAGGGATGCGGGCGGTGCAACAGTCAGACGACGATACGCAAGACATACACGGATAAGAGTAAGTTGCAGAAAGGAAACAGTGCTTCTTCAAGGAAGGAAAGCCAGGAAGTAATCCATCATTCTCCACTTATGGTGGTAAAAGGCACGGTACGTAACAGGGTCATCGGAAGGAAAACGCCCCGCAAAAAAAGGGGGGAGGGCCCATCAAACGCGCTGCCATGACAGAGTGGGACAAAACCTACTATTGACATCCAGACGGCACTGTCACGCATCACTGTAAGGGAGTTGGGAGACAACAAAAGGAAGGGAGACACGTACCGACCACCCCATACAAGGGAATCCGGTATACTTAACAAGAAGGAGAAAGCGCGAGGGTCTGAACGAGGACGGCCGGCAAGAGGGGACACACAAAAACCCGCTTTGGAAAAGGTAACATGCTGAGGGGTAATCAAAATAAAAAAAGGGGTATCAGAGCAGGGACGATGCCGGGAAGAAATGCCAGTTCAAGGGACTGGGACTTTCAAAAAGGAAAGGACTATCCATAAACAGGTGGACGAAGTATCTACAAACAACTCCAGAGAAAAAAGAAGGCACCGGTAACGAGGTGTGTGTAGTACTGGGAGTAAGGCAAGAGGAAAGGAACCAGACTAGAACCAAGCATAATCACAGGAAAAAAAAATCCCTTGCAAAAAAAGGAAAAAGAAGTGCAGCACCTGGACTCAGTGTAACTCTATACGTTTGCAGGGCGGTCCACCAAGATGGTGTAAGGGTTTAAAACAAAGGAAAACGGCAGCATAGTCACGGCAGCAGGAGAAGCTTGAAAAAGAACCATCACTAACAGGGGAGTACCCATAGACAACAACGAACACGTAAAACATCTGCCAAACCCCCAGAGGGAAGGAGCACAAAAAACCCAAGAGGTAAGGCACTGAATAGGTGCAACTCGACTGAAGTCTTGGGGGGGAGAAAAAAAAAGGGGCGGCCAAAAAAGAAACAGGTGGGTGGGAGTCTGAGAGACGAACGATCGGGGGACTGTGGATCCAAGAGCCGGATACATGCTTCCGGGAACTGAGGCTTCGAAACACACCCAAAACTGAACGACCAGTATCAAGCCGAAACGGAAAGGAATTAAAAAACGAAGGGCAACGGTGCCACAAGCTAGCATTCAAGGAGGGTAATGCTCGATCGAACACATTTGGGGGAGACGGTCTAGGATCCCGAATAACATATAAAACAATCCAGTTTACGAAAGGGGGGCACATATGCTGGACAGCGACAAGAGACACAGACAGCCAAAATGATGGGAAAGACATAAACAGGTAAAGGTTCACATAAGAAGGGAAGGGGGTGGAGATAAACCGGCATCACACGGGCTACAAAAGAAACAGGGAAAAAGGGATACAAGCGCCATCGGACACAGAAAAACGCTGGGCTTGGGGGACGATGTGGACGGAATGCCGGGGGCAAAGGGAGTGAGACCAAAAGATCCATGGCCAACTGTCAAGTGAGGGGGAAAAAAGGATGGGGTCGGAAACGTCGCCTACACCATGAAGGACTCCCAACAAAATCTCCAGAGGGAGTCCTTCAAAAGTAATGTAAAAAGGAGGAAAGAGGGGGATACTCAACACTCTGTTTGATCCGGTTCAGGATGAGATCCAACACACGCCTTGTGGCAGATAGCAATGACTCCGAAGATCAGCAAGGGAAAAACTGAATGCGATTACTGCAACAGTACCCATGCAAGAAAGCACGTTGGACCGCTAGAACAAATAACGACAGCAAGTCTAACTGGCGAAACAAAGAGGGAAATGAAGTGAAATCCGACGGTGGGCTAAGAAAAAAAAAAAACGCTCATCGGGAAGGAAAAAAAGTGGCTCAACCGTCCCTTAAAGCCTCTAGGGAAGGGAAAACTAGACACAAAAAAAAGAAAAACAGGCTGGGTAGAGATGCGAAAAACGTGACGCATACTGCTCTCGATAGGAGAGGAAATATTCGCCCCAGTAGGGGGAGAAAGTAACCCAATAAAGAGATGAGAACTGGGAAAACAGGATTCATCCAGTTCGGGAAAACACATACAAAGGGTGAAAAAACGTTACGGGTGGCAGCAGTGCAGCACTCCGCGAAGGCCAAAAAAAAGAAGCTCACTGGGGGGAGAAAAAACACCTGCAAGACTGGACCCAGAACGGAAGAAAGAAGGCACCAGACGGTGTGGGAGAGAGAGGCTGCATGATCACATACTGTGACAAAAGAGGAAGAGCAGGGGACCGAGAGTCTCGACAAAGAGAGAAAAGCGGCAGAATTAAAAAATTAAAGTACCGAACACGATTGGCAAAATTCCACGACAAGGCCTAATATAGGAAGGGAGCTACAAAAACGAGAGAGCAAGGGGGGATGAGACCCGCACAAGAAGAGATGATCAGAACAGAAAGGGCGACACAAAAAAACTAAGCAATCTCAAATCATTCCCGAAAGAGGAGAAAGGTGAAAAGACACTATAGACAAATGACGGCCTAAGGTTCTACGTCACGAACTGAACCAAGGGACGAGTAGGGCAAAAAATGCACTAAGAAAAAGAAGCATAGGGGAAACTTTACAGACAAACGGATGGGTCAGAATTAAACTTAAAGCCAGAAGGGTCTCTACAGCGTGTAACGACATGCGCATGTACAGTTAGGAGTTACGTGTAAAGGATAAGCCATCGCTACAACTGTATAGTAAGTAAGGGACAGACGGAGGTAATTAAGGAGAAGAGCGAACGACCAGGTTCTACGTCTATATCAAAAAAGGCACGATGACAGGGTACGGGAGGACCAAAAGAACGGGGAACAGGCGACGCGAAACCGGGCACACTATCGGATCAAAATGCGCCAGAAGAGAAAATCAACAGCAGACAGGAACGAAAGAAAGTATAAAATGTGTGCAAGACACGAGAACAAGCAGAAGAATAACTAGTTGAGGCTTCACGCCGGTGTGTAGATCTAGAAAAAGGAAGGGGGGGGAGGACGAAAGAGAAACTTCACATCAGTGAACGTCAGGTTGTACTAGGCCGGAAGTGTGGCTAGGCCGGGCATAAAAAAATCGTCAATGGGAAAAGAGTCAGGCAAAACTCACTTAGAAGAGCAGAGCTTCTCTCACGGTACTCTGGACAAGAGCACTGCTCAGGGTGGGCAGGTCAGGGCGGCATAATGTGCTGGGAAGGAAAGAAAATCAAACAACATGGTATCGCTGGTATGAACGGGGAGAGAGACGGCGGGGAAGGGGGGGGGACTGAAAACAAAAAGGAAGACCGGTAATCTGTAGTATCAACGGCAGAACACATCTTGCTCCAAAGAAGCGAGGAAAGACACAGAGCATCGGAGACTTTACCTTCTAGGACACAAATCGTGCATCTGATGCCTTTACCAGGGAAAAATGTAAACGAACCTCAAAAAAGGCAACAGGGGGGTTAGGTCAAAAACATAGTACAACCTTTTCTAGGAAGTAGCACCCTCCACTAGAAAAAAGTAACGACACATAACCAATTTTCAAAGAAATATTGCAAATAGTACAGTAGGGTCAGAAATTAGAGAACAGGAAAAAAGATCTGCTACCAGA
>Ga0179593_1678883_pt1 | contig 16024 bp, 16 predicted proteins | sample CZODoug2_1_08_16_FD_185931 | JGI IMG/M metagenome (GOLD analysis project Ga0179593, IMG submission 185931) | Vadose zone soil fungal communities from Angelo Coast Range Reserve, California, USA - CZODoug2_1_08_16fungal (PacBio error correction) | ecosystem: Environmental > Terrestrial > Soil >...
GTAAAGCTTGAAAGGACCTCCAAGGTTAACGAAAAAAGGGGGAAGAGACCCCTCAAGGGTCTGGGCCACTAGAGCACCGATGGGGAGGGGGGGTTAGTAAGTTCTGCGTGAATGGAAATATGGAGGCAAGGGTCGGAAAATCGTCCGGAATACAAAGGTGAAAAAGGGGGAATAGAAGGGGTCAAAAATCTCCAGCCAGTAATCCGAGAATGCCGGGGAGTATTCTGAGATCCGAGGAGAGAAGAAGAAAAGGCACGGCGAGACCTAGAGTGGAACTATCTGGAAAGGGAAGAGAAAGGAAGAATTACTCGTTCCGGCGCTGTTCAACCACTCTAATGAAACCGGGGGGAGCGCAACGTCAGACCTATTAAACCCGGGGAACCAAAAGGACCGAGAAAATAAGCCAAAACTTAGCGGACGGGGGGAGGGAACCAGGGTGAAAAAGGCCGCCGAAAGGGACTCCTACCCTTACGGAGAAAGGGAAAGAACTTTCCGGGAAAGGGCCGGGGGGGGACCATTCTTCCTGCGGAAAAAAAGTAAAGACCCGATATCGGCAAAAAGGAAAACGGCCGCTCATCGGGCGGGGGGGGGGATCTTCTTTAGAAAGGACAAGAAGAAAATAAAATCGGAGGGGAAGAAGACTTCGAAAGAAAAGGGAGCCGCTTGAATGAGTCAAATATCGAATTATAATCAGAGCAGTAACTTCAGAGAGTATAGATAGGTTCAAGAGTTGACAATGCAATACGGAGCTTATCGCTGGAAGAAAACAGGTCAAGGGAGCACGACTCTTATCATGCACTGACGCGCGACAACACTATCAATTCAACAAGAAGAGGCGGCGGTACGTGCATAGTGACGGGCTTCTAAGTAGTCCACTGGGGGGCTATCGGCGGAATCCTCTTATTCAGAATCCTATCATGTGCAAAAAGAGTCGACTGCAAGGGCTGGATAAGGTTTTTCGGGAATGGGCAGCGAGTAGGGATTTGGGAGCACTTTTACTCTGAGGGAAGAAAGATCCTCCAGTTGGACAATGTTGGGCTGCAAATAAGAGCGGAGGAAATGACGATTCGTGAATCGTAGAGTTTATCAGTCTTATCTAGGAAAAAACACAAAGAGTGCCTCTCCCACTCAAGGCCAATGAATCGAAAATCTTAAGCTACCATCTCTCCCGGAACGAAGGGGGAGGGAGATCTGGGGAAAATCCCATATCCCGGGCAGGTTGCACCAACTAATTCTTTTGCTAACGCAGGAGGATGAAAATTAAAGAGGCTTTTATTTTGTCGGCGATCACAAAAGGGAAAAGGAAACCACGAGAAAGCTCATGGGCAAACCCTAGAAAAACCGCAAGAAAAGAAAAACCGCCGGGTTTTTACTATATTAAATCAGAAAACAAGGGGAAACTGATTTGTTAAGATGAGGATGAAGAACGAAAGAAGGGGGAAGAAAAAACCCAATTGGTCGAGTGTAATTTAGATCATATTAGGGGAAGAAGAGGTTTGATTGAGGGAGAAAAAGTCAAGGGGAAAGGAGAGGAGCAGGTTAGAGCTTACGAATCGAAGAAAAAGAGAAAAAGCCATCCTAAAATAAAATATTAATTCCTAGTACTTGGAGTTAGAGAAAAAAGGAAAAGAGCCTTCCGAGTTATCAGAAATGAGGTAAGGAGGAGCAAACTCCGAAGAGCGCTTCGGCCGATGAAAGCTCTCGCCCTTGACGAAGGCCGTCTAAAGACTATTCCCAAAGGAAAAAAGGGGGATGCCCCTGGGTAATCGCAAAGGCATTCAGGCACTTGAAAGAGGGAAAGAAAGAGGGGGAGAAAGTAAACAAGGCCACGCATTGTGGTATTAGAGTAGAAGGGAAAGAGAAAGGGACGGCGCCATGAAATGAAAAGGACTCAAAGGGTCGCAGCGCGAGCCTGGAAGGAAACCCATCACGCGCCAAACGCGGTTCTGGAGCCGGAGAAAGAGGGGAGGACGGAACTTGATCTGTAAAGGGAAAGGGAGACAAAGAATGTAAAGACATCAGCGCGGCAACAAGGGCGTCTCGATGAATGCAGAAAAAGAACTAGAGCCACCCTTCGACTGGGGGGCCGCGAGAGTTTCGCGAGACGAAGAGGGGGTGAAGAAAGCGGGGTAGAAGCTTCTGCTCGAAAAAAAGGGGGTTGGTGTTCTCCTAAAGATGGAGTATCGGACACTTTAGGGGGAAGAAGAACAGATAACCTTCGCAGACTGGGGTCAAAAGGTGGGCGCTCAATGGAGCGATGCTGAAAGATCACATCCGGGTTATCAACAACAACAAGAGGAAAAAGGGGGTGAAAGGGGGCGACTCCCCGGGTCAGGAAAAAGAAAGAGGGTGCGACAGAAGAGAACAACAAGCTCTTCCACCTCTGGGGGGAGGGGAACCGGCTTACAAAAAAAAGAACCGCAGCGGGGCTCAAAAAATCCGATCTGATCGAGCAGAAAGGGAAAGAAAAGGACCATTGTGGAGAAAAATCAAATCTAGCCGGAGAAGGAAGAGCGCTCGAAGGGGGGTCAGAAGGGAAATTGTCTTGCAGGTGATAAGCTAAATCAACTGGTTATCGCGGGAGTCAGAAAAAAAAGGCTCCAGTTTCCCCAGGCGCGTCTCGTAGACCTGAAAAAATCATTTTGGAGAAGGAAAACATTGACCGGGAAAAAGGGAAAGAGAAAAGAAAACGAAGTGAGCGCATGATAGAAACCGGAGACAAGAGAGTGCCAAGAGGAGAAAAAAGGCGGGAGAATCGTAAAACCTCTAAGTTAGAAGTGCGATATCCATGGGACTCATGTTGGATAGAGGCTTGACTCGTCTCAAGAAGGGGCATTCTGGAAGGCTTTGCAAGAGGAGGATCTCTCTAAAAGGCTTCAGCGAAGGCATGAATTTGTATCGAAAAAAAAGATATCTAGTCAGAAGTTTTTCGAACAGAAGCGAGCCTTCGAAATCTTTGGGAATGTGATCGGAGGAGCTTTGAGTTGGCAAAAAAGGGACGGGAGGAAAACATTCAACCCGATAAGAACAGGATTCTAAATCAAGGAGGCAAACATGGGCAGAAGGGATCGACATATTCACATCAATTTGCTGTTGGGTGAAGAAAGGAAGGAGTCGTAGTGCATATACTTTGAACTCATATAACGTGGGAGTTAAGGAGAGAAAAAAGGGAAGGAGAGACGGATTCAACATCTGGGTTTTAGGCATACGACAAGGAAAAAGAAGGGAGAAGGAATATGTAGGAGGTCCGTAGGATCGAAGCAAAGAAAGCGCAAGTGTCACCTTCCTTGGGAAAAAGGGAGACAAGCGAGGAGGCAAAAAAGGCCGAACTCTATGGGCAGGAAAAAGAGAAAGAAAGGAAGGAGGGGGATATCTCTCATTGGAGAAAAAAGTATTAAGGCCTCTAGAGCGGAGACCGGGGTTCGTAAAAAAAGGGAAGGTATGAAACACGCATCCGGAAGCGGGAAAGAGGAGGATGTCAAAACAGCCATCAGGAAAGGACAATTCTTCTTCTTTCGTGAAGAACAATTGCGGAAAAAATCGTGTGTCGAAACGACGGCTATAGAAAAAAAACGAAAGAAGCGGTACCCCGGGCGGAGACCATGACCTATTGATATTGGGGGAAAGGGGGGGGGGGGGTGGGGGAAGAGGGAACGCCCGCTGAAAAAGAAAGGATGAAAACGTCAGAAGGGGTCCTGGGGACGACCTCGATGGTGTCTCTTTATCGGGGAAGGGGGGAGGCTACTATCATCGGAACACTTCGGAACAGACGTCGAATCCTCTGCTGTGCCGGGACCACGCTTGAAGATACTACAAAGAGCGGAAACCGTCGACGGCGAGGAAAAAGAGGAAGTAGCTATCTCAAAAAGCTCTTCTTCTCTGTGCAAGAAAATAGACCTCTGCCTCCAAGCATGATGGATCGCGAAAAACAAGATTTTCAAAAGGAGAAAGGGGAAATGGGCGTGTGAATAGAGTAGGTGAACTTTGAGGGGAGGAAAAGAGCTCCATGTCCAATTCGGAATAGAGGACACTGGAAAGGAAAAAAGCCTAAATGGTTAAGAGGGGGGAAGTTGGTAAAAACGAGGAGGGGATTGTGATGCCCAAAAAAGAAAAGATGAGCCTCTTTTTGTAGGAGGATTCTCGGTACCGGGGGATCCTAAAACGGGGTTGATTGGACAAGGCGTGGGGCTATTTGGGCGCTCCAGGTTCGCGGGGGTACGGCGTAAAGGCCCGATCTATGAGAAGAAAGGGAAGGAAAGTTGTGGGGACCGGAACTGGAGCATCTGAAGAGTCTCAGAGTCCAGCCGGAAAAAAAAGATGGTCCAAAGTCCAACCGCCGTTTCAAGGCTGCGGGGAGAGAAGACTGATGAGGAAGTTCAGCACGGGGGAAGACAGAGGCACTTTCGCCCTTGGAGAAAAGTCCATAAAACTACCAATTTCAAGGGTGGAAAAGGAGAGTTTCCATTGCCCGTAAAGGAAATCGGCTATTCATTTGGAACGTCTGAAAAGAAGAACTCTCAAAAAAAAAAAAGAAGTATTAAGAAAAGAGCTCGGGGCATAGACGGTCCGAATCCTTCAAAAAAGAAGAGTTCTTCTCTACCGGAGAAAAAAAAAGAATTGAGGTATATTTTTAGGGGAGGAGTGGGAGGAAAGGGAGCTGACCAATGTGAGGAAACGAGCCGGCATAAAATGTTCGACTTTCAGGCAAAGAAAAGGGACAAAGGAGGGAGCACATTGAAAACCGGCGAAAGGAGTTATCACGGGCGCTAGGCTCTAAACATGGAAAAAGCCATCCCCAGGCGGCTCAAGGAAAGGAAACCGTGTACAAAGTTGGGAAAGTCTCGGAATTCTAATGAAAGAGGCAGACCGCCGTTTCAACAACAAAACGAGAAGAAAGGAAAAATCATGGAAAATCGGGCAAAAAAAAGTGGTGCACCCCCGTCCCTGTCAGCATCCGGGCCCAAAAAAAAAGAGGTAGTTCGGCAAGGGGGGGGGGCATAAAAAATCCATTGGGACACAAATGGGGGAAAACGGGGTCCTCCTTTCGGAGCATCATTGAAAAGAACTAATGACAAATGCCTTGGAAAGGAGCGAGTGGATGAGCCAAAGGGAAACTTAAGCCGGGGGAAAAAACGGCCTAGCTTTTCGAAAAAAGGGGGGGAAAGGAGGACGGCGTAAGATGCGATCGGAGGAGGCCGAAATAAAGGACCTAACAGTTCAAGAAGGGTCCCCAAGGAAGGGGCGAAAGTATCTATCTCGTGCAAGGGAAAAAAGATGTAATTCGAACCGAAGGCACTCTTTGGGTGAAAGGCAAGGGAAAGCGGGGGAGGATGTCCCGGGAGCCGGAGAGTAGGAAACTCCTTAAAGATCGGATTCCCTGCACGCGCGAAGAAAAGGAAAGGCCAAAAAAATTAGGGGGCTTCGGAGAGTATCCTATCTGGCCGTGGAGGAGTATCTCTGGAAGAATTTCCATTTTGGTTGAGTTCAATGAATGAGGAAAATTGTGAAAAGGCCGAAAAAAGGTAGGCTTCTTTTCTAGATGGTAGGGAGACATAGATTTTTAAGACTGAAGGGGTGCCGCAGTTACTACTTCCGAAGAAAAAAAAAATTGGTAACCACGGTGAGTGAGGGAGGACAATTATCCAATCGGAGGCGGAAGGAGGCTTGAATCCTTAAAGGTTAAAAGAGCGGATCTCGTAGCAACGCGGGAAAGGGGGGGAGAAAGGAATGCATCGAAAATCCTCCCATGATTTGGGGACAAAAAATCGAGACCGCCGGACTTCGGAGCGAGAGAAGCAAAAAGAGCAGCGGAGTGAGGGGGGGGGCCGCAGAAGGAGACGTAACGGGAAAAAAGGACTGATCAATGCCATGTCAGCTGGGGGACGGAATCCTACAGTCCGTATCGGAGCCCTCAGGGAAACCTCGACGAAGGAGGGAAAAACAGAAGTGAAAAGATATCGGAAGGAAATATGGGGAGTGAAGCCGAAAATCGGAGCACTCAATTGTCGGGGGGATGAAAGGAAGGCCACGACAAAGGCGTTTTTGCAGGACTGGAACGGGAAAGGAAAGGAAAAGATTAGCGCATGTGTCCGGATGAGGGAGCAAACATCAAGAAGGAAAAAAACACCCAGAGGAAGATCGACCGGCGGTCGCCACCAAAAACCGCGTAAGAGGGGGGAGCACACCGAAATGAGAAAGACCTGTCCAGCGAAAGTACCCACGACCAACAAACGAATGTCGTCTTGTCGACGAGGAAAAAAAAGAGGAAAAAAAAAATTCTGTCATGATATCGCGAGACGAGCGGTCCCCGCTACTTGCAAGGACTAAGAAGAGGGTTAGGGGGAACCCCATGCCGACTTGGGTGGGAAATCGGGTAAGAAGACCGATAAATGCGCTCACTTCGTTACTCTAAAAAAGAAGTGGAGCCCCCTGACCTTGAAGCCACAAGGATCGACTGAGGCAGAAGCGAATCTAGAGACGGGGCATGGGGGGGAGGAGGAGAAGAAAGAAAAAAGCTTCTCACCAGTTAAAGTAATGGGCGTCACATCTCAGAAATAAAAATAAAAAACTGCATCTGTAGAGAGGGGATTATCACTGCTGACTCCTATACTGGGGGGAGGGGGGGCAACTAACAAGTGGAATGGAGGGAGGGGGTATAGCGAGAAATCTCGGGAATTTCGAGGTCTCCAAGGAAAACACTTTTCTGGGGGTAGAACCAAGAAGCCTTCGTCAGACGGTGGCAAAGGGAGGTGGGCGCGAGTAGCACGATCAGAGAGTCTTTTCCTGAAGGGAAGAGCCCGTGCCGTCGTAAGAGACTCTCAACAAAAAACACGGATTGGATAAGGGAAATCTACTACCAAAAGGGAAAACAGCAGCGAAAAAAGGCGGAAGGCTACACCCTCCCGGGACCACGTTTGGGGGTCTAGGAGAAAACCCGAAAGGGGGACGCAGAGATTAAAAGACAATCAATCCTATCTTACGAGCAAAGAGGAAAAAATGGGGGCGATTTAGTAAATAAAGTCGTATAGACGAACAGAAGAACTTCCTAGTCCGGCGAAATAAAGGGGGTATGAGGGGGAAACATAATTAATGGGGGAAGCCGCGTGATCTTCAAAGAGGGAAAAACCCTTACACAGTCCTCTAGCTGAAAACCAGTCTCTCTCAGCGCAATCAAGGGGTGTCGCATGAAAGGGGGGCAGCCAGAATCGCTAATAGATTTGCGGGGATTGATCAGAGGAAAAAAGAAAAACCAAGGCGATAGAAGGAGGGGAGGGTGAGAACAAGCTATCTTTCGGGTGCAATGAGGAAGATATATCAATTTACATCGGGGGGGAAGAAAGGACAAGCGTAAAAGACGCCAGTGACGGCTGGAGAGTGTTAATCTGGGTACAGAGAGTAACCTGGGGGGCTCAAAATGACAGAAGTTAGCTCAAAGCGGTCCGGAGGCTTTTTGCAAAAGCCGGAGACCGAGCAAATCTCTGGGAAGAGGGAAAAAGTGTGTTGTCCGACCGGAAGGGAAGAAAGGAATTCCGAAGAGAACCCTAAATGTCGGAGAAAGGGGTCGAACAACTGAATCGAAAAAAGGGACATAAATTTCACCTCGACAATTTTCTGGGGGGGGGGGGCGACAGGAAAGTGGGGTAAGGACACTGCAGAATCCTGGGAAAGGGGACTTTTCCACGTGTCGGAAGGAGTCAACGCTTCGTGTGTGACAAAAGGCGAAGAAGAGACGGACTATCAATGTCGAAAGGGGGAGGTCTTAGGGCTCCTCAAGAAGCCTAATGGCATGCGTCAAAGGGAAGGGGGGAAAAACTTAGACTGAAGCCCTCATCTGGCTAAGAGAAACCTTCCTTATGATGGTGAAAAGAAAGCGAAATCAATTCCTTCTTTCAGGAGAATGGCTTCATATGGGACCAACTCCTGGAATCAGGAGGAGTCTCTGGGGGGAAAGGTTCAGCGCGAAAAATTAAGAAGTAATCCTTAGCGGGATCGGGATCTATTCGCAAAGGTGGGGTGTGTTAAAAAAATCGGCGGCTCGGGGGGGGGGTGAGTCCGATAATTCTTCAATGCGGAGAAGGCGTGAAAGATGGTCCTTAAGACAGCTAGAGATGCAGTAAAGGGGAAAAAAAGAGGATTCTTTTTCAACATGAAGGGAGGAAAAGAAACGGCAAGCAAAAGATCGCTCTAATTCGCCGACGAAGGGCATAAATCAAGGGGATAGACGCGAGAGGGGGGGGGGTGAAATGTAAGAGGATCATGGGTCCGCTCGTGGCAATCGTCTTCGAAGAAACCAACAAGTACTCTTCTGGGTAAAAATGAGAAAACCAATCTGGGAAGAAACGAGACGGTTCCGGGGTCGCTTCACAGGAAGAGGGAGAAGAATGGCGGAGGCTTTAAACTAAGACGAGGTAGACTGCAAAAATGATCGAGACTCCTACTATACCAGTGGGGACCGTGGGAAAGGGTTCAAGAAGATAGGAAGGGATGTGTCTTAACTGACATTTTTGTTAAAAGGAAGGTCCTTTTGCTAAAAAAGCGCGGAAGGAAAATGAGAAGAAGGGGGGGAATTGACGTTCACTTTGGGGAAAAAGTCTTACACAGTATTTTTGAAAGTTTTACGAAAAAATACAGCTACCAACGGAGGAGGGGATGACTCGTCGGTATCCTTTTTGCGTGACGAGGAGAGGGGAGTGTAAAGGTCGATTCGTCGCGTGTTTTAACTGCGAGCAGAGTCGTGGGAAGGAATGCGCCCTTTAGATGTGCCACGGGGCCTCGGGGGCCGAGGTTCCTTTCGCTTAGAAGCGGAAGGCGCATCAGGAAAAAAATTACCCCGACTAGGACTCCGGATTGCAATGGTGGGGGAAGGGGGGGGAAAGAACGAAAAGTCTCACCTGGGATTCAAGTCTCTTGAGAAAACATTGTGAAGGAGGAGACCCCACGCATAACTTCCTCAAACCAAGGGGCGAGGGCTAAATCTGGTTCCGGGACGAGAGAATGAAATCGCGAAAGTGGAAAGGAAGGAAACGAGTTCAACGAAGCAGCTCACAACAAAACGGAGAAGATATAGATTCTGTTACGTTGGAAGAAGAAGCGAGAAATTTCATTTGATCGACCGGGGGACTGGGGCAAAGATTATAGTTGGGGGCAGGCTGGGTATTTTGGGGAAGTTAGTGAAAAAAAGGGAACGGCAGTCGGCACGCGGAGAAGGCCACAATCAAGTTCGCCTTTTAGGGAAAAAAAGTACTCTCCGCAGTGCACCAAAGGCGAAGCCGGCTTGAGCAAGGGAAGAGAGGCTCATAAATGAGCAGAGCAGGCCCAATGCGATCTCAAGAAAAAAAGCACGGGGGAAATATATGTCTGGAACTAGTATCTCCTCGATTCGTGTCCTGGGAAGAAAAAGATCAAACCACGCGAAAAGGGATAAGTAAAAGAGAAAAAAAAGGGGAGGGGAAAAACGTGTTCCGACTAACCCGGTACAGGGGGGGGCAGGAACCATCAACTGCCCATAGGGGTTCAGACCCCAAGTGTGCCAAAGAAGGGAAAAAAGAAACGGTGGACAAAGGGAGCCCTTAAGGTAGAAGGCATTGCCTCGACAAAAAAGCAACCTTGGCATGCGTGGGTGGCCCAAAGGGAAGGAAATCGAGTGAAATTCCGACTTTCAGGGGAAGGATCAAAGATAAGGCGATCGGAACGCGAAGACTTCTCGCGAAAAAGAAGGAAAGCGCCCTTGACTTATAGGGAGGCCGTTCCGGAGGAAGTCGACGGTCAGCGGGGGCAAGGACGATATAAAGCATGGTCAAGGCAGCAGCAGGACGGATGGGCGAGGGCCAATCTTCGATGGAGGAAAACAGGCCGAGGAAAGGGAGGGCTGGACTAACGATCAAAAAGGGAAAGGGGGAGTCGAGTTCAAAAGGCGCTGATGGACGGAGCTCCGTCGGCCAAGAATGAAAACGGAGAGACTCCGCCGGTGAAGGGAAAAAAAGCCAGATGGTTCAGAAAAGAGTGGGAGGTCAAAGGCCGGCGGCGGATATCGTCAGGGGGTCGGAGGAAAAGCGGTACTTGGCTCCTGCACTGGAAACTACTTCAGAAGAAAAAAAGGGCATACGGAACGTTATGAGGGGGACAGAAGGAAGTAAGGGACAAGCATTTCTGAAGAGGGTTCGTTTTCTCGGATCGAGGGGAGAAAAACGACGGAATCCGAAGGATAACGTCCTCCTTAAGTTGAAGAAAGGAACGAAGGCGGGACGGGGGCTTAAAAGGCGATGAAGGCCGGGAGGGGAAAGCTTTCAAGTCGGGACGTGGCAAAAGGACTGGAGACCATTGCCGGCGGACTGGGAGGAGGGGGGACAAAGAGACTTCAGGGTCTAACTTTGCTGCGGGGTAAACCCGGCATTTCAGACGAGAAGGGGGAAGAGATGAACTATCATCAAAAGGGAGAGATAAGGAACTAGGAATGAACAGAAGGAACTCCCATCATGTTGACGGAGGGAAAAAAAATTGTGAGCGGAAATACTGTCAGACCGCCGGAAAGGCGGGTTAAGAAATGTGGTAACAGAAGGGAAAAGGAGAGAGAGGAAGGAGGATGGGTGAGACTCTTATCGACAACAGTAATCCTGAGGGACGCCCAATTGTCTCGGCTCTACGGAGGGGGCAGTCCAACCTAAGGAATAAGAAAATCATCTCTATTACACGATTCACTTCCTGAGCAAATCAAGGCCAGAGAAGTCATTTAGCGAGCAAACTGGAACACTACTTCCTTCGACGAAGGGAAAAAGATATAAATCTTTCTCCAGAAAGTTAAAGTAAGACTCATCGATTAAAGGAAAGGTGGCACTCATAAAAGATAAAGCGGGTTAGAAATAAGAAAGCAATGTTGTGTATTACCAGGAATCGACGGCACTCTCGTGGAGAGAAGGTGGAAAGGAAATTAGCTCATTGGGGGATCGCGAGGGAATTGGAAGCTGGAAAAGTACCGAGCAACATGATCGGGGGGGGGGGAGAGACCGGTAGCAGAATTCCTTGGGAAGGATTAAATGGCCAATCAAAAAAGAAGAAGCTAAACATTCATACTCGATTTGAGGCGCTAAAGGGAGGAAAAAGTAATCTCCCTTCTCTGGGACAGAAGGAGAGGATCTGAAGCGAGGGGGGGGCTAATCAGCTTGGAGGGGGGGGAAACAAAATGAGCTGGACTAGGGCTACTATCAGCCGGAGGGGAAAAGTATAAGCGAATTTCATGAGGGCGAACACAGGGACTAGGGTGGGGGACAAAAAAAGGAAAAAATCCTATCCTCGGAAGGGGAAAGAGTGGCGCGATGCCCTACCGAAGGTGTCTATTCTTGTGACACGGAGAAAATGATCATTAAAGAGATCTAAAAAAAAACGGAGGAAAAAAAAGAGAGGGGGATTTGAAGAAGGAACCGATGTCAGGACCATCTACGAAAAAAAGAAGACATCGTGAACACCCCAACGTGAGGACTTCCTCAGATGGCGGGGGAGAAAAACAGAAATTGTCCTCGCCAAGGGGGGAGAAAAAGGAGGGGGAAGCAATCCAGCAAAAACTTCTACATCTTAAGAAGGGGAGTTGTAAACGCAACGTCAGAACTCACTCATACCATCAGAGCTAAGAGAAAGGGGGGGAACGGGGGAATGTTTCACTTCTATTTGGGGTAGAAGCAAAAGCGATAGCAAATTGTGAGGATTGGGAAGTCACTGCTTGCCCGAAGAAAAAGGGGAATAAAAAAACCTCTCGAGAGAGTCGCAACAGAGACCTATAAGTGGGCGCGGAAAAAAGGGGGAAGGACCAAAACTCCTCTCTCGAACTAAGGACGAAGGGATCCAGACCACTAGAAAGTGCCTCGAATAAAAAGTCTTTCATGGGTCAAAAACCGAGGGAGGAAAAATCGGGAAGAGGTAGAGGAGGTGGGATAAAAGCATGGGGGCAGGGATGTAAAGCGTCCAGGGAAAAAAACGGCAGGAAGGCGGGGCTAGTGGCTGAAAGGGGCAAGCTGCCAGGCGTTGGGAAAAAAGGAAGGGGTCACTCGTAATAGAAGGGCGCGGACGGAGAACTTTCCTTCACGAAGCTGACGATGGGCGTCTTCCTCTTGGAATGTTACCGTCATCGGAAAGGGAACTGCATCAAGGTACAATCATGAAAAGAAAAAAAGTTTCCAAACAAATCCGGGAAAAAACGGCGGCATAGACGTATAAACAGGGTGGGGTGCTCGAAGGATGAGGGACTTAACGCATCCGTGGAAAGGAAAGGAGCAAGGGGAAGGGGCCATATCGCAAAAAAAAGGGGACGATGAAAAGAAGGGCGAGGGGGTGAACCAAATACGGTCTAGCAAGGTGGCAGAATTCAGGGGGGGGAGAAACAACAACATCCGGAATGGCATTGGCGTCGGGTAAGTTGAAACCGGGGGAGAAACAAGCATCGTCTAAAGCTTCCAAAAGGCCGGTAGGAGTCCGAGCCGATCCCAAGAAAAAAGGGAGGAGCGATGGGGGAGGGGAGCCCAGATTGTGGGAAAAAAAAAAAATCTGCATGCGAGGCTCTGCACTATGTCTAGGCCGAGGAAAGAATGTAAAGCACGGAGAGAGAACTGAATGAGCTATTAGAGAAAATCACGGAAGACGGCCGGAGGGTTTCAAAAGGAAGATAAGTCCGTCCAATTGGGAAAGAAAAGACGTGGAATCCACGCGAATTCAGCCCGCGTAAAGAGGAGAGTTTTGAAAAAAAAAAAGGAATATGGAAAGGGAAAACAAGACGGCCTGGGAAGAGAGAATTCGTGTGAAATAACTCGGACTCGGCAACCTTCGACACGACCGAGAAAGTTGTGTAATTTCGCTGGATTAAGTGGGGCAGAGATGTCATCACAAGGGGACGAACGGGCACGAAAAAAGAGGGGCATGTAACGCTTTGCTAGAGATCGGATCGACTGACGAAAAAAAAAAGACGGCGGGGGGTCCTTCTCTGATCTTCGGAGGGAAGGGATGATCGTTGCGGAAAAGAGAGGATCTTCTCGCATCCGGGAGGATAAAACGAAGGATACAAAAGTCGAAAGGACGGGTTCCTTTGCAAGTATAGTAAAAGAAAACCCATTGGGGGGACTGGCTTCACTCATCGCCATGAAAAGGGGAACAGGGGAGGACTCCGGGCAAGAAAAAAAAAGGACAAAAAGGTAATTACGGTCACTTTTTGGAAAACGGGGGAGCCACTTAGGTGTATTCACATTAATACTATGCTCAAGTTGGTGGCAGGGGGAAGAAGGAGCCGTTGGGACGCGCAGGGGGGTCATCTTCATGGCGAATTTTTGGAGCTCAAAGGAGAGGGAACCGGAGGTAACGACGGAAATGAGAATAAAAAATGAGTCTTGTCCACGAGCACTAAGGGAAAAAAAAAGAGCCTGTGGGCCTGGCAGGAAAGGCGGTTCCAGCCGGCGAAGAAAGAAAGAAAGGCGCCGGCTGAGCCGGCTAGCTGAGGCTAGGGATCGAAAACTGAGGGATGCCTTCGAGGGGACCTGGAACATGTGCAACAAAGGGCGCAAGGAACGCTACTTCCTCAAACTACCATAAAGACAACGCGGTGGGAGAGAGTGGAAAAGAAAGGGGAAAAAAACGAGAAATGAAAAGTGCGAAAGGGAATTAGAGAGTCCACTAGGACCCAGGGAAAAAACAACAAACAACGGAGGATTAGGAAAATATAGAGAAGGAAGAATCGAACTGCCCGCGATGTCATCGAAAGAAGTGTCCTGGCCAATTTAGAAAAGGAGGGGTCAGGTCGGGTAGTCACAGTGATTAATAACGACATTTTTCTTCTGCCCAATGGAAAAAAAAAGGAAGGGGTGCATCACATCATTTGGAGGTCGAAGGGCGTCAGAATTGAAAAACATTTAAAAAGAAGGAAAAGGCTTGAGAACACCTGGACTGGTCTTCTCACAGAAAAGGGGAGCGCCATCCCCAATGAAGGGCAAGGAAGCCGTCTTGAAGGCGCTTCATCGAATTCAGAAAAGAAAGGAGGGACTTAAAGCAGGGGGTTTCACCAAGAATGCACTGACCAAAACTCCAAAAAAGGAAGGGAACCAACGTTTAGACGAAACCGGTATCGGGATCCTCAAGAAAAGACAAGTTTCATAACCCAATCAGGGCAGAAAAACAGCGGGACAAAAAGGTCCGAGCCTTACCTTTTCGGCATCAGGGAAAAAAAAAAAAGGTCCAAACCTACCTTGGCATTTAAGGGCGTTGCCAGCCAAAAACGACCTCTTACAACGGGGAAAAAAAAAAGGCGTTGAAACCATTGGGGGGTGGGGGGGGAGAAACGCGGAAAGAAAGGGAGGCGAATAGAGGCCGAAAGAACGAAAAGGATCCGGCGAGAAAAAGAAAAAAGCAAACTTTATTAGAAGGGAGCGAAACGCCGGCGCGGTCGAGTGAAATCGGGGATCCGTACGAGAGAGGAAAATGGGGGCAATGAATACCGGCGTCTACTGAGTTCGTCCCGGAAGTCAGTGGCGGCCCTCCTATTACAGAGGGAGCACGGAAGCAACAACAAAGAGTCGCTTTCGAGAAAGAAAGGGGGCCGAACTTAAAAAAGTCGTCTTCACGAATTGAGAGGAGGGGAAAAAAGGCCGGGGGCTTTCCTTTTGTTGGAAAAAGTCATAGATTCATGTGGCGAAAAGAAGAGGTCGCAGCCTTCCGAGGAGTCTGGGGGCTCGGGTTTTAGGGAAACGCGGAGGTAAACGAGGGGAAAGCAGGTGAACGACTTCTCTGCGACGGACCGCAGGGGGGGCAGAGGTGATGTCTTCGAAAAAACGAGGGGGAACTGCCCGCATTTCAAAGGCTTTAAAAGTGCTGCTGGATCGAGACAGAGGGACCGAAGAAAAACGAGGAGCCCGGCCCCAGAAGGGGCGAAACAATCTGAGCAAACATCGCGGAACGAAAAGAAGAAAGGGAGAGTCTAGTGACTGCCATAGGGAAGACGGTTCGCCGGGAAAGGCCAGGGGGGGCATATCCTGTTTGAAGCCATGCCATGCGAAAAAGGGGGAGGGGCGAGACAAGAAAGCCATTAAAGAAATGAAAAAAAAAGAGACTACCCGAGCCCGAGTACATCAACGGGAAAAGGGGGGTTTGGCGATATGGCCACTTACATCACCTTTTAAGGAGGGGGAGTAGAAGGAACGCCCATAGTGAAGGAAACCACCGCAGGAAGAAGAGGAATGGAGGAAAGGGGGGTCGACCTTTCGAGAAAGACTTTTCCGAATGCAGGGAAGAGAAGCATGTGAGCTAACTGACGGATCGCAGACAGCTTACTCCTCTAAAAAGCCACCCCAGAGATAAAGAGAAGAGGGAACACGCATCGGCCGAGAGTAGCGATCTATCACAGGAAGTCCGGCCCGCACAATTGCCAAGGCAAAAGGCGGAGAAGGCACTCGAACAAAATGAAAGAAGGTGCAGAATTTCCCTCTCTCAGCAACCTACCAGGGATTAACGCAGGAGAAAGCCCGTAAGGGGGAAAACAGGATTGCACGCAGAACGATAGCGTGGAGGGGAGGAAAAAAAACCAAGAAAATGCTCATTTTGGGAGATCTGAGCTTCACTCTCTTGATACGGGAAAGGAAAAAAAAGAAGAAAAGAAACGGGGGCTCTATCTCAGGGCGCAGGGAAAAGGTTCAAACGGGAGGGAAATTATCAAAGCGTGAGCTCGACGACTAAGAGAAAAGGGAAAGAGACTGAGGTCTCTTCGCCTAGACCTCTTCTCCATTGACAATAAAGGGGGGGGGGGAGGGACTAATCTCATAATAGGCCCCTGAAATCCGGAAGCGACTGGGGGGGGTCAAGTGAGAGAGAGCGGGTGCGGTGGGTTTGGAATGTAATGGGCGAACGGGGAAAAATCTCGTATCACCGATTCGGTGCGGCTCGGCACGTAGGGGGGCTAAGCGGACACGGGAAAAAGAGGGAAAGGGGACGGGTTGAGCGAACTGTAAGAACAGGATCATGTAGAGATTCTGGGGAGAGGGGTATCGCCGTCTAAGGC
>Ga0179593_1695614_pt1 | contig 16024 bp, 24 predicted proteins | sample CZODoug2_1_08_16_FD_185931 | JGI IMG/M metagenome (GOLD analysis project Ga0179593, IMG submission 185931) | Vadose zone soil fungal communities from Angelo Coast Range Reserve, California, USA - CZODoug2_1_08_16fungal (PacBio error correction) | ecosystem: Environmental > Terrestrial > Soil >...
TCTATCGCACAAAACGCGCGTTCACCCCTCGACTAAGAAACCACGGGCCTAGGCCGAGAAAAGTGAGTCGACAAAGGTGTTCGGAATGCCAGGCCACTCGTCAAAAATTGCTGAAACATGGGGGACCTTCTGCACTCCGGGAACGATGGGAAGTGGACACGTTGGACAAACGAGGGAAACGTTCCTTGTCCGCGTGAGTTTCAGGCAAAAAAGGTTCGTAAAAGTCCCTAAGGGGGGGAGGAACGATTGAGCGCTGCAAACTAAAAGAAGGCGTAAAGGTAGGGGAGAGGGTCAGAGGGTAGAACAGGTTCTCTCTGAACAAATTTTATTCGGTTGAGTCAATTGACTCGGAGTTGGGAGATCATATGAAGACGGAACACCTGAAAAGAAAGAAAAGAGCCGACCAGCATTGACGCGTGGAACCCTAAGAGGGGAAAAGGAAAAGTCGCAAAACTATGAATGCCGATCGACACCACGAAGATGCGGGAGGGGGGAAAACCGCTCATTGGGGAAAAAATCGGTAATCACCCCAGGAATACACTCGTGAATTCCTCCAAGACCGCGAATGGAAAGGGGGGGGCCAGGACGAAGGCGGTAAAGGTAATAAAGACGTCTCGAAAAACCGAAAAACTGACTTGATACCAGGAGGTCCTTCGTCAAAGGGGGACGGAAGAATAAGGCGAGAAGACTCAACCTTGCCTCGGTTGCAGAAATGGAGAGTAGGAAAGGCTTCCGCCTTTGTCCGGCACTCAAGCTTCAAAAAAATGCTCAGCAAAGCATCTGGGGGAAATACGTGGTGAAGCCAGAGAAGCGAATAGTCGGAAACGTCAAGGGGAAAAAGGCAGGAAGGGTGGTGCCCGACCAGTCATCAGGCCCTGTTGAGATAAGGGAAAAAAAAGGGACGCCGGAAGCTTCCGGACAAGCGAGCGTCTGGCTGGACAGAAAGACCTAAAAAACAGAAGAAAACGCTCATGGATGAAACCGTCCCATCGCTCTTGTGGGGGGGCAAGTAAATGCCGAAGAAATGAAACGCAAAAAAGGGGGCTGCCGAAGTCGCTGAAATCCGGAAAGAAGAGGGGGGGGGAAGAGATAAGGAACGGGACAAGACCGCCGCCGAGGGAGTTGAGCGTATTCGTTGGGTGTGGGAAGCGACGGGTGTAACTAACACAAAAAACTCACCAGAGTATTGAGAGAAGGGAAGGAGGCGCTCAAATGATGCCGTAGCATCCGGCACGAGTTGAAGAGCCCAGCGGAGGAAAGATGGGAAAGGACAGCGAAGCCATGCGGCACAAGAACGAAGAGAAAGCGAAAAGAAAGGCAGGGAAAAGCACGGCAAGACGATCTGCCTGCACGATGGGGGACCCTCGAAAAAATGAAATTGATGCGGTCAAAAAAAAAGGGGGCAAGATTGATACGAAAAGGGGCGAGCAAAGAGGGACGGTGGGGGAGGCAGCCTGCACCATCGAGGGGGGAGCAGCTTGCGCTTGCGTCCACGCCGAGACATGCCTAGAAAAAAATCAAGATTGGGGCGTCTAAGAAAAAAAACCGATGGGAAAAGACATCTAACCTAAAATGAAATGCAAGAGGGGGAGAGAGCTCCTCTCAACAACAAGATTAGTAAAATATCTATATCGAGGAGCGCCAAACTGAAAGAGGGGCAAATTGGCGGGGGGGGGTTTTGGGTAAAGGCGAGTTGCCGCCGACAAGTTTAAAATTGATAGGAGGGAGCAGCTTTCTAGGCCTGCTGGCGACCGTCGTGAAAAAAACAGGCGATGGTCAAAAAAAGCAGGTAGCTGGACGCGGGGGACAAGGGAAGAGAGTGAAAAAGGAGAAGGGGACGCGTATCTCGATCAAAAGGTACTGCTGAATCCTCGGTGTCGCCACCGGCGTGGCCAATAATCAGAGGGGCCGTGCTCACCTAAAGACGAGCCAGGATTAGTCACAGAACCTGAGAACAACGGCAAGGACGTGATGGGGACAGTAAAGGCAGGACTCTTACGATGTGGAGAAACACAAGGACGCGCATGATAAAGGGAGCGAATCATAAAAACCGGACGAAATCAAGAAGCCAAAAACGGAATTCTGGAGGGTGTCCAAAAGGGCCCACACTGAAAGACGATCAATAACTCTCTTCCTGCTGCATCAAAGTGTGCATGAGGCCCCTGGCATAAAAAAGGAGGGGGAAGCGAAGGTCGGCATCCGGTCGCAAATCCGGGTTTTGGGGGGAAGGAAAAGCATGGGGGTGACCAACAGCCTCTAACGTCTTGTTTCCATCCAAAGGAGCGTCGGAGAAACCGATGGAGGAGGAACGAGATGCTCAAAAGGTGCGAAACTGGCGCCGGGGGTTACGGGAAAAAAAAGGGAAAAGATGGACTCATCATCCAATTTAATCGTATGGGACCTGGGGTCAAGAGACTGAATTCTATCTAGAAACCCTTTGGAAAAGGGGTGGTAAAGGGAAGGGAAAGTATTCGCGAGGGGGCCAAGTTCGATGGACGTCTGGAAAAAGCAAAATTTTTTGAAGCTGGGCATGAAAAAAAATAATCCTGCTGAAGGGAAAAGCGCACGCGAAGTCGTGGGGGCAATCACCTCCCTTCTGATATTGACGTCAAAGCAACGTACGGATGTTAAGCAGAGGGGGGACGAGAGACGATTAGGTCACATAGGAAAAGCAGGGTTTCCTCCTGGGACTACGTAATCTCCGAGCACGAAAGCGCGAAAAAATTTGAGACATATTGGATCGATAAATGACTCGGAAAAAGGCCCGGAAAAGGAGAGACGGCATTCAAATAGGGGGGGGTGCCGTTCATGAGGACTTGGTAAAGCGGATGGGTATGAAAACTGGAGAAAAAATGGTTCAAAACTTCTGGCGGAAGTTGGGACCCGAACGCGGAAGACACAACTCCGGGAGCAGGAAACGACAGACTTACCCTTGGTGCAAAGGAGACCTGTAATCGATCCCGCAGGTATACCGAAAGGGGAATTGGGCCCGGAAGAAAAGAAGGAGGCAGCGCTCCACAAAACGAAGCACCCATTTGGACTTACGGCGCAGGACTTCTTTGGGGGGACCCTTCCGACATGGGGGGTGGGCGATTGCGCTATAAAGGGTCGGACAAGGTAGCGGAAACGGTGCATAAAAGCCATCTTCTCAAGATACACAAATAGGAAGAACTTTCATGTCGGCGGGGAAAAAAATGTTTGAGCGGGACTGGGAAAAAATGCCAAGAGGCGCCTGCGGCTCCGGGGGTCTTCTCAGTCGACAAAGAAAGTCTAGGGCCGGCTACGCCGTGTGAGCATCTCAAAAAAGGGAAGGGGAAGATTATCGAGAAGGGAAAAATTCCATAAAAACGAAAAGAAGAGACGGTCGCTTGGGAAGAATACACTAGGGCAAGGGCGCTGCACCGTGCGATTTCGGACCAATGAAATGGGAAACAAGGAACAGGAACAAAAAGACAAAATTCTGACCGAGGTGGTTGGAGATGCCTGGAGACGATGGCAAAGGCGTGCGACAAACAAAAAAAAAGATCGAGTTGTACACAAGGGAGGCAGGAAAAGAACCAGGGGGGGGGGGGGGGGGGGGGGGGGTGGGCGGGGGGGGGGGGGGGGGGGGGGGGGGGGGGGGGGGGGGGGGTGGGGGGGGGGGGGGGGGGGGGGGGGGGGGGGGGGGGTTGAGGGTCGCGGTTGTTGTGGTGTTCGGTTTTGGAGTGTGGGGGAGGGTTTTTTGGGTGTTGGGTGGTGGTGTGGTTGGGGTGGGGGGGGGGGTTCCTTCCCGCCTTCCCTGTTTTCTTCGCGGGCTCTCTGCCCCTCCCCCGCTCCCCTTTCCGCCCCGCTCTAAAAAAAGAGGAATGATCACCCTACCAATGGGGGAGGCAGCCGTGAGTGGGGCTTTCTTCGTAATGACGCCATCGCAACGTCCCGGGGCACAAAAAAACTTGCCTCGTAATACCCGACGAAAGATACGTTCCGGAAATCCGGCCCCCACGAAGGATGCCGATCGGAAAGCCATTACCAAATCCCAGGGCGGAAAAAATAGCGGGGCAGCCGTCATGGGGTATCAGGGGTTAATCCCTCTTGATAGGAAAAAAAAGGGGTTGGGGGGGGGGGGGGGGGGGGCGATTTCAGGGAAATTGAAAAGGTCTAAAGGAAACAACTTCGAGGGGAACGATGAAGTTTACTACTCGAAAAAGAGGAGAAAATGGTCCGTACGTACGCGGAGGGGTGGAGAGGGGGCCGTCTCTCAACCTCGAAGATTGCCGGCTGGGGGTCAGCAGTGCGCGGAATTGTATTAGAAAGGCTTTGTCCGCGGAAACACTAAAGGAAAAAATGAGCCAGACGGCAGGAAAAATACTCTGTGGGGGGATTCTTCTAGCAGAAGAAAAAGTCTAAGACAAACGTCAGAAAGCGTCAAAAGGGAGAAACAGGACAATCCGCTTAATTTTAGATCGATTCAGCAAAAACGTTGGACGTCAAAAAAAAAAAAAAAAAAGAGCGGAGAACTGATGGACAAAGTAGCATCGCCAGGAAGAGGAGTTACCGCGAACGGAACGGGCCTCGAGCAGGTGAAAAAAGCTGGTGTGGAAAAAAGAGCGAGACATTATCCCAGACGGGGGGAGAAAATAGAGGAAGAAGACACGGCAGCATGCTCAAGGAGAGGGATAGACGGCTTAAGCCGACGCAGCCCCGAGAGGGGGTTGGCGTGGGTGAAACGGGTTAAAAGTATGACTAATTGATGAGTAGGGGGCGATAAAAATTTAGAGATGCTTTTTCTAGGCCTCCACCACAACGTCCGCTCAGGCACGGGGAGAGGAGAAGACCTGGAATGCTGGCATGGAGAAGAAACGGGAACCATAAGGGCCCCTTCAACTCGAAAAGTGCGACTTGGCCTGTCTAGAAGTCGGAAAAAAAGGAGATCTGGGGCTCCGATGGTCGTTGACAGCGGGTCATGGAGAAAGGGAAATAAAGAGCAAGAACCTTCCGAAACCGGCTTAATACGGCAAGCCACGCGTGGCCATCCTCAGGCCAGGGATGAGGCGGGAAGAAAAACGATGCCCTGCGCTGGGCGCCAGAAAGGAAGAGGAGAGAAAGCTGTGGTCGTCAGTCACGAGCCTTCCCCCGCTGGTTCAAAGAATAAAAACTACCATGTAAAAGAGGAAACGTCGGGCAAAAAGACAAAAAACAACAGATGAAAGATGATATCGAAAGAGAAGCAAAGAGTGGATAAGGGGGTTTCGATTAGGGTGAACCATCCTTTGGAATCTCGTCCACAAACCAAGAAAAGTGACGTAATTCTAGGCGGCGCATAGGGGAAAAGAGGCTCCAAAAGTGAGGAGAACCAGCGGTCCAACGTCCCCAGAAAGGGTCTGACGGTTAGCACGGATATGATAAAATCGAGTAGATGGGTATTACTCATATCTCGAGCTTAAGAAGGGGGGAAAACTCAAAGGGGACTATGCAAGATCGAGACCTTTTCTTTCTCATGCAAGGGGAGGGGTACAGGAGTCAGAGTTGGGGAAGGCCAAACCTTCGATGGCCTTCAAGGGGGGAACTTGAGGGGGGTAAAAGGAGAGCCCCATCTACAGGAACTTCGTTGCCGGATGAAGGGACAGACATCCTGCTCAATGTGTCGGCAAGACTGGGAGTGGGAGTCTTCGGAATACGACAACCCGGTCTACGTTAAAACTCAACTCCTACTAAACCCTCGGACATCAGCATCGCGGTTGGCAAAAGACGCCCTGCGACAAAAGGTAGGAAGGGTGAGTCGGCACCTTCTCGGAAAAACCTGCTGGAATAATGTAAAGGGTTTAAAAAAAGAAAGGACTGGTGCAACATCGCGCAATGCTTGGGGGGGAAAGTAAAAAAGGCGCTGAGTCTCGGACCTCCGAAAGAAGTTGAACGCTCGGGCTCAGGAACCACTTTTTTTACGTGACGCATTTCAACGGGGAAAAGGGAATCTCAAAAGGGGGGCGGGCTAAAAATTGAACCCGCGTTGCTGGGGTTATGAGGAGAATGGAGGATCTGGAACGTCACCATATAAGAGAAACCCAACCATAGTATGAGATACGTGCCAGGAGAGAATGGTTGAGCGACAGCACGAAGTGGAGGACTACAAGCTAGAAGTCGCTCCTGCTTAAACACCAAGGCACCTTTCGATTGAGAGCGGCCTAGCAGAAAGAAAGGCCCTTACTGAAGAGCCGGTCAGAAAAGAAGGGCGGGGGGGTCGGAGAGTACCAGAGACGTTACTTCATAGGTCCAACCGCGCAGTTTGCCGTTTACGTCAGAAAGAACAAAACGTCGCAAAATGGAGACCTATCACGTGGATGAGTGGTCCGGAAGAGCGGCTGCCACAGGGCCACCCGCGGGATTGGAGGTAGGGTTTCCGATCGAAGAATCGTGGGGCAGATTTAAGTGAGCGGTTCAGGAATGGGTAAAAAAAAAAATGTTCGGGGCTAGGCTCTGCCAAGGGGTGAGAGTGCGCTTCATAGCAGCGAATAACAAAAAGAGAAAATCACAGGGAAAAAAAGAGCCAACGAAAAGAAAAGGGGGCCTCAGAGACCTGTGTTCAGAAGAAAAAGAGCGTTCAGGTCCCTCGGCCGGACCGTGAAGCAGGAAAGTGGCGCGCGAAAGGCAGAAGCGCGCAGCTTCGGTAACTTGCCGCCAAAGTGCGGACTATGGGCTCACAAAAAAGGGAAGGGAGACCCAGGACTTTGTCCAAACGGAAAAAAGGAAATAGTCGCCAGGCTCCACCAAGGGTCCAGAAAAGAAAAGGGTTGAGCACTTTTACAATGGCGGACCTGGCGAAAATGGGGGCGAAAAGGAGCAAAGTGGCGAAGCCGGCTGAAAGTGGCGGACAGAGACCAGAGGGGAGGAGAGGAACAAGTTGTGCGTTGTCGGGAGACGAAGCGAGATGCAAAAAAAAACAACGGAGAGAGGAAGAAAATGAGGAGGAAAACGAGGGAAAGGGCACAGACTCTCGAGGGGTCGACACGCAAAGGCAAGAAGTGCGCCTGTCGACCACCATGCTTCGCCATTTCCGCAGCGTAAACAGGAAGGAACATGGGGAAAGTTCTGAAGGGGAGATTCCTGGACCGTAAGTGGCACCGGGACAAACGAAGAAATTCCGGGTCCGCGAGTTGCGCGGGACGCGCAACGTTAAACAAAGAAGCGCCGTCAGTCCAATGGGGGGGGGAGGCACGGGCGGTGGCTGCCACGACGCCTGCTAAACGGGCAAGCTAGGGCAAAAAAAGGGGAAAGGGGGACTTATTTCATCTCTCCAAACAGGTGTTAGGGAGTTTTCAATGGGGGGGTTATCGGTATTCGCGCTATGAGACTTGAAAAGGCACCTAGCCGACCAGGGGGTTTGCCGCGTCATAAATACGACAGCGAACAAAAGCATTATAAAAAAGCAGTCGTCAACCCAACCATGAAGAGGGAAAAGCGCGGGGAAAAGGGGGGGGATCGTAAAGAAAAACCTTCATCAACTCTTTCTATGTAGCAATCGGGGGGAAAAACCGGAAGCTTGCGCTGGGGGAGGTCGGGGGAAAATCTGGGTAGAGGATCGAAAAAGCCTCACTGCTTTAACATGCGGAAAAAAGGTCGGACGGAAGTGAGCGAAAAAAAACCGAATGGGGGCCTGCTGTTTCAAGGGAGGAATCTTGGGGAAACCGGGCAGCTGCCAGGCAACGGGCACCATGCTCGTCCTAACGGGGACAGCGAGAGTAAGAGGGGGTGCGGCAAAGTTACAAAAAAAAAAAGAGTCAGGAACTCCTGCAAAGGACAGCCCCAGATAGAAGAAAGCAACAATTGTAGATCAGGGAACACGCCGTTGAAATGGAGTCACAATCGGGGGGCGCCGAGTTTGAGAAAGAGGGCCCTTTCGAGCGTTCCGAGCCGCGCCAAAAAACTAACGCTGGTTGGTGGGACAGCCCATGCTGGTCAAGAAAAAGCCAAGAGGGGCCGTAATGTCGGAAAAGAACCGCTGAAAATCCTCACAGAAGAAGAGAGAGGTGCACCACGCTTCTTCCTCCTCCGGCGGTATTGGGGGAAAAAAGGGGGGAGTAGCAAGTAGACTAAACCAGCCAGAAGATTCGGAAGGCGCCGGATTTTAGAGGGTCTTCCAAATGCTGCCGGAAAAAGAACGAAAGTCCTGTAGTCGGGAAGCGGGAATGTCCTTGACGAGCGGAAAATTCAAAGTGTGTAGAGGACGATGAGCAAGCCAACTTGGGGGAATCAAACGATCTTGCTAGCCACAGGGGCGTTGACACGCGGGGAGGGGGAGCTTATCATGGAGAAAAAAGAAGCCGGAGAGCGTCAAGGGTCACGGCTAAAAAAAGGAGGGGAACCGGCACCAGCGATTGAGACTGCGCTTGCTGAAACTCAGTGACTAAAGGGAAGAATCTCCGAGAAGTATCTGAAAATAGGGGGGGGGGGAGATCATCCATGAAAGAATCGAAGCAGAATCCAACTCACAGACCGGGGCACGGCGTTCAGTTGGGGACAGTATTCCGAGCTCGAGAAAAACTGAGGAGGGGGGAGGAAAATCGGAATAGGGGGAAAGGAAGCGCAAGGGGGGTGAGTTGGCATGGGGGAGGGGGGGAACTCATCACCGCTCGTGCCAAGCTAAAACATTCATTACTATCCCCCATCTTCACGTCGAGGCGGAGGAACCTGCTGGAAGAGGGGGCAAGCGGACTAACTGAGTGCAGGCTGCCAACGCAAGTCCAGGAGGAACGCGGAACTATATCATCCGGAAGAAAGTACAGGTTCTTGCGAGGTGATGACCGATAAGAGATCAAACGGGAAAAACGCCATCGTCTATGCAAAGGCCGTGGAAAAAACAGTGCAGTCGACGCTTGTGAAGTGGCCCCTCATGGAACCGCTGGTCCGTCAGGACTTGAAACCGTCAAAGGCAAGAATGGGAAAGAAGGGACCATGAGACCGTGCCGTGCGGACAGGCATAATGGGGACGGCCTAGCCGGCAAAGGGGGGGGTAAACACCAGAAATTCGTGCTGGGGTCGCAGAGGAAGGGTCTACGAAAAACCGAAGAGGACTCCCGAAAAAGTAGGCATCAGCGGCTTCAAAAAAGCCAGGCCGAATGACATGAGTCTCAGGAAGCACTACTTGGCGGCAGACCTTCGGGGAAATCCTTGCTGGGGATTGTCAACCAAAGCATGGGGGAATGGAGCTCGTTTTAGCGTCGTATAAAATGGCGCGGAACTTCCGGACTGGAGGGGGAGAAACTTTCGTCGCAGACGAACGGAAAAAAAAAGTGGGACGAAGGACATGGTCAACGGCGCTTGAAAAGAAATCGGAGATTGAAGCGAACGTAGAGCTGCCGGTTTGAAACGGGGTGCTGACTTTTGGAGCGGGGAAGGGAAAGGTCGAAGTCGAGGGCAAAAGAGAGATGAGATGACGATGAGAGGTAATAAGGGGGAAATCCTTAAAAAGCCTGCTTGCTTAAAACAAAGAAAGGAATCGGCCCGGCTGAATGACTATGGGAAGAAGACTCAATCGATATTTCACTGGGAATCCTACGTACTGACGGCATGGGATGAAATCAATTGCGGGAGGAAAAGTAAGATGGACTTTAGTGGAAACGATTGTGTCAAGCTACTCCATTGTCCCACACGAAATCTGAGGGGGGGAAAAAGATGGAGAATCTCACAAGGGGATGGACGTCAGAGCGTCTCCAGTCCAACGGGAGGGTTTGGAGTGGAGGGTGGCAGGGGATCGGCATTCAAAAAGTGGGGAGGGAATCGGAAGTAACGTGGGGAGGGAAATGGGCGGAGGGGGCGTGTCTGTCCGAAGGCTGGAGGGAAAGGGGGGGAAATGGCGGGAGAACCTAAAAATAAAACTCATGCAAACACATCAGTACCCCAGAAAATTCGGAAACCAGTCACTGCTAGGCCATGGAAAAGACTTTCAAAAAAAAGTGGAAAGGGAGAACTCGGCCCGTGGAGGATAAGAAAAGGAAAACATTTGGACTGACGAGCTTACCTTCTTCCCTGAACTAAAGTAAAAAAAGGGGGGTGCGCAGACGGTAAAGGACAAAACGTGTCAGCGGGAAAAAAAGGTTTAAGAAAAAAAACAGAAACTTCACCCCAATGCTTTTAGACGTCGGAATAAGAGGAGATGTTTCCCAAGAAATACGGGGAGAAAGAAAACATGTGCGACATGCGCACTGCAATAAGCTAAATTTCAGAAAAGGAACAGGACGCGGGTCACTCGGGGCACTCTGACTACTCCTTTGGGACGTGCGAGAGAGAAGCTCTCAAAAAAAAAAAAAAAAAAAAAAACAACAACCGGGGGAAAAGAGAGGGGGAGATCGCCAAACGGCCGTCTTTGAGGGTCGCCCCTCGACTTCTCGGTCGACTGTAAAAGACCAAGGGGAAGCCGCACAGGCGGAAAAGAATGTGAAAAGCGCAGGTCCGCAAGCGTAAAACATGCTGGGAAAACGGAAAAAAGACTTTGACAAGAGGTGGAGATGCAGGAGCCTAAGAAGGCGTATGCCACGTTGGAACACAAAAAAAAAATTTCCGGGGGTCAAGAGATGCGCAAGAAATCGGCAGGTCTACAGAAGTCCGCAAATGTTGAAGGCAACGAAACTCCTTCTCCACAAGCGGCAGCGGGGGGGAAAAAATCCTGAGAAGGGAAGACGAAATCTAGAACATTTAGCGCGGATGATGAAGGGGGGAAACGTTATGGATTGACGCTAGGATTAAACTCGTTTTAAAAAAACGACCCTACCTCCAGCGGGGCCGAGAAAACATCTTGAAAGAATACTTCCCCGCATTCTGTCCCAAAAGTGAATTTGCCAAGGCACCTCCAGAAAGAAAGGAAACGCTCGGGGGGCATCCCTCATTGGGGAAACGCAGGAAGAGAGGGATTACTCAATGCGGGTTTACGCGATTTGGGGAGGAACAAGGAGAGTTAAAAAGAACGAAAAAAAGGGAAAGGTAAATACAAAGAAAAACCGCTCCAGATGCTTTATACCCGGGGCCGAAAAGACCTGCAAAGGGAGGGAGGTACTTGAGCTCGAGAAAAAAAACAAATTCTGGTGCAGAATGGCGCTCCACCGTAGACGGGGGGAACAAGCATGGGGACGAGGGAAAAAAGGCAGCGTAACCATGCTCGCGCAGGCAGAATACTAAGGGAAATATCCTAGCAGACACATCAGAGATACTTCAATGCAACTGCAAAAGTCCAAAAAAAGCAACGAGAAGTGGAGAAAAGAAAAGATGTATAGGGGATTCCACCAAAAAAAAAAAACACTGGCGCACATCGTGGATATGCTCCCCGACGTCTAACCTTCTTGGACAGAAATGACATCTCCATGGACCAGCCGAGGCCATCGAGAAAAAAATGTTAGGGACAGCCTAACCATCGCGAGGGGTAAAAGGAGGTACTAAAAAAGACAGCGGAAAAAGGAGTAATTTTGGGGGTGTAGTGGGGGGAAGTTAAAGGGGTCGGAGCTTCATCGACTGCCATCCCGACATTCCCTTCTCCGAAAGAGGAATTCACCTCAGGAAGGGGGACTAAGGGGGAGAATCTTAGCGGTGGCAGGGGCGTTTGGGGGGCCCAGAAAACGGAGGATTAGAGTGCCATAAAAATGCGCAATGCGGGGAAACTTCGCTAAAAGACTTCAAGAAAAAGAAGAGCGTGTAAGAGGCGAGCACATCGGGAAAACCGGATGAATTGACGGACCAAATCAATGCATTTTCAGAAAAACTTCCGACGGGGGGAGAAAACCTGTAGCGGAGATTCTACTGAAATCAACAAAAGAAACACGTGGGACCCTCGCATTCAGCGGTCAAAGGTGAGGAGCAGAGAAGAAACTAAAGATGTATCGTGGTCACCGGGAGTCCATCAGCCTATGATGTACATGGGGGAGCGGCGGGGAACTCACCAGCGACTTGAAAACTGTCGCCAAGTCAGAAATCGAAGATAAAGATGGGGGAATAGAAGATCTGTTTTTTCTTTTGGGAAGGACCCCCTGCTGGGGGGAAGGAACAATCGTAAAAAAAAAAAGAAGACCATCCCTGGAGGGGGGAGGGGAAGTTGTAATAGCCGATCTCTCTCAACACCAGGAGGTATATAGAGGGAGAACAAGGGGGGCAAATGGATAGTATCCTGGTTAGGGTAAGAGGGAATTTGAAAAAAAGTTGAATCGAGGAACAGACTAAAAGGGAGAACGCATCTTGGTCGTAGAGAGTATTCCGGAGGGGGGGGAACCAGAGAGGACATAGAGGGTTGGAAGGCTCCCCCGCCGCGAAAACCGTTCAATAGAGGGAAGAGGACGCGGGAAAAAGGGAAGAATAGATCCAGGAGAGAAGTGAGGGACGTCGAGATGAGCTTATCTCGACACAGGGGAAAAAACGCGGGGAAAGATTCAAAGAACGTTGCTCTTCCTCATGTCCTAATATCGAAAAGGACTCACTCGAGGAGGGGACAAAGGAGGAGGAAGTATTCCGATTCCAAGTCAAAGAATCAAAAAGTCATACAAGGAACTTGCCTGGAGACGTCAAGAAGGCGAAGGAAAAAGCTTCAGGAAAAGAACCTGAATACGGTCTGGTCGCATACAAAAAGGACTACTAAAAAGCAAACGAAATAAAGACAAAGCGGCCTCGTCCATCAGAAGGGGTGGAAGAAGGAGAGAGCAGGGAAAAATGCAGAAAGAAAAGGTACTTGGCGAGAATCAGGAGAGAGACAGACGCCAAGGGGAATATTTCTAGGTCGGACAAAGAAAAGGACAAAGGGAAAAGAGTCATGGAGGAGGAAATCCATGATCGTGAAAACGAGGGCCGGAACGTCCTCTGGAGGCGATGCAGAAGGGGGGAATCAAAAAGGGAAAAGGGGGGAGACACGAGGTGCGAAAAAAGGAAAGAGCTTTGAGAAAAAGGGAAGCGATAAAAGGGGAGGGGGAGGAAGGAGCCTTTTGAAACCCGTGTGCTGACTTTTGGGGAAAAAGGGCCTGAGTAAAAAGGACGGAAAGGAACACTAAGGGAATCCCCAACCATGTGAGGAGGGAAGTCGGGTGCTGCGTTCCGGAAATCCGGCGTAAGGGCTTTGGCCGAGAGACAAAAAGAAAAGGGAGGGGGGAGAGATACGAGGTTGAGAGCCTCAGACATAAAAGGGCCGAGGAAAGAGAAGCATGAGTCAAGAAGTGGGGAGCTTTTCAGAAGTAACGATGCATAGTTTTGGGAAAAAAAGAGCATTGGGGGGGGGGGAAAGGGAAGACTTCAAGAGAACAAATAGGGCGGAAAAGATGGAAAATATCACGAGGGGGGGAAAGACTATCCCAACCGCGCTTAAAAAAGAGGGAAGGGGGTCATGGTTGCCGATAAAAAAAATTAAATCGTGGGGGGGGAATCATGCTGGGACAAGGGGGGTAAAAGGGGGGACGGCAACAAACAGAAAAGAGTCGGGAAGAAAATGTGGGAAAAGGGTCTGGGTGAATAGCGCGAAAAAGAACAAAGCAAAAAAGGGACTGCCACGACAGAAAAGGGGTGAAAAGGAGACTAAGTCACTTCACCTAGAGGGGAGAAAAAAAGCAGAGAGGGGAAAAAGACGGGGGGGGCCAACGATCTCACCGCCCGCCCACCACATGGAAGGAAAAGCGCATGAAAGCCGAAAGAGAACAAATGGAAAGCGGAAAAAAGGTTTGGAAACTGGCATACGCACACGAAAAGGGGGCGCCAGGAAGCTCACCAACAAATGCGGGTCAGAACTGACATGCTCGGCCTGGGGGGGGGGGGGAAAGTAAAAAAAAAACCAGCAAGGGGTAGCGTTGGCGGTTGAAGGGAAACCCAGGGGGGGGGACCCATGAGAAGAACACCTGCTGAGCCAGTGAGACAAAAAGGCGAGAGTCCGGGGCGCTATGGGCCGTGAAAGGGGGCGATCGACGAACTCCATCAAACACACACGAGGAAAATAGAAGTTAGTCAATCGAGAAGTTCCATAGCGAAAAAAAGAACGAAGAGAAACACAGCAAACGTGAGGAGAAAAATGGACTGAAAGCCATTTCCGCACGCAGCAACATTGCTGGAAAAATCCGCCAGAAACTTGAAGGGTGAAGTTCCTGGCGAATGAGCAGGAGAAAACCAGGGGAAAGTCGGGAGAAAGGGAAAAGGTGGGTGCGAATAGGCAGAGGGAAAGGCGGGGTCAAAAATTAACCTGCGAGGAGAACAATGGGGGGAGAGGGAATGCAAAACGCTCCCTCCACGGGCCAGGCAGACCGGGGGAAGGATCATTTATCAGGTGAGGCAAAAAAAGGGGACCCCGTCGTTGGCATGATTAAAGGAGGTTGTAAGGGGAAAAAAAAATCTCGGACAGCGGGAAAAAGGCATCAACAGGGCTGGGCAGACGACTAGCACGAAACTGGGAAGGAAACCATACAAAACAAGCTACTCACGGCCCCACGATGAGGCCGATCGGCAACCCTCAAAAACAAATCCCGCGGGGCGGCAAAGCGGGGATCCAAAAAAAAAAGGGTGACGAAAAAAAGGGAGAAAGGAGGGCGGGGGGGGGGGGGGGGGGGGGGGGGGGGGGGGGGGGGGGGGGGGGGGGGGGGGTTTGGCTGAGGGGTGGGGTCGTGGGCTTTGTTGGTGTGGGGGGGTGTTGGTGGAGTGGGGGGGGGTGGTTGTGGGTGTGTGGGTGGGGGGGTGTGTTGTGGAGTGTGGTTGTGGGGTGTGGGGAGGTTGGAGGGCGTGGGGGTGGGGGGGGGGGAGCTGTGTGGGTGAGGGGGGGGGGGTGGGGGGGGGGGGTGATGTTGGGGGGGGGTGTGTGGGGGGTGGGGGGGGGGGGTGTGGTGGTGTTGTGGGGGAAGGTGGTTGGGGAGTTGGTTGTTGTTTGGTTAGGGTGGGTTTGGTGGGGGGGGGGGTGGGGTGATTTGGTCTGGTCAGACATCTGGACCGCGATTTCGTGCTGCCAATGGGGGAAAGATGAGGACGGGAAAAGGAAAGTGGAAAGAGGAAAAGGAGCGAAAAACCGCGCAAGAAATGAAAAAAAGGGTCGACGCTGCGGAGAAGGGAGGGGGAAAAAGCTGGGCGCTCTCACCTCTATAGGCCTATGTTTTCAAAAGAGGCTCCTTTCTTGAGGGGGGGAAAGCAGAGGAAGGAGGCCTTCAAAGCATCTTCAACCAGGTATCAAAAGGACGGTAAGGTCTTCTATGGTCATCCCATCGTACTCGAATACTGGCGGTATAAAAACTGAAAAAAAAAGGGTCAACGGAAACTTTAAATTCTCACCGAACAAGAAAAAGGTTGAGAGAGGTGGATCTTCGTCACCCATTCGTGGAGAAAAACCCGAAGAAAGGGAAAAAAAAACTTGGACAAAACGCAGGGGACGTTCCGGCCATCGGGAAAAGAAAAGGATGGCAAAAGAGGGGCACAGGCCCAGTAGGGGACGCGCCGAATAAATTATTCAAGAAGGAAGAGTGCGAAGGAAGAAAAGTCGCGTCAAAAGGGACATTCGCAGGGCAGAGAGAGACAGAAAAATCCAGGAAGCAGAGAATTTGAGAGTCGTTTCTTTGGCCAGGGAGAGTAATTATGGGCAAAAGGCCGGACCGGACTTCCTGTCTTTCCGGTAAAAAGGCCGCGGCGTTCTGAAGCTAGGGACCTGAAAGCATCCGCACGAGAGGATAGAATTACCATGCGTCGAACATTTTGAGCTCAAGGAAGGGGGAAGAAGCGGGAACAAGGAACCTTAACAAGGGGAAAAAAGGGGAGGGAAGGTGCCTGGACTCGCTCTTCGGACTGGAAATGAGGAAAAAAAGACACGACGGCCCCTCTGATTCCAGAAAGCAAATGTTATCTATATACGCGGGAGAACTCGAAGCAAAAACCTTAAGGCCCATGAGGAAAGGGAAAGCTGGACGGGGACGAGGAGTTGGAAGGAAAACATCTATTTCGCAGCTGCGCTATCACGCCTGGGAGAAGGGAAGATCTCTCAAAAAGACTTCGAGAAAGGGGGAGAGGGCACCAGGACCCCGAAGGGAAACCCTAAAGGGAAAAGTGAGGCGGTATGCCG
>Ga0179593_1606732_pt1 | contig 16023 bp, 16 predicted proteins | sample CZODoug2_1_08_16_FD_185931 | JGI IMG/M metagenome (GOLD analysis project Ga0179593, IMG submission 185931) | Vadose zone soil fungal communities from Angelo Coast Range Reserve, California, USA - CZODoug2_1_08_16fungal (PacBio error correction) | ecosystem: Environmental > Terrestrial > Soil >...
CTCGTGCGGCACAGTGCCCGTGCGGCTGATAGGGAAGGAGAATCAAAGGCGGTGCAGTAGGGTTCACACAGACGAGCACGTCCTAACGGAATCGCCCATGTCGGCGTCATCAAAACCAGAGAGAGAATCGCCTCTGCAACCAGGAACGGGGAGGAGGCAGGCAACGCAAAGGGGGAGGGGCCAGTGGCTGTGATAGGGGTGGTTGGTCCCCTCATAAAAATCGGGGTCAATTTGAGCATTTGGCCGGGAAACCGCCACCCGAGTCTTAGGTCACGATAAGCTCTTCAGAAGCTGTGGGATAGGCTGAGAGAGCTAGGTTGGGGAGAAAAGTGGGTTCCTCGACCGAGAGGCGTGAAGCGGCCAGACAGAAGCGTGCATCCATGAATGTAGCAAGAAGGGGGAAGGGTTGCCATGGTATGATTTAACTCTCAGGAGAGAAACTAATGGCCTCCAAAGGAAGGGCCTTTATTTTCACAAAGTCACATCAGAAACAACGAGTCTTCAAAGCCCAGTCGGGGGGGAGGGCGGACGCCACTTCGAGAATAATCATTAAATAGGCAGATACAGAAAGGATGTCAAAGAAGGGGGGGGGGGAGGGGCGCACCCTCCACAATTGATGCAATCCAAAAGAAAACAGCTCAAGAAAAGGAACGCTCTGGACGATGTTTTTTCGAGTGGGTATGAAAGCAGTTCCTATAGTCCTCTTGAGAGGCTATGGGATGAAGCCAACACCCCCAGTGATTGAGATAAAGGTAGCAGTCCGTAGGTATTATACTTCAAAGCACGAGATTGGGCGTTCGAAGAACTCGTAACCTTCGGGAAAAGAGCGAAAAAGGAAGGAAGCCAAGAGTTAAGAGTAGAGATTTTGGAATCATGGGAAACCGCTGGACACAGGGGTGGACAGAACTGGGAATCCGCCGATTTCCGACGAAAAGAAATTGTCGCTGGCGGAACTTGGATGAAGGCAAAGGGAAAATTCATAGATCATTCTGGGGGCGTTTGGAGAAGCTCCATAGCCCATGACAAAAGGAAAAGAAGAGGGAAGGCACAGGTCAAATCACAGTTAAGCACAAGGAAAGAAGAGAACACTCCCAGATCTCGCAAGTTAGGGAGATTCTAACTCCGGAGGGGGGGGAATCAGAATTGAGTTATGATGACCGGATAGGAGAATCCGTCCTCACATGACTACGCGATAGTAATTTGGAATTCTCGACGTTGGGAAGATTAAGGGAAGCAGCTTTCCGACGAAGTTCGATGGCATCAAAGGAAATGTTGACAAACGAGGGAGCGCAAGACCAGCCTCTGGAGTCGCCACACTTAAACGCAAAAGGGGCAGCCTTCGAAAAGCGTGTCCCGGCAAAGGGGGAGGGCCCGGGAGGGGAAGGAAACTTAAAACCGAAGAGCAAATCAGGAGAGCAGGGAAAACGGGGGGCAACCGCGGCTTTTACATCCTCTTCAGAAAGAAGAAAGACAAAAGGTGAACCGCGCACGAACCCAAGGAACCCACGATTGAACACAAAGAATAACGGCGCCGAAACAAAAAGGAAGCCACCTAGCAAAGGACGAGGCTATCGTGATAGAATCGTTGGGGGGGCCAGCTTGGGGTCCGAGGGGATAAAACGGAAGGCGAGGCGCGGGAAGGGGGGGAAGCCGGGAAGCTCGCAGGACGTCAGACCTCTCAAAGTTGGAAATAAAACGGCTCATCTTCTTGAACTCAGTGTGGGGGGGGGGGGGGACTCAAGCCAAAAGATAAGCAAAGGGGAAAAGGAATTTTTACTCAAAGTCCTCAACACAAAGAGGAAATAAAAAGATGGGGGGATTTGCAGTTAAGCTTTCGTGCAAGGGTCTGGTCCGACGAGATCTAGCAGACCCCGATCCAAGCAGAGAGCTTGTGCAGAACAAGGGCGGTGAAAAAAAAAGATATCGTTAATAGGAAGACTGACTCCAAAGACAGTCGAGCGCTCTCTCCTGCAAAACGCACCACAATACTACCAGACGAGGGAACCGAAGCACTCGGGCAGCTCAATAATGGAGGCAAGGTTGGAAGGGGAATAGGGGGGGAGAGAAAGTGCAATGTGTCGGCGGGGGGGGGGAGCAGGCCAAACTCCGGCAATCGGTAAGAAGGCAGTAGGGCGGCACCGAGGCCGATAACTCGAGCTGGGCTGAGTCATCGATCGATATGGGCAAATGATCAATGTTAAGTCTTCGAGGGGAAAACGTCAAAGGAGGACTGCAAGGAGAAGCAGCCACAAGGATAGCGTGTTACATGGGGTTCTCTAATAGCGGGCCTGAACTAAACTCAATGGGGGGAAAAGAAAAACCTAAATAAGGGAGGGTCAAGTAATCACGTCATATAGCTTCATCCACGTTCTTAAAACTTGAACAAAAAGAGCGAACAAGATAACTGTAGAGTTGAAGGAGGAAAAGGGTAAACAGAAAGGACCGCAGGCAATTTCCTGAAAAATGGATTCTTAGGATCCTGCCTGAGAATCGGGGACCGCAAGAGAGGATCGGGAGGGGGTCTGCGAACGGTACCACCAGTTTCCGAGTAGACCTTTGGGAAAACACGGCCGATAGGGTGCAGCAAGTGGGGAGGGAAGGAATCGGGGAGCCACACCAAAAGCATGATCACGGGGAATGATTAGAAGGGACACCAGCGCGTCATGACAATCAGAGGGACGTGCCAGGGCGCATTCCAGGGGAACTCAAACGAGACGGGGGAGATAAGAGATCATCAACCACTATGCGGGGAAAGAGAAGTTCTCACACCAACGAAGGGTTTCGAAGTCCATAACGCCGATCCAGGAAAACCAGCGTGCAGCAAATGACGACGGCTTAGAAGGAAATAAAGCCTATCACAAGGGTGACTGTAGTTGGGGGGGGGGGAGACAGAAACGTCCTAGACACTTCATCAATAACAAAGACCTATATGAAAGCCAGCTATAGAATTGATACTCACCGCTTCCAACCTCAAATCAAAGGGCCAAGAAGAGTCACTTACGCGAATCAAGGACGGTATCCTTCAGAGGAGAAGAAAGGGTGAGTGTCCGCAAGCTAAGGTCGGAGGTCAAGGGAAGGAGGGGATCAGCCTACATTCTCTGTTGCTCTATGAAGGGGGCAAAAAGGGGACTAAACGTGTTGAGAAAAGTCAAAAGCAGGACTGGAACAGAGGGGAAGGGTATTCACTGAAGTCAACGAAGGGGGAGTACCCAGCGTTGGTCTTGCTCTCAGGCCGCGGTCGAATTAACAATTTCGAAAAAAAAGGCAAGGCATTGGCACGAGGTCATCCGGCCTTGGGAGGAGGTACATCAGGCGGGCAGAGAGGAAAAAAAGTAAAACGGAGGAGATATATCTCGCCACGGCTCATCTTCACGAAGATCAGCGTGAAATAAACACGAACCGGTGACTACAAGAAGAATGAGAGGAATAAGGCGGGAGAAAGGAGGGACAAAATCGACCCTATAAAGAGAAGGGGAAGACGGGAAGCAATGGCTCGCGCCTCATTTGAAAACAGATCATCTTCTGCTATCGTTATATACCTCGTGGGGGGAAAAAGAGGTAGTCGCGCGGGGGGTCCAGAGCGCCTATAGGGGGAGGGGAACTGAAGACGAACAGAAGCATCTGGAGATCCCGCGGTGGACTGTCGCAACCTCAGGCGCTTGGAACTCTTGTTGGGAATTCTCTATCTTCTACGCAGAAGAGAAAGAAAATGGAAAAAGACATGTGCAGAACGCGATCGCTAACGGAGGAGGGGTAGAAAAGGCGCACGGAAATTCACGGAGAAGATGACAGAAAAAAACCCTCCCGCAGACGCATCGGTTCGATCAACCCAACGATTGTCTCCTGAATAGGGGGGAAAGCGATCATCGGATCAGCCATAGTCCGCGTCAACGACCAGAGAAGAGGACTTCTCAACACAAAGCGCGCAAGCAAGAACGACCAGTATAAAATCACGGGTCTAAGGCTGTTCGCGGCTATTTATTCGTTGTACGCAGATGGATTCAAGGGAAGTGCATCTTCGCGGTGGACCGAGCCAAGGGGAAAAAAAAACAGATATCTAAAGGGTAATTAGGAAGCTAAAAATCTGGGCGCTTGGGATGAGTTTATAAAGGGACGAGCTCTCATGGCGGGAATGAAGGAGGAGGGGGACTCGGCGGGGAAGCTCAGAAATCAATCTTAAGTCGCAAAGAAAAAACTTTCAGTGTTCCTTCTCGAGAAAAAGACGGCCTGAGAAGACCTCGAAACAGACCACGGGAACAAGAAGGGAGCAACAAAGGCATCAACTCAGGAAGGCCGAAGAGAAAGGAGGGGTCCGAGCAGGTTGCCATACGAACCAAATGACTGGGAAGAACGCGGTTCTCCATAAGGATAATGAAAAGGACAGGCAGCGGGGGAAGAAAAAAAAAAAAAAATGGAAAGATACAATCCCGAAAGCATCCCAGGAAGGGCAATTCGCCTCGGGGCGATGTGGTCTTTTGAGGGAGGGTATGCAAGAACATTGCGCCTTTTGGGGAGAAAGGGGGAAGTTTTGGAGGCATAGCACTAACCCTCAGGGGAAAAAGAAGGATAGGAGCGATTGGGCGACACCTCTTCAGATAGAGACGAGAAGGGGGGGACGGACCCTTACGCGGAGTCGCAACCGGGAGAAGAGTCCGAACAGCCGGAGAATCTCAAAGAAAAACGGAGTAGAAGGAGAGGAGGGGACTCGCCCTCTGTGCCTAGGGCCTGTGAGATGCTGGGGGGAAAAAGAAAAAAAGGACCGGGGCACACGAGCTACAGCCAGAAATGAAATCGAGAAACTCCACTTCCCGAAGAGGTGGAGGGTTGGAGCCCTCAATCCACTTCACTGCACCTAGTCCGAAAAAATGACTCTGACTTAATAGAACTTGGGCCAAGAAGAAACCTTCAGTCGACGGAGAAGCAAAACAGGTATCCTAGTCGGTACGAGAGAAAGAGTATGCCGGCGCTGTCATCATCAAGCCTCCTTCCAAAAACCTGCCTGAGCTCGGAGGGGAAAAGCAGCGATCCTGGGATCCGCAGCTCGGGGAAAAGTTCTGTCGCTAGGGCGGGAGTTCTCGAGGGAACTTGGTAATTACCTGAAGATTTTCGGTGGCCGGTCTATTGTGGCGGGGTGCCATAAAACAAAGGGGGAACCCAGCGTAGGGCCTAAAAAAAAGCAGGGAATCATGAACGTTGGGGGGGGGGGGGGGGACTTGCATCGTTGCACCGCGTATGTACTGGACGCTGCAAAAAGTCCGAGGAAGCGGCAAAAGTCACAATCTGAGAAAGGCCAATCTCCACACGGACGAAGACAGGGTCAAGGGGGGGAAGGTGACATAAAGGTAATCCGAAGGAGAGTGCTGCAGGGGTCGGCACCATGCGGAAAAAAGAGAAAAAGGGAAACTTGAATTATCAGGGGAACACTAAGAAACCTACAGAAGAACAGAGACAGCCGCTTCAAAACCTAAGGTAACCTGCGAAACAAGGATGGAGCGTTGAAAGGAGGGGATAACCTCGGTGGGGATGGGGGAGGGGCGGAATGGGTGCGATGGCCTATTCATCAGTAGTTTGATTACGTCTCTAGGAAAGACGATCTACAGAATCCTCCTCCTTCTCAATTTGTGGGTCGCAACATTCGGAAGGAACAACGCTGCAGTTTGGACGCTATCGTCGAAAGGAATAATTATTAGACCAAAAAAAAACCCCAAACTCCTCTAGATATAGCACAACACTTAGAGAAAAGAGAGATCTCGGATGGGTTTGGCAGGGACCCCAGGGGGAGGACTCTGATATAGAAAGATCCAGAGGTGGTCGATAGGTTGATGTTAAAAAACGAGAACGCCCCTCGCAGAAATACCATCAAAACATAGGAGCGGACGCGCAAGGCACCCGAGCCGGAAAAAAGGAGGTCTCAGAAATAACCCACGTCTAAGTCGGGGCGGTGCGCTTATTTCGGTTGGCCGAAGGGCCTGGAAATGATGGCGGGCGCGGCGGGAGGCAAAAGAGGATCTGCAGGGAGGATCCGTTCGGAAAGGAAAAGAGGACGAACTTCCGCTGCTCTATTTGATCGGAGGAGCTCTCATAGAGAGGGGGGGCGAAGGGGTGAAGAAGTTAGGGCAAAGGAAGACGGAGGAAAACACAACCGGAAAGTGCCATAGTCTCGCCAATCGCCAGGGGAATTTTTTTGCGAAGTGGTCATGATCCTGAAAGGGAACAACATAAGCCAAAGCACCGAGGGAAAAAAAGGTAAAATCAGGAACCCGATCACCCACGAAAAAAACGTCCCTATAGGAAGCGGCAAAGGAATAAACAGGGGAAAAAGAAACGTAAAATAAAAAAATAAAAAGAAAAAAATAAAACGCATCAGGAGAAGTAAGAATCGCCTGACGAAGAAGCTGAAGAAAGAGGGGGACAGGGGCGCCAATGGTGTGATTACCACAGAAGGCGCTCACGACTAGACCCGCAAGGGGCGCCGGTGTCGAGTGGGAATACCGGTTTCAAAGGGGGAGGGGGGACAAAAGTCCTAGTTCATTTGCTACCGATGTTTCCTTAGATGGGTTCGGATGGGTCAGGCGGAACAACACAGTAAAAATAAAATGATCTTGATGGAGGGTTATTCCCGAGGCCCTCAATTATCTTCAGCAAAAAGATTTTGCTTTAACCGTAAGAAAGGAAAAGAAAAATATCCCCAAGATCCGGAGGGCGAAAAAGCTCATCAAAGGGAAGAGGTCTCATCGCCGGCTGGCCTGAAGCGGTGCGAATTCTCAAGCCAAGACGACCAAGAGAGGGGAGGGCAGGGAGTACGCGGGGGACAAGACCATCGTAATTTCATTATCAGAGGGGGTGTTGGAGCTCAAAGATCATAGAAAGAGGAAAAAAAAGAACTTCCCAAAAGGTCAAGGGAACTAATTGAAACTTTTTCCTGTCACTACGCAGAAAAACCCGCAGAGAAACCAGGCGGATCATATACAAACTGATGATGAGGCGATCCTCAGCAAGCATTGGTGCCGGCAAGGGAAAAAAGGCGGGCGGGTAAGGTAGGAAAAAGAAGGGGAGAGGAAATGGAGAAGCAAAGAAGAAAAGTGGGTATTGACAATTGGAGGGACTTTCGCGACTGATGGTCAGAATTCTGATCTGGCTGTAAACTAATTTGAGGACCGGTCCGGGGGGGAAAAATACGCGGAGGGTGGCGGCAATCCGGCCCGACAATTGCAGCAAAAAGTCTGCGCAGGCCTTAGATGAACAGGTGTGACAAGGAGGAGGGAAGGGCAATTCAGCCTCCGTCGACTCACCGCGGGAAAAATCGCACTGAGAGCCTCCGCCCACGAAAGCATTCGTCAGGCGCGTAGTGAGAAGAACGAGTGAAAGAAAAGGAGGGAAAGAAGAGAAAAGGGGGGAAGTCTGTCGAAGAAAACCCCAGAAACCGATTGCAATAGCATATCTTACATGACTCAAAACGAAGCAAAACCTGAGAAATCGATGAGCACGGGTTTTATACAGTGTTGAGGTGTATGAGAAGCGGCTACGAAGAGCTAGAGCTGGGTGAGAAGAGCCCCGAGTCTCTCGGAATCCGGGCGGTGGGGTTACTTTTCCACAGCATCACCTGCTGGAAACTCGGGTTTTGGAAGAACGCGAAAAAATCGACATAGAATCCAGAGGAACGTAATGTGCCAAAAGGAGATAAGAAACACAAAAACGAAGGGGAAAAAGAAAAGAGCGATTGCGTGGAAAGTGCGGTAAAGACCCGATGGCTTCTAGCGGGTAGGACGAGAAGAACCACAACATGCAACACGGAGTGAGTCGGTTGACAGGGGCACAAGGGGCCCGGAGCCACGCAGAAGGGGAGTCGCCCAAGGTACAAAACTACCCGCTCGATCTCTCCTACTAAAACACCCCAAAAAGACTAACAAAAGGATAAACAAAGCCGTTAAAATCTGAAAAACTGGAGGTTTTTCGAAAGAGTTTCGGGGGCCATGCTGGAAAGTTAGTTGGGGGGTTGGTTCGAGGTTGGTCGGTCAGCCGCTACTCAGAAAATAGTCAGAGTCTGGAGTACAAAGGTCGATAAAGAAAGAGACGCGCCAGGAAAAGAATATGAATGTGCGTAGGCTTCATCAAAGACGTTCATCATATTCAGGTCTGGATGCCCGCGAAAGTAGGCGACCATACATCCTCCAAGAACAGAGGCATCAGGAACGAAAATGGTGTTGGGAGAAGAGGTTTCAACGAACCGGAGAAAACGCTGGGGAAGGGGACCGGAAAGGGAAACCACACATAGGACCCCGTCAAAAATCGGAAGAAACGCAGAACCCAGGAGCGAAAGAGAAAAGCAGAAAACCAAAACAAAGCCTGTCGAGGGAGAAGGGTCGAAACGGAGCCGACTGACAGGGCAGAGGAGGCACCAGAATGGCTTGCTGATGACGAGAATGGCTCACGACACAGAAGGCCCGCGGGAAGAAAGAGAAAGAGGGCTCAGATGAGTTGAAAAATAAGTTTCCGACAATGTCCTATAAGGCTCGGAAAAAAATTGGGGGGCCGCCGATAGGGAATGTGAGTGTCGATGCTGAGCTGACTCAAAACAAAAGGTAGAAGGGGAGTGTGAGTAGTCTCCAAGGAAAAATTGAATTAGCAGACGATGGTGGGGAAAGGGACGGGTCAGGAAGAAGGCTTCGGACGCCCTAGGCTAGGAAGAAAAGGAAGAAAAAGGGCCGGCAGAATCAGGGAAAAACCAACGTAGGGGGGGAGGTTCTTGCGAAAATGAGCCGGAAGCGGCGACGCGAAGCCCTGATTGGCGAAGCCAACGAAAAAGAGATGGAAGAGAGGACCTGAGGGGGGGAAAAAAAAAAGACTACCAAAGTCAGGACTTTATCCATAATGCGGGGGTGCGTGTTGAAACTCGCAAAAGATATAACGACACACCAAGCAAAAGGGAAAAAAAGAAGGACGAAAGGTACATCACCGTGCAAAAGGCCCGCCTCAGCCAATACAAAAGGCACCGGCTAAAGAGGGAGAAGAGTAGGGAGCAGCTGTCGAAAAGAAAGGGAGGTGAAGGGGGAGAAAAGGGCACGCTGTCCCGGCAAAGATCCGTATGAGAATCCGGCAGGAAATTCTTGTTGCTGGGGTAAAAAGCGGTCAGAGTGGGGAGGTCGAAAAATCGTCGGAGGGTCCGAATATATCGGGCATTGTACCAGGGGTTGAACGAGGGGCACTGGGCGACCACCGAGGAGTTGCGGAAAGCTTGAGGACCAATGAAAAAAAAGGAGAGAGCAATACGACATGATAGCGTGTGGCTTAGATCTGAAGTCAAAGTCAGAGAAGAACTTACTGATCACATCGCCAATCCGTGGCGCTCCTGGATAAAAAGGTCAGCGATAAGGGAGGAACGAGACACAAAAAAAAAAGACGAAAAGTATCCGGGATTTTTACCCCGGAGTCCACTTCCCACCAACAGAGACCCCTATTAGGAGGAATGAAACGAAGGGGCACAGAGAAAATCAAAACGAGCAAACCACCGGAAACATTGCAGGCAGGCGTGCCCGAGAACTATCGGATAGAAAACGGTGGTCTTTCTTGGCGCGTGGTGTTCTTGAAAAAGAGGAGCTACACGGGGAGCCGGGAGTGGGACCCAGAAAGAAGGAGGGATACGTTAGCCTCTAAACTTCAGGGACAGCCGATCACCGAAGGGCTAGCGGTTGTTGCTAGAATCTAAAATAAGCCAAGGTTGACACAAAGGAAAAAAATGAGCAGATATAGGAAAAAAAACGGGAGGGGAAGAGATCGAGTGTGCAAGTGCCGGGTAAAAGGGGGTATAGGTCGAAGTAAAAGGAGAAAAAACGATTCAAAGGGGGATCGAAAAACACCGCACATTGCCGCCGGCGAACGCCACGGCGAGATATCGCCCATAGTCTCAGGAGTCAACTTACACGCTAGGGCAGAGGCCGAGGCAAGCAAAAACAAGAAAAGACCATACAACCGATGGGTAGCCCTACAAAACTCCCTCTAAGGCAATACTGAGAAGGTGCTGGAGGTTTGGGGGGGGAAGATTGAGAGTTGTAACTCCTTTCTTCAGTATCAGTATCGGGTCGCGGGGTCGAAGAAAAAGCGACCGGGCGAATCGCATAGGCGGATGGAAAACGTGGTTCGATTAGCAGGTCAAAAACGGATTAGGGATAAAAGGTGACTGGGCGAATTGGGGGGGGGAGGGTGATCAGAAATTTCTGTCCCGCGGCCCGGAGAGGTGGGGAAAGAACATACATCAAAGGCAAAACACATTCGGGAATATTCGAACTCCTCCGGAGCTGTAACCCTGGAGCCGCCTAAAACGCAATGGCCTCATCCCACGCCGTGCAGTAAAAAAGAACAGGCAAATTCAACAGAGGGGAAAGATCTTCTGAAATTAAAGGGAACAATCGGAGAAAAGGGAAAGGAAAAAAGATGTAAAAAGGAAAAAAGGAGGATTAGTAATAAAACCGGGAAAAACAGGCCAACTGTAGCGAACGTCTTGCAAAGAGAATAACAAATATCGATGCCGTGCAGATGTAAAAAGGGGAGGGCTCGAGGGAATTTTAAATTAGTAGTGAAAGGAAAGTTGATCTCTTCTTGCCTCGGATAGGGGGAAAAAGTTTCGAGGAGGGGAGATGGGGCAAGGAAGCTTTAAGACAACTAAATGAATAGTAGAAAGGGGGGAGGACGTTTCGCGCCATAGCTAACGATGCGTTGGAACCCGGGACTCGGAACCGGCCGTCACAGCAGAGACTTCAGTCCAAGGGGAGGAATCTCTCTAAAAAGGGGGAAGAGGATGGAAAAGAGAGGGGGAGAGTCCACCGCTGCCGGAAGCGTAGGGAAAAGGGGACGTAAAAGGGTCACTGAATAATCGCCCAAAAAAATCCTGAACAAGAGAAACTTTCAAATCGCTCAGAAGGGGTCATCCATAGGGGTTTGGTGTTAAGGCCAAGAATCAGTCTAAAAAAGAAAGAGAAAGCGGAAGAGGAATACGTTCCTGTACCGTTCAAACCATCGCCAAGAACCAAAGGAAAATCTGGACGGGCATGCGATTCGCGAGAGGGATCGGAAGGAGATGTAAAAAAGGGGGAGGGGCGCAATTCAACCTGCCTTCGGTATCGGCTGTCCCACCCAGGACGAAAAAAACGAAAAGAAAGCAAACGGTGCACGGAGAGGGTCTCGCGGATTGGCAGCCTCTCTTTAGATGGAAAAAGGGTGGGAAGCCCGGAAGGGTACCGAAGACAAGGCCCGTAGGCCACGGGGGCGCGGGGAAATCAGACGAGGAGAAAGAGAATGGCAAAAAAAAAAAAAAAGGAGCATTACTAGGGACATGCCGTAGTGTCTGGCAGCTTCACCTCACGAGGACGGGCGGAAAACGTCAAACGAGGAAAGGAAAAGCTCGATGAGAACGAGACAACTCAAAAAGCAGGATTTCTCGTGAAAAGAGAAAAGGTGCCTAGAAGGAAGGAAGAGCGAGGGTGCTCGGCGCGCCGCAAGAGACCAAAACAAACCCGAGATCATGAAGAACGTTTCACAACCGAATCAATATCGCGCAAACGAAAAACCTACGAAGGGATTGCATGCAGGTGCAAAAAAGAAGGGATACGGGGTCATGGAGACGAAAATATGCTTGCGCGAGGATTTCGCGAGCGGAGGTTATGCGCCGGCTCGACGAAGTGAAGGGATATAGAACGTGGCATCACAGAAGCGCAGGGGGGGAACTGCGCCACAGAGGGGGAGGGAGAAAAGTCTAGAATTGTGAGGATCGGCAGAGATCGAAGCCTCGGGATAACCATGTGCCAAGCCGAGTCATCAATGGGAAGACTCGATGGTTACCTGGACGGTAAATATCAAAGGGGGGATTGGAAAGACGAAAGAGAGACAAAAGTTCAAAAGAAGAGGGAGACGGCGACAGGAACACCAACATTGAAACGCGGATCGGGGAACGAGAAGCATCCGGAATCGAACACGGTAAGAAGCACGGAATAACCGACAAATAAAATGCGCAAGGCCAGAGCGACCAAGAAAGACACGAGTAGAAGCCTAGAACGGACAAGCAGCAATGCGGCGCGGGATTATTATGTGAGTGTTTTCCAACTCTTCAAGAAAGGGGGTGCATCGTGAGGGGGCAGGGCGCAGTCAAGGACCCATGAGGCAAAGGGTGTTGTATCCCCATTCGGGTAAAAGCGAAAACTCAGCGGAAAGGTGGGGGGGGGGACGGGGGGGAAAAAACTACGGGGGGGAGGTCAAAAAAGGAGTAAAAGACTCCCCAAAGGGAGAGTGGGACCGGAATCCCTCAGGGAAAAGAGTGCAGCAGAATTCATGGTTCAGGACTTTGCTCCATTGTGGATGTCGTCTCAGAAAATAAACTCCCATGGGGTCAATCCAAGAAAGTAGGAATTTTAAGGGAAAATCGGCTAAACTCTTCGTATCTGAATGGAAAAAAAGTGAATTAAAGGAAAAGCTGAAAAGGAAAGAGCTAAAAGAGGGGAGAAGCGATTCTCAGTCGGTTACATGCAACCGAAGGAGAGGTGTATTCACTAACAACAATGGAGGAGGGGGAAATCACTCAAAATCGTGCCAATTGCAGATGAGCTGCAGACCGGTTGGAGACCTGGAAAAAACGGGAGGACACAGGGGGAAATCGCGCCCCTGTGTGCCCCGGATAGTGTCCGTGGGGATAAGGGGCGGAGCAGTGGAGCGCAAAAACGCAAAGATGGGAAAAGTGATGGAGATGACGCAATCCCTCGTCATTCGAGCGACGGATTGGACTGATGACGAGGAATGACAAAGGAGAACGCGCGGACGACTACAATGCTACGGGGTTCGAGAAGCAACAACACGTAGAAAAAAAGAAGAGTCTCATCTACAAAAAGGGGTGGAAGTAAGAGGCGAGGGGAGAATCAAAATGGAAGGTCGTATTCGCCACTCAGTCTCTTCATTCCAGGGACAGGAGATCGAGACTAATCACATCAAGAAATTGAAAAAAGATGGTGATTACGAAAACTAAAGAAGATGGAGAAAAAACATAACTCATCGCCACGGGCAAATAAAAAAAAAAGGACGGTTAGGGACCGGCAATACCTCCCTTTCGAACAGACATAGATAACAACTACCACGAAATTCAATTGCGGGCAAGAATTCTAGAAGAAAGGGTAGCAGGGGGAGAAGCCTCCAGGTAAGGACAGTCAACTTCTGTCCATGTCCCGAGCGGCCTAAGAAGAAAAGCTAAAAGGGCATATGGCAAGGTCCAGAGGGGAAAAGAGGGGGGAGAAGAATACCGCGCTGCGAGAACTGAGGGGGTAAGATTTTATCGACTGTCGATGTGTCATGGGGGACATCACGCTGGGGCAAGGAATGGCGGAAGCGGAGGGGAGAGCTCTCATAACCATAAACCGCAAAAATGCGGCGCATGGCGTTACGACGGGGCATCGTGGGAGCGGGGCAGCAGGACACGTCCGGAGACGAGTCAAGAAAGGCACGCGACATCAATCTGGGAGAGCGTCAGCCACGTCAAAACTAAGTACAGAAGAAGGAAAGTACGAAGTGACGATCAGAGGACTGGGGGAAAGGGAATATCCTGCAAGAGGATGGGAAACTTCGGGGGGAGAGGGCCAAGCCCCACAAAGGTTGAAAAATATCAATGAAAGTAAAAAAAACAATCGAAAAGACAGGCCGCCTTAAAGGCAAGAAACTGGTGACTTTGAGACGACGGGGTCGTGAGCGCTGGTGCGGGGCGAAAGACCGCATTAGAGCGTTAAGGACAAAAAAAAAAAAAGGAGCGACTGGCGAGTGGGAATGAGCCGGCGAAGGTTGACTTTCTACCTGACACCGCCTTCTTGTAACTCTGGGTGATGCTCGCTAGAGAAGAGAAAGATGTGCACCCGCCAACGGAAAAATCGCGGGAGAAAGAAGAAAACAGAAGGAGGAGATATCGCGAGCGTATTTCTTGGTGAATATGGGCTTCTTGGGGGATACACAGGGCAAAAATGGAGCAGAGGTGTGACGCACAAAGTGGTCGCCAGACCACGGAGAGATCATAGGAAAAATATGAAGCCTTCAAAGAACGCTCAGAATGCAAGGCAACCGCGCGCCTAAGGGAAGACCCCGATGTCATACCAGAAAAACGGAACGCATGAGCAAGTGCGAAGAATGTGCAGGGGAAAAGTACCCGGGAGGTGCAACAGGGTCGCGGGTTTAGGCCGTGCAATAAAGGGCGACAAATAAGAAGATCTGGTCTAGTCAAGGAAGAAATGGTCAAAGGGGTCTAGTAAAGGGTTTGCCAGTGGGATTCCGAATCGAGATTTTGGTTAGATGTGAAGTGGATTCGAAAAAGAAAAAGAGGGAGAGGGGGAAAAAAGACAAAAGAGAGGCCGGATGCCTCGAATAATCACTATCGCCCGGTTTGCGCCATGGTATGTGCGAACTATCGGAACGCAAAGACGAAGGGGAAAAAGCCAAAGGGGGCCAAAGGGACTCCCAGACTATCAATCGTACCGGAAGGCAAAAATCCGGAGTGAAAAAGGAAAGTCCGACAAGAACTGTGGCCATAGAAGCCTGTCGGACGCGGGGATCATAAGAGCAAACGCGAAGAACGCACAAAGGAATGGATGCAAAAGAGGGGATTGCGAAGGGAAAGATCCTGACGACCTGCATGCCCGCAGAAAGAGCGTTTGCGTGAGATGTGCGGGCTTGTTTGGGGAAAGGAAAGGGAAACACAGGGTCGACCGAAAAGGGGTGGGGGTGACGGGGGACGTGGTTAAACTGCATGCAACAACACAACCTCCTTAGGAAGGGGGGATATGAGGTAGTAGATTCCCGCACATGAAGAAGAAAGGAAGTGCATCGACTCGGAAAAAAAGGAGCTTTGGGGCACCTAAGTCGCCCAGCCGGTCATGAGCAAAGACTAAGAAAAACAAAAACAGGAGGGAGGAACTTGGGAGGAATCAAAAAGCCGGAAGAGGAGTGCGTAGGAAGAGTCCCGAGACTCACGCATCGTCATCAGGACCGGTACTTTACGGAAGCGACTACCGAAAGACAACTACAAGGGGGGAAAAAAAAAATAATGCGGGTATGGATAGAAAGGGACATCGATATAAAAGAACATCGAATAGAAACTGCTATAGGGGTTACCATCCAACACAAGTGCGAAACAGAACCAAAGCGAGGGAAAAACACGGCGAGAGGGGAAAAGTTCAACTAGAGGGGCGATCGGGGGCTCTGATCTCATCAGCAAGCCATTCGGTGACACAATGCTGGGGAGCTGGACAGGGTCCGGCATATAAGTCGCAAAAAGGAAAAGGGCTGGGTTGGGGGGGGGGAAAAGTCGCTTTCGGGTGGGGATTTCGTGGACCGCCTTCGATGGGAAGGTCAGAGGGGAAAGGCCCTGCGACTGGAAAAACAAGTAGGGAGCCCGCTTTTATCAAGGGGATCAGGCCGCGAGTAAAGTCATGAAAAAGGGCGCAAAAAAGAGGACATGGGTTAAAGAATGAGAAAGAGGGTGCCCGAGTATGTAAGAATGGAACCCTCTCCTACCGAAGGAACTTCATATAAAAAGAAAAAAATCAAAATGAGGAGGGAGACACGATAAAAAAGAAAAAAAAAGAGAAAGCGATAGAATCCAAGAAAGGGTCCAGAAGACTTCAATAACTATTGGCGCTCGGGGGACGGGCAAAAAAAAAAACCAAAGACCTTGTGACTGTCATGAGAAGGAAAAATGTAAAACACGACAAATCTCATCGCCGCCGCCACCCTGAGAAAAAAGGGGGCGTGCTCGCGGTGAAATATGGATCGGGATAGGTGTCGAGGGGGGACGGGGGCTGGATCAAGGCCGAGCCGAATAGTAGGTAAAAGGACTCCCAAGACAAGGTGCGATCCCATATCTCGCCTGGATCCAGGAAGGAGGGAAGTGTGGTGAATGGGGAGAAGGGGGCTTAAAAAGGGGAAAAAAACGCTAGGTTGAAGCGCTATCTGAGTACCATATAACACGGGGAATTTCAAAAAAGTGCCAAAAAAAAGAACGCG
>Ga0179593_1472875_pt1 | contig 16022 bp, 33 predicted proteins | sample CZODoug2_1_08_16_FD_185931 | JGI IMG/M metagenome (GOLD analysis project Ga0179593, IMG submission 185931) | Vadose zone soil fungal communities from Angelo Coast Range Reserve, California, USA - CZODoug2_1_08_16fungal (PacBio error correction) | ecosystem: Environmental > Terrestrial > Soil >...
GGCAACGCTTTATGCAAAAAAAAAAGGGAGTTTGTTCGAGGATTCAAAAAAACGGGACAAACAAAAACCGTGGGAGGGTGCCCCTGACTGACTCGAAACACTGGGGCCAACAAGGCGGTTAAAAATCAGGCAAAGGGGGGGGGGAGTGGGGGAAACAGTGGTCGCTTGAAGGACTGGAATGAACGACCCATGTAGGCCTCCGGAAACACGGAAGGGTGCAACACGCAAAAAGGCCCAAGGGACAAGAAAAATTTTCCGCCCAAAAAGGGTCAGAGCCTGGCGGTGACGGAAGGAAAAAATGAATGGAAAGGTTCTCCCCAATGGGGAGGGGAAAGAACAACAGGCCCCAGTGGGAGAACGGAACCGCGAAACAAGGGAACCCCCCAAAAACGTAAACAGAAGGAGTTGAACGACAAAATTTTGGGATCACGGGTGAAGAAGTCCTTTATCCAACTGGAAAAGTTTTGAGCGGCGCGGGGTTGGGCGTTGTTGAAAAAAAAACCACGGGGAAAGAATGCGCAAAACGAAGGCCCAATTTCAGAGACCGTTGGACGTGAAGGGGGCAAATCTTGCATTTTGACGACATGGATTTCTCATGTCGACTGGGTTCCAGCGCCAGACCTTTGGGAGGAGTGAACGCTGTCGAAAGGAGGAGCAGGGTGCTCTGGAGACTTTCTTGTCTGCCACGCCAAAAACGTGGGGACCGTTTTTCGAGGCGCAAAGGCTTGAAGGAAGGGTGGAGACAACCCCGGAGGCCCTGTGGGCAACGTGAAGGAAAGACCACGCAAATCGAGCCCGGAACGAGTCGAGGCACCCCGTTCAAAAAAAGGGGGATTGTGAAGGGGAAAATGGACGAAGGCCGAATAATTGCAGCAGGGGGTCAGTGGGGGGGATTGGACTCCGCACGGGGGCCCCAGGGGGAATGGGGTCTGTCAAGACCTATTGTTAAAAGGTTGATGGGGGGATGTTCAAGTGTGAGCGGTGCCAGACAAGAGGTGACTTGGTTCGTTCCAGGAAAGGACTGACGATGTTTTTGGTAAGTGTGAAAAAGAGGGGTGTGGGAACGGGACCGAAGAAAGACTTGGGGGAGGGGAGACTGGGTCATGGAATTAGGGGGGGAGTTTTTGCAGAGAAAACGGCCAATCGCGGGGAGTGAGATTGCCCAACCAGTTCCGAAAGAGAGGGAGATCACCGGACCTGGGGGGTAAAAGAAAGCAATCGAGGGGAGAAGACGGAATGGTTTTCTAAGGCCGGGCAAAAAACCCAACGCAGAAAAAAAAATTGATTCGGGGGGGGGCTCGAAGAAATGAAAGGGGGGTTACCCTCCTTTAAAGGAAGTTTAAACGAAAAAAGGTGTTACGCAATAGAGAAGAAACCATTGTCTCTGCAACTTCACATCCCGAACACCGCACGGACAAGAAACTGTTGCAAAAGGGGGGCGCCCCCGCCAAACGAGAAAAACGGGGGGGCAGTTAATTTGGGGAGTAAAGGGCTGGTACAGGGAGATGAGGGTGGGAAAAGGGGAAAGCGGGGGGTGGAGGAGGACAGGGGCGGGGCTGTTTTTTGGGGGGGGAAATCAAGGACGAGCAGGAAGGCGTGAGTGGGCTGTCGTGAAAAAGGGTGAGGCAGGAACCAAAAAACGGGAGACGAAGTGTTCAAAAAAGAAAAACAGGGGACGGCACCCCTGGCACAAGGACAAAGGGGGTCATCACCGAAGGGGACCATGCCGATCGAAAGGGGGAACTGAACAAATTTCGTCTGCAAACAGAAAGGCCTTCGCCGGGTGAAAAGGGGCGGATGGTCTGCCTTACATACGGGGTGGGGTGCGTCCAAAAAGTAACTGAGGCCGGGAAGGATAACGGTGGTGACGAAGGGGAACCTCTCTTGACCACCGAGCAGTAAGTTAAGAGGCGACGGAGGCCCGTCCGGTAACAAAAAGGACGGGGGGGGGGGGGGAGGGAAATTTCTTTTTTCAGCAAAACTCAACGGGGGGGTGGGGCGGAAAAAAACCCAAGGGCGAGCAACAGGGAGGGAAAAAAGGCAACAGGTCTCTGTGGGTGCAACTGGGGATGGGGGAAAGGTTGTTCATTAAGGGGGAGATCCAAAGGGCGTGGAAAAGAAAACGAAAGGCAGTCCGACAGGGAAACGGGGGAAAAAAGGGCAAAAAAAATGCCGTACCGACAGCGGGGAAAGCTAAGGCGTGCAAAAAAAAAAAAGCTCCAAACAGGGGAGGAAGGGGGGTGCACGGTCGCGGGTACTCGGGCTGCGGAAGGGGGACTTTGGCGAGGGGGAAAAAAATCAGGGTCCGCTCGGAGGGGATTGGCTCACTGGGGGGGAAAAAGAAATGGGGTGGGGGGGGTATTGGGGGGGGCCTACCAAAAAAAAAAAAACGGGTTCTCAAAAAAAAGGGCCCAGGAAAACCTTTAGTGTCCTGAAGGGGGAAACGGGAGCGCCCGCGGGGACAGTGAAAAAGGGGCCAAATCTACTTAACTCAAGAAAGGGGCTCAGGCACAGGGTATGAGAAAAGCCTAAGCGCGGGGGAAGGGGGTCACCGGATCGCCTTTTGTGAGTCAGGGGGATGTGGATGGAAGAAGGGTCGAACTTTCTAGGTCCAAAAAATGAAAAACCGGGCAACCCAGGGACGGCTTGGAGGACGGGGGGTGTGGCAAGAACGGCCGGGTGGCTAAAAAAAAGAGGATCAACTTTTCGGTCTCGAGGGAAAACACCTTGGAGGAGGGGGGGGGGGGGGGGGGCGTGGGAGGATGCAGACCGAATACGATTTTACGAATCAGGCCAAAGGCGAGGAGCAAACCTAAGGGGATACCAGATTTTTTGAAAACACGGTTATGGGAAAAAATTTGGGGGGGGGAACATTGATTGGGGGGGGGGGGAGGGAAAAACAGGGGAAAAGGGGAGAGGACCCATCACTTTCTCCTGGAACAGCAAAGGGGGTAAAGGGACAATGCAAAAAATTTGGCCGGCCCCTTTGGTCCGCCGCAAAGAAGACGACAAGCGATTCCATGGGGGAGGGGGAGAGTTTCCGAAAAAAAAAAACGGAAAAAAAAGGAAGGGACAAGCCAGTCTTTTTAAGGAAAAAATTGGAAGGAGGGGGGGATCCACACGAGGGAGGGGGAAAAAAGCGCACCCAAAACTGAAAAGACAAAATCCATCAAAGAAAAAAACTCCCTGGACATTGAGGAGAGTGCTCGCCCGGAAATGACCGAAACCAAAAGGGGAAAGCCTGTGGAAAGAAAAACGCAAAGACAAGCCGCCCAATATGGACCGCCCGCAGGGTAACGTGGTAAACTGGGGGCTATATCCAAGGAATGGGAGAAAGGCGAAGGTGGTTCCCGAGCAATCCCAATGCTGGAAAAAAATTCGTACAAACGAAAAGTGTCGAGGGAACAAGTCACGGGTGGGGTAGCAGCAGTGGGGACTCCAGTAGGGGACAATCTAATTATGGGCGGGGGGGGGACAATCATATTGCCTCAAAACCCATTAAAAAAACCAAAAATCACTCCATCCCCAATAAAAGGGCCACGCGTGGAGACTTTAAAAAATACAAAAACGGCCGGCGACAAAAAAAAAACGCGAAAACAGGGGTAGCCCCTGCAAAAGGGAGGGGGACGAAAATCGCAACGGAATTGTCAAGGGAAAAGGGAGCGACAAAAAGACTCGAAAAATAGAAAATCAGGACCCAATTTACACAAATGACCATTGCCGCCGAACTGGCTCCCGCACGGGCCTCGACGCCAGTGTTTTCCAAGGGGGGAAAAAGGAAAAATGTAGGAAACGCCTGACTCAGGACACTAAATTTGAAGAGAATAGGGACCTCACCAAAAAAAATGCAGATCCCAACACCAGCGGACTCCTCAAAACATAGCATTCCCCAGGCAACCAAAAATCTTTCTATGCCAGAAAAAGAAATTACTACCGAGAAAAGAGGACCAACAAGCGACAAAATCTGCCTCATGCAGCCCTAATTGTTGACCTGCAAAGAAACGATCTGCGGAAGGCCAATGTCCGGTAAGAAGGACACATACCTTAAAATTCGACAGGGACCGCTTGCTCGGCTCAACACAAAACATAAGAAGCGAAGAGACGAGCAGAAGGGGAGCACCAAAGGGACAAAAAAAAAAAATGAAAAAAAAAAGAAGAAACCTCAAAGTTTCAGGTCCAAGATCAACTCGCGGGTGGGATCCCTTCCAAGGGGGGAAGGGGAGAACTTAGGGCGTACATCCAAGCTCGGAAATTCCAACAACCAAGGCCACCTTTAAAATCAACGTTGAAAAGTCGACATAAAACGACTGGGGGCAAAAACACCTATCGGCCCTGAACACGGCGTCCAAAAGCTGAAAACCAACCAGATTCAACTACCCGGACCTGGGTCCCCGGGGGACGTTCCACGGCCAAAGGCAAGATGAGGAAAGCGTTGCACAGTCGGGAACAAAAAGTGCTTCAGCCCCGGGCCCCGAAACGCTCTGCTCGATACCATCGCAAAAAGCCCTCAACGGGGTTTGGTAAGGGGAACAAAAAAACTCCAAGATGTCCAATAAATCCTCGACGGAGAAAAAACGTCCTAATGAGGCTGGAAGAAGAAGTTAGAAAAGACGAAGATAAAGCAGGACCTTGGAAAAGTCCAGGGGGTTATGAAACGTGGAAGAATGGAAATGCAGTGGAACCGAATGGGGCAACCAGGGGGAAAACAATAAGACCCCCCTCGGGCCTGATCAAAAGGGGGGTGGCCGGCTGGGAAACGACCAAAAGGGCATGGGGTGCGGGGAGCCAAATTAATACGTCGTGCGAACTAGGTGGGGACTCACAGAAAAAAGATACCGTTGCTTGGGAAGCGGGGGGCGAACCAAGCGGAAGCGAGTGGCCGGTCCGGGTGAGGGGTACAACCCCTTTGGAAAAAAAACACCTTGGCCCCACAACAGGAAGAAAAAAAAACGCGTATAACCGCAACTGGGGGGGGGGTAAAACCCGTACGAAAAAGCCCAAAAAAAGGGGGGGAAGGTGGGGGGTACGCCCCCCTAAAAAAATGCGCACCTGGGGCAAAAAACCAAACAGGGCGACAATAAATGCAACCAAATTTTCATGGGGGAATTTGAGGTGGGTTGGTTATGGTGAACATGATCATCGCGAAGCGCACGTGGGGGTAGGGGTGCTCGCTGATGGCTAAAAAAAAAAAAGAAAGGGGGGACCAAACGCTGTATCAGACCTGCGGTAAGCCTCAAAGGAACGCCCAGGGAGGAAAACATACAGATGCCATTTTTTAATGTAGACGTGGTGGTCAGGGGAAAAAGGGCCTAGAACCATTCCGAGGTCGTTCAACAACCGCGTAAAAAAATTTGCCGGGCGTGGTACCCACACCGGTCGTTTAGAAAAAGAGCAAAGGGGAAAATAAAAGGGGGCGCCCAAAACCTGGTGGGAATCCGGAAGAAAGAAAGAGGGGGATGGGGGGCCCAGACGATTGGGTTGGGGTTCGGAGTTTGCGACTAGAATGCCTAACAATGAAGAAAAAAAACAGGCCAAGATCAAAGCAGAAAAAAAATCGGGGCGGCCCCACCGGGCGGACAATCCCATTTCCAAAGAATGAAAAACAAAAACCCCTTAGACACTCTTCAAACAGACCAAAGGCAAAAATCCGGCCATCAGGAAAAAAAGAAAACAACAAAGCAAAACGGAACTGTTGTAAACAATCCAGCTGGAAAAAAAAACAGAACCGGGGGGGGGTCCTGAAAGCTTAGACAATGCACAAACCCCTGCTGGGAAATTCCTCTGGGGCTAATAAAAAGCGGGGGGGAAAAAAAACTTTTTTGGTCCACGCGATTGGAGCGTTTGCGTACGAAAAAAAAAGTGCGTTGAGTGCGGGAAAAATTAAGTACGGGGGGGGGAGACAAAGCGCAGGCGAACGAAGCCCTCGAAGTAAAAAAAAAAAAAGAAAGGTTGAAGGAAAACCAAACATCAAGCACGCCTGAAGTCGCCGCGTGGAAAGAGTGCTCTACAAAAAGGCACTCTGGGCTCTTCAACCCACCCGTCGAAACAGGGGACAAACCAGCAAATTTGGGGTGAAACGTTGTGGAAGATTGGAACACTGTGCATTGACGCAATGCAGAAGAAGGCGTTGGGGGGAACGACAAAAAGAGTCACCCAGCCTTTTCCAGAACGTGAATAAACCCAATTATCAACATCACCCCCTGGGATATAATGTCCATGGAACGTTGGCCCAAGTGGGTGGAATGTAGGCTCGAAAAGAGCCTTGTGATTGGGCAAACGGACAAAGGAAAAAAGGGGCCGTCACGAGGGTCACAAACAACACATACACATGGCGCTCGGGGAGGGGTGGGAACTGTTTTCTCAGGGGCCGCGGGGCGGGGGGCACGAAAGGGAACAACAGGTGAGTCTTAAATCCCAAAAAACCTTGCGTCCAACTAGAAAATAGCTAAACCAGAACGTGGGACAAAAGTTATTGAAATGGCATCCTGGGGGGTTGGGCAAATCCAGTGATCAGTAAGAAGCAACGGGTTTGTGGTTCCAGAAGAAAAAACCTTTAGGGGGGCCGATGGGGAAGAAGGCAAAGCACGGAGGCACTGACATAATCAAAGCAAAACAAAAAGAGGGATTAATGAGGGGGGCCCGCTGCTCAACGAGCGTTCAGGGGGGGGGAAAAGGGTCAAAAGAAACGGAGAAAAAAAACCCTTGTTCTGGGGGCGACTTCGAGAGAAAAAAGCTGTAAAAAAGGCCTTTAAATCCAGCACGAAATGGCCACAAGGGGGGAAAGCTGTGATCAGGGGTGGTTGTGGGGGGAAAAAATGTTTTCAAACGCCCGGGGGAACTGGGGGGGGTCCACGCAAACAAGGAAAAAACGCGGCCCAAGAAACAAGGGCTCCCACCTTAAATATCCAAGGGGGGGGGCGGAAAATGAACAAAAACTGCAACTGGGGAAAACAAACTACCCCCGGGGTTTATTAACAAGACAAAAAAACACAAAAGGGGAGCAGAAAACGCTAACCAAAAAAAAAAAACCAGTCATGGTCGAAAAACTTTTTAAAGAGGGCAAGGGAGAAAAAAGGGAAGGTCCTGGACTGCTGACGTTTTGGAGTCAAAAGAAGAAAAACGAGCAGGAATACGTCAAAGGAATGGAGGACATTATCAGGAATAAACGAAGGCATGCCCAGGATTGGTCATGCGAAAGGGGGGTGGGAACGAAGAGACCAGGGGGGGGGGAGCACTTCAAAGGCAGAGCGCACTTCTGCCTGGGGGGGTTATGTCACAGGGGGGGCAGGGGACCGGTAGCATGAGAGTCGGAAATTTTACAGAAGGCTGCCTTGAAAAAAAATTTTGACGTTCACTAAAGAAAGATAATAGAAATTGAAGGATAATGGTGGTCAAAATAAAAGAGGCCCATCTGGGTAAAAAAACGGAACAACTAGGAGTCGGACTTGAAGATTGAAGAAAAGAAAAAGTTTACAATAGGGTGGTCGGGCGATTACCGCATGCTCAAGGCCAGGTGGGCAGTGGTTTGTTTTTTCATGGGACAGCAGGAGGTGAACCGGGGAGGGTGTTATCCGAAAATACAGGTGGAAGGGGAAACTGACTGGGAGACGACGAAGGGGGGGGAATGGGGGAAATGTGGACCTTGGAAATGACAGGGAAAGGGGTGAACTCTTGTCCCCCAGGGAAAAGGAAAAAGGGGTCTTGTTACAAGGAGGCAAAACGAGGGTCAAATCCGCCGTTATTTCGATTTTCAAAGGTCCATGGAAAAAAAAAACGTGGAATCTGGGCCCAAGACAGGGGGGGGGGGGCCCGAACAAGAGAAAGTGGTACTTGGCAGGGGGGGGGTTTTAGGAAAGGCTAACTTGACGCGACGAAAATTATTGTCTGGGGGGGGAAAGCGGAAAAGGGCACGCTGGAAGGGAGGGACCACGACGTCCGGGGGGGAACATATCACAAAAAATTAGGCCAAAAATGCAGAGGAAAAGACAAAAAGGGCGCCGGCGCTCATAAAACGGGGGTAAACAGAAAGGGAAGAACCCAAAAACCAGAAAGACAGGTCCCAACTGGGGTTCAATCGGGAAAAAGGCAAAAGAACTCGGGCGTCTGCCGGCCAGTAAAGTGGTAAGCCTACCAAAAAGGAGGGCAAAGGAGATTAGTGGGGGGGGGTGGGGGGCCCAAGGGCCGGACACCGCGGGGGAAGGGGAAACCAGGCAGGGTTTGTGCTTGTGCATGGGCATGACGAAGAGCAAGGAAAGGGGGGGATGTCCGTCGCGGAAGACGGGAGGGCGGAAAATTGGGAAAAAGGAAAAAATGGACGCAACTGGCCATACAGAAAAGCAATAGTGAGACATCACTGCTACAGGTTCCCACTCTAGGGAAAGATGATAAAGGATTCACGGGCACAGCAAAGCAAGTCCGAAACGGTTGAGACCGGACCAAGGGGTTGCGCCGACCAAGGGGTTTGGGTTGTACCGGGGTCAAATCCTGAGTTTGAAGATGAGCCCGAGGGGGGGATGGTTAGGGGGCACTGAAAAGGAGTATCGCGGAAAGAAAAAAAAACTCATTACAGAAAGAAACAGGGGAGGGTGGAACGTCCGAGAAAAAGAAAAGGGGGAGAACTCTTCCGGGGGGGGGAAAAAAAGGGGGAAAAAGGGGCGAGCAGGGTAGGGAAACCACGTTCAGGTGGCTTGAGGAGGGTCCATAAATTTGTTCCTTTGTGGCAGTGGGGATCGAGCATTGAACGGCCCAACGCAGGGCCAGGAAAAGAAACTTCAAAAAAAGGGAAATGCGAGAAAGAAGGGGCTTGGGCCACCCATTGTAAGGAGGAGGGGAGAAAAAGGCGCACAGAGGGGGCGCATAGGGGAAGGGGGAAATTGGTGGGTCAGGAAAGAGCGGTTCGGCAGGAAGGGGGCGGGGTGAAAATGGGGCGGAAGCGGAAGTGTCTGTGAGTTTGGGAAGGTACCTCGAAGGGGTGGGTTGGAGGACGGGGGGAAAAAGGGGAACACACAGGGGAGATCCTTGGTGTCCAAAGTGAAAAAACATTCGCCAAACCGGGGAGGCAGGGAAAAGATTTGGAAAGGGCCGTCAGGAAGAAAGGCGGAGGTGCTGATGCCAAAAACTTCGGGCAAACTGCCTTGCCATGGCACCCGTAAAGGGGGTCACAGGGTGGGCGTTCAAGACGAGTCCCTTGGACGCGGCAGTGGGGATGGAAAACGGTGGAGAACTTGAACTCTAAAAAAAAAAAAAAAAGGCGTGGTCCACATAAGTCACCGGGAGGGGTGATCGGGAAAGGTTCGCCGCTTGTGGAGGAGGAAAAAAACATGGGGAAAGACCAACGGCGTTGAGGTCGATGGCTTGGAAAAAAGGGGGGTGCCTGGGGGGAGGCTTTTTCAGTTACCGAAAAAGCATCCTGAGTAGAACACCTCTTCCTACCAGATGGGGGGGGGGGTGAAAAGACGTGTGGGAAGAAACGGGGGGGTGGGCCAGGGCCATTGAGCAGGCTAAACGAAGCCCCCAGGTTAACCCGGGCTCTCAAGCAGGTGGACTGCATTAAAAAAAGGAAGTGCGCAGGGGGCGGACAACTTGTTCCTCCGCCACCGAGGAAAAAAGGGCCAGGGGTTGTGGAGGGGAATTGGGCAAAACGGACAGCCAGCCACGCCGTGTAAAGGGGGGAACGTGGAAAGACATGGATGAAGGTCGTTGGTAAATCTCTCTCAAACCAAAAAAGGAAAAGATGACACCAAGAAATGAAAAAACATCAGGAAAAGGAACCGACATTGATTGCCTGTTCGGCAGTGGGGGGGGCGAAAACCCCGGAAAAGCAAAAAGCCACCAAAAGGGGAAAGGTCGCGAAAAATGATCGAAAACGTGCTACAATTACGGAAAGCCCCCAAAAGAAAGTCACTGGAAAGAAACCTGACTGGAAAAAAAAAGAAACAGGCGGATTAGAAGGGGAAAAAACGCAGCCACAGGAAGGGGAACACGATTGGCTCGGACAAAAAAAGGGAAAAAACAAAGGGGGGGGGGGGCATCGCTCGGGGGGGGAGAAATGAGGTGGCCCCGTGAAAAGAATGGAAAAAACGATTCAGAAACAACTCCCGCAACGAAAAAAAAGGAACCACCACAAAAAACCACGCGGTTGTAATCTTCCAACTGGGGGAGGAAAAAAAAGCGGGCCCACGAGCGGAACCTCCTCTGGGGACAAAAACGAAACCAGCGGGGGGGAAAAGGGGAATTCAGGCGACGATCATCAGGGGAAAAAAAAAAAGCCTGCAGGAGAAAAAAGGGGAGACAAGTATAAGGAAAAAAAAGACAAAGAAGAGGACACATGGCCGCATGAAAAGAAACAGAGCCTGAGCAAGACAAAAAGAGGGCACAAACAATCATCCAGGACATCCATTGGGGGGGGGGGGGGCAAAAAAGTGAAAAAAACAAGTACTCCATGACACTAGGCTGGTCTAACTTGGGGAAAAAAACCCTGAGGGGGGGAAAAAAAACGCACGGACCGTCCGGAAAAAACGCCATAGGGCCCACCAAACGAAAATTCATTCAAAGAAAGAGACGAGGAGCAAAGCCTTCCCCAAATGAAAAACAGAAAATGAACCCACCGCAAGGCGCCCCCGAGGTAAAGCCGCGGAACACAAGAACAATATCCAGAAGCTCAAGCAAAAAGTTGATCACGCAAAAAGAAGCAGAGCCTTCACTACCGCAAAAAACTGCGGTTTACTACCGAAAAACCGGCCGGCAGGAAACTACCAAAGGGGGACGGGCCAAAATGCTTAATACGGCACACCAATGGAAACAAAAAGTTCCAACAGAAAAACGTGGGCAAGCTACATGGTGGAACCGAAGGGGGCCTGCGAGACCACCGAAAAAGTCCCACTAATAGAACAACAAACAACGGGAGTTCTACACCCAGAAACCCCAGGACGTGGCCCACCAAATTCGGCAAACGGAGAAAAAGGTAACCTTTCAAAAGAAGAAACAGGGGTCAGCCCCGAAAGGGAACGCAAATCAAAAATCAGAAAAAAAGATCAAGGAGGAGGGAAAACACGCAAAAAAAAGCGCAATCCCTCGCCAGCACCATGGAAAGGAAGATACATGCAAGAAGGGTTGAAGTCAGGAACAGGGGAACGCAGCAGGGGTGAAAGGGAAACTCCGGCCGGGTTCATTTCCCAATGGGGAAAACGAATGAAAAAAGATCGGGGGAAAAGGCCGCGAACAGGAAAATCAAAAAGAACCTAGAGCACGGCATCCAGGAGGCAAACCACACAACACGCCAGCCATGGAAATACCGGAAGCAAAACCCCACAAAAAAGAAAAGGGCCCCACCCCTCATCATCATGAAAGGCTTCAAATAACAGCAAGGGGTGTCCAATTCAAGCCCACCAAAAAAAAATGGAACAGTCAAGACTAAAAAAAGAGTGCAGGGGACACTGGGGAGAACCCAAAAGGGTGCAAAGTGATTCCCTGACCTGATTGGGGGTCTGGTGAAGCCTAAGAAAGAGGCCAGCGCTGTGGGAACAAAAAAAGAATGTCTCACATATCAGGGGAGAAGGGTGGGGGGAAATCCCGGGGGTAAAGACAGACTCCCGGAAAAAAAACGAGAGGGGTAAAAAACAGAAAAGGGGAAAAAACTCCAGGGTAATGTGGGTCCCGGGGAAGGACGTCTAGATTAAAAATATTCCCCTCACCTGGGGAGAAGGAATGTTTGACCCCAACCTTCAAACATATCCCGGGGGGGGGGCGCCCAAAAAACATGAAGGGGGGCAATCCTAATAAAAATGAAGGATGCCCCGACTGAGGGGGCGAATATCAAAAAGGAAAAAAAAAAAAGACATGAACATGAAGGAAAACAGTTCGAATCGGGGAGGGACAGGGGGGGGAACACAACCCGAATGTCAAAAAAAAAAAGGACCAAACAAAGGGCCCTCGTCGTCTTTTCAAAAAAAAATGCACCACCGGCACCAAAAAGGAAGCGCCACGAGTAAAATTCAGGACCCATACTAGTCAAAACCGGCTTGGCCCAGAACCCAAACCACGGGGGACCCTTGGGTGCCAACTTGGAGCAAAAGGAAAAAAGGAAAATCCAAAAACCTGTTGGAAAGGGAGGGGACGGGCAGCGAAATGTCGGGGGAATGGACCCAAAGCGGGGCATTGGGTTGGATAAGTTCCGAAGTGCAGGAAGACTGTCGGGCTTCAAAAGGGCATCCGGGGGGAGGAGAAAATTGAATTTATGCCAAAACGCCGACTGCCTCTAAAAAAAGGACACAAATAAATAAAACTTCCTTACCAATCAAATACAAGGGGGGAGGCTCCGGCGGAAGGCTCCAAAAAAAGGGAGCAGAAAAAACGGGGAAACTTAAGAAAAGCCATTTGTCCTTCCGGGCTTTCAATTAGAAGAAGGTGCCCAAAAAAAAACCCAAACAAAAGGGGACGTTCCCTCGAAGGTGTTAGGCAAGGGGGAAAAACACAATAACTCACCTAACGTCACGAAACGGGAAAAAAAGTGCCAATTATCCCGAAGTCAAAAAAGGGGGGTTTCCTAAGGGGGAGTGGCTCGGGATTGGACACGGTCATAACGAAGGAAAAATGTGTTCCCCATGTGTAGGTTGGAGAAAACCAAAGGGGTAAGGGGCCCAGTTGCAGCGTTGGGACAGGACGGAACAAAGGATCATGCAGGTGGCCTGAATTGTGGGGGGGGGGAGGGAATCTTGATTGTCAGAACATAAGGGAGGCGGTCCAAGGATAATGGGGGAAAAGTCAGAAAAAAACCAAAAACCCACAACCTGCGAAACTACGAAACCAAAACCACCTTGTCTTGGAGGGGGTTTCACGCGCCTTGGGAAAACCAAAAGCGTCGTTAAAAGCCAGAAAAAACCAAAACGGGTGGTGGGTGGGAAACAAACGCGTTAAAGTGGTCCTCAAAACGAAATCCGAGAAATTATAGGAACCTCTCTCAAAATATCTGCAAACACAACAAACAACGAGGGGAGAGGGGCCCGAAATGTCAGAACGAGTCAGGGGGGGGAAGGGGCGATGGGGCCCAAGAACTCAGGACAACAACCCTTTTGGGTTCTTGGGGGTGAAAACTTAAGCAATAAGGGGGGTGGACCCCGGCGTTAAACGTCCAAGAAAAGGAGTTCAACCAGGGGTCAAACGCGTTTATGACAGGTTGAATTTGGTCAGAATCCATTGGAGAAAACGCCGAAAAACATGGGGGAATGGTACTCAACGTCCACCCTTCAAATGTTCAACAAGTTGAATCACAAATAAAAGAAAGGACCTAAAGGGGATGGTGACACGAGAACTGGGAAAGAACCGGTTGCTAAAAGTTTTAGGGAGGGGAAAAATTGACCACAGTTCTACACGAAAAAAAACGGAAAAAACAGAATAAAGGATACGAAACAAGGGCAGAGAAAAACACAAAGGGGACCGTTCGTGAAGTCTTGAAAAAAGAAAAAAGTGGTGGGGTGGGAAACAAAACTTCACCATGCTAAACGTCCCAATGGGGAGGGGCTTTTCCCCTGGGAAAAAACAATGCCCTGCTGGTGAGGGAAGGACGGGGGGGGAAGCACGTCCCTGTTTGGAAAAAAAGGAAAAAAACAGCCGAGAAAAAAGCGTGCGGAGGGACTTACATTTGTATGCCAGGGGGGGGGGGGGGGGGGGGGGGGGGGGGGGGGGGGGGGGGGGGGGGGGGGGGGGGGGGGGGGGGGGGGGGGGGGGGGGGGGGGGGGCCGTGACAGGTGAAAATAAAAAAAACTTAATGTGAGACACAAAGCCGTTTTTGCGGCCCGAAAAAAAAAAGGGCCCGAACCCATGTTAAACTAACAATTAAAAAGAACGTGGGGAAAATTCAAATTTCGCGCCCAGATTCCGCAAAAGGGAAAACAGGGGGTTCGGGGCAGTTGAACAAAAAAAGCAGGGACAAGGGACCGGTGGTGGGGTGCTGGACCAGCCAAAATGGGACCAAAAACGATATCGGGGCGCTGGGGGGGGACCGGAGAAAACCGGTGTGGACCATCGGTGGAAAAAGGAAAGGGAAAAAGGGGGGTGTTAATTGATTGAGGGTGGTGTAAACTGGAAAGACCTAACGGGAGATTTCTCATTTGGCAGGGGCATTTGGAGGGATGGGTAAGCCTAGAGCTCATCGAAGTCCGGCGTATGGAGAGGAAAAACGTCCATGGCGCAACAGAAAGGATCGGTGGAAAAGTAACCGGGGGGGGGGGGGGACACTCCGGTCCCATCAAGGTGGGGGGAGGAATACGGGGCAGGGGTGTTAGAACGTCCAGAAAAGGGAAAAACAAAAAGGGAAACATAAATTGGGAGGCTGGTTGTGGTGGGAAGGGGCGCCGAGGGCCGGCGAACAAAAAAAACGTTCCGGGATAACAAGATCCAAAGGGAATGGGGGGGGACCAGGTCACTTCTATGCAACAAGTGAGCTGAGTCTCGAAAAGGGCAGGAGGACAAGAAAGAGCATGCCGTCCACAGGAAAAAATGTTGGCAAAATGAAAAAAAAAGGTGAAAACCCCAGGGCCAGAACTAGACATGTATTGGGGGGGGGGAAAGGTACAAAAAAGTCCAAGAAGTTATATTAGGGTGGGGAAATCAGAGGTTTGAGGATGTATGGCCAGGGATGAGGGGGGGTTGGTGCTGGTTGGGAGACAGGAAAATAGACGAAGAAAAGAATTGTGGATGGTAGGGAAGGGAATTAGAGGCCTATCAGAACGGACCTGGCCAAAGGAAGGCGGAATAAAGAGCCGTGGAAAAGATGACAATTTCCAGGCGCCGCAAGTCAGGGGAGCAAAACACTAAAAAAGGGGGAAGGACCAGCATCCATTCCTTCCTCGTTATAACAAAAAAGAGATTGGCCCAGGGAAAATCCAGGAGGGTTGGGTCCGGGTCAAAAATGAAGGGAGGGAGGGGGGGGGAAGGGATGAAGGGAAACCCGAGGTTAAGGTCGGGGGGGGGGGAGCTAAAAGTCCCTGACTATCCCACGACGTAAAATCGCGAAAACACACCGGGACAGAAAACGAAACAGGAGCGGGGAAACAGAGGGGGTTGAATAGTGGGAACGGAGGAAGGGAGGAGACTGACCACGTGACGGTCCATCAAAAACTTTGTCAAGGGATGTCGGGGGACCGTCGGAGCATGGGGAAAAACACGTCCGCAAGGAAGGTCAGGAGCCAACCCGGGACAGAGACCGGTTGCTGTTTAGGCCGAACACACGTGCTAGACAGGGGAAGGGGGTTCGCGCGAAAGGGGAGAAGGGTTGATGGGCCAAGGAACGAGACAGAAAAAAAAAATTCTCTGTCAGACGACGCTTTCAAAGAATAGGGGTGGAAATTGATTGATTCAGGGACAGCGGAGAAAGCAAGCCAACAGGAGAAAGCCGTGATGTAAAAAAGATTACAAAAAATTAAACGCCCGGGGTAAAGATCAAAATTCTGGTGAAGAGGGCAAAGGTGAAAGAGAAGGAAGCCCGAAGCGAGGGGGTCAAGTGGATGAAAAAGAACGGACGGTCGGGGGGAAGAGGGTTGGATTGGATACGGGGGGGAAAACAGTTCCCAACAAAAGAAAAGGAAGGGGGGGGGCCACTCCGTGGGAAGGGAAAAGGGCGGGCGTTTGGTTGTCCAAAACAAAGGCGTTTGAAAAAAAGGAATTACACAGGAATATCCACGCTTGGAGAAGTCGGGAAATTTTGAGCGGGGGAGGAGGAATACGCCCCAAAGAAAAGAGAGGGCAAAGTGTCATGAGAAAAAAAGCACGGAACCCAAAGAACAGGGTTGGGGTAACAAAGGAGGTGTAACATCGTGGGGAACAGGGGGTCAAAAGCAAAGCTTTTACCAAAAAAGAAAATTCAAAAAACAGGGACGGGCTCTCAGCCAGGGGGACGGTGGACAAATTAGGCCCAGTGAGTAATGGGAAACGGGGAGCCAGGAACCAGCCAAAGGGAAGATTCGGCGACGCCAAAAAAGAAACCTGTAAAGGGCGTGGATGTGGGGAGGAAAGTTTCTTGGGGG